>ERZ773212.654-NODE-654-length-16813-cov-3.459363_pt1 | contig 16813 bp, 14 predicted proteins | sample MGYA00581005_ERZ773212 | MGnify/ENA primary metagenome ERZ773212 (study PRJEB29015, sample SAMEA2738154) | human oral metagenome | biome: human oral; feature: human-associated habitat; material: saliva | place: China | collected 2196 ... | reverse complement strand
CTCGTACTTGTTTCGGTTCCCCTTGGGAATCTCGATGGTCACGTCGAATTCCATTAGAGCCTCTCCTGACTGGTTGAGTCGTTGATCCACCACGTGGATGTCGATTACGTATTACTACCCCTCGAAGCATTAGGGTTGTTCCTAGACCATTGATGGAAGGACAATCCCCACATGCGACGCGGGACTACTGCTGCGATTGTAGGCGCTACTAGCGCCGCGGTGCTGATCGCAGCCTATTTTGTGGCAGATGTGCATGATATCGCACCTGGCATCTTCACACTTTCTCAAGCATCTGCGCCATCTGCAGCCCCCACAGCCTCTGCTGTGCCCGCTCCTACATTGAATGTTTCACAGTCGCGTAGCGATAGTCAAGCTCCCAACGCCCAACAACTCCAAGAAGCGTGGGCTCCCGCGGCCTCGGCAGCTGAAGAAGGCGGGTGGAACGCGTGGGCGCTTGTTGTTGACGCGAACAATGGCCAGGCGCTCTTCCAGAGTAATGCGGAAAGTGCCCACACCCCGGCTTCGATCACCAAGATCCTCACGGCCTATACCGCTCTCAGTCACCTGGACCCCAATGTGCACCTGACCACTTCGGTTGCGCAAAGTGATGATGACATCTACCTCGAAGGGGAAGGCGACCTTCTCTTGGGTGAGGGAACCAATTCCCTTGAGGTCAGCGGGCGCGCAGGCCTCGAAACCCTTGCAAAAGACACGGCACATGCCTTGAGCTCTAAGGGAATTTCTCACGTCGAACTTCACGCTGCTCCCGCGCTCTTTGCCGACTCCAAGCGCCCCGCTTCGTGGAGCGAACAGCAGGTTGCCGGCTACGAAGGCCAGCTTGCTCCCTATGCGATCGATGCAGGTCGCACCTATCCGAAGTCCAATGAGTTCTACCCCGACTCAATCTCCAATGTTGCGGAGGTTTTCGCGCAAAAGCTCAGCGAGCAGGGGATCTCCGTTGATTTTGGCGTCCGAGGCGCAGCCCCGCAGGGTGCGAACCGGATTGCATCCGTTCAGTCCGCAAGCCTTGATGAGCAGATTCGCTGGATGCTTTACCACTCAGATAACACTCTTGCAGACCAGTATTGTCACTTTGCGGCGCGCCAGGCAGGCTCTGAAGTGACATTCGATGGTGCGGTCAAGAATCTCGAAAAGACCTTGGCAGATCGCGGAATTCCCACGGATCAGCTCTCGCTGGAGGATTGCTCGGGCCTGTCCTCAAATGACCGGATTGCGCCAAAGACCTTGGCGGCAATTCTTTCTCAGGGTTTTGAGGCCTCGCAGCCCGTTGCGCCACGAGTGGTCCGAAACCTGCCCTGGGCGGGTGTACAGGGAACCCTCGCACATCGTTTGAATGACGAGGTCGTAGCTGGCAATGCACAAGCGAAGACGGGCTCTCTTTCGGAGGTCTCTTCACTTGCCGGTGTGGTGTCGACTTCGAAGGGACACCAGGTGATTTTCATTGTCGGTTTCGACAAGGTCCCCGATGATGGTGCATATTCAACTCGTAGCTATCTGGATGATTTCGTCACTGCCATTGCGAAGATGTGAGTGCTGCCAAGCATTCGCTGAGCAGTGCCGGTGAAGCTGTGGCTTCAGTCGAAAAGGCTGCATACAAGCGCAGAGCAATTCGATAGCATAGAGACATGCCGTTGTATCCCTCTCTCACACAGATTGCGCGCCTGAGCGCGATGGGCATGTTTTCTGGACCGCAGGTTTCAGCCTCATCGGCGCAGGCGATTGTCTCGCGTCTTCGACGCGGGCAAGAATGGGCTTCTAGGCGTCTGCCTTCCCTGATCACTCGCTTCGCTGAGTTTTCCTCTTCTGATGTGCAGGACAGCATGCACGTGGATTTGCCGATCATTGAGCGTCGCAGCGCAATGATTCAGTGGGCGGATTTTGCCGATGAATGGGGTGTGCGCGCACGCAGTCTTCCCAGCGCAGCCACCCTGTGCACGGCTTTAGGAGTGCTGGCCAAACATTCTCTGAGTGTGAGCGGACCGAGCGGTGCTGCTGCCTATCTTGTCGCCCCGAATGTTTTAGAAGCGGGTGTGCGCGCCAAGTTCGATCTGGGAGATTGGGCAAAGTGGGTGTCTTTGCGCGCGGGGGTTGACACTTGGCTGTCCACGCGAACGCCTTTTTATCGGGAATACTGCCGCGAACTTGTCACCGCCGCGCCGATTGATGCCATTGATGCTGAAGAGCTTGCGCGTCAGCTGCTTCTTCGTGAGTGTCTCATCGATGTTTTTATGGATTCGTTGACTCCGAAAGATCTGTCTTCGGTCAATTGGATTACTGCGCATCGGCCTTCAGATTTTATGGTCGATGGGGCTTTGATTAGCCTGCTGGGGGGAGTGGCTCCCGGAGGAATTACTCAGCTTCGCCGTGAGATGGCGAATGAAGTCCATCAGATCGTGATCGGCCCCGGTCTTGAATCGATTTTTAACAACCGGATGTGGCCGAGCTTCCAGTGATCACAATTCCCGCTAATCCCAAGGGAGATGTACGTACACTCTCGCTGGAAGTGCGTCCGCACGTTCAGTGGGCCATTGAGCACTGCGATGCTTTACTTATTGCCGTATCCGGGGGCGCAGACTCAACTGCGCTCGCGGCGGTGACCATTGATCACTGCCTGCGCGCGGGCGCTACTCCCCACACCTTGACTGTCGATCACGGGATCCGAGCTGGATCGGATATCGAGGCGCGTGAGGTGAGTGAGCGCATGGCTTCGCTCGGTGCCCGCGCCGAATGGGTGAGCGTCACGCTTGCAGCAGAAGGGGGGCCCGAGGCCTCGGCTCGCGATGCGCGTCGGCGTGCTCTTGTGGACCATGCCAGATCTTTGGGAGGACGCGTTGCGGTCTTCCTTGGACACACGATGGATGATCAGGCTGAAACCGTGCTTTTGCGTTTGGCTCGCGGCTCTGGAGTTGGATCATTGAAAGCGATGAGCTCGCGTGATGACGCGGGAGAGATTGTCTGGATTCGACCAATTATAAAATGTCGACGTATTGAGACTATTGGTGTATGTCGCGAACTTGGTCTTCCCTGGATTGATGATCCCTCGAACGCTATGGATGGTCCTTGGAAGGCTGCTGATGGAAGTGCACTCCGTCGAAGCGCGATCCGAGAATGTGCACTTCCCAGCTTGCGCAGCAGCTTGGGGATCGACCCCGTACCCGCCCTTGCACGCACTGCGGAGCTTTCCGCAGCGGATGACGAGGCCTTGGATCAGTGGGCGAACCAGGTGTGGACATGCGCGTGGGAAGCAACGGCGCCAAGGGAGGATACGGCCTCGGGGATGGGAATCCTCAAAATCGAGTACCTGCAGCAGATTCCCCAGGCGGTGCAGATGCGCGTCCTACACCGCTACCTGAGTGCACTTGGCGCACCGAGCTACGTGCATCTGCAAGAGGCGCGCGCACTTATCGACCACTGGACGGGACAAGGGCCCATCTCGGTTCCAGGGGGAACACTCTTGCGCAAGGGAAAAGGAAAGCAGGCATATCTCATTGCCATGACACCTGCTGACTCTTCCGTGTTGCGCCAAGAGCGAGAAACTCTGCCACGCTGAGCGCCTCTTCGTGCACATGTGGCACTCTTATAAAGTCGGGACCCGCACAGGAAAGGACATGGGACTGTGGACGCACAGGACATGGGAAACGCACTCGAACGCATTCTGGTTACGGAAGACGAGCTGGCACGCCGAATGGCTGAGCTTGCCGCTGAAATTGATGCCGATTACCAGGGCAAAGAATTTCTTCTTGTGGGTGTCCTCAAGGGCGCGGTCATGGTCGTCGCCGACCTCTCACGCCACCTCCACACTCCTCTCTCGATGGACTGGATGGCTGTTTCCTCCTACGGTGCAGGCACTAAGTCGACCGGCGTTGTCCGTATCCTCAAAGACCTCGATACAGACGTCACCGGCCGTGATGTCCTGATTGTCGAAGACATCATTGACTCTGGACTGACTCTGTCGTGGCTTCGCGAAAACCTTCTGGCGCGAGGCGCAGCCTCTGTGGAAATTGCTGCTGCCCTGCGCAAGCCCGAAGCGCTCAAGGTCCCGGTCGAGGTCAAGTACGTCGGTTTTGATATCCCGAATGAATTCGTTGTGGGCTACGGACTGGACTACGCAGAGCACTACCGTCAACTTCCCTTCGTTGGGACCCTGGCACCGCACGTATACGGCGGCTGAAAGGTAAATCCATGGCAGATAACACTCAGAACAAGAAGAAGAGGAATACCTGGGGGCTTGTCGCAATCCCATTGCTTCCCCTGGTGATCGCCCTGTTCTTCCTGTGGACGTGGTTCCAGCCGCAATCGGTGGATACTTCCGAAGGTCTTCAGATCCTGAAGGAAGCTCAGATTGAACGCGTCGTCGTTAACGATGGAACTCAGCAGGTCAACTTGGTATTGAAGGACCCGTGGACCCACAAGTCCACCGGTGTCAATGACCGCGAACGGAGCCTAGGCCGGAACATCAGCTTCACCTATGCGCGCACGCAATCGCAGTCAATTGTTGAGTCGGTTGAGAAGGCCAATCCCGGTAAAGGCTGGGATGCGTACTATCCGCAGTCCTCGTTCCTGAGTTCAACTCTTGCCGCGATCCTTCCCTTGGCGCTGGTCATGGGGCTTTTCTGGTTCTTTATGAGCCGTATGGGTGGATCCCAGATGATGGGTCCCTTTGGCCAGAACCGCACCAAGGACTTTAACCAGGAACGCCCGAACGTCACCTTTGCAGACGTGGCCGGTGAAGACGAGGCCGTTGAGGAACTTGAAGAAGTTCGCGAGTTCCTGATTGCCCCCGAGAAGTTCCGCAAGGTCGGTGCGCGCATTCCTCGCGGTGTGCTGCTCTACGGTCCTCCCGGAACCGGTAAGACCTTGCTGGCGAAGGCTGTGGCGGGTGAAGCTGAGGCTCCCTTCTTCTCCATCGCTGGTTCGGAATTCCTTGAGATGTATGTCGGTGTTGGCGCTTCGCGTGTGCGTGATCTTGTATCCCGCGCAAAGAAGGTTGCACCCGCAATTATCTTCGTCGATGAAATTGATTCGATCGGTCGTCACCGCGGTTCTGGTTATGGTGGCGGTTCTGATGAACGCGACCAGACCCTCAACCAGCTGCTGGTTGAGATGGACGGCTTTGACGATTCCTCGAACCTGATCTTCATCGCGGCGACAAACCGTCCCGATATTCTTGATCCCGCCCTCCTGCGTCCGGGCCGTTTCGACCGACAGATTGCGGTTGAAGCCCCCGATCTGAAGGGACGCGAGGCAATCTTGCGCGTGCACTCTGCGGGCAAGCCCCTGACCGATGATGTCGATCTGCACATGATCGCTAAACGCACCCCGGGCTTCACCGGTGCGGATCTGGCAAATGTCTTGAACGAGGCCGCTTTGCTGACGGCTCGTTCAAATGCTGACTTGATTGATAACCGCGCGATTGACGAGGCCATTGACCGTGTGATTGCCGGCCCGCAGAAGCGGACTCGTGTCATGAATGACCACGACAAGCTGGTGACCGCGTATCACGAAGGCGGCCATGCCCTGTGTGCAGCGGCATTGCGCTACACGGATCCGGTCACGAAGGTCACCATTCTTCCGCGTGGACGCGCGCTAGGTTACACCATGGTGCTGCCCACCGAAGACCGCTACTCCAAGACCAGGAATCAGATTCTTGACGATCTGGTCTATGCAATGGGGGGCCGCGTTGCCGAGGAAATCGTCTTCCGCGATCCTTCAACCGGTGCCTCGAACGACATCCAGAAGGCCAGCTCTCAGGCTCGTGCGCTCGTTACTGAATACGGCATGTCCGATCGCGTGGGTAACGTCCGTTTGACTGCGGATGATTCGGACCCGATGACCGGTTATGGTACCGGTCGAGGCGCTGAGCGTGCCTATTCTGATGAGCTTGCTTCTGTCGTTGACCAGGAAGTGCGCGCGCTCTTGGATAACGCAACCCGTGAGGCTTGGGAGATTCTGACGAAGAACCGTGCGGTTCTGGATCGCTTGGCCCAGCGTCTTTTGGAAGAAGAAACCCTGGATGAAGCTCAGCTTGCCGAGATCTTCAAGGACGTCATCAAACAAGATGAGCGTCCGGTGTGGAATTACGGTGCGGAAGGCGCGGTTCAGGACGCAGTTATGGGAAATCCCATCGCCATGCCCCTCAGTGATCGCGCGCAGTCCGAATCTGTTGATGAACCATCGGCTGACCCGGCTGCTCCCGCAGAGGTTCTGGATGACCCCGATGGTGGTATCGCGCCCGAGGAGAATGCCCAGTGAGTTACGACCAACAAGGCGTTGAAGACGCCTCACGCGCGCTTCTTGAAGCCGTCGGCGAAGACATTAACCGCGAGGGACTTCGCAATACTCCCGCGCGGATGGGTCGTGCGTGGCGTGAACTTCTCAGTGGCCTCGAAGAAGATCCTCGTGACCATCTCAAGACCACCTTCGAAGTGGGTACTGATGAGATTGTCATGGTCCGCGATATTCCCTTCTACTCTGTGTGCGAGCATCACCTGCTGCCTTTCTATGGGCATGCGCACGTGGGGTACATCCCCAAGGGCGGCCGTGTCACGGGGCTCTCAAAGCTCGCGCGCGTCGTCGAAGGCTATGCGCGTCGCCCGCAGGTTCAGGAACGTCTGACAGCTCAGATCGCGGATGCGATCGATGAGGTTCTTGCACCGCAGGGTGTCATTGTCGTTGTTGAGGCCGAGCACATGTGCATGACGATGCGAGGTATTTCCAAGCCGGGGTCCTCGACCGTGACCTCTGCTCTTCGTGGAATCGTCAAGCGCGACGCCACTCGAGCGGAAATGATGTCTTTGGCATTGGGTGGGGTCCGCCGATGACTTCTGTCGAGGCCTCTTCCTCATGGGCGCTCGCGGGAGGTGCACAACCGCCTCGTCTTCCCGAAGGGATTGATCTGCCAAGGGATCGAATGCTCGTCATGGGCATTTTGAATGTCACCCCAGATTCCTTCTCGGATGGGGGACGTTTTCTGGATCCGGGGGCAGCACTCGACCACGCTCAGGAAATGCTTGACGAAGGCGCGGACCTGGTCGACTTGGGCGGCGAATCAACACGTCCGAACTCCACGCGAATCAGTGAGGACGAAGAATGGGAGCGAATCGGTTCGATTATTCAGCGCCTTGGAGCATCGGGGGTTGTTGTTTCTGTCGATACCCTGCACGCGCTGACAGCGCGTCGTGCGGCAGACGCGGGTGCTGCGATCATCAATGATGTCAGTGGAGGACGCTGGGATCCGCAGATGAATGCGGCCGTTGCATCGACGTCCTGCGCCTATGTTATTCAGCACTATCGCGCGCTTCCGGGGATGCCTGAAGAGTCTTTCGACTACGGTGATCAGCCCATCGCAGTTGCCTTGAGAGAGCGGGTTTCCCAACAGGTTCGTGATGCTCTCGAGGCCGGGGTTGAGCCCGAGCGCATCATTGTTGACCCGGGACTGGGTTTTTCACTGAATAACGAACAATGCTGGTCTCTCGTCGCGTCGCTGCCGATTTTTGCTGAGCTTGGGTACCCTGTTCTTATAGGTGCGTCCCGGAAACGCTTCCTCGGCCAGTCCCCCCTTTCGGACCGAGATGAAGCAACTCTCGATATATCTCGGCGCGCGCTTTCAGACGGAATATGGGCCGTCAGGGTCCATGCCATAAGCCAACAAGCAAAGCTTGTGCGTGCAGGGAGGTGAGGGCACGGTGGGACAACTCGATGTGATCGCGTTACGCGGTATTACAGCTGAGGCTGTCCACGGAGTTCTCGAAAAGGAGTGGAACGCTCCTCAAACCTTCACTGTTGACCTGCTTTTGTGGGTTGATACCGATCGCGCGGCACTCAGTGATGACATTGCCGATACGGTTTCTTACGCCGAAATTGCAGAGAAAGCTCACGCGATCCTTGTGGGCCCCTCGGTTCGTCTGATTGAAACACTTGGCCACAAGATCGCTGATGCGGCTCTTGAGGATCCGCGTGTTCGCGGCGTTGAGGTTATTGTCCACAAGCCTGAAGCGCCAATCGACGTTCCCTTTACCGATGTTTCGGTGACGATCCGCAAGGGTGATATCCCGCTTCCTTTCGTCGCGGCATCGAATGTTGTTCCCCCCAGTGCTCCCGATGCTGATGGGGATCTGCCCTCTGCTCCCTTTGCGCCATCAGATGCCGTAGCTTCCCAGGAAGAGGAATCCCAGGCCCCCGATTCGGATAAGCCTGTTCAGCTGCACTCTCCCGCGGCACCGCAGCAGCCCGCCACGGCCTCGGAGCCGGTGGTGGACACGGCTGAGGAAAGCGAAGCAGCGCAGGTCGAAGCGCCCACCCGGGATGAACTTGACGCTCCCTCGGCTCCGCGCGCAGTAGTGCTCGCACTTGGTGGAAATCTGGGCAATGTTCCCGTCACCCTCAAACGAGCGATTGACGAAATGTCCAGCTGGGATGGCCTGGAAATTACACAAGTTTCACCCCTGGTTCGTACGCGCGCTGTATTGCGTCCCGGTCAAAAGCCGCAGCCCGATTATTGGAATGCTGTCGTTTTGGGGACACTGTCCATGGCCCCCCTCGACCTCTTGGATCGGATCCATGAGCTTGAAGCGCATCTGGGGCGTGTACGTCATGAAGTCTGGGGCTCGCGCACCATCGATATCGACATCATTCAAATTGACGGTGTGACTTCGGATGACCCGCGTCTGACGCTGCCGCATCCGCGTGCGCACCAGCGTGCTTTTGTCCTTTCTCCGTGGTTGATGGCCCAGCCCAAGGCTGAGCTTTCCGGCTTCGGCGCCGCATCGGAGCTTATCGCACAGGCTCCGGATCGTGGCGGAATCCTTGACGCAGTGGGGGACTGGCTCGAAGATCCCGAAACGGTGATCGCTGATTCGGATGAACTTCTTCACCGGATGCGCCTTCCGCGCCTCGATCATGCTGAGCAGCTGCGTCCCCTGAAGCTTGAGACAAATTCCCAGTCTGCGCGTCCGAGTCGCCTAGACATGCTTCCCGAAGCATCGCGTTCTGGCCTTGCTCCCAGCGATGAAGGCACCGATGTGACCTGGCATCGCCTGTGGGATCGCTGGGGAGCTCCGGTTGAATCCGTTGAATCGCGCCATGTTGAGCTTTCGAAGCCTTCGGCCTCAGCAGTTTCCGCCGCTCAACCCGCGCCTGCGCTCCAAGAAACTACCGTGTCCTCTCCTGCGGATACTTCCGGTGAGGTACCTGCGCAGCTAGCGAGCCGCCAGGTTCCTGCACCTTCTCCGGTGAGCGCGCCTCCGCTTCGTCGACTGCACCTGTCGGCCACCCCGTCTCCAGCAGATACGACTGCGGCTTCCGCCAACCTTGCTCAGGGAATGGTCTCTTTGGAGCCTCGTCGTCCTGTCCCTTCTGCTGAGCCCGAGCGCCCCGTCGTCGAGCGCCAGTCGCTCCTCGAACGCCTGCAGGGCAGCACGCTTCCTCACCCCATTCCCGAGGCCGCACCGCAGTCTTCGGATGCTGAGGGCACACAAGAGCCGACGCAGAATTCTCCCTCGACTTCGCCGATCACCGCCGAGGTCCCCGTTGGACGTCGGACTCGTCGCCCGCGTTGGCGTCCCGTGACCGAAGAAGGAACGGGTATCTCGACGGCTAATTCGCCGCGTCCATTCCGTGCACGTACTGATCGTCTTGCTGCACAATCTCATCGTGCAAAGCTCTCGCACCGCGCAGCTGCTCCTCAAGAGCAACAGACGCCCGGAACGGAAGCTACCCAGCCAAAGCGTAGCTCGCTCTTTGCTCGTCGTCCCGAGCCGGCCTCGTCAGCGGGAACTCAGGCCTCGGCTTCCACGCAGGGACCTGCGCGTACACAGAGCGGCGCACCTACGCAGAATGCTTCGGGAGCGAAGCCTTCGGCTGCTTCTACCCAGCGGAAGTCCGCTTCGCAGGCTCGCACCTCTCGCGCACTGCCGCGCTGGAACTTCTCTGAGGACGTCCGTGTTGTGGATGATTCCAGTGCGTTGAGTCCGCACGAGGACGTGCGTCGTCCTTCGCCTAGCTTGCCGCCGCGCTACAATCACGTTCTTGATCCCAAGCTCGATGACTCCATTGATCAGGGGCCAATGACTCCGGGCTCGCAGACCCGCTCCTCTGTCAACCGCGACGTGACAATCCGTCCAAGCATTACCGGTCAGATTCCAGTCTTCCGTCGTCGTCCTGAGGATTCATGAAGCCGCTGAGTATTGTGCTGTTGATCGCCGAGGCAGCCGCTGCTTCGGCGCTTGCCGCAGCAGCAACCGCCTTTGCGATTCGTCAGGGTGCGGGGCCGTGGATTATTCATCCCGCCCTGGCTCTGGTTTTTGTTGTTGTTGCTGGCGTACTTCTCTGGATGGGAATCCAGGTTCGGCGCTTTCGAGCACATAAGGCTACGTGGGTTGACGCCGTATCAGCCTTCAGAATTGCAATGTTCGCTCGTGCCAGTGCGCTTGGTGGTGTGATCAGCGCTGGACTTTTAGCAGGTATGTCATTGGCCTTCCTCGCTCGCTGGGAAGCACAGACCAGTGTTTACGCTGGAATTTGCGGACTGATGTGTGCGCTCGGTGCTGGTTTGTGGGGCATTGCCGGAGTGATCGTTGAACGCTGGTGCGTCATTGACCCAAAGGATGATGACACTGAGGTCTCGAAGGCGCGCGCTCGGCGCGGCAAGGGCACTCTTGGAGCACAACGCGTGAATGCTCGTAAGAGCGATGTTTCTGAGGGGAGAAGGTAGTCTCATGCCTAATAGGCCACGGTCTTCTTCGACCTCTTCATCACGTTCAAGGACTCCTCGCGCAGGACGTCCGGGTGGTCGTCCGTCTGGTCGTCCCACAGTTCGTTCGGGTGGGACTCCTCCAAGGAAACCTACTGGGGGACAGGTGCCGCCTTCCCTGTGGGTCAGGCGTATCGTCACCGGACTTGGATTGCTTCTGATCATCGCACTTCTTGTGTGGGGGGTAGCAAAGGCCATTTCTGCGGTCACTAAATCTTCCACGCCCGAGGCCACTCCAAGCGTCTCTGCCACTCTTTCTCCGACGCCCACTGCCACAGTGACGCGCTCTGGAACCGCAGCGCTTCAAGATGGTGAACAGGCCACAGTCGATGGAATTGTTGATGCGGAAGGGCGAGTTCGTATTCCCGCCTGTGCTTCAGCGGATCTGACGGTTCGACCGACCATTTCTGGTGGCGAGGTTGGCCAAGCCCAGAACATTTCGGTCGCCATTGAAAACCGTGCGGGAGTCGCCTGTTCTTTTGAGTTCGGGCACATCGATTTCAAGATTTCCACCGGCGATGAGACGGTATATGACGGCTCGAAGTGCCAGCGTGATCGCGAGAGTGCGACTCTGCTCTTGATTCCCGGGGATACCTGGAATGGTGGCCTGAAATGGGATGGTGGCCTCTACTCGGGCTGCGATGCGAAGGATCAGAATTCCGATGGTGCGACCGATCCTGCTCCAGCTGGAACCTATCGTTTACAGCTGCTGTTGAATGGCCAGACGGTTGGAGATGAACGGGTATTTACCCTGACCCAGCCGGTTCAGCCAACAACTCAAGCAACGCCGGAGCCTTCGCAATCCGGCACTTCTGAAGCGACTAACGCTCCGCAGGGTGAAGAAGGCCATTAGAATTCTTGGCCACTGAGGTTTGGGAGCACAACTGTGCCCGAGCGCGGGACTATGAGATGTAGCTCTAGTCTTCCCGCTGATTACCAGCCGACAATTCCCGTGGCAGCCATTGAGAATTGGTTCTCAAGTGTTTCACGGATGAGCTTTGCGCGGTAGGGGCCAATACCTTCGATTTGCTGCAGATCCGCGACTGTGGCTTCACGTAGGTCAGCAAGGTTCTCCCAATGGCTGGTGATGTCTTTGATGACATTCCACGGGAGACGAGGAACCAAGGAGAGGGCTCGGACACCACGCGGTTGGATGGTGCGATCCAGATCGGTGGGATCATAAACGCCCAGACCCAAAACGTTAGCGATAGCCGCGAGATCGACCAGACGATCGCTGGCAAGCTCCGAGAGGGCAGCTTCTGCAGTTGAGACCGCGGAGGCATCTCGGGTGTAATCGCGAAGTACCAGTGCGCGTTCGGAGCCTGAACCGCGAACCAGATCATCGACCTGGAGGGCCAAAAGGCGTCCTTCCGAACCGAGTTCTTCAAGGTATTCGTTGATCTCAGAGGTGATGCGTCGGATCATCTCCATGCGCTGCATGACGGTTGCGACATCACGGACCGTTGCAGAATCACGCATTTCCAAGATCGTGAGAGTTTGAAGGACCTCATCCAGACGCTGGCTGTAGCGGTCCAGGGTGTCGACGGCCAGATTAGCGCGAGACAGCAGTGCTTCGGGTTCTTCAACGATGTGATGGTATTTGCCGACGTAGATGGAAATTAGACGCATTGAGGCCGAAACTGAGAGCACCGGAAGGTGGGTTTGGTAGGCAGTGCGTTGTGCAGTGCGGTGACGCATACCCGATTCATCGGTAGGGATGCTCTGATCGGGGAAAAGCTGGACATTTGCCTTGCGGATTCGCCAATCGGTGGGGTCGATGATGACCGCACCGTCCATTTTGCATAATTCGCGCAGGCGCGAAGCCGTAAATTCGATATCGAGATCGAAACCACCGGAGCACATTTCTTCGAGCTCAGGAGAGACGCCCAGAACAATCAAGCCGCCGGTATGGGAGCGCTGGATGCGTTCCAATCCTTCGCGAAGGGGCGTGCCCGGTGCGATATCTTGAAGTGCGCTGCGCAGAAGAGCGGCATCTGACGTCATGAATCCTGCCTTTCGATGCGTGATTCCTGCTCTAAGTGTATTCGAGTATCCGCACAATGAAGGAAGAGACTCAGTGAATAGCGGCACGTAGCGCGCCGGCAAGGTCTGAGATTGGCAGAACCGTAATTCCTTCGATCCCCATGGCCTCTTCACTTCCCTGTGCAGGAATGATGGCAACCTTGAATCCAAGGCGTGCGGCTTCTTGAATTCTGCGACGTACGCCAGTACATGCCCGGACTTCCCCCGTGAGTCCCACTTCGCCGAAAGCAATCAGAGCGCTGCGTGTTGGGGTTCCCCGAATGGCCGAGACAATTCCGATTGCCGTTGCCAAGTCGGCGGCCGGCTCGCTGATTCGAGCACCTCCGACAGTTGAGGCATAGACGTCGCAATCCGAGGTATCGATGCCGAGGCGCGCCTGAAGGACTGCCAAAATCATCGCTACGCGTGAGTGGTCAACGCCGACGGTGGTTCGACGCGGGGAACCAGCAGAAGTGTGCGCAACAAGAGCTTGGATTTCAGTGGGGAGGGGGCGGCGTCCTTCAAGAGTGACGGTGACGCACGAGCCTGGAACCGCAGACTGGGATTGGGAAAGGAACAAACCCGAAGGATCCGTCAAACCGACAATTCCAGTGTCGCTGAGTTCAAAGCAGCCGACTTCATCCGTGGGTCCATAACGATTTTTGACAGCTCTGAGCAGGCGAAGTCGCGTGTGTCGATCGCCTTCAAATTGGCAGACGACATCCACCAAGTGTTCGAGAAGGCGAGGTCCAGCAATCCCGCCATCTTTAGTCACATGGCCTACAAGGAGGATTGGGATTGACCGTTCCTTTGCAACGCGGATCAACGCTGTTGCAACGGCGCGAACCTGCGCGACGCTTCCCGCACTGCCATCGAGCTGGTCGGATTGAAGAGTCTGTACCGAGTCGATGATGACCAGCGAGGGGTTGGTTGCATCAATTTGGCCAAGAGCCGTGGAAAGCGATGTTTCATCCGCAAGGAAAAGCTGCGGGTGCAGGGCACCAATACGTTCTGCACGGCCCCGGACCTGCGAGGCAGACTCTTCGCCGGTGATGTACAAAACCGGTGCCTCCGCGGCGCAGGTCGAGGCGACATCCAGAAGAAGAGTGGACTTTCCAACCCCGGGTTCACCGGCAAGAAGGATGACAGCTCCGGGAACAATGCCCCCACCGAGAACGCGGTCAAACTCACCGATTCCGGTTGGCTTAGACCGCGCGCGTTCAGCACTGATGTCGTTGATGGGCTGAGCAGGCTGACGAGGCGTGAGCGCGACAGCGGCACCCGGAACGGAAGCAGAGGGGCCGGACTCTTCCATGGAGTTCCATTGGTGGCACTCTCTACACTGGCCAACCCATTTGGGTGAGGTCCAACCGCATTCACTGCAGCGGTACACATTTTTTTCTTTCACCATATCCCTACGCTAAATCACGCCACCGGCATCTGCGTCCAGTTTGGTCTTGTACGCAGATCGAATTCCCATCCATGCAATTCCACAACACGGTGCATGCGCAGAATACGAAAAGTGAAGCCGCCACTCAGGGCCGGTTTGCGAAATACTCCAAAAGTCGCGTGTCTCCTGAAACCACAATGGTGTCTTCGCGGTTAATTCGAGTCGTCGCGTCGGCGTATTCAAAGGGCGTACCCGGACGAAGGATCCCCAAAACGTTCACGCCGTAACGGCCTCGAAGATCGAGCTCACTGAGGGTAAAACCGCACACTTCTTTCGGCGGACGGAGCTTCATGATGGCAAAGCCGTCCTTGTCCATTTCGATGTAGTCGATCATGCGGCCACCAACGAGGTGGGCCGTACGCTGACCGGCATCGAATTCGGGAGCAACAACGTGCTGGGCGCCGATGCGTCGAAGAATACGACTGTGCTCGCGCGAGATGGCCTTCGCCCAAATATTTGTCATTCCAATGTCGACAAGGTTTGCAGTGATCAGCACTGAGGCTTCCAAGGAGGAACCAATCCCCACGACCGCGGAATAGAAATCCCTGGCCCCCAACTGGTTCAGTGCTTCCATGGAGGAGGCATCGGCCTCGACAACGGGAATACGCCCCGAGAACTGCTGGACGCGGCGGCTGTCTTTTTCAACTGCCAGCACTTCGTAGCCGAGCTTGTCCAGAGTGAGGGCAACTGCGGAACCGAAACGTCCCAATCCGATGACCAGGGTTCCCGATGCAAGGGTCTTTTCTTCTGCCATAGTCGTATTCTCCCACGAGTGCGGGCTTTTGCTCGTGGGGCGACGCGGCTCTTAGCCGATCAGCGGAGACTCGGCTGGTTGGCGAATTGCTCGAGGCCGATCGCGCAGAGCGAGCGCAGCCGCGAGGGTCATGGTTCCAGTACGTCCCGCAAACATCAGGGCTGCAAGAACATATTTTGCAAGTGCTGGGAGATCGGGAGTAATACCCGTTGAAAGCCCGACGGTCGCGAATGCGGAAATCGATTCAAAAAGAACGACATCAAGACTGTAGCCGGTCAGAGTCAGCAATACGACGGTCGAAAGAGCAACCAAAAGTGATCCCAAGAGGGTCACTGCAACGGCCAAGCGAAGCACGGAGTGGGGGATGCGTCGGCTGAAGATTTCGATGTCGCGGTCTCCTCGGGCTTCGGCAGCAGCAGCTAACAAAAGAACGGCGAAGGTCGTGACCTTGATACCACCTGCGGTTGATACGGAACCGCCACCGATCATCATCATGATGTCTTGAATGAAGTGGGTCTGGGGACGCATATTCGCCACGTCCAAAGAGGACAGGCCCGAGGAGCGGGTATTGACCCCAGCCAAGAGGGAGTTCAACAGTCGCGAGGAAATATCAAGATCACCAAGGGTTGCCGAATTCGTCCATTCGGTGAAGGCAAAAGCGATGGTGCCAAAGAAAACCAGAAGAATGTATGTCGAAAGTGTGAGTTTTGTATGCAGGGCCCATCTGGAGGGAGTGCGCCAGTGCTGTGAGAGGTCGGAGATAACAGGAAAGCCGATCGCCCCGACGAAGGTTCCCAGAATAATGGGACTGAGCATCCACCAGTCCGTGTGGTAGGGGACCAAGCCGCCGCTCAAGATCACGAAACCGCCATTATTGAACACCGAGATTGCCATGAAAGCCGCATGGAAGAGCGATTCCCATACGGTCTCATGGCCAAGGGTGAGGAAGCGGGGAACGAAGGCAATTGTGAGCAAAATCTGAGCGGTCAATGAGGTTCCGATAACCGCTTTCAGCAGAGCGGTCAGCCGCCCCATACCGCTGGATTTCGTCTCTACAGTTGCCAGCATTCGCTGTGTCAGCCCCAGCTGCCGAGAAACTGCGTAGCTCAAAATGGTTGCCAGAGTAACGACACCTAGGCCACCGATAAAGATGCCCATAGCAATGACGGTTTGGCCAAAAACTGACCAATACGTCGCGGTATCAACAACGGTCAGTCCGGTCACGCAGACCGCGGAGATCGCAGTGAAGAGGATGTCGACGAAAGGCGCGCGTTCATCGGATGCTGTTGAAATCGGAAGGGCAAGAAGACAGGTGATGAATGCAATGAGCATAACGAAGACGATGAGCACCAGTCGTGCGGGTGAAAAACGAGCTTCGTGTGCAAACCAGACGCGGAAGCGAGTGAGAAGTCCGGAATCCTCAAGGAGGTAGGGCTTGACTCCGGCGGGATAGACAACGGTAGGCGAAGGTCGATCTTCGGGGATGCCTGTCGGTCCGTAGCCTCGGCTTGAGTGAGCGAGTGCGCGACGATGCGACGCAGAGGAATGCTGATCGGATGCCCGACCAGGCGTGCTAGGGCGCCGATTTCTACGAGCCATGTCACCTCCAGAATCACTCGCAAGCTTCATCCTAATGCCCTGAAAGTCTATTGGCTGAAACGTATGTGAATAACGTGACACAGGGGACAGCAGTGATTGAAGAAAATTGAAGTGGAGAAAGTTGCCAAATGGGGGGATCTTTCCAGTATCATGAGACGGAATTAATCTTTGCACGTCTGGGAGTCATCAATGGATCAGCACTCTGCCCCGCGTTTTA
>ERZ773212.650-NODE-650-length-16840-cov-2.527256_pt1 | contig 16840 bp, 21 predicted proteins | sample MGYA00581005_ERZ773212 | MGnify/ENA primary metagenome ERZ773212 (study PRJEB29015, sample SAMEA2738154) | human oral metagenome | biome: human oral; feature: human-associated habitat; material: saliva | place: China | collected 2196 ... | reverse complement strand
CACTTGCCGATGGGGTGGGATATAAATTATTCGGTTCGTAAATAATACCCGCCAACCAACCCCTTAAAATAAACTATATTTTAAGGGAATTCTTTTTTTACAACCCTTAAATGATCACGTCCAAGACGTGATCGTTTTATACTATAACATCTAGAAAGGAAAACACAATCTTAAGCATCATATTAAGATTGTGTTTATTTGAAAAAAAAATATGGAACAATGGGACCCAATTAAATATGTTTCCTCTAACAAAAACGTCCAAGAATTACTCAAAATGCTCTACAATCACGGAAGTGCATCCTATGATGAAATCAAACATTTAGCAAACAGTCACGTTATCCAACAACTCGACCAATTCGGACTAATCGAATATGACCAATCCCGTGCATTTGGATTGACCAAGGAAACAGTAATCAAACAATCTAATTACCAACTCAGCACTAAAGGGACAAATTGGTATCGCTTAATTATCAGTCTTGCTACATTAAGCAACGACACCGTCATCGTACAACTTAGCGTTGGTGACTTCAAAAAATTCGTAAATCATCTAAATAACTTCTTATATTCAGAAGACCCTGAACAAATCAAAGACGCTTACGAATTCTTACTAGACGACACATCCGGCAACTTCTATCAACGAAGTGACGCTAAACTCAATCATTTACGTGACAGCGCACGTCGCCTTCATACAGAACTTATTAACATTCGCAATGACGACTCACTACTCAGCGCCATTGATAAACTAGAAAAACACATCAACGAATTCAGTTCAGTTTCAAACGATATCTTAGACGTCTTGCTCAAAGAAGGCGAAACTATCAAAGAACGACTTGATCAATTGAAAAATCTCGAATCATCACATTTCTACAAAAATATTGCGCACCATATCGAAGGCGCTACAACAAATGACAGTACCGCCGAACGTATCAAAAACAACGTCACTCGATTTATCGATCAAATCACAAAAAATGGCGTCTACAAAAATTATACGCAAAAACTACTAGATGTCCAAAAGATCTTGACGCAAATCAATGACTATTTGAAAGATATCCATAAAAATATGGAAACCAAAGGCTTATTAATTGATCTCGCTAAACAATTCTTCAACGAATTATCGCTTGAAAAATGCGAAGAAAAATTCAATAAATTAATGAGCAACAAAACAATTCATCACATCACAACAAATAGTATCGCATCCATCAACGGTCGCGATATCATTATGACTATGCCTGATGCAAAACCTGAACCAAAAGTCAAGCCAAAAATTAATAAAAAACAACAACAATATGAAATGAATAAATTAGAAATTCATAGTTTATCCAAACAATTAAAAACATTAAAATTACATTATGAAATCATGCAATCGCCGGTCACATCCAAACATTACGACAATAATTCTTATTTCGCAATTAGACAAGCCATTCTAAATGGCGGATCCCAAGAAGCACTTGATGATCCTGAAATGCTATGCATCAAAACAGTCCCATCTGACGAAAACACTGTTATCGAAACAACTCTACCAAATCGTAAAACGGCACAATTTACTATCCCAAACTATTCACTAGAGGTTATCAAAAAAAATGCCATCCAATCACACATTACAAAAACTGAGAGACGAATCGCCAGCCTTACTGCAAAAGTTACTGACTACGAACAGCATCAAGGAATCAGATAAACACTATCCCCTTCTTAAAAAATGTTTCAGTCACTTCAAAGAACAACTTTATAAAGACACCGGTCTTGAACTCGTTCAAACACCAAACGCCTTCAAATTACAACTAGCTGATGAGGATCGCAATAAAACAACATTCAATTCGAATTTCGAATACGGAATGTACTTCCTCATTCTAGTTGCTCTTATTTCTGAGGCAAAAGACGCAATAATCCCTATGGAAACACTTGCTACTCAAGTACTTGCGGCATCACCTGACATCGATCAAAACCGTGATCTTATTTTCAAAAAAGTTATCAAAAAAGTAGAACTCGATCGAATCATCTCTATCGAAAACGAATATGATTCAAACGGCAACAAATATCAAGTTGTTGTTAAAAAGAACAATCCATCTATTTACTTTGGCAAAATATCACAAAGACCATTATCGAACGTCACAAAGATCATCCAATATTTGCTCACGCATCAATCGATGAGCAAACTAGAACACAAAAATCTCTGGAAAAATGTATCGATCACGGACGTTCGTAGACAACTGGAACCGTATTCCAACGATGAATCTGGTTACGAAATCTACGTAAACAGAGATATCGTTCGACTAATCAGCAAAAACGATGTCTATGCTTTTCCAAGAAATAAAGCTTCACATCTCGTAGCTATTGATTTTATGTGTAACTATCAAAATAACGAAACAATCGATTCTTTCATTGAAAAATCAATCTATAAAACACAATCACTCACAGAAGAAGACGTTCTAAACATCATCGAAACTTATGACTTACCGTCTATTAATATCACAACCTAAAAGGAAAAACTTATGCAAAAAATCACAAAACTAGGCGTTATCAACTTTGTCGACTATCCCCAACAAGAAATTGATGTACACGGTAACACCGTTGTCATTAAAGCCACTAACGGAACCGGTAAAACATTACTAATGACCGCCTTATATCCAGCACTGTTTACACTAGATCTTCAACGATCTCTAAACATGGGACAAAAAAACAACCGTAAACTAAGTAATATTCTAAATAACCAACCAACATATATTTACGGTTGCATGAATATTAATAACGAACCTAAAACGATCGTAACAGCCTACGTTCAAGCGACATCCGCAATCACAAAAAGAGCATATATTATAAATGGGCACAATGTCCAATTTTTAGATGATCAAGAAGAACCCTTATCACTTCATGAATTTGAACGCGCAAATAATATTGTTGAATCATTCTCTTCAATTAAATCTTATCAAGAGTATGTAGCACACATCATCTATAAAACAAGTCTCGATAATTTCAAAACACTCATTCAAATCTCCAATAAAATTACAAGTCCATCCATCATTAATGCTAATAACGATAAAAGCACCTATAACATGGAAGACTTGTTAGATCAAGTAAAAGAAGTTCTTCCAAGCCTGACAAACGACGATGCGTTCAATCAACAATTAACAACTTACGGCGAACAATTAATCAAAGCCAATGACGAACAAAATAAAATCCATAAATTACGTCAAGAAAAAGCAGCTATTGCAAAAGAACGACATATCGTATCTCAAACAAATCAAAAAGCAATTACTGAATTAAACGCAATCATTGCGGATATGGAACGCACATCCGATAAGAACCAACAAAAATTAAATGGTCTCGAAGAAACAATTCAATCACTTGAGACACAAATCGAGCAAAACGAAGAAGAACAATTTGAGATTGAAAACGACTTAACAACAGCAAATCAAGAAAAACAATTCGTCCAAAGCCAAATTCAAAATTTAAATATCGATGCCCAAATTCAAGCATTGAATACAGAACTTCGTTACTTATCAGACACGAAAGCTACGGCTGAAAAAGAACAATCAGAAACAACAAGTCGTTTATCTAAAATTGATAAAGAAATTGAAAAACTTACACATCAAATTGACCATAACATTCAATCATTAATTGAAACACCTCAACCTGAGCTCCCATTTAATATTCAACAATGGCCTCAAATTGAACAAGCTTTCACTGAAAACGAAAACTATCTTAAAGAAAACCAACGCCTAGCTGTTCAAATTCAAGAAAAAGAACAAGATCTTAAACGTCAACTAGAACTAATCGAAAATGCAGAAAAAGACCTTCAAGAATTGCATACAACGGCACAATCTCAATGGTCTATTTCACATAATGAATTAGATGAATTATCAAATACTTTCATTCAAGAGCATTCTCGCTTATTATCTGAAATAAAATTATTAGATCAAGCAACTACCGAATATATTGCAGAATTCGAAGAATTACAAAATGCAACAGAACCATCTACATCATTCATTGCAACTAACGCCCAACCACTCTATAAAGAAATCGACTTTAAAGACAATATCTCTGAAGACGAACAACGTCGTATCGAAAACCTCATGCGTCAAGCAGGCTTCATCGAATTACTTGTAACCGCAGACTCTATCACCGAAGGATCAATCCTATGCAAAAATTAACCAATTACCTAGTCACATCCAATCCGCAAGTTGAACAATTCCTTGAAAACATCTACTTGTCGGACAATGGCCTACAATATCAAAACATTCGCATTGTTACAAATAAAAACAAGCCAATTACCTATATTTGTCAATACAACCGCCAAAAAGCACGACAAGTAAAAATACAAGAACTTAGCAATCTGATCAAAGAAAATAAACAAAAAGAATCAGATCTCACAAATAACATTAGCGTGATCAAAAACAAACTTAAAGCGCTTAATGATCTAAAAGAAAAACTACAATCAACACAAAATTCGTTAGAATCATTAAAACAAATTCTCAATCAAAAACAAGAGGATTTGCACGCAACTAAAGAAAAACAAGCAAGTTTAACCACATCAAACAATCCGCTTTTATCTCAACTTCAAAATTATTCTCACACCGATTGCTTGAAATTAATGCAACAATACGAATCAAACCAACGCCTACAAGCAGAATACAACCAATTATCACTCAGACTAGAAGAACTATCTCAAGAACAAGCGTTACTTACAAACAAAAGTCACGAACTAACAACCAAACTAACATCAACAAATCAAGAAATTATCAACAAGCAAAACGCCATTGACGATTTAAATTCAGACGAACAATTCCAAGATTTAAAAGACATCGAACAAGGACTTATTGAAAAATGTAACCAATTAGATGCTCGTCGCTTAGACGTAGTTCGCCAACACGGTTCGTTATCATCACAACTAAACACTAAAAACAATGAATACAACAATCTCCATCGCGATCAATCTGAATTCCAAGACGCTCTGACTCAATCGAAAAACATCGTCAATAACATTCAAATTGACGAATATTCTATTTCAGAAGAACTTCAAAAGATTGATACAACCGAAATTCAAATCAATAGTAAATCAGAACGTCTCACATTCTCAGAAGTCCCCAAATCAACATTCATTAAAGAATTCAAACAACAACTAAATAGTTTGACTGTTACTGAAATCATTGACGAAAACGGAATCGCTCATTCATTAAACGACGCTATGAGCTCATTACAAGACGCTATTGATTCAGCCAATCAAAATGCAACAACACTTCTTGAAAATAACGAAAAGAGTCTCCGCTTGATTTTGCAAGATCACTTAAAATCCGTTAATGAAGAAGTTTCAGAAAACATCAATGCCTTCGTAGAAAATATGAATCGTAGCAATCCATCGCACTTGCAATTCTCTGCAAAATCATCTATGTCTGATCAAGGTCAAAACATCCTAAACTCTCTTGAGACTTTAGACAGCTACAATAACTTCTTCGATCAACTACAAGAACGTATCCATCAACAATTACAAAACCCAGACATTACACCCGATGACATTATTGATTATATGCTCGCAGAAATTGAGCCACGTCGCTGGTACGATTTAGCCTTGTTCTACGAACGCGATAACAACCAAGAAATCGAACCACTAACAACAGACGCTATCAACTCCTTCTCTACAGGAGAACGCGTTCGTTGCTACTATATTCCTATGTTTGCACTTCTTGAAATCGTTCAAAATCAAATGAATCCAGATGCACCACGCATCCTTCTCATGGACGAAGCCTTTGGCCCAATCGACAATGAACAAACAGCTTTATTGCTCGAAAAGATTTACGATTTATGTGATCTCTTCATCGCAACAACGCCAGGCAAAACATTACCTATCGTTAGCAATTCCAAAGGATCTACAACATTGCAATTACGACGCGTAACCATTAACGGCGTAACGACTGTTCAATCCTTTGGTGGAATCATGTATGAGGAAATTGCATGACCAACTTTCCAAAAGGACAAAATCAAACTCTATCAGAATACGCTTTAATGCACTTTAATGATACGCACGCACTAGATGTTGGAAAAAGTCTCCGCAGAAAACTAGATGAATTTCTCAAACAGAACCATCAATCAACAAATCTAGAATCACATGGAATTATTGACAATATCGCCTCTATTTCCGTATGGTCAAAAGGCATTTTCTCGAATGACTTCACAGGTATCTCCTTACTAACACTTAATCAACAAACATTGTTAGACATCAAAGTCGTGTGGATGTTCGAAAACCAGAATACGGCTACCCGTATTCTTCGAGATAATTATAACTTTCCATTTATTATCTCAAGTGGGCAACCGAACCGTGCCGTCAAACAACTCGTACAAACACTACTAAATCACAACGTGACTATTCTATACCATGGTGACTTAGACGTTGTCGGAGTTGATATAGCATCTCGTTTAAAAGCAGAATTCCCTAAAATTCAATTCCCATTTTTCACAACAAAAGAGTTTCTATCAACAGCTCTTGTCGATAGTCCAAAACAACAACGAGCGAGCACTACAACATCACAATTTGAAACTTTAAAACAACTAATTATTGATTCCAAAACCGTTGTTTATGAAGAACAACTTGATCTCAAACGTTGTGCTCAACTCTATAAAGTTGAACAATTATTAAACAATTAACCCCTAGCACATTCCCTTAAAATAAATTATATTTTAAGGGGATTCTTTTTCAAAACCCTCAAAAGATCACGTCCAAGACGTGATCGTTTAATAATGTAACATCTAGAAAGGAACAAACCCTATGAAAAAATTAACAAACACAGCATTGAGCTTATTAGCATTTTTTATTATCGCCATTCTATTAAACGGGCCTCTTAAAAACTTTAATCCGTTTCCACTTCTCAAAAACACAAGAGACGATTACTATCTTGTAGCCGGATCATCAGGACTCGATCCAGAAACCTTTAACAAAACATCTAACTTTGCTTATAGTGAAAAAGACGAATTAGGACGTAGCGGTCAAGCTCGTGCAACGATTACTTCTAAAGACGTATTCGACTCCATGAATTATCGCGGTCAATTCAAAGATGGCGATAACCCAAGCGGTTATCCTGCGAAAAACTTCAAAACACGCATCCACACAACAACCGGCACCTATGACGGTTGGTTCTACAACCGCAGTCACTTGATTGCAGATTCATTAGGAGGTGTAGCAGAAAGCTATAACGCTATCACCGGAACCCGTATGCAAAATGTTGGCAACCGTTCAAACACAGGCGGTATGCAATACATTGAACGTAAATGCGTTGAATACTTGAAAAACCACCGCTCCGTAAAACTCTACTACCAAGTTACACCTTACTATCGTGATGATGAACTCATTCCACGTACCGTTGAAGTTCGAGCTCTAACAAGTGACGGAGCTATTGATGAAAAAGTCATCACATATAACACAGCAAAAGGATTCACTATTGACTACCATACAGGCGAAGTGATCGACAACTCGAAAAAGAAAAAATAGAAAGAAGAAAAATTAACAATGAAAACACTCCATAAACTCGAATCTGGCGATACAGTCTTCATCATCACAGACAAATATCAAATCAAAGAAATCACTCTGAAGTACGAACATCTTTTAGAAAATCGAAACGATCGTTGGATGATCGATCGACCGTATCAGCTTAAATCTGACATCGTCAAACACGGTCGAGTAAGATTGACAAAGGTCTCGTTTCATGAAGAAATGGACTGGGATGGATGTCATTATATTAAGCGTTGGCGTGATTATGATGATACTGACATGTATGCATATCTCTCACGCGAAGATGCTGAAGCTTTTTTAGAATCGCAAATATCAAAAGAGGAACGATTTGAATCTCTTCATACTAACGTAAAAGAAGACCTCTCAGATTATCTACAAGATGTCAAAAACATCCTATCAAACTATATTGAAAACATCAAAACTTCAAACTTAGAAAATGTCGCTACAAAATCCAAAGAGCATCAAAATCTTTTAAAACTTTATGACGCCATTCAATCTACAAAACTATAATAACTACGACCTCGAAATTCACCAATAGAAAGAAGACAAAACATGCGTTTCTCCGATATTCAAGATAATCCATTAAACTATAATCTCAATACAATACTCGAAGAACTAGAAAATTATTTCACTGTCTACGTGCATCGTTATCCATTTATATCTTATATAAACACAGACCAATTGACACTCACTTTACATGAAGAAACCCTATCACCAACAGATGTAATTGTTCACTTTAAAGATGATCCAATTCTCAAACCTGACTTCAAAAAAGCATATATTCCAAAAAATCAATTAAAAGGACTCTTCTTCAATACTATTAGCAATGAAACAAAAATAGACATCAAATCTGATAGTTTTTCAAAAGAATTTCTACAAAAATTAATTTGTAACACGGCACCTATCAAAGAATTCCGAGAACTTTTACATGACGCCATTGCAAATAAAGCGCTTGAAAACATCACCAATTCCACATCAAATGAGTTGAATGCTATGTTTAATGCATATTTTGAAGACAATTTGTTAGATTTCAATATCACATATAAATTGAATTTTAAATACCGTTTTCTTGACACAAGACGTATAGAATTAACTAGATACGAAGAAAAATTCGAACTAGTAAAATCAGAATTAACAAACAAATGGATGCTTAATGAAGAACTTTCAGAACATTTACTTGAAAAATTCACACAAGATTGTGCAATTATTAAAAACCTTATTCAAGAGCAACCAACAACGTTAGAATGTGTTTTGAATCGACAACTGGGCCCTGAACTAATTCCATACCTCAACACAATCAATTATATCAACACTAAAATGACTGCGCACAAACGTGGTCCTAAATGGATTGTTGATAATAATTATGTTGATATCATCCACGATAATGACTATGTAATTAGAGCCTATCAACTCAATTTAGAACTGCCAATCCAGCTGACGTACAATGATGAAGAACAAATTATTGTGACATTTCCAATAACACCCGGTGAAAGCCTCAAACCAGCACAACAAGTAATCGATTCGTTAGAATCAAGCGTCTATTACTGGGATCCCATTAAAAAACAACTCGCACATAATTATGTAAAAAGCCTAGTCACAGATGCGATTGTACCAAAACGTAAAGTGATTAAGCAATTAATCTTCAGCTCAGATAATAAAGTACTACGATTTAAAGAGGATAATATAGAATACTGTCTAACAATTCGAGGTGACGAAGTTACATATGAATGTGACGGTAACCGCCAGTTGACATTTTTGAAGAAGGAAAATGACTTCGATATTTCTCTCCAATATAGTTCTTTGTTATATGAAAAATTTCAAGTAGTCAAAAATACCATTCACGAATTAATTGATAAAATCTAGAAAGAAGACAAACCAATGCTAACATTCCAAAAAATCATCGACTTCGCGCGATCTCACAAAAAAGAAATCGTCGATCGAATCAAAGATGCTGACGAATGGTACGGAGACGAAGACATCGATGTTTCCGTCATCGTTACTATCAGCGAAAATCTCGATGTTAACGGTAATCATTACTTAATTCTTTCCGTCGACAAAGAATCTGACAACATCGGACTTCCACAATCAGTACATCTCTTCAGTTTCTACATTGACGACGATTCGCGCAAATATAATCGCAAAAAATTACTCAAAATCGTCGAACAAGAATTAACTGCTTTCGAAAACAGCATCAACGCATTCGACAACTAGAAAGGGGATTATGCTACAAACCATTAATTTCTCAAACGAATTCGACCTCAAAGCCATCCATGACTATATTGGGCGAATTCCTCAAGTCAAACGACTAAACGGTCAATCTGTAAAGATGACCGTTTTTAAAGAATTCGCTACAGATATTGCCGTGCCTGTTCGATCAAGAAATATCCAAGACGGTCTCGCCATTCTCAATAAAGAATATCGCGATTCAGAAATAACGCTACCAAAAATCGTAAACGTAGACGAAACCGAAAACAAACTAATTATCACGTATATGCCGTTTTTAGACGCGCTATATAAGATCTCACTCAATGTAACAAAATAGAAAGGATTAAAATGTTTAAAATAAAAAAACGATTACTAATCACAGTAACGCTATTCTGTAGTTTCTTCACTCTAGCTGCTTGCTCCGAAAACAAAATCGCAGACAAACCTGAAAATTCAGCCGTCTACGACCAAGCCAAAGTCTTGTCAAAAGAAACAATTCAAACTATTGACAAACTAAACGAAAAAGCAGATAATACGGACAAGAAGCTAAAAATTGGCGTTTACATCGCAAAAGACCTAGACGGAAAATCTGTCGAAGAAACCGCACTCGAAATCGCTCGTAAATGGAAAATCGGCGACAAAGACACCAATAACGGCGTTCTTCTGTTCCTAGCTATTAACGATAAAAAATCACGTCTTGAAGTATCTGATAACCTATCCACGCGATTAACCGATATCCAAAGTAAAACTATTTTGGACAATATGAAACCAAAACTTCGAAACGACGATTACGACGGAGCTGTCCTCGACGCTGTAAAAAGCATCACTGACGCAAATAACGGTAAAATCATCAAAGAAAATAAAGACAATGACAACATGACATTATATATTGTGGGTGGACTCATATTAATTGTAATAATCGGCATCGTCGTTCTCTTTGCTATTGATAGTGGCGGAGGCTTCGGTGGCAACTCCGACGGATTTTGGTTCTCGTCCGGCGGATCCGGAGGATCATCCGGCGGTGGAGGATTCTCAGGCGGTGGCTTCTCCGGAGGCGGAGCCTCTAGTGGTTGGTAAACAGAAAGGAAAAAAAAATATTATGAACAAAAAATATTCAATCATTGGCGGAATCCTCGGATTCCTAGTACTTATTGGACTTCTTATCGGAGGCTCCTACAACAGCCTTGTCGGCGCTCAAACTAAAGTCGAACAAGCACAATCAAAAATCGAAACAACCTTGCAACGACGTTACGACCTCATCCCAAACGTTGTAAGTAGCGTAAAAGGATACATGAAACACGAAAATGACATCTTCGAACACATTGCCGATGCTCGTGCAAAAATCGGATCAAACACGGCAACCAAAGCTGAAAAAGAAAAAGCTCAAGGTGAACTTGACTCAGCTATTTCTCGATTACTAGTCGTACAAGAAAACTATCCGGAACTCAAAGCAGACCAACAAGTACAAAACTTAATCACGGAGCTTGAAGGAACCGAAAACCGCATATTCGTAGCTCGTAACGACTATAACGAAGTCGCAACTAAATATAACAACAAAGTACGTCGTTTCCCATCAAATATCATTGCCAACATGTTCGGATTCGAAAAAGTTGAACTTGTAAAAGCTGACGAAAAAGCTAAAACAACAGTACCATCTGTTGACCTAAACAACAAATAATAATTACACAAAAAGACTAGCATAATAGCTAGTCTTTTTTTAATCTTCAAAAACATGTGATTGAGCACCTACATATTCACTTCCTTGAATCACCATCATCAAACTTGTGATAAATGGGAAGAAAATAGCTAAAATTGAAAAACCAGATGTGCGACCAAAAGATCTTGCAAACTTAATAGTCGTATACACACTATAGAAACCAGGAATTACCAGATTCAAAAACCAAAACCACTTATTTTTCTCACCAAATGCAATTTTATGGTAAGTAAAAGACCCATAAAAAGGAATAAACGATTTCCATGCATCTTCCCCTGCACGACTAAAAAGAAAACTACGAACAATCGCTCCTGCAAAACTTAACAGTACAAACGCACCAATAATAAACAAATATACCGCTAAAACAATATATAATTCAGCCATATTATCCATAACGACCAAATACCACCTTCTAATAATTTAATATACAAAGTATATTATATAAAATAAATATTGTCAATAGCAACTAACAGAGCCGATTCAAATAATCGGCTCATTTTAAATAATACCATAAAAAATTGAAAAGAAGGATATTTTATGTTAATTATTAAACGTAATGGTTCAACTGTTGAATTTGAACCTGATAAAATTTACAACGCTATCGTTAAGGCTGCCAGTTCTGTATTTGTTGTCACTGACGACTTACGTGAACGTCTTGCCGAAATCACTAAAAAAGTCACTATCGACTTACACGAATTAAAACTCGATACAATCACAATCAGTATGATTCAATCACAAGTTGAGCAACGCTTGCTTTCAGCCGGCTATACGCAAATTGCAGAACACTACATCGCATATCGCCTTCAACGCGACCTGGAACGTTATGGCTACGGCGAACATCTTATCGTTCACTTACACTTCGAACACATTAAATAGCAAACCACGACCGAGATGTCGTTAAACTAATTTTTTTCGAGTTTCTATGGGCGTGCTTCGTTACTTCTTTCTACAAATTATTTTTTATCTGCACGTCCATAGAGTTTTTAATATGAGTCCTAAAACAGCGTTCTAAAAACGCTGTCGTTATCGACCGAGCAATCCCTACGGATTGTTAGTCGAAATATCCTTTCTATGATCGGTCTGACTCGTTAACTACTCAACCTCAGACCTAAACACTACAGCGAGCTTCGTTGTAGTGTTTTCTTTTACGAGCAACGTTCCACGAACGTTGCCAAATTCGATTAAAATATCCCTAGAAAGAAACCACTATGCAAAAACCTATCACAACAACGTTAGATCACATAATCCCCATTCTTTCCGAAGAACATCAACAGCTTATCGATAGCATCGTGCAACAAATTGAATCGAATCACGTTACATACATCCTACCAAAACAAGGCCTTAACGCGGTACAAATCGCTGAGACCGCATCTCGCACCATTGAACTTGCAAAAAGCGGGCAAACCTATGTTGCAAAACCACACTTGATTGAATCATTTGACGACTTCGATGCCAAATTGGTCGAACCCCTCAAACAGAAACTATCAAAATCAAGCATTGTTGTTATTGAAACCAACTATAACAATTACTTAGAAGCTGTACCTCAAACACTCATTCTTGCCGATGAGCTTGCAAATACCGGTGCAAAAATTGTCATTCCCTGTACAAAAGACGAATTAACAGTCATTAAAGACGTTGAACAAGCAATTCGCACAATGTCAAAACATGTAGACGAAAACTCTGAAAAATAATATAATAGATATAATTATTGAACTTAGAAAGGGTTTTCCTATGCACCCAAAAACATTTACATCGTTTATCCATAATAAGACTCTAACTCAGGATCTTAAAGGATACAAGCCCGCTTTAACCGTTAATGATATGACCAACTACGCTAAAAAAGCTTATCAAGAAATAGCGCAATCATATAAGAAAGCTAGAAAGCGGGGATAAGCCATGCAAAGACTTGATTTTAATATTTCAGATCAAACGATTCTATCATTTGACGTTGACCATAAAACAAAAACAGCACGTCTCATTGAAACAACAGATGAATTAGCCGCACGAGTCTTACTAACTCCAGATGAGCGAACCTATACCGGTATTGAACGTCGCCTGAATGAATTTCAACAATCAGAAAAACCATTAACAGAGCACTTAGCCGATATTGAAAATGATGGTTTTCATGCCCCTATGCAACAAAACCTAAACATCAATAACAGTGACAATGCAATCAAAGAAGCAAAAAGTCCAACAGATGCACCGGTCATAACATTACCATCTAATTTTGGAAATACAAATATCAACGGACTTCAACAAAAAGATAACATTCAAATTGAAGACCAAGCTTATTTCGTAAAATTAGATTCTCTATCCCCCGCAGTAAACGGTTCGTGGGACCATAAATTCGATTCACAATATTCATCTGTATCGGAAGCCATCACATCCATCTTACTAAAAAACATTAAAAATGCGAATCAACTGAACAGTGTTCTTTACGAATGGCGCGAGTTTGACTTAAACGGAAAGAAAGTTACAGGCACTATCTCGAAAAATTTCTTACAAGAAAACGAAGAAGAACATGTGCTATCAATTCAAAATAAATCTGACAAATACACACACATTTCTATCAAGGAATACGAAGAAAATATGTACGATGTCAGTTCAGAAGCCCGTATAACAAATCTAATAAAAGCTTTCGAAACTGCAAACATCAATAAAAATGCAAGTCAAGATTTTCTTATACAACAAGCCGCATTTGATATGCTCATTGGTAATCAAGACCGTTTGAATAATCCATCAAACTTTGTATTTGCATATAATACAAACAACCAAACAACTCGATTAGTTAATTTAGACTATGGTCGTGCACTACCAATGCTTTGGACAACTACATCTGAAACTAATTATGATATTAAAGAATTCTTAGAAGAAGATATCCCTGACTTTGCCGAAGACTTGAATCGTACAAATGATTCTATTCTAAGTGGTATGCAAAAAAATCAAATAATAGATTTTCTACAGAATAATGGATTTGAACAATTTGAAATTAACATTCAACAACTTCATACGGACTTAGCCGAATTGAAAGAGCGAATCCTCGCATCCGACGCACCTTATAAGAAATTCGCCGAAGTTAAGATTGAATCATTCAAAGAAATGTTAAACAATGATTTTTCAAAGAACTTCTATAAAGAGATTACTGTCGAAAAACCGGAACCGATTGTCTTTAAAAAATTCGATGTTGTCTTAGGTTATTTTCCAACTCAAGATTCTTTAGATGACAACTACATCTCATATGAAAGCCAACTTGATCAAAACCAAACAACTGGGGAATATCGACCTCTTGTGATACTCGCCGAAAAAAATGGTAAATATATAGCGGCTCAAGGACGTAGCGCTGAAAATCAACAAGAATGGCCTCACTACTATACGCTTCAAAATGCACAAGAAGCAGGACTTATTGAAGAAACAACATTAACCACAAATATTGAACAAATTCTTTACATTGAACCGGAAGCGCTTCAAGAAATGGTTCCCTTGGGTCACTTATCACAAAACGACAGAGACTCATTTTTGAAAGAATTCGCAAAAGAAAACCATATTCAAAAACAAATTCAACGATACCATGCAACACAATCAAAAGAAAAAGATAAAGGATTGGAACCATAATGGCACACAAAAAATACACAAATATTTTCGTAGACGTTGAGTTGTTAAATGGCAATGTTATTAAATATCAAATACCCAATGATCTACAAGTCGCAATGAAACAGGCTTGGTATAATGATAGTCTCAGCGAAACTCTTTTAGATGCACTTATCAACGTACCTACATCACCATATAAGAAAAACGGTTCTGCGAAACTACATCTTGGAAGAATCGTCACTATTTACTTGCTACATAAAAAGCAACAATTAAGAACTCGTGGTCAATTCTTGACAAACGATGTATGGCAACGTAAACTTGATAAAGCGCAAATTAAATTTCTACTACATGATCACTCGTTTCTCAACAAATGTAGAATTCGATTCGACCTATTTAGATGGCAAGTCAGATTCGCCTCTAAAACAACGTCTAAGCACCTAAACAAATCAAATGGATAAATAGACCATTAGAAAATAAAAATGCAAAATAGAGCCTCTCAGGGCTCTTTTTGAGTATTACTATTACAAAACCACAAAAGAAAGGAATTAAAACATGCTCAATCCAGAAGTCCGCGAACTAAAAGAAAATATCGCAAAAGCCATCAACCAATTTATCGAAGATGCTGAAGAACAAGATCGTTCATATCAAATCTCTCGTAAAATCTCCGCTCTAAAAGAACCGTATTTACGAGAAATCTTAACAGCGGCTCAAACAAACAGCTCACTTGACAAGAACTACACGGCATCAGACATCTTAACCGTTCTCGAAGATTTAGACGATTTCGTAAACGATTTAGACGAATAACGGAGAAACGACCATGTTCAACTTATTTAAAAACAAACAAAAAGATCAATTCGACAAAGACTATTATCAGTTCGTAAACAAATATAACAGGTTGATCGCAAAAACTACAAATATCACAAATAGAGAAACCAATGAAGACTTCGTAGACGCAACAAACCGTCATATTCTAATCTTTAACGATGCTTTTTGGCACTTAGAAGACCTAAATCTCGATATCGCATCAGGACTAAAACCACTAACGGCTGAACAAGAAATTGAAAAAAATGAACTTGCATCATAAAATTAGTCGTACAAAAACAGCATTACGAAACGCAATCAATCAATTTGAATCAGTCAAAAGCGCCTATCTGCAAGGTATCCGTGACGGTCGCAAAACCAACGAAAGGTAAAATTATGTCAACAAACGAAATTTCAATCAGCAACGTCGAAAAGTTCTCTAACGAAGACTCTATCGATAAAGCTATCGAGCTCTTACAAGAGTTGAAACAAGCGAAACACTCACCCGCATTCGTGCTTACAACGTCCTCAATTAGTGACGTTGTCGATCAAAAAGCTACAGCTACGATTAAAGGTGTCGCAGGTGGTCGCGATATCGATCAACTAAACAGCCTAACAGCGTACTTCCGAGCGAATCCTCATGCGTTGGCTGTATTAAATGCCTATTTTGAGAATCAATAAGGAGAAGCCATGCCCCAAATCTTAATCATTCAAAATAGAATCAACGGAAAATCTGTTAATACTATCTATTATCACTGGTCAGCCTATACAGAAAGCTCGATTTCAGAATTAGATGCCTTTGCGGATCACTTATCAAAAAACTACAAAAATCGTTCTGCAAAATTCCTATCAAAATTAACCGATAACGGAAAAGAACTTATTGAAAAATTCAATAATCATACACTTACAAACAAAGAATCAATTGATTTATTCAACCTTATGAGCTACTTCAGCATCAGCGGAATAAGTTCAACTTGTGACGAATCACTAAAATATCTTTCACAATTTACAACGGATATTAATCGCGAAGAATC
>ERZ773212.645-NODE-645-length-16895-cov-7.962648_pt1 | contig 16895 bp, 17 predicted proteins | sample MGYA00581005_ERZ773212 | MGnify/ENA primary metagenome ERZ773212 (study PRJEB29015, sample SAMEA2738154) | human oral metagenome | biome: human oral; feature: human-associated habitat; material: saliva | place: China | collected 2196 ... | reverse complement strand
TTTTAACATTAAACTCTGACATCACTTCAACAAGAGCTAATGTACTCATAATATTATTTTCGTAGTACATAACAGGCTTTTGCACAGACTCTCCGACAGCCTTATAGCCTGCAAAATGAATTGCAGCATCAATTGATTCTTGTTCGAATACTTTTCTTAATGCTTGTTTATCACATACATCTAATTCGTAAAATACAGGACGTTTCCCTGTAATTGTTTCAATACGATCTAATACTAATATACTAGAGTTTGAAAGGTTATCAACAATAACGACTTCCTTACCTAAATTTAATAATTCTACTACGGTATGGCTACCAATATAACCAGCTCCACCTGTTACTAATATTGCCATTCGGGTTTCCTCCTAATTAATTCCAACCGATTTAACAAATCTCATAAACGCTTCATGTCCGGATTGAGTATTTTTATAAACGCCTGCATCTTCAAGAACTCTCGCAAACACTTGTCCTACTTCATGTTGTACTACGCTTTTGGCATCCTCTTCTTCAATGGTAGGGTATTTCTCCTTCAATTGATCGGCCCACTCTAAATGATAGTCTGCAATAGCATTTTGTTTCCCTAAAAGATATTTTTCAACTTCCTCTAGCTCCGATTTTAGACGGGGTGGTAAAATGGCTAGCCCCATAACCTCTATCAGACCAATATTTTCCTTTTTTATGTGTTGAACATCTTGATGAGGATGATAAACGCCATCTGGATACTGCTCAGTAGTATGATTATCTCTTAAGACAATATCCAATTCATATTTCTCATTCACTTTACGAGCAATAGGAGTTACTGTATGGTGTGGAGTATCTCCGCTCTTAGCAATGATATCTACTTCCATATCTGAGTAATCTCTCCAAATATTTAGGATTTTTGTAGCCAATTCTACTATCCGATTTTTATCTTCACCCTGTAGCCTAATCACTGACATCGGCCATTTTACAATACCAGCTTTAATATCTTCGAAATCTTTAAAGCGTAATTCTCTCTCAATTTTTGCCTTTTCCATTGGGAAAATATGTTTTCCGCCCTGATAATGATTATGACTAAGAATCGAACCTCCTGAGATAGGAAGATCAGAATTTGAACCAGCAAAATACCCTGGCAAAATATCAACAATCTCCAATAATTGTTCAAATGTTTTTGAAGATATAGCCATTGGTATATGTTTACTATTCAAGAATATCGCATGCTCATTAAAATATGAGTATGGAGAATACTGGAAACCCCATACTTCGTCTCCAAGTTCCATCCGAATAATTCTGTGATTAGCACGTGCAGGATAATTTATTCGCCCCTGATAACCTTCATTTTCCATACAAAGTAAACATTTAGGATAATTAGATGATTTTATTAATTTCTCTGCAGCGATTGTTTTCGGATCTTTTTCCGGTTTTGATAAATTGATTGTAATTTCAAGTGAACCATAATTAGTTTCAGCATGAAAAGCTATATTTTTAGCAATTGCTGATAATTTAATATAGTCGCTATCTTTACTTAACTGATAGAATTCTTCAACTGCTTCTTGAGGCGAAATATCATACGAACTCCAAAAAATATCATTAAGACGACTTGGTAAAGGTACAATGAAATTCATTAGTTCTGCACCTAGACAATCCTTTTCCTCGGCTAGATCACCAATTTTACCATTTTTTAAGGCTATTTCTACCAAAACATCTTTTATTTTTTTTAGATCACTGTCATTAAAAATCCTATCCGTTCCTTCTTCTCCAATTAAAGCCAATACTCTATTTTTTATATATACTTGGTCTATTGGTCTATAAATTCCATACTCAAGAACTTTTTCAACAAAATTATCTATTACTTTCTGCATATATATTCCTCTTTCACTCTAACAATCCTGTTTTTTGATAATCTAACCATTTATAGATAGAATGTGTTGTATGGGTTATCTTATCAAGAATATTAATAATCTCTAAAAATACAATAGCTTCATCAATTCTTGGGATTTCGGTAGGAAGTTTTTCTACTACTTTGTCCTCTAGATTTTGACATAAATTAGATATCAATTGGCATCTTTCATTATAATCATATACATCAGATCCATGATTGCCATTCTTATAACATACTAGAGCTCTCTTTAAGTGCTCCCCCAGAACCAAATGTATTTTTAGCATCTTATAATATAATGATCCCCGTTCATGCATCGTATGAACGTTTTTCAAAATCTTAACTATTTCAACGATACGGTCACCGATACGTTCAATATCTGTGGATAACTTTACTATAGTAATAATTCTCCTCAAATCACTAGAAACAGGATGTTGTAGACAGATGAGTTCGATTCCCTTCATGTCTATTGAAACGACTGCTTCATTAATAACTAAATCATTATCTATAATATTTTGTTTTTGAACTTCTGTTAAAGTATCAAATACCATTTCATACTTTTTAATCATAGAGGCCCATACTTCTTCCAGATTATTCGATAATGTAATAATCTCATTGTCAAAATATTTTCTCAACATTAGCTAACCTCAATAACAATTGTACTATTTTTTAATAGCCTATATAGGCACCTCCCTTTTTAGTACACCATAAGATGAAATCATTTTATACATCAATAATCAGAATACTTGCATCATCCTTCTTACCGTATATGGGATCAATATTTGTAGATTCCTTCCTCATTTCGATCAACTTTTCAAATTTGTAGTCTAAATTTTGAGTATAAAAATCGTAAAAACCATCAGTCATTAAGATAATACGATTACTAGTTACTTCCAAACTTCCATTTAACACATGGTTCAAACTGCTTTTATCCAGTGAACCTATCCAATATCCATCTGGTTTATTAGCAAGCTTTCTAATATTTTGTAGTATTGTCTTTTTATCAACTTCATGGTTAGATTTGATTGCAACTTTCCCTTGCTCAAAAAGACAATCTACTCTATGGTCTGTAATTGTTTGATTGTTGACTAGCATAACACAGTCACCAACCATTATATATTCTAGTTTTAAACCAGATAATTTCGCGAAAATAAAGGCATATGTTGGCAATTGATAATAATCATTAAACTCACAGCTATCTAATCCTATTCTTTTTCTAACGTCATCTAATGCAGCACTAAAAATTTGCTTCAATGATAAAGAATCGTCACAATGCTGCTTAATACACTCCGAAATAAGATGAGAGACATCTGCTACTGAATAACCTATAAGGTCTTTTGCATTAAATAAATCCGTTGCTCCATCTATAATCCAAAAATATTGATTTTTATAATCTACGCTGTCTTCATTTTCTACAGCACTACCTTGTATTGAATATATTTTATCAATCTTCATTACGCTTCAAGCCTCTTTTCCAAAAAAGGAGAAAAATTCCTGTCACTGTGATAATCAGCTCCATCATTGTGTTGACACCCGTTTTAGGTAATATTTGTTGAGTATTTTTTTTCTTCTCTACTCCACTAGTATTCTTTACATTATTTTGATTTTTTGAAATTCCAACTGTTACTACATTATCTGGATCATGGACTAAATTATAGTTTGATTCTCCACTTTTATTATATACACTGTTCACTGCGTGATCAGTAGTTGAATTTTTTGAGTTCTCAGCTACAGGTTTTAATTCTTCCACACTGTTATCTGATTTTTTAGAAAAGATTTTATAACTTTCATTCTCAGTTATGATATTATAATCACCGACACTGTTATTTTTGTCTGAACTTGTTCCATTAAAATTAGTTTTAAGTAAGGAAACATGATTTCCTGTTAAATTAGAAATTTGATTATTTAAGACTGTTATATTTCCAGCAGACTCTTCAATTACGATTCCATCTTTACCACCTGAAATGATATTATCAGACACTACCAAATTATCGCTGACTCTTAACAATTCAATATTTGGCTGTTCAGAATTTTGCGAATTATTATGAATGATATTCTTTGTTACAGTAATATCAGTTACTTTTCCAAGATAATCTGCACTATCTTTTGCAACTCGTATTGCTTTTGTTTTAGCATCAGCAATATTGAATACATTTTCAGTAATAGTCACATGTTTATTCAGATCTAATACGTCTTTAACATTTTTATAACTATAAGCATTGACTAAAGCAGCACCATTTTCACGATAGTGTTCGCTTTCCTCTTTTGTTTTCTTATCAAATCTATTTCCTTTTATTAAAATGTCAGTAAATCCTGTAAACCTAACACCAGCATACATCATATTATCAAAATGATTATTTAATATTTTAATATTGGATGGATTTTCAGTTGTTGCAGTTTGATAATGTGTCCCAATTGCAGTTACTAATTCACCAGATTTCTCACTTTTACCAAAATATGAATTTTGAATTGTCACATTTTCAGATTTTTGACCGTTATCATTCAATGCATAAGGAAAACCTTTTCTAGTTAATGGCTCTATTTGAATAGACTCCTTGCTGATAATTTGGCCATCCTTCATGGTCTTCGGAAGTGCTTGTCCCAGAAAACGAGAATTATCTACTAATACATTTTTTGAACCCGCAATTTGAATGGCATGTCCCTGATAGCTATCTTTAAATGTCACATTCTTTATTGTTACATTTTTTGAATTTCCAATCGCAAAGCCACCAGAAGAATTAATTAGAGGAAGATTTTTTGCTTTTGTGCCCTCTTCATTCAAAGATCCATTCATATCAATCGTTCCGCCAGAGTAACTAATATCTTCTGTTGGTTCCCATATAACCTGGTCTCCATCATCAGTGAATAGACCAGTCATGAATACAATAGAAGGGTGATTTTTGATATTGATCCCATTTAGAACTGTAGCTTTTTCATGTAATTCTAGGTGTGTGTGGCTTTTCAAAAATACAATTTCCTTAACTAAATAAGTCCCCTCAGGAAAATATACCTTTCCTCCGCCTAATCCTTTAGCTGCTGCATCTATCGTATCCTGAATTGCTTGTCTATCATCTGATACACCATCTCCCACTGCTCCAAAATCTTTCACATTTAGTGAGACTGGATCGGTATCCGAGTCCATTCTTGTTTCCACCATATTATTCAAAACATCCGAACTTGCAGCAGTCGTCTCATATTTTGATTGTTTATTATCTTCACTTTCAGGAGCTGAAGATATTTGTTCTTTAGCCTTCTCACTTTGGATATTTGTCTGATTCACTTCATCAACTGTTACTGTATTTTTAGAAGAGTTAATGCTAGAATCCTTATCAGATACTGCCAGTTCAGATTCATTGTTTCTGTGAGCAATTACAGCGTTCTCATCCGCCATTACGTTCCTCACTCCTAAAAATGTAACCGCTACCAAAATTGAGCAAACACCTATTTTTAATTTACGAATACTAAACAATTGATTTGATGCTGATTTTTTCATATACTCCTCCAAAAAATATAAAAGTTTATTATATCAGTAATGACACCGCTGTCATTTCCTACATAATATATCTTTCTAACTAAATTGTCAAGAAATATTGGATTAAATTATAATTTTTTTGTAAACGCATCCATTGTTTTGCTTTAGGGAATCTATAAGTTTCTACTTTTAACTTAGATCTCCTTGTTTTCCAAATTAAATAGATTTTTTGAGGATATGATACATTTCTTTATTTAGGAGTCTTCTTTTCTCTCATTTTAGCGTTTCTTTTTTCTAACATTTGTACTTGATTCTAAAAATAAAAAAGCAGATTCAGATGAACTGCTTTATACCATAGTTCCCGCTCATAATAGTGTTCATGTAGCACTCATAAATCACTTTTTATAAGTTTAACAATAATTAAAGAATTAAATCTACTTATTTGATCTGCCAGTTACGCAGAACATTTACAAAGGATACCATAATCTACTTATACATTATGATGAATAGAAATAAGGGATATTATCAATCTCATGCTTATTTTGAATCCTTATATTTAAAATTTCGGATTGAAGATACTTCTGAACATTGAATAAAAAAGTAAAAATAATGATCCCTTCCATCCTTGGCATTTTCTTTATTAAGCTTGAAGTAGTTCTTCTGATTAATAGCCATTGTCCTAAGGATATCATCGATCAAAAATGTCAATGGTACATCCATTGCTGAATATTTCTGGAAGTCTTCTTCGAATCGGATATAATCATCTGAAAAATAATCCATCTGTAATTTATTCTCATAGAGTTCTTTTCTACTCATAGGCTACTTCCTCCAAAAGATGAATCTGTAGGATATCATTTACCTGAACCAACTTATATCCGTCACTCGTTTTGACGGATATTTCTTTTCTAGATAATTCTCTAACTTCTCCTATGATGGTGACTTTTTGAGCTTTGTATTTGACGATAAGTCGTCCTTTTAGTTGTCCAATATAAAGCTGAGAAAGCAACAAGAGCTTTTCAGCCTTGTCCAAATTACTAGATAAGTCACTACGATTTTTCTCTTCACCTAGTGAGGTGGTATGTTCAGATAAAAAGAAGCCCATCCACTTCTGCATACCTGGATCCTGATATTCTCTTGCTGATTGAAATGGTAAGTAAGAACGATCGATCATTTTAATCCATCCAACCCTCCAGCAGAATGACCTCCTATCAGCTTACTTCTCGCAATACTTCTTGAAGCTTTATCTAATGAATTTGCCTTTAATAGAGAGGTGAATCCAAACTGATTTCTAACAGAGTCAATAGCTGACTGGAGCCTTTCTTCTTTTTCTTCTTTGTCAACATCATCAAATAGTGAAATCAATCCATAGGATCCATCCACAAATCCTGAATAGCTGACTGCTACATTTCGGATTGCTCCCGAAGTGTACTTGTTATGAAATAGCTGCAAAACATAATTTGTAAGTATATCCGTATTATTTGTTGGTTCTATCTTCATTTGGGTATTGATAGAACGTTTGTTTTCTTGTTTAGAGTAACCTAAATGTATAGCGACTACAGTTGCTTTCTTACCTGCTCGTCTTAGACGAATAGCGACTTGTTCCGCCATTTCTCGTAGTACAATCTCAATTTCTCTTTGGTCCACATAATCCCGTGGTAAAACCTGAGAATTTCCTAAACATTTAGACTTTGGTTTATAGGGGGTATGAACATTACTTTCGTCCACTCCATTAGCATGGAACCACAATCGAAGCCCTGCCAGTCCTAAATTTTTCTTTAACATGTCTGGATTAGTATTGGCCAACTCTTTGATTGAATAAATCCCTAAACCATTCAGACGTTTTTCCATGCGTTTTCCAATCCCCCAAAAATCTGTCATATTTTGGATATTCCAAACTTTCCTTTCAACATCTTGGTAAGACCAGTTTGCCCTCATTGTAGGTGATCTCTTTGCTTCATTATCTAAAGCTAACTTTGCGAGAAGTGGATTCGCATTCGACATTCCTATTGTTGAATAGATCCCTGTTTCTCTCCAAATATCCCTTTGAATTTTTGCAGAAATGGCATCTAGCTTATCTTTCCTAGAAATAGTTTTGTCTGAAATAAAATAGTTTAATGAACTTGTAAGGTCAATAAAACCTTCATCAATGGAATAGGGATAAATATCGTCAGGACTTCCATAATTTTGAAATATCCTTTGAATCTCCATATTTACAGCTATGTATTCATCCATCCTAGGCGGAACTATAAGGGTTGATTTTGCCCACTCCTCGATATATCTAACATATTCAGGATCTGTTCTCAATCCTTGTCTTTTAGCATTGTAGTAAGAAAACCTTCTGGTAGTAATATCAAATGGCAAATCATAAGAACGCCCCACATTGGACTTACCAAATACCTTCTTGAACATGGGAGAAGACGCTAGAATAAGACCTGCTGAATTATCCGCTCGGCTCATAACACATAAGGAAGTTTTGAGAGGGTGTAGACCTCTTGATACACACTCTACGCTAGCGTAGAAGGACTTCATATCTATAAAAGCAATGTCACTTTTTGGCTCCCTTGAATAATCAAAATAGCCCATATATCAGTCCTCCAATGGTACAAAGTTTCCTACAATAATCCCAACTACTCTTGGGTCTTCATCATAAGAAATGAAAATATCCTTATATTTAGGGTTAATAGAAACCAATCGTAAGCCGCCTTCTTCACGATAGACTCGTTTGATATATGTCTGATTATTGCAGACAACCGCATAAACTGCTCCATCATAATCAAAACCAGTTTCACGGATAAGAGCTACCGAACCATTATGATATTTAGGCTCCATTGAGTCTCCAGATACCCATGAAGCGAAATCATGGGCCAACTCTTCATCGAAATAAACAGTATCATAATTTCGATCATCATAAACGGAAGCTCCGATACCAGCGGACATTTTTTCATAGACATGATATTCATAAAGTTTTCTTGATATCGACATAACCTTTTGTGACCGTTCCTTTTGAACTAGGTCTCTAGCATAGCTAACTACTTGATCTTTACCTTTACTCGACAGTGTATTATACAAACGAACTATCTCAATTTCTGTAAAATAACCTTTGGGTACACTAAGGATTTGTTCTAACTGACTTACTTTTTCCTTAGAGGGGACTTTTATTCCACGTTCCCATGCTGAATAGGCCTGGTAGCTAATTCCTAATTGATCTGCGATCTCTTTTTGGGTCAGTTTTAGCTCTTTTCTACGAGCTTTCAATTTTTCTGGTTGATACATCATTCACCTCACATTATTAATAACTGCAATTCTGCTTTTTTCTTGGCCTCTTCATCTGAAAATTTTTCCTTATCCCAAACATAGGCGATCGACTTTCCTTTATTATAGACAAGCCACGTTTTTAGATTGATACTATTTTCCTTAATTTTCTTCCAATTTTTCTGATCCAATAATTCTGGAAAATCTTGGCTAGTCGCAAAACCTGTTTTACTAACAGCTTGCTTAATCTGAACAATACGAGAAGGTTTGTATTGATTGAATTCCTCGATAATTTGTTCTTTTATATTTCGAAATAAAATGAGGATTGAAGAATTCTGCCCGTCAATATATGCATCAATCGCTTGCTTAATTTTATTCTCTTTATCAGGACAATATTCTCTTAGCAAATCTAAAAGACGAAAAAATAATGCTTGTTTCGAAACGTCAAGACTTTCTTGAACTTGTTGAAAAGTCTCACAACTATAATAGATTTTTGATAAAAGAACAATATCAGGCATTAATATTACCGCTGAAAAGATATTAGCCTCCCGTTCTAGTAAATTTTCCTGATTATCTATCGATTCTGTAAAATAATTTCCTTCGTGTTTAAGAATAAAATGCCCTAACTCATGGCAAAGTGTGAAATTTTGTTTAACTTTTGGATTATCTCGTTCGTAAGAAAAACTAACACCTAACTCATCAACTACTGTCAAACCTTCTATCTTGCGATTCGAGAAGTGGTGACTAATCACTTGAATTTGGTTCTTCTGAATACAATGTTGAAAAAAATAAGTGAAATTATAATTTAGTAACGAGATATCATGATTCTTCATGTACTGATATAACGCTTGTTTTGTTGCATTACTTACTCTTGAATACAATTCATCCAAAGAATGGTACCTCCTTTAAGTATGAATGACAAAACTAAATCAATTTGGTTTAGTTAATTATATAAAAAAAGTGGACGATTGTCCACTTTATTTAATAAAAATTTGATTCAATAAGATCTTCAAAGATATCTTGAAAGTTTTTTATCTGATTAAAAGATACTTTATTTTTAAAACGAATTTGAAGACATGGAGTTTCAGAGGAATAATCTTTCCCATCACCACTTGACTTTATTAACCAATTAACTCGTTCAAAACTCATATTGATATTAATTCCATCGAAATTATCTATTATATCCTGTATTTTCTTTGAATTTACAATTTTAAAATCATCCCCTACATGCTGAGAATTCAATCTAGGTTTGAAATAAGTAATTAATCCAATTTCAGCTAAATCTACAATAGCATTATTGCTTAAATTCCCATGTTCTTCTATTAATTGTTTCATAGCTTCCACTGCGGTTGTACCATAGCTATCAATTAATAAATGATTCTTCGGTGTTATAGTAAAAAATAAGATTGCCAACTCTTTGGAGATGTTCAATTCTTTCTCTGTACTTAAAATTCTTTGTAATTTTTCATGACTTGTACCGATTCTATCTAGTACATTCCTACTACCATTATTTCCAAATGATTGTCCTATGTATAAATTTTCCAGTTTCAGATTTTTAAAAGAATCTCCTTCAATATACTTGTCACAGTCTCTGTTACCTATAATCTTCCAAAGATCTATTGTCTCAATCGCCACTTTATCATGGTCAAAGTTAAAGCGTGAATAATATTTTGAATCAATATAGACATTAATTATATAGTTTTTTATTACTTCGTCTTCAAATTCATTTTCGATATATTTATGAAAATAAATTTCATATATTTCATCAGCTATTTCATTATTAATAAAAATTTTATCACTACTCTTATTATAAGCTGCCACTAATTTTAAATAAAGTGACTTAAAAATATCTGTTGATATTTTAGATAAAGAATCTGTATGTAACAATTCTCTAGCTGTTAATATTACAACTTCTTTAAATTTTCTTATTAAATCGTCATCTTTGATATGATTTTCATATCTGAAATCATCAATAACGTCTATAAATACTTGAGAGGTAATGTCCTCATATTGTGAGCTTAAATGAATTACTAAATTAAATCTTTGTAAAAAAGGAAATATATATTCTACAAAATCATCAAACAATTCATTTCTCTTAGATTGACAAAATTGTAATAGTTCCTTCAATTCTCCTTGAATAGAAATGTCTATGAAATGAGTTCGAATACTGACTTCGATATCTTCGCTTTTAATATCTTTCAATTCAAAAATATTTCTTTCATATAGATATTTCTCTAAAACAAACTCTCCTAACTTAAATTTACCTTCCTCTCCAGTACATCTATTAATTAGTTTGAGTGCAAGGTTATCTTGCATTAACTCTGCTGTAATTTTATCCACTAAATTAAAGCTATACAAAAAGATAGGCACTCTCTGTTTGTTTCTTTTATAGTCATCATAAATATCATAAAAAGTGGCAGTATCAACCAGTTTAGTACCAGTCAATACTATCTCATGTAGTTTCAGATTAGTCATTTGATTACCTCATAAAGAATTATTTTTTGGCTTATCAAAAGCCTTCTTCCGTTCTTCCATAAACTCGATCAGCTCTTTTTTGAAGATTTCTTTTTCTTCATCGGTAAGACCTTTTGAATTCATACGAAAGAGTAGTTCAATATCCTCTAACTCTTTATTCGCATTTTCTTCATCAGAATTTCCAACTAGATAATCAACTGACACATTTAAAATTTGTGCTAGCTTAATAAGATTCTCTTGAGTAGGATTTTTCTTCCCTCTCTCCCAGTCTGCATAGGAAGATTGCCCTATTCCTAATCGTTTTGCTAATTCAACCTGTGTCAGATGAGCTTGTTTTCTTAGCTCTTTTAAGCGTTCCGAGAATTCCATTTTAAACCTCTAAAAATTTTTTTCATTTTTTTCAAATAATCTCTTGACAAATATCGCTATAGGCGATAAAATGTAAATATAGCTAGTAGCGATATTGAAAATCAAAATAATAATCTCTACCACATGAGATCATTGACAACTAAATAAAAAGTGCGTCTGACAACCAGAGGACTGACCATCAGAACAACACATAAACTTCGTACCTTTATTGTAATTGTTTTGATAAGAAAAGTCAAGTCCGTTGATGGTTGAAGTGAAGATTTAAAACAAGTATTTGTGGGCTTCCACGCATTTCGGACTTTCGCACTTTTCCGAATAGTAAAGTGAACTGGCTTCGCCAAAGGGCGTAAGAGAATCTTAAGGGTATGATGATGACTTCCCAATGAGATTGGCTGGGAAAGCGATGGTAATTGACGCAAAGCACCTTGCTAAACGTTGCCACCGTGGAAAGAGGGATCTTTCCAACCAAATAACTTTTCTTTACTGCTGTCTGTCTACATTAGGCAGACTTACTCTCAAGCTACTAAGTTTTCCTTTTTTCTTGGTAGCTTTTTTACTTTTACAATAAAGGAGAAAATGATGAAAAACTTTTTTCGCACAACAATGTAAACGAATCTATGATAATTATGAATTTACCTATGGCATGTTTAATGGGTCTGATAAACTACAGGCCAAACTCTATGCTCAATCTCAAGTTGATTTAGATCATCTCGCTCAAGAAGCTCGCAGAATTGGTTATGCTAATGGGGATATTCAGTTCTATAGTCGTATGTTTAAACGCAAACTATTTACTCACTACTACTCACGGGTGAAGCAATTGGCTTAACTCGTTTTTATTTACTCTAAAATCAGAAAGGAGAATCCTATGATTCCAGAAACACTTGTCATGAAACCAGAATTTATTGGCCCAGCTTATTATGAAAAATTGGGTAATGCCCCTCGTTTTGTCTTTGGTAAAGAAGGAAAATACCAACGCCATATTCTAAATAACGAAAAGCATGGAGCTTTCCACGTCATTACTCCCGCCTCTACAACTGTCTTTCCAGAAGATGCTCTAGTCGAAGCAGTCAACCCAATCTTTCTCTCAGACACTGCGCTAAACGGCAACTCTGTTGCTCCTGCCCTCAATGTCTTTGCTGAAAAATTGGTACTTAAAAAATAATAAATGAAAGGATAAATTCTATGGCTAAAATTGGATTAAACTATGGAGAAAAACTACAAATTGCAGATAAAACTTATCGAGTTATTACAGACGGACTTAACGTTCCAGAGATTCTCGGAAAACTGACTTTCCGAGGCATCGAAGGACCCGATATTATTTTTGAAGAAGATCGCACGCAACGAAATCCCGATGGATCATTTGTTCAGATCAACACCGGAGAGATCCGTGGAATTGTGGTGGGGATTCATTCTTCTGTCCAACACGAGACCCTTTTCTTCACTATTGCAGATATGGCGGAGTCTGAAATCGAGGATCTAGGAATTAAATACCGAGAAGAGATTGAACTAGAAGATATCGTTATTACACATACTCACGTTAACCGCAATGATATCTATAAGCTCTTTGCTTCTAAAATAAAGAAAAAGGCTGCAGGCGTATCTATTAAAGAAAATAAACCTATAGAAAACAAGAAAGAAAATTAGGAGGTAATGCACTATGAGACTCTTTACCTATCGTGGGAAAAGAGTTCAAGCTTTTCATCGTAAATTAAAGGAAATCACATGGTTTATCTGGTGCGTTCCTTTTTTGTTCGTTATTAGTTACTACAGCTACTTACAGCTAGAAGAATTAAAAGTTCACCCCTTGCCTCAAGGATATTTTCTAGGAGCTGGACTTCTCTTTTCTTGTATTCTATCTTGGTTTATCAATCACCTCTGCTATGAGAAATGCCTCTTCTTTCAAAAGTTAAATAGTCTTCGAATTCTTTCTCGCTTCTTGTTAGAGAATAATCTATATCTAGTACAAAAAATAAAACGTGAAAACAAAATCGTTGAAAAGATTAAGTTACCACAAGTGTACATAAAACAGTCTCGCTACAAGATTGAAGTAAGTTTCATTCTAGAAGGCAATAAATTTCAAGATCGTTTTCTAAACCTTGGAGCTACACTTGAAGTCATGTTCAACGGAGACTTTCGCAATAAAACCTTTGATAATCGTTTTATCAAATATGAAATTGCTATCAATCGGATTGATAGCCGTATTACCATCGATGAAGTAAAGGTTAAGGGCTCAAAACTCCAGCTCATGAAAGATGTATCTTGGGATTATATTGAAGAACCTCATCTTCTCATCGGTGGTGGAACTGGTGGAGGTAAAACCGTTGTTCTCATGACCATCATCTATGCACTAGCTAAAGTCGGCTTTGTCGATATCTGTGATCCAAAAAATTCGGATCTAGCTGGATTAAAGAAAATTCCAGTTTTTCATGGTCGGGTTTACACTAGTAAGGAAGATATCATTAACTGTTTTAAAGACAATGTAGAGTTCATGGAAAAACGCTATGAACTAATGTCTACTTCGCCAAAATTCCAAGCTGGAAAGAATTTTACTCATTATGACATGAAACCAAAATTCATTCTTGTGGACGAGTGGGCAGCCCTCATGGCAAAGATTGACCGTGACTATAGCCAACAGTCAGAACTTATGGAATATCTCTCACAGTTAGTTCTAGAAGGCCGTCAAGCTGGAGTCTTTATCATCTTTGCTATGCAACGGCCCGATGGTGAATTTATTAAAACTGCTCTTCGGGATAATTTTATGAAGCGTCTCTCCGTCGGTCATTTAGAATCAACAGGATATGACATGATGTTTGGAGATGCTAATAAAACCAAGGAATTTAAAAAACTGGATGAAATTAATGGCATCAAAGTCAAAGGTCGAGGCTATATCGCAAATAACGGTGAGCTGGCTGGTGAGTTTTTTTCTCCCTATGTACCGCTAGATCAAGGCTTTTCCTTCTATGATGCCTACTCTAAAATTCCCATTATGGAATTTGAAGGAGAAGAGTTCTCAGTATTTGAAGAATACAAATCACCCGTTGAAACTATGCCAGCTATAGAGGCAGAGGATCTTATAGAAAACGAACCAAACAAGCGACCACTCAAGGATTTTGCAGATGAACACAATCTCAAAATGCCTACCTTACGTAAGATTATCTATCTCTTACAAGAACAAGGCATTGTTTTTGAACGGTCTGACTCCGCTATTCTAGTTGATCCTTTTCAAGAAGGACTCCTCCTTGAAATCCTTATCCATTTCGAGGACGGTGGACGGAAATCTTATCCCAAAGCCGTTGAAATAACGCTGAGTCATCATGGACTAGGACAAGGGCAAGGGCAAGTCTGACCGCAGGTCAGGCGCAGACCGTAGCCCGAAGTTCCTAGGTCATGATGAGACTTCAACCCCCGATTTCTAATAGGGGGGTTACATTTGGCAAAAGTGGCAAGTCCCCCCTCCTCATTCCTTGTGGGAGTTGGGTTTTCAATTTTTATGAAGTGTGTAACTTTAATCAAAAAAGTGTGTTACTAAATTAGAAGTAGGAATTACTATGAATGAATAAAATCAACCCACTTAATCTTAAGAAATTTCGTCAAGAAACAGGCTTGAACCAAAAACAATTTGCGGAAGCTGTTGGCTTACCTATAAGAACCTACCGCTCTTATGAAGCTGGTGAAAGAGGCTTGACCATTGACAAGTTCCGTGACCTAAAGGCAAAACTCGGCTTTCATAAAGAACATGAAAAACAAAGTTTACGTGCTCAGATTGACTACTTGCGAATCTCCTTTCCTGCTCTTCGTGACTTAGAGGCTTTCTGTGAAAACTTCCTCTTTTGTCATTTGAGCGAGTTTTGCGATCAGGAAACACGGATTATGAACTATACCCATCTTTGGCAACGAGGCAATATCTGGATTTTTGATTTCTTTGATAAAGCAGAAACCAAAGACTACCAATCCTGTCTTCAACTATCGGGACAAGGGTGCCGTGAGTTGGAAGTGCTCTTAGAATACAAAGGAATTACCTGGCAAACCTTCCTTCAAAATCTCCTATACTCCTTCGAGGATTGCCGAATTAAGAGGCTAGATATTGCTCTAGATGAACTCTACAAAGGTTTTGGAAAAGAAGACCAACAAATCCATCTCCCTAAGTTAATTGAGAAGCTCTACGCTAAGGAGATTGTTCTAAACACCTTTAGAAAGTGGAATATAACTGGTGGAGGTTCTTTTATCGACAACGAGGACATGGAAGCTAATCACGGCTTATCTATATACTTTGGGAGTCGTCAAAGCCAACTCTACTTTAACTTTTACGAGAAACGCTATGAACTCGCCCGTCAAGAAAATATCTCCTTGGAAGAATCCTTGGAGATTTTTGGTATTTGGAATCGCTACGAACTTCGTTTTTCAGACCAAAAAGCACAAGGAGCTATCGAGGAATACATCAACGGTGTAGACCTTGGGGAAATCGCACGTGGGGTTATCAATCATGAAATGCAAGTCTATGATGGAATCAATCAATTTGGAGCCTATAAACCTGATGAAAAGTGGCAACGACTCTTTGGTGGAGTAGAGCCCTTAAAACTCTCCACAAACCCACAACCCTATAGTATTGAACGTACCATTCGCTGGTTGACTTATCAGGTCGCTAACTCCCTCGCACTAGTCACTGAAGCAGACAGAATCCTACAAACGGAATACATGAAGATCATTCAAAATAGTGGGGAGATTACTGACCGTGGAGAAGCTATGTTAAGGCTTCTCAACACTAATAAACAATATGAACATTAGAAAGGAAATGCTCCATGGAATACAAAGTTCAAATCAATTCATTGGACAACTTTAAGGCTTGGTCTGGAGGACTAACCACCTTAAATACAGTCCGTGAGCGTGGTGGAATAGATATCCTAACCGTCATGTGTGAGGATATTTTTTCTGGGAATACTCCAACTGAAACACAAATCAATGACTGGCTCTGGTTTGATTCGGATTTCATCTACCAAGCTCTAGGCTACGATGATCTGCTTGAAGATTCTTAAGATGCTGAAGAAGATTTATCAAGCAGATTTTCTACTTCTTCCAGAACAGGAATTCTGGAATATGTATATCCTCTTACGCAAGGGCAAAGACTTCTATTACGAATGTGCTGGTAGATGTACAGAAGATCTTCCAGATAGTAGGGGGTTCTATAACTATGAATATGCCTGTTTTACCCTAGATGGTCAATTATTGAATGTAAATAAGAAGATGCGTCCTTCACTTATTACTTATATTCAAAAGACCATCAAAGACAATCATGAAACATTTAGAAAGGAAATCGAAATGGCCACTAAAACTATTTTTGAAAAGAAAGTTTCTCAAGTCACGAATGAACTGGGAGAATTACTTAGAAAGAAAGATCACAAAGAGGCTTGGACAAAGGCTGGAGAATTAAATAGTCTCCTAAAAAAAGAAGAAGCCAAAGACCTAAAACCTG
>ERZ773212.644-NODE-644-length-16900-cov-10.773523_pt1 | contig 16900 bp, 18 predicted proteins | sample MGYA00581005_ERZ773212 | MGnify/ENA primary metagenome ERZ773212 (study PRJEB29015, sample SAMEA2738154) | human oral metagenome | biome: human oral; feature: human-associated habitat; material: saliva | place: China | collected 2196 ... | reverse complement strand
CGACCCATTTCACCATCGGGAAGTAGTCAACGACCTCCTCAACGGAAAAACCGAAGCCGGCGGCGTTAATCCCCCCACCACCAAAACCGAAATCCACCAGTAGTAGTGAACGACCCATGTTCGTCTACCGTGAGCCGCGTTATGGCAGTGACGTGTTCTCGTCGGGCACAGTCATAGTTCCCGGCGTTGCCAGCGACAGGGTTCTACACCCAGCAGCGGGACCGATCAAAATCACCCGCACGGGGAACGACCCTGCTGGTGGTTTCGATTTTGATGAAAGCGAGGAGACATAGCCCCTCGCCAACTCCCCGTAGCTGGCGAACAGTAGCTCCTGGCGCTGGCGCTCGTTGGTGAGTTTGCGTGCCACATCGAAAGCCTTATCGACTTCCCGGTCCAAGTTGTTGTGAGCCTTGAGCAGAATTGGGTCCATCGATAACGGGTTGTAGTGCTCCGCGAGTGACCGCTGGGGGTGCCGCTCGCGTGCCCGCAGCACCAACTGTCCAGCGTCGATGATTCGCTGCTGCGCCTTCTCATCTAGTTCACACAGAGCTGGTCCGCAGTTGTAGCTCCCGATGTACTCCGAAAAACGGAAAAAATAAATAGTGGGGATACATCAACCTTCCACTTTCCATTCTTCCGGCTCAGAGTATTGAGGGGTCTGGGACCGGGTCCGTAAACCCTTTATGTTTTTCGCGCACAGCGGTTTTTAGCGACGCACCCTATAGGTTTTCCGCAGAACCTATATGTGTTTCTGTGCACCCCCATATGTTGTCTGTTTCTAGCGGTATTTCGTTGTACTTTGCGCATCGAATAGTTATTTATCGACGACACTCCGTGGAGTTCAGGTTTAATGTCTGATCGTTCCTGAACGAGGAAGTGGCCGGGTCGCGCGAGGGCGTGGCCCGGCCACTACGTTTTGTCGGGGGGATCAAAGCGATGAGTGTTGCGAGACCAGAATTTTCCTTGTTGTTAAGCATGCAAATCTAAGTTTGACAGCTTAGGCTGTGTTTAATCATCAGGCCAAAGGGGGTATGAAGTGGAAAGGCCGAGTGTTGAACTTCAGCAAGTACTTGACGCGGCTCATCAGCATGCGGAATCGCTACGTGAGTTGGCTCTCCTAATAAACCTCCGTCGCGATCTTGAGAAATTGCCTTCCGGCTGGGCTGATAAATCTGGGAAGAAAAAAGCTGCTTTGCGTTGGGGGATCTTCGTAATGATTTATGCAGCGACGGAGGGTTTTTTCAATGAGGTGCTTGAAGATCCTAAGCAAACCAGGGTCCTATCGCTTAACCCCGACAAATTGAGGTCTGCTGGTGAAAGTCACAGAGTGCGCCTGTTCACTCGTGAGTGGGGAGTGCGTACCAGGGTACCTGTGAATCCCTGTCACTCTGGCAATTATTCTCGATGGGTCGTTTTTGAAGGCGAAAGTTTACGGAATTACCTACGTGACATGAAGGACTTGCGCGACCGTCTCGCACATGGCGGTGACCCATTTTCTGCCTCGAATGCCTCTGGTGCGCTATGGGATCTCAAGGAGGGCGTTTCAATGAGGCTCATGGGAGTGGAAGGATTCTTTCAAGCCTCCATTGATCTTGTTGCTCAGACGATTCTCGCTTTTGGTGGAACCAGTGAGGACATTCCGGAGTGGCCGGAGCCTGTGAGGAGCAAGAATTCTGCAAAGAAGCTTCCTGCTCTGAAGCTGCTTCCGTGAGATTGAAGTTGGTAAAGGCTCTGGAACTGCATTGTATTGAGTGGAGATGATGACCAACTCGCTTCGGATTGTTGTGCGAGTTGAGATGGATGTTTCTTAGAAAGGAAGACAATGTCGTCTCTTGTGTGGTGGCTACAGCTTCTCATCCTTATTGCATTTGTGGCATTTTTTTGGTGGAGATGGAAGATGGTCAACCGGGCTTGGCTATCAGAAGAACGATGTGAAGAGTTGTCATGGCTGGTAGTTGAGGATCTGTTTGAAAATGCGCCAGAAGCGGGTGTGTCAGTCCGATTTCGTCCTAGCTATTGGCTGAATTCTGGACTGAATGACTCTGAGTGGATTTACCTCTGTCGTTGGATGGTCATGCGGGGTCTTGTCTCTGTGCCGAACGGCTTGGGAGTGTTCGAGATTATGATGAACCATGCGCCAATGACGTTGGCATTGACTCAGAAATCATGGGAGCTGATCATGAATAAAGAGATTCGACCGAACATATCCATCGGTTCTATTGGTAATGTCAACGGTCCAATTAATGTCGGTGGGGAACAATTCGTCATTTATGGGCAGGAGCTGAGCGGAGATGATCTACAAGCGCTCGTTGGGGCTCTTCGTCAGGATGCGCGGGGTGCGTCTGAACCTCGGGCATCTTCCCTCCGTGAAGCGGCGAATACCTTAGAAGATGCTGTTGAAGGGCGCGAACCTGCATCCTCGCCTGCAGTAACAGGGGCGTTGAAATGGGTGCGTCAGTGTGTGACTGACGCGGTTGGCAATGCAGGTGGACAAGCACTGCTAACCGCGACTGTTGCGGTGGCGAAGGCGCTTGGTTGGGTTTAGCGCCCGCGGCCAACTAGGCGTTACGTACACCAAGAGATGAAGGTGAAAGTGACTCGTTCAACCTCTGCAATCGAGAGGTAGCACGGGATAAAGCGGGCTTTTGGCCCGTCGATTAAGTAGTTGTCGCAGGAAGAATGATGAGCAACGATCCTCTAAAACTTGACGAGCCTGGAGAATGGGCAGGTCTCTGGTGGCTGCCGGAAGCACCTGGCGAGCGACTGCCTGGTGTCTTGCGGTACGACGGACAGGGCGGGCTCGCCCTCTCGCTGATCGGAGCCTTCGAGGAGCGTATCTTCCAGCAGTTGGCGCCTGGGGTTAAGGATGAGCTTGAGGGCCTCAGAGTGTGGGATGTGATTTATGGTGTGGCTCAACAACGCGAGATCACACTCCTCGGCTGCGTTCCCGTCAGAAGTAGACGGAGTATAGGCGCGCGGGTCGAAAGTCCGGATACGCAGGTGGTGAAAGCGACGACAGCGATAATCGGAGCGCATGTTAGCGGACGAGAAGACGCGGCTTTTGAAGCGGCTGAGATATCTGTCGAAGACTTGATGCTCTTGGCTGCATCGTCTGTATTTTAGGGTCAGCACGGTACTCGTAATGGCATGCCGGATGGAACTGGGGCAATCTCGGTGAAACCGGTCGCAGAGCAATCGGTGACGGTCAACGATACTGAGTATCGCCTTGAGCATACTCATACTCTGCCATTCTGGGACTGGAGTAGGGGGAAAACGGTTGGACGAATGCGTGATGTTGTATCCATCCGTGTCCGCTGGGCTGAGCCGTCCGCCCTCAAAACTGCGTTGGAAGCTGCAAGCCTGGTGCAAGATCTGATTGCGCTGGCAACGCACCGTGCTGCTGGCGTCATCTGGCTCCAGTTGGAGCTTGCAGGGACTAAGGCACTCCTTCCAGATGGGCGGATGCTACCACCTCGGCGCGCGGATGTTCTGTACTCCCCTGTAGCAATCGGCAAATCTGATGAGAAGGCTATTGATCCTGGCAGTGTTCTCTTTACCTGCGATATGCTCCCGTTCGAAGAACTCATGCCGCGCTGGTGTGAGGTGCGGGGAAAACTGCAGGCGGCTATCAATATGATCCTGGGCCTGCGCTACGCTCCTGCGCGTTTCGTTGAGAATAATCTTCTAATGGCAGTGGGTGCTGCGGAGGCGCTCCATCGAGGCCTTGCTATTGAAGAGAAACCAATCCCCGAGGCAGAGTTCAAGAAGATTCGTAAAGCTATGCTTGGGCAGGTGCCTGAGGAATATCGCGGCAGGTTCAAAGAATCGATTCGAAATTCGCCGACGCTTCGGGACAGGCTTCTCGCTCTAGCTGCTCGACCCGATCAGGAAGCTATCGCTCAGCTTGTCCCAGACGTCGAGCATTGGGCAAAGCGAACGACGCGAGCGCGCAATGACCTCGCACATGAGGGAAAGACACCAGACCATTCCATCGATGAACTGATTGCCATTGTTGATACCACGAGCGCTGTCGTGATTCTCAATGTTCTCCATGAGCTTCGGGTGCCAGTAGAACGACAACGTGAAATCGTGCAAGACCATCCGCGCTTGCGGATGGTCTGCAGGAAAACAGAGGAGTGGCTCGTGCCGCCAAAAGGTGGCTCCTGAACGAGGCAGTGGCCGGGTCGCGCGAGGGCGTGGCCCGGCTTTGCTGTTGGTGTCCGTCTGGCAGCGGAAAAGCGAGAACGTAAGAGCAGCATGACTTAACGGTTTGCGTTAATAACGGGAGTCGATATATTCTTGTGTCATGATCCAGTCATTCGGGGATCGTGAGACCGAGCGGTTGTTTGCGAGGGAGCCTGTTCCTTCCCTCGACCCACGCATCGCTCGCGTCGCGCTGCGCAAGTTGCGTCAGGTCGACGCTGCGTGTCGTCTCGAGGATCTTCGGGTTCCTCCGGGCAACCGGCTCGAGCGTCTGCGCGGTAACCGTGCGGGGCAGTACAGTATCCGAATCAATGATCAGTGGCGTATCTGCTTCAAGTGGGGCGACGCTGGTCCAGAAGGGGTTGAGATCGTTGACTACCACTAAAATTGCTCCGATTCACCCGGGCGAAGTCCTCATGGAAGACTTCATTGAGGGCTTCGGAATTACGCAGCACAAGCTCGCCGTCGCGATCGGTGTTCCGCCCCGGCGTATCAATGAGATCGTCCATGGGAAGCGGGGAATCACGGCCGACACTGCCATGCGTCTCTCCCGCTACTTCGGCACCACCCCAGGATTCTGGATGAACCTGCAGATGCGTTACGAGCTTGATCGTGCCGAAGATGCGCTGGGTGATACGTTGAGTGGAATCGTTCCCCTTGCGACGGTAGAGGTTGCCTAAATTTCCTCGACCTTACGAGGCATTGACCGGGTCGCGCGAGGGCGCGGCCCGGCTTTGCTGTTGAGGGTGGTCTAAAATCGGCAGAGCGCCCAAAGTGCAGACCACCTCGGTAAAAAGTTGCGAAAAACGCCTCATCGGAGCGAGGTGGTCTGCGCTTTGGGCGAATCGTGACGACAGGTTCAGCCCCGGCCTCGTGAATGTGGACGCGTGATACACATAAACGTGGGGCAAGGCATCATCCGCCTTGCCCCACGCCTCATGCGCCTGTTCCCGTTCCAGTGATTGCTGGCGACTGCTGGCCTGTGACGGCCTTCGATGTTGATGTCGAACTCACGGAGCGTGCTAGCCGCACGAGGACATCGAGCTGTTTGGGAGGTGTCCCAAGAGATGTGGCCACGTCCTCGCTCAGCTGCTTGCGCACTTCGGTGATAGTCCATTCGACCTCGCAGTCCGGCGCTACACTCGCATCCGCCTGAACCCAGAGCTTGGTCGGCGAACCGGTGACGAAGACGGTGCATCCTTCGATCCCTGGAACACCCTGTGCCCGCTCGGAGAGTGCCTGCGACAGAACATCGGGGGAGAGAGTAGCCAGCAGCGTATCGTCGGAACCGCTAATCCTCAGTGAAGAATTCGCAGGCCTGCGCGGCACCTGCATGAGAAGCAGGAACAAGCCGACCACGAAGGTGATGACAGACATCAGAACGCCGAGCGGTAGAAGCCAGTGGGCCCGGGGTGAGAGTAATGCTCCGATCTCGTCCTGTGTCGTGGCCACGTAAGCGGCAATGCTGGGCACCGAGTAGTGGCCGGCGTCAAGGCCGGAGGCAAGGAACCAGGCGGCTGCGCAGACGATCAACAAGCCGAAGAAGGCCAGGAAAACTCTGTTAAGTGCGGCAGAAACTGAACGCATAAGTGGCTCTCTTTCAGCTCACGCGCTTGGCGCGGACGCGACCGTGAGTGATACCTACAGGCTGGAAAATCTCCAGCGCCTCGTTGGTCTTCTTGGACGCTGCTTCGCGCACTGCGTCTAAATCATCCGCGTCGCTGAAGATGACCACGTCGACTCGCGACCTGCGCACGGTGGCGGAAGCGGATCGAATTGCGGCGATCTGTTCGACCTGTCTCTTCACGAGGGTTGCCAGGTCGGAGCGACTAAGCGCCGTCTGCCCGGGGATAACGTCGGGCAGAAAAGCGAGGTGCTTGGGACGGCCAGGCCACAGTGCTGCGATCAGGAGGAAGAGACCAAAGGCGGCGGCGACTCCGGCTGCGACAAGCACAGCGATGGAACCGAGGGATGCCGCGCCAACCGCGTCAAGCGTGGTTACGGCGCGCTGTGGCCAGGCCCCCTTGAGGAAGCGGTACGCCGTCAGCCACGTGCCGAGGCCTCCCACAATGAGGAGCAGCAACGCCAACAGGGTGGCAGGTGCGCTCCGGGTCGGGCGATAAACGATTGCCGGTACGGGTGTTCTCATCTCAGGGGCTTCCTGACGCGATTGCTCGGGTTGAGCCAGGATATGTCGATGGTTATCTTGCCAACGTTCATCCCGCACAGCTTCTCAACGCGACCGCTCACGTGCGCACGCAGGTCCTCGAGAGTGGAGGACAAGGGGGTGGGGAAGACGAGGCCGAGGTCCAGATGGAGGATCGCGCGCTGCCCATAGAGTTGGCACGTAGCCTCGGGACGAGACCCGAAGTTTCGATGGGAGCCAATCCCGAGAACTCCGCCTGCGTTCGAGCCTACGGCGGCAAACTCAAACGCTGCTTGAGCGGCGATTTGGGCAACTACAGTGGCCGGGATAGTCGTGGTGCCGCGCTGCGTCAAGGAGGAACCCTTCTCGTGCGACGGCCTCGACTGCGTGACTGCGGAGTCAGACGCGGTCACGCTCGTCACCTCTTTCGCCAATCGAGGATACGTTGGACATCGACCCGGCCCTCCAGATAGAGGCCCACTGCCCATCCGACGACACCGCACAGGGCGACGAGGACGAAGTTAGCGAAGGAACCGAACGCGAGAACGGCTCCCATGAACAGGCCCACGAGGAGGGCCAGGTGCGTTGTCTTCATGAGAATTCCTCAGATCCAGGCGTCGAGGTCGACTACTTCAGATCGGTTGAGGCGGAGTTGGTTGTTTCCTCCTCGGGCAGGTGGACGTCGGTGACGTCGATGTTGACCTCAACAACCTCCAGGCCGGTGGTGCCTTCGATCTGGTCGATGATGTTGCTGCGAATGTCGTTGCAGACGTTGATGATGGAGTAGCCGTACTCGACGACGACAGTGACATCAATGGCGGTCTGGGTTTCGCCCTTGTGTACGGTGATGCCGCCGGTGACGTTGGTCTGGGTGGTGGGGATGCGGTCGGTCACGGCGCTGAAGGCACGGCGTACGGCGTTGCCCATGCCGTAGACGCCGGGCACCTGGCGGGCGGCCATGCCGGCGATCTTAGCGACGACGTTTTCCTCGATGGTGGTCGTGCCGTGGTCGGTCTGGAGGGGGCCCTCGGGGGTGTTGTCCTGGTCGACGTTCTCGTTGTTGTCACTCATGTGAGCCTCTTTCATTAGATCGAATGTGGGGGCCGTGCAGCGATGCGCGGCTAAGCAATGGATCAGTGACGTGCTGTCATAGGCACCGCGACGGGTGTGCCTCACCGGTCGCCCTGTATTGCTCCCCGCAACCATTCTTGCGCTAGGTGATGGGTGTAGTCGGTTGAAAGTGCTTTGAGACCTCTATTAATGGGATACATCACTGAGGTTTGACACATGGTGATACGGGGTGACGGGAGTGTCCTTTGCGGTGAGGCGGTGCTTGGGTCGCGCGAGGGCGTGGCCCGGCTTTGCTGTTGGTGAGAGGGTGTGTGAGCGCGAGTGAGCATCAATAGTCGAATCAAATGATGATGCTTGCGATGCTATCCTGAGTGTGGAGGTAGCTATGAGAACCACAGTGACACTCGATGATGACCTGCTTGCGCGCGCCGAGGAGCTGACTGGGGTCAAAGAACGATCCGCTTTGATCAGGGATGCGGTAGAACTCCTCGTTCGCATTGAGAGCGGTCGGCAGCTCGCTGCGCTCGGCGGCAGTGATTCCGCGGCGGAGGCTGCGCCTCGGAGTCGGCAACGAGCATGAGAGTCCTCGTTGACACGAACATCTGGATCGATCACCTGCGGAAAACTGAGCCGGTTCTGGTTGATCTGCTCGAGCGCGACCAGGTGTGCGTACATCAGAGTGTCATCACTGAACTTGCGTTGGGGAATCTCAAGAATCGATCGATCTTCCTGAAAGCGCTTGAGCGCTTGACGATCGTGCGCAGTGTTGATGATCAGGGCGTGCGGCATCTTGTCGAGGAGCGGCGGCTATGGGGGAGGGGCCTCAGCGCTGTCGATGTGGCACTTCTGGCGAGTGTCGTCGTGACCCCCGGTGTGGCGCTGTGGACGCGTGATAAGCGCCTGCGGCAGGCCGCGCGTGACGTGGGCGTGTTGGCGGACCTTGACTGAGGGTTCCGCGTCTTCTTCGAGGCAGTGGCCGGGTCGCGCGAGGGCTGGCCCGGCTTTGCTGTTGAGTGAGTGCGAGTGCTAATTGTGTCGTCGATCACCTGGGTGGTAGGGTGTGGCCATGACGACGGATAGCCAGTACTCATGGCCGCGCTTTTTCATGGAACTAGCGGACAAACTGCTTGCCTTCAAGGATGACCGGCAGGCTCTTATTGCGACGTTGCAGCATATCTACGCCGAACTTGGTATGGACCTGCCGACGCTTGACTCCGGCGGTATTCCGACGGATATTGATCCTTTCACTGTCTACGGCCTCTTCAATCGAGGCCTCACGGATAACAAGCGCCGAGTGGTTGCCCTCGGGATTGGTGGTGCTCTTGGTGTGGAAGCTTCGCTGCATGATGATTTTGTCGGTGTCCCTACGCTGCTCAACATCAACGCGACCTTCTACGACCAGGTACGTCGGGACGATGGGGATATCGAAAGGCTGTGGGACCTGTTCGCCGCGGCCCTCGTCCACGCGGATCAGCCGACTGAGCGGACAGAGGCAGTGTTCCGTGACGCCTACGATGCAGTTCTTCAACAGCGTCACGCCAGCTGGAACGTCACGATGGGTCTTTTCTGGATCCGCCCGTACTCCTACGTCAACTTGAGCAAACGAGACCGATGGTTCCTCGCGCTGCCCGACCGGATGCCGTCATCGGTTCGTTCTGTTGTGGCGTCGTTAAAGAAAGTACCTGAATCGGCTGAATACTTGCGGATTCGTGACAGTATTCTGTCGGTTCTGGAATCCGGAACCTACGACTACTCCTCCTTCCCGGAGCTTTCAGAATATGCGTGGCGCGTTTCCGAACAGGTCAACCGTGAGAACAAACAGGCTGACAAAGACAAGGAAGAAGTCACCCAGGCAGCTGCCCTCGGCGACGATGGTGTGCAGACCGTGCGCTACTGGCTCTACGCTCCCGGCCGGGGAGCCTGTATGTGGGAAGAGTTCTACTCGCGCGGAGTTATGGGGTTGGCGTGGGGTGAGATCGGGGACCTGACTGCTTATGCGCATAAGGAAGATCTGAAGGCGCAGATGCTCCAGACCTATCCCGAAAACGGCACTCAGAAGAATGACATTCACGCCCTGTGGCAGTTCGCGAACGAGATGAAGCCGGGTGATGTTGTTTTTGTGAAGAAGGGGCGCTCGGAGATCCTCGGGCGAGGAGTTGTTGCGGGTGACTACGTCTACGATCCGGAGGGTGGCCATTACCCGAACTGTCGGGAGGTCCACTGGACGTCTGCAGGAAACTGGCCAATCGACGAACGACTGGCAATGAAGACCCTCACCGAGATTACCGACTACCCTGAACTCCTTGCGCGCATTGAGACGTTCTTCGAAGACAGTGACGACGATATCGACAGCAAGGAGCCGCTAGCAATCTTCCCGGAGTATCCTGCTCGGCAATTCCTCGACGAGGTCTACATGGATGAGGATCGCTATGGCGCGATCGTGGGCCTGCTGAAAACAAAGAAGAACATCATCATGCAGGGTGCGCCCGGCGTCGGTAAGACCTATGCCGCCAAACGCCTCGCCTACTCGATGATGGGCGTCAAGGACGCCTCGCGGGTCATGCTGGTCCAATTCCACCAGAGCTACTCCTACGAGGACTTCATCGAGGGGTACCGCCCCTCCGGTGCGGGATTCGAGCTGGTGAAGGGTGCCTTCTACTCATTCTGTAAGAAGGCCGCCGAGGACGAGGAGAACGCCTACTTCTTCATCATTGACGAGATCAACCGCGGCAACCTCTCCAAGATCTTTGGCGAGCTCTTCATGCTCATCGAGAGCGATAAACGCGGACCGAAGAATAAGCTCCAGCTCCTCTATTCGCGTGAGCTCTTCTACGTGCCTCGCAACGTCCACATCATCGGGATGATGAACACGGCCGACCGCAGCCTCGCGATGCTGGACTACGCGCTGCGCCGCCGATTCGCCTTCGTGGAGCTGCGACCCGCCTTCGATTCTGAGGGCTTCCGCGACTACTGCGCCGGCCTCGACAATCCGAAGTTCGAGGCGCTCGTGCGCGAGGTGGAATCCCTCAACCGTGCGATCGCCGAGGACGAGTCGCTCGGCGAGGGCTTCTGCATCGGGCACAGCTACTTCTGCAACATGGAAGCCGACTCCTGTACGGATGCGGCCTTGGCCTCGATCGTGGACTACGAGCTCATCCCGATGCTCAAGGAATACTGGTTCGATGAGCCCGGCAAGGTCCGCGAGTGGACCGACAGGCTGCGCAGGTCGCTGCGGTGATTCGCGTCCGCAACGTCTTCCACATGCTCGCCTACGCTTTCTCGGCGCTACGCGAGCAGGGCTACCGCGCCGTGGCCACGGAGGACTTTGACAACGCGGCCGAGCTGTGTGCCGCCATCCTCGAGCGAGGCGTGTCCCTGCAACTCAAACGAGGCCTCGGGCAGGAGTACGTGAACCGGACCGAGGCCCGCTCCTGCCTGCGCGGCAAAATCGAGGTCACCGAATCCGTGAAGTCGCAGGCGTTGCTGCGCCGCCAGCTGGTGTGCTCATACGACGAGTTCAGCGTCGACACGACGATGAATCGCATCATCAAGGCGACGGTCGCGCTGCTCGTGCGCTCGGACATCTCCAAGGCGCGCAAGAAGAGCCTGAAGAAGCTCATGGTGTTCTTCGCAGACGTGCGCGAGATCGACCTGCACACGGTCGACTGGAACATGCGCTATGACCGCAATAACCGCGCGTACCGCATGCTGATGGCCGTATGCTGGCTCGTCGTCAAAGGGCTGCTCCAGACTCAGAGCGACGGCAGTACGCGCATGATGGATTTCTTCGACGAGCAGCGCATGAGCCGCCTCTACGAGAAGTTCATCCTCGAGTACTACCGCAAGGAACATCCCCGTTTGAACGCCAGCGCGTCCTTCATCGACTGGGCGCTCGACGACGGCATGTCGGATGGGCTGCCCGCCATGCGCAGCGACATCACACTGAGCGCTCGCGGCCGCGTCCTCATCATCGACGCGAAGTATTACGCGTCCACGATGCAGAGCAACTTCGACAAGAGGACTGTGCATTCGGGGAACCTGTACCAGATCTTCGCGTACGTGAAGAACAAGCAGGTGGCCCTCGAACGTGCGAGGGAGAGCATCGAGGTCTCGGGCATGCTCCTGTACGCCGCCACCGACGAGGACATCCAGCCCGACGCCACCTACCGCATGAGCGGCAACCGCATCAGCGCGACGACCCTTGACCTGGATCGCCCCTTCGAGGAGATTCGCGCGCAGCTGGATGGGATCGTCGACACGCTTACTAGTCCGTCAACTCCGGCTTCGTGAAGGAGCGAACCTGGGCGGCATCCGGGTCGATGGGCGTGACCGTCATGGTCTTTTTCGAGGCCTCCTCGAGTGCGCTCACGGATCGTGCGCTGGCCAGGAGGCGGCTTTCCATGGACGACACGGTCTTGTTGTAGAAGTCCACGGTCTTGGCCAGGTGCTTGCCCAGGTTTTCCATGTGGCCGGCGACGACGCCGAGGCGCTCGTATAGCTCGCGGCCAAGTGCGATGACTTGGTCCGCCTGTTCGTTAATCGACGTCCGAGCCCACGCGGTGGCGCACGTGCGCGCCACCGCCAGTAGCGTGACGGGGGAGCATAGGGCGACGCCACGGGCCATCGCGTCATCCAGGAGCAATGCATCAGCGTGCAGGGCCGCCGACAGCGCGGCCTCGGATGGTACAAATAAGATGACCAGCTCGGGAGATGCGCCCAGTGACCGCGCATAGTCGCGTCCAGCCAGCGCGTCGACGTGAGAGCGCAGCGCCTTCGCGTGTGCCGACAGCTCGGCACGGCGTCGAGATTCGGCGTCTTCTCCGCTCTCTTCAATGGCGCACGCCCTCAGGTATGCGTCCATGGGGGCCTTCGCGTCGAGCGCGAGGAACCCCTGCCCGGGCAGGTGAATCGTGACGTCGGGACGGCCGAGGTCGCCCGACGATGAAACTGCGCTCCGGCCTCGTCCCTGAGTGAGCGAGCCAATCGAACGCTGCTCCGCGAAGTCCACGTGCGGCAGCATTCCGGAAGCCTCCAGGATGCGGGCGAGCTCGACCTCACCCCACGTGCCGCGTGCGCTACGCGACCGCAGAGCTCCCTCCAGGGAGGCGGTCGTGCGAGCCAGCTCGGTCTCGCGTCTCGCGGACTCGCGCAGCTGCTCGGCGAGGGCGCCGTGTTGACGTGCGCGGATCTGCTCCATCTGATCAACCCGCTGTGTCATCTGCTCCAACTGCGCTCGGACGGGGGCGAGCGCCTGCAAGACGGAAGCGTCGCCCTGTGAGCGGGCCTCGGCAGACTCGACCCGCCGGGAGAGCTCTTCCGCGCGCGCCTGCCAGCGGGCGACCTCCGCGCGCAGCGTGCCTGCCTGGTCAGGCGTCGACGCTCGGCGCGCCACGGCGCCCACGTACCCGAGGAGCGCGCCCACGGCCAGACCAACGAGGAGAAAAACAAGCGACATACCCATGCCAGCACTCTAAAGCGGGCCATGCACATCTGCGTCCACAGAATATATAACAAGGGACCCCCACCATAGTGGCGGGGGTCCCTGAGATGCCAGACTAAGCCTGGTGTATAAACCCATAGATGCGGATCTGTGGCCTCTTGTAGGAGGGGCATGATCGCGCTATGAAACGTGTGTTCCCGTGAGGTCGATACCTCGTCAGCTTGAAGTCGTCATTAGTCGTCCATGGGGTGAATGCTGGCTCACGCTCGCGATGAAATCGTCTTGCCATGTCGCGTGTGCTGGGCGTCGATCCATTTGTTCGGACTCTCTAAATGGACGTGAATGTGGATGTGGATTGTTTCCTGGTTGAGTTCGAGGTGCTGGCTGAGAGGCACGGTGAGCGGAGGTAGTGAGCTTCGTGAGTTGTTGGAGGATAGCAGCAGAGGGGTGTGGTTAGGAGTGTAGAAAACTAGGGTTTGCTTCTCGATCCTGACGTCTTCGCACGTGTCGCTCTCGGCGCGGAACCTGTCGGCAAACCACAAGCTCAGGTCTGATACGCAGTTGACGGCAAGTGGGATCAGGTGGAGTGCCAGGAATAGGAAGTCCGTAAAATACTGAAGATCAATCATTTGTTGTTTCCTTTCGTTTCGGATTGTTGAGACTGTCTCCCTCCTCTCGGTGGAGCTTGCCGCTAATTGTAATGGCACTTAGTTACCGGTGTCAACTTAGGATCGTCAACGTTGCGTTTAACGTAGATCCTAGTAGCTATGTCAAATGGAGTCAAGCTGATGTGGCGGTAAGGTGCTCGTGTGGGAGGAGTAGTACGCAGGTGTTCAGCAACCAACCAGGGCAACGGTCAGTCGCCTATCCTGGGTGTAGAACTCACGGGGGAGTGGCATGGAGCCCGTCGATCCGCGCACGATGCACGTACTGATTCGCGATAAAGAAACGCTGACCTGGCAGGACGAGACCTGGAAAATTGCGAAGGCGCGCCGCGATGGGAAGCGCATCGTCGTCACGTACACCACCAGCAGCAAAGAGTTTCCATACGGCGAGGAGAGGGCGCGCCTCTACGATCAGGTCGAGCGTCGAACAGTCGACGCACTCGACGAGGTCCGGATCGGCGGCAAGCGCCGAACCAACGTCGAAATCATCTGGACGCTCCGCCGCTCCGGCCACCCGCGCGATCCCCGCTACACGCTCGCGTACCGCACGGCTGAGGGCACACTCAAACTTCATCGCTACGGACACGATGAGGTGCGGGTAAGGTACGCGACAGCGGAGGATCGGCAAAACGCCGCCACCCTCAACTACGTCCGCGAGGAAGTGCGCGCGCAGGCAGGGCGAGCCGGGGCGACGCTCGATCCGACAGCCCGGTACCCGCGGTGGGTGAGCGGTGAGAAGATGCTGCCCGAGGCGATCCTCGCGAACGTGTGGGAGTGGCTCCCTCAGGCGCCGCGCCGTTCCGCCCTGGAAGCGTTCCTCGCCGGTACGTCCTCCACGAAGACGGGCGCGAGCGATCGACTGATCATGCCCTTCCCCTCCAACATCGATCAACGCAACGCGATTCGAGCCGCGCTCACACACCAACTGTCCATCATCGACGGGCCTCCCGGCACAGGTAAAACGCAGACGATCCTCAATCTCATCGCCTCCCTGGTCGCGCAAGGCAAGACCGTCGGCGTCGTCGCGGGGGCGAACTCTGCGGTCGACAACGTCGTTGACAAGCTGACGGAGGAAGGCTACGGCTTCCTCGTCGCGAACCTCGGGAAAACGAAGCGCGTCAAGGAATTCCACGAGCGTGAGGGTGTCCTTGAACAGAGGCGCGAGGCCTGGGCTCGCAAGGCGTCCGCTGCGTCGTCGGATGTGCCTGCCGGAGCCGACGAAGCTGCGCTGCGGGTCGAAGAAGATCGCCTCGTCGCTCTATGGGAGGATGCTCGAGACATTCCGAAGATCCGCGCGCAGCTGACGGCGGCTCAGCGTGAGCGGCGTCTTTTTGAGGAAAAGGTACAGGAGAGTCGCCGCCCGATTGTGGACATCTCTCATCTGGCTATCTCGAGGCGCCGCTCTGGGGTCATCGGTGACCTGCTTGCCCTCGCTCGCTGCGCGCCGAGGGTGGGGCGTGGTCCTCGGGGCTTCATCGAGCGGGTGCGTCGCTACTTTGCTTACGGCTCCTTGAAGGGCGTTGACCTGGGAGACCCGCACGTCCAGTCGGCGCTCCAACTCGCCTTCTACCGGGCCCACGAGCAAGAACTATCCGACCGCATCGAGGAGGCCGAGGCCCGCGCTGCCCGCCACGGCCTCGTCGAAGTGAGCGCGCAGTATCGCCGCCACTCACGCGAAGCGTTGGATGCCGCCTTGCTCAGCCGATTCACGCGCGAGCGTCCGAGCCGCCTCAGTCCAACCGAGCGGCTCAAGCGACAGACGGACATCCTGCTACGCACCTACCCCATCGTGGCGTCCACGTGTTTTTCGATCCGGAACAACCTGGCCGAGGAAGCGCTGCTCGACTGGATCATCATTGATGAATCGTCGCAGGTACTGCTCCCGGAGGGCATGGCCGCGCTGAGCAAGGCCCGTAACGCTGTCATCGTTGGTGACGACAAGCAGCTCGGCCCGATCTTCCAGGGGTGGGATGAAAACAAGAAGGAGCCGCCCGCGCCGCGCTTCGATGTCCGTTCGCTCTCGCTGCTCGACTCCATCAAGATGATGCCGGAGTCTGCGCAGGTGCCGAGCACTCTGCTCAAGGAACATTACCGGTGTCACCCCGCGATCATCGAGTTCTGCAACCGCATGTACTACGGCGGTCAGCTCATTCCGATGCGCGTCCCTGCCGACGATGCCCCCGATCCGCTCGCGATCGTCTATGCTGCGCCCGGAAACCACGCGCGACGCCCATCGCACGGCAGTGGCTTCTTCTCGCAGAGGGAAATCGATATCGTCACCGACCTTGAGGATATGCGCAGCATCCGGGACGGCGTCGAGCTCGAGGGGGCAGACGAGTCGGGCGACTTCGTGTTGGGCGTCGTGACTCCGTTTCGGGCGCAGGCAACGAACCTCAGCAAGCAGATTCGTAGCGACCTCGGCGATGGGGCTCATCCCCGATGGCTGGCTGAGACCGCGCACAAATTCCAGGGGCGCGGTGCGGGCACGATCATCCTGTCCACGGTCCTCAACGCCAACGACCGCTCGGCCGCGCAAGACTTCTACGATGCGGATGCCCTGACGAACGTGATTGTGTCGCGAGCCAAAGACCGCTTCGTCGTCGTGACCACGCATGGGGGAGTCCGGCTCAGCCGCAACGTGAGAGCCTTGCTCGAGTACATCGAGATGTACGATCCGAGCGCCGTCGTTCAGTCGGACATCGTGTCCATTTTCGACGTCCTCTACAACGCGTATAGCGAGTCGCTCGAGCGGTATTCTCAGGTTAAGTGGGCTGATCGTCGGCGCTCGCCCGCAGAAAATGTTGCGGAACAATGCCTGCGAGATGTGCTCGCAGAACCCAGGTATGCGCGCTTTGGCTATCAGACCCAAGTGTTTCTGCGGGATGCGTTGCCGAATACGCGCCGCTTGAACGAGGAACAGCGAGCTTTCGTGTTCCGGGACAGCGCGCTCGACTTCGGGGTCTACTCGCGTGTGACGAAGCGCCTTCTCCTTGCCATCGAGGTGGACGGGTGGACGTTCCACGGCATGAGCCAGAAACAGCAGAAGCGCGACGGCCTCAAAGATTCGATCATGTCCGCGTATGGAGTGCCCGTCCTGCGCCTGCCCACGATCGGATCCGGGGAGGAACAGAAGATCCGCGAGGCGTTGGAGCGGCTCCTCTAGGGTGACGTCCTCTGCGCCCGGTCGATGTCCTCGATGACAGTCGCGGCGGCTTCTGTTCGTCATCGTCCATGGCTCGCGACGAGGCCTGGGCTGGGGTGCGCACATACGTGCGGTTTCGGAAATGCGGGTGGGAGGATTTGCGTGATGGTTGCACGGCATTCTTAGTATTTCGTGTCTGTTCTGCGCGTACCCTGATGAGAAAGGACGTGCCC
>ERZ773212.641-NODE-641-length-16918-cov-6.767538_pt1 | contig 16918 bp, 15 predicted proteins | sample MGYA00581005_ERZ773212 | MGnify/ENA primary metagenome ERZ773212 (study PRJEB29015, sample SAMEA2738154) | human oral metagenome | biome: human oral; feature: human-associated habitat; material: saliva | place: China | collected 2196 ... | reverse complement strand
TTTGTGGTTCAATATTTACCCAGCTCGATTCTTTATGGGTGACGTTGGAAGTTTTGCTTACGGCGTGTGTTTGGGCGTTGTGGCGATGCTGACCGACTCTTTGCTCCTACTTCCCGTGATTGGCTTACTATTTGTAATCGAGGCTGGATCAAGCTTGACTCAAATCGTTAGTAAGAAACTGTTTAAGAGAAAGATTTTCCTATCTGCGCCGATTCATCATCACTTGGAGGCGATTGGTTGGCCGGAAACTAAGGTGACGATGCGCTTCTGGGTCATTGGCTGCGTGATGGCGTTTATCGGCGTGATGCTGGCGCTCGCTGGAGGTCATATTGCGTAATTCGATCGCTAAAAATCGTCAATCTATCGCTCAGCCGGTTCGAAGTCATCGACCGATGTATCAGATTGTGCTTTATATGGGACTTTTGCTGCTACTTGGGCTGATTGTTATGTATGCGTTGGGACCGCAGCGCGCTAACGTGATGAATTATGCTTACGGCACGAATTATAGCGATACGTATTTCTTTGGCAAACAGCTGACGAGTGTGTTTATTGCTGTCGTGGCTTTTTCTGCGTTTTACTTTACGCCGTATAAGTGGATTACTGGTGAGAGATCAAAATATATTCTCTACGCTGGATTTGCGCTATGTATTTTACTATTTCTCTCGGGCGCGGTACTTCATTTGTCATTTGCGCAAGAAACTAACGGTGCGTATCGATGGTTTCAATTAGGCGTACTGGGAAGTTTCCAGCCGTCAGAATTGCTCAAATATGGCGTGCTATTATTTTTGGCGGGATTTTTAGGGCGTCGGTCGCAACATGGAAAATTGAACGACATCCAGGAAACTATCATTCCGCTGGGCATTATTTCCGGATTATCGCTGCTGATGATTGTGTTTTTGCAAAAAGACCTGGGAACGGGAATTTCGTTGATAGCGATTATTTTATCAATGATTTTGGTGGCTGGAATTGATTGGAAGATTTTCAAGAAGATTCTGGCAATTGTTGCACTTTGTGGTTTGGTGATGATTTTTACGTCGCCGCACCGAATTGAGCGTGTGATGACTTTCGTGCAGGGCGATAGCCACAAGGGGACGAGCAGCCAGGAGAATAAGAATTATCACATTCAGCAGGCCAGAATTGCGATTGGTTCTGGTGGGCTTCTGGGTCTTGGAATTGGCAAAAGCGTTCAGGCGACAGGATATCTTCCAGAGGCGACTAACGACTCAATTTTTGCCGTCATGGGAGAAACGTTTGGTTTTGTTGGCTTAATGGCTATATTGGCGCTGTTTACGGCGCTGCTCTTGTCGATTCTGCATGTAGCCGCGAGGCTTCCGAGCGTAACGTTGCGGCTAATTGTGGCGGGAATTTTTGGTTGGATCGCGTCGCATGTAATATTGAATATTGCCGCAATGACAGGGTTGGCGCCGCTTACTGGAATCCCATTGCCATTATTAAGTTATGGCGGTACAAGTATGTTGTTTATCGCGGCAGCACTCGGTTTAGTTTTCCAAATTTCCAAATATACGTCACATAAAGCATTAGAGGAGGGTGAAAGTGGCCAAGATCTTAGCGGTCGGCGGCGGCTCAGGCGGACACGTTACGCCAGTGGTAGCCGTATTTAGAGAATTACAGAAAACTGGTGATCACGAACTTCGTTTTTGGTGCGATAAAAAATTTGGCGCCAGCGCACGCGGGATTTTTACTAAGTTCGACGAGGATATTCCGGTCGATTTGATTATTGCTGGAAAATTACGCCGATATCACGGAAGAAGCATCTCATTCCATCTACATCCGTCAATTTTATTTCCGAATTTGCGCGACGGTTTTAAGGTGATGATTGGATTTTTCCAGAGTTTGTTTAAGCTTATGAAGTGGCGTCCAGACGTTATTTTCATTAAGGGCGGATATGTTTGTTTGCCAGTTGGCTATGCGGCTCGGCTATTAAGAATTCCGTTGGTCTTGCATGATTCTGACGCGCATCCAGGTTTGACGAATCGCTTATTGAGTCCCTTTGCAAAAGCTATTGGCACGGGCGCGCCGCTTGAATATTACAATTATCCACCAGAAAAAGCTTCATATGTTGGCATTCCAGTTGCGCCAGAATTCCATCCATATTCTGAGGCTGAGAGGAAAGAATTGAAGGAAAAATTAGGCTTTAATGTTAATAAACCGCTGGTTGTTATTACTGGCGGTGGACTCGGAGCGGGGCGAATTAACTCCGCGATTGTAGCAATTAGGGAAAACCTGCTTTCTGAAGCTTCGGTGTTTTTGATATCGGGAAATCAGCAATATGAAGAAATCCTCAAGCAAACCGACGAACGGGAGGGCTGGCGATTGCAGGCATTTGTTCACAATGGAATGGCGGAAGTTTTGGCGGCGGCGGATATAGTCGTGACCAGGGCAGGGGCGACCACTCTTTTGGAATTGGCGGCGCTACATAAACCGACAATCATCATCCCCAACGGTCATTTGACGGGCGGGCATCAATTGAAAAACGCTAAAGTTTACCAGGACGCATTGGCGGCGCTGATAGTTTCCGAAGACGAGTTGGATAAGGACAACCAAATCTTGGCGCGAAAAATAATTGCCGTATTAAAATCTCAGAAAATTCTTAAAGGTCTGGGTGATAACTTTGGTAAATTTGCCAAGCCAAACGCGGCTAAAGATATGGCGAAGATTATTCTTACTACAGTGCGAAGGCAGGGTAGGCGAAAGTGAAATTCCCCTTCTCTAAGAAAAAATCGGACGAGAATCTAAGTCGTCGAGAAATCGCGGCGCGTCGTCGGACTGAGAATTACGATGATTTGCCCGCCCAGTCGTATCGTCGGAACAGGACGCTTAATAGCCGCCAAACATCCTCTCCTTTGGAGACTTCTGAGAGACTCGAGACGCACGAATTGGTGAAAAAACGTCGCCGTGTAATGCGGAAAATGCTTGCGACTGCGGTAAGTCTGCTTGTTGTGATATTCCTTTTGTTTCAATTGACAATCAATATTTCAATCCAAACTCCCGACGCAAAAAGTTCCAGCAACGCCAATAAATACGTGAGCGTTCTTAATGAATATTACAGCGCTCATCCAGCGGAGAGGTTCCGGTTTTTCCTTAATAATAATGACCTAAAGCAATTCTTTTTACAGAAAGCTCCTGAGGTAAAAAACATTCGCGTGGAGGGAGATTTTCTAGCGCGATCAGCCGTTAAGTTGACGTTTAGGCAGCCGGTGGCTCAGTGGTCTTCCGGGGATAAGATTTATTTTGTTGATGATAGTGGTGTTACTTTTGAACAGAATTATTTTGCCGCGCCTACGGTTGCTGTTCATGATGAGAGTGGCCTACCGACTAGAGGCGGTCAAGAAGTTATCAATCGTCAATTCTTGAGCTTTCTTGGTCAAGCCGTGTCTGAATTTTCGCAACATAAAATGAATGTTTCAGAGGTTATTCTGCCGGCTAATACTGTGCGCCAAGTCTGGTTTAAGGTCGAGGGCAGAGAAACTCAGATCCGTATGACGGTGGATAGATCTGCTCAAGCTCAGGTTAAACAGGTGATAGCTACCTTGAGTTATTTGGATAACAATGGCGCTAAGCCAGGGTATATAGACGTCAGGGTAGATCAGAGGTCGTTCTATAAGTAGGGGGGCGGTCAACTTCTCTTCTGGATAGAGTAAGTTCTCTTTTTGTTCTATTTCTGTATGGTGTAGAAAATATATATAACAATATAAAAATATACAAAAGTCAAATAATCGCAAAATGATAAGCTAGGGGAGTAGGGCAATAAAAATATAAAAATGTCAAATAATATAAAATGCGTTGTGGAAAACTTAACGAGCTTACGGCGCACATACTCAGAGTTTATATTGATGTAAAAATATCAATGTAGCACTCCGGTATATGTAGTGCTGGAATTAAAAATATTTTTTAAGTTCGTATTTTGTTGGTGTATATTTTTATAAAAGACAGTATGTTTTATGAAGTTGTATATAGTAGAGAATCCCCTGGCCAAATTACCAGAAAAAATTTGTTTTATAGGTGTTATTAGATATTTATAGACATATGTATATTCATCTTTGCATGGCATTTATTATTGCGTAAAAGGTACATTGTGCGACATTAAAACTATATCTAAAACACGACTATTCCATCGTCTTTCTTCACGATAAATTTATCTCATTTTCACCAAATCAACCTACTTGTTGTTTATCGTTTTATAAACCGCCCTATTTGTCGGCTTGGTGTGTTTTATGCTATTTATTGGCAATTATCTGCATTGGCTCGGATTTATAATTTATGTTTGTATCGCGCAAAATTTATCAATATAAATACTTAGCCAATTTGGCTTTATGCGCGCTTAAAAATTAACTAATAATTAGTTCGTATTTTGTTCTATTATTGTTTTGATTGCTAGTTTTGCGAAAGAGTTTGGGTGATTCTGTGCTTAATTATTTCACTGTTCCATTCGCCTGCCTTAAGTCGCAGTAGGGGTATATTGGCGCTCATTATAATTGAATTGACGAACTCGTCACGGTTTTTTCGATCTGGCTGATCGTGTGTGCTGTCGTCGAGTTCAATGGCCATGAGAGGTTTCATATCATTGGTGCAAATTAGAAAATCTACAGACTTGCCGTTTATTCTCGAGAAGGCTGCTTTCCAACTTTTATAAAACGATAATTCACTTGGCGTCATTGCACAAGATTTTTTAATATATACGTATTCTTTCTTTATTGGGGTTTTAATTGGGCTTGTGTCGCCGTCGGTTCCCTGCCTTACCTTGATTGCCAGAAAAATAATTGCGGCTACTACTATAAATATAAGCACTTCCATGAGATTAGTTTATCATATGTTGATAATAAATGCTTACGATTTTTAGGCTTTATCGTTGCGGTGATATAATAAGAGTGATAATTTTATCGGAGATATTTATGGCTTTTTTAAATTATAATAAAGATGAAAAGTTGGAATTCAATTATAAGAGAGCGTGTGGATTGTGGCTAATTGTAATAGCGGCGATTATTTCAATAGCTACTTTAATGGGAGGAAAGCAAATAATAAATATGCAGATATTTAGTATTGGGTATGTTATTAGTTTTTTCTCAATCAACATGAATAAAAAGGTGTTGAATAGGCTGTCTGATGGCTCTTCGAGTGAATTTCAAAAGAAAGTATCTTTATATGCCGTTATTTCATTATTTATCTTAATGGTTTTGCTGGGCGGACCATTCTTTGCGACTGAAAATTGGAGATTGATTTGGCTGGGAGCGCTGATGGCAACCGCACTACATTTTTTCCCGTATTATTTTGTGCATGGAAAAACAATGATATATCTAGGTTTTATTTGCGCCATTAATGTTTTTGTAGGGTATATTTTTACTGATATTCCATTAGAGGTGATAGCATATATTGACTCGGCAATTAAGCTTGTATTTGGAGCGTATTTATTATTTTTTTCGAAGCCGTAAAAAAGACACCTCAAAAATGAGGTGTCTTCATACAATGACAGCTGCAAATCACAGCAACTGTCCAGATATCATACTACTTTTTAAGCGACTGCTCAAGCCTCCTCTTGTCGCTATTTGCTAGATTCCGCAATATACTTAGTTGGCTATATTGTTATGGTGTTCTGCGACTTCGCAATAATTTATACATTTGATAAGCTAAAATACATAAATGAGCGCGTAAAATATTATGCTAAAATGAAGGCAGGAGGATAATATGGCAAACGGAACTAAAATACTTGATAATGGAATTATTTTTCACTCATTTACGATGGGGGAATTGTTAATATCAGTATTGCTACTGATAATCATAATAATTTTGCTGGTCAATATCAATAAAAAAGACTAAGCGAAAATAGAAAAGTCGCGCTTTCGGGCTTTTAAATATTCATTCATCATAAAAAAGAAGTAGGTCCGCTTTTCCCATTCAATACGGGTGGCGCTACCTACTTCTGCGTAAATATTACTACTGCCGCCATAAAAAATCAATAAACGGCTGTTGTTAATACCGCCTTTAGTTATAGTTCCCTAACAATTTAGATATTGATATAATGCCTCAGCCGGCTTCTCCCGCTCCTGCCCCGTTATAGTTCCCTAACAATTTAGATATTGATATAATTACCAAAGAAACGATTAGCCAACCTATAGCGTTATAGTTCCCTAACAATTTAGATATTGATATAATTTAGCGCTTGTTAAGTGTTGGGTTATCAAGGTTATAGTTCCCTAACAATTTAGATATTGATATAATAAAACGCACTGAGAACCTACTAAGCATGAAGTTATAGTTCCCTAACAATTTAGATATTGATATAATCATCTACGTCAGAATCAGGAATAGCACCAAGTTATAGTTCCCTAACAATTTAGATATTGATATAATGCGGTCGGCGGGCGGTCGCCTCCCTCCCCGGTTATAGTTCCCTAACAATTTAGATATTGATATAATTACCCTTCCATTGATTTTATAAATTCTTGCGTTATAGTTCCCTAACAATTTAGATATTGATATAATCTACGACGGCCAGAACTTCTTCGATACAGAGTTATAGTTCCCTAACAATTTAGATATTGATATAATTTTACTTGCCAATCTTTCAACCAAACTCCAGTTATAGTTCCCTAACAATTTAGATATTGATATAATTTCGGTATTTCCGAACACCTCATTCCTGAAGTTATAGTTCCCTAACAATTTAGATATTGATATAATTAACGAAGTAGTCTACTCAACGATAAATCCGTTATAGTTCCCTAACAATTTAGATATTGATATAATCCTATTTTACATTATGCGGCTTTTTGCTTTGTTATAGTTCCCTAACAATTTAGATATTGATATAATGACCAATTAGCGGGGCGTATGCAATGAGCAGTTATAGTTCCCTAACAATTTAGATATTGATATAATTTTTTATTTTTCATGCCGGTACTCTTATCTGTTATAGTTCCCTAACAATTTAGATATTGATATAATTATGTCTGGCAATAGCGCAATAACGCCAATGTTATAGTTCCCTAACAATTTAGATATTGATATAATTGAGCACCTACAGACATTGTGTAGTGTTTCGTTATAGTTCCCTAACAATTTAGATATTGATATAATAGAATTTTAGGAAACGCTGATGTTTTCATTGTTATAGTTCCCTAACAATTTAGATATTGATATAATTTTGGTCAACATTGGTGAGACGATGACATAGTTATAGTTCCCTAACAATTTAGATATTGATATAATCCATTCATCTCAATATAGATTGTGTCGCCAGTTATAGTTCCCTAACAATTTAGATATTGATATAATTGTTGGCGAGCTGGTTTCATCTGCTCGACGGTTATAGTTCCCTAACAATTTAGATATTGATATAATAAGAAAGGAATTTGCAATGGCAAAAACTTCGTTATAGTTCCCTAACAATTTAGATATTGATATAATTCACTAATCGAAAGGGATTCCGTTTTTGGCGTTATAGTTCCCTAACAATTTAGATATTGATATAATCGCTCAAATTGATATACAGATATATTATAAGTTATAGTTCCCTAACAATTTAGATATTGATATAATTGAGAGGATTTATATAGACGACCCCCTCAAGTTATAGTTCCCTAACAATTTAGATATTGATATAATTAGTTAATAAGAACAGTCCCGCCGTGGCTAGTTATAGTTCCCTAACAATTTAGATATTGATATAATATGAGAAGCCTAGATAGTCTGGTCCATAAGTTATAGTTCCCTAACAATTTAGATATTGATATAATTGGGGTTAATGATACTTCTGGTGATTAAACGTTATAGTTCCCTAACAATTTAGATATTGATATAATAACTGATAAGTATTATCCACCAAACGCCAAGTTATAGTTCCCTAACAATTTAGATATTGATATAATGAATACTCTGTAAAAGTTACTAACTACATAGTTATAGTTCCCTAACAATTTAGATATTGATATAATGTGCGGGGTACACGTGTGGTGGGAGTCGTAGTTATAGTTCCCTAACAATTTAGATATTGATATAATATTCATTTTTATAAGAAGATCGCAAAGCGAGTTATAGTTCCCTAACAATTTAGATATTGATATAATTAAATGATTTCCAATCAATGACCATTATTTGTTATAGTTCCCTAACAATTTAGATATTGATATAATGAGCAAATAGATGAAACGATTAAGAGCTGGGTTATAGTTCCCTAACAATTTAGATATTGATATAATATAGGCAGCGACTTTTAGTCGATTCGAATCGTTATAGTTCCCTAACAATTTAGATATTGATATAATCGATAAGCATAGTTGACCATGCTGAGCGTTGTTATAGTTCCCTAACAATTTAGATATTGATATAATAAAATTCTATAACGATGTCGATCGATTCGGTTATAGTTCCCTAACAATTTAGATATTGATATAATAATAACAGAGGTGCGTTGACTAATTTTTGAGTTATAGTTCCCTAACAATTTAGATATTGATATAATTTGTGGATTGCATTATCCATTTGCTTGAAAGTTATAGTTCCCTAACAATTTAGATATTGATATAATACTTCCTTAAATCCCCCTCTGTTACGAGGGGGATTTTTGGTTAGAAAAATGCTAATTGCCCAGCTGGAACGGACTTTTCTTGAGTAGTTTTTTCGCCAACAATAACGTGCATATGTGTAAATTGATGCTCTGTTAAATAAAGCAATCGCACTGAACCGCTGTCCGGAGCGTGTCTCTTAATTCGCATCATATGTTTTTCTGCAACGTCACGATTTGGACATAGTCGCGTATATATGCTGTATTGGAGCATGTCAAAACCGTCGTCCAATAAGAATTTACGGAACTGTGTGGCGGCCTTGCGCTCTGTTTTGGTATTGGTCGGCAAATCAAAAAATACTGCGACCCTCATAAGTTTGTACGACATCCCTTTTACTGGAGGACGATTTTTGGTAGAAGAAGCTTATCTGCCTCCTTTGTTTCTATACATTCAATAAAGCTCTCAACTGTTCGCTCAATCGAATGTCTCACGGTAAACTTCTTACTGTTCATTATAACATAATAATTTAATATGTCAATAGCGAGTTGTCTGTCGTGCTTGGTGAGGCTGGAATCCGGGTCTCCGGTGTGGTGCGGCGCGACGTTCTCTAAAATGTACATATCAACGACAGCGCGATAAGGCTCGATTAAGTCGTCGGCTAGATTGAAACTGTTGAGTTCATTGTGGTGAAATAGCCCCTGTGAAGCAACTAGTCCGCGGGCAGCAATATGCCTAGCGATGTGACTTCGCACCATAGCGTAGCCATAATTTAATGCGGCATTGTGCCAGATCGGCTTGCGGCGTGTAGCGTCGCCCAGTATTTGATCAAAATAGATTCTGGCGGCAATTGACTCGCGATTGCTGGTGTCGCCCGATTTAACATCGTTAGCCAAAGACCGCAAAGTGGAATCGTCTAGTCCGCGAGCCCGCAAGACATCTGCTTGATTTGTAATTTTACTGATAATAATTTGTTGCCATAGTTGCTTTTTTAAGGGTTGGCTCATGGACAATTGTTGACGCGAAACTTTGGCTTGGCGCGAATGCTGTGAATATGGTAAGAGTACGCTGGCAGGTAAATGTTTTTCGTCGCATATTACAGTGGTTGTTCCTTTTGTAGCTAATGCTGTCAGCAAATTTGTTGTGATAGTTGATCCGTAATTGTCTAAAATTAAGGCGTCAATATCTTCAATTGGAAGAGTAGATTCTATCTCCTGTGCGATTACTAGTTGATTATCACGCACGCTAAGTCGCGCAGGATTTTCGATAGCTACGACGCGCCAGGCCATATAACACCCTTGCTAAAATGCACGTCTCCCAGTACATCTACTTTATGTATCTTTAGATAATTAATGCCAGACAGCGATTCTCGTTTTACTGTAGATTTTGAATTCCTAGAACTGTCTGCGGCTAAGTGGCTCTTGATGGTTATACGATTGTCGCCTTCAAATTGGACAAAATATCCAACGAAAGTTTGGTCGTCTTTTTGTATTGTTATTAAATCCCCCTTGTACAAATAACCGATAAAATTAAAACTATTGTCAATTTTTGATACTCCATTGAATGGTTTTAGGAGTTCCATCGGCTCTTTATTTTCTAGTATGTTTATGCGATAGTCGGGTATCATATATATTTGGTCATCTTTTTTGTATACGCGAATACGAACCATCTCAGCAAGGGCGACTGGTGCATTTGCCTTACGACCAACAGAAACCACACCCCTCTTGTCATAGACTTTAACTGCGGCTACAGGTGAGATAGGATTACCATTTTTGTCCTGTTTGGGGCCTTTATACAGCTTAAATGGAGGATTAAAAGCCTTTTTTGCATCTCCGTTACACTCATTAAGTCGAGCTAGTAGTTTTTCGTATAGACTAGATCCATTTTTATTTTTCTGGCTATCAAACTCTTCTTTTGCAAGAGAATTTTCTAGTCTTTGTAGGGTGAGCTCAGTTAGAGGAACTCGTATGAGGTTTTGTCCATTACGATTTCGGTTAGATCGCAATTTTGACTCGTGTGCTTCTCCTCGTATCTTGTGTCTAATCTCTCGTGAAACAAAGATTGGCTTTACGCTTAGACGGAAGTCTTCGTCGTAATTATCAAGTCCGCGTAGTTCATTTTGTAGTGTGGTGATATCGGTGTTGAGGCTGCGTTTCCTTATCTCTTTACTAAAATCTGTCCATGGGTCTGGAAAGCGATTTTTAGTCTCTTTATCGCTACGCAGCTTGAAATATTCGGCTTGTGCGAGGTCTTTTTGCGTTTGGGTAAATGTCGCTTCATCAGTAATTTCGCCAGTGTTCTCGTCGGTAGATTGTAATAAAATTTGTTGTTTTTCATCAATTGTTTTAGCGTTATTCAAATACAGTTTCATCTCCTGTTCTTTCGAGAAGAGATTTGCTTGATAGATAATCTTTGGGCTAATTGCTGCTACAACTGCCGCATCTTTGGCGTGATGTAGAACGTCCTCGCTACGATCTTTAGCCAGACCCCAACGCTTGCGTAGATATGCCGTCGTTGTTCCGCTTGGTGCAATTACGCGCTGTTTTTCTTCACCTTCTGCAAAGTCAACATTTTGGCGTAAATAATTCTGAATAAATCGCGTAATGTATCTAGTATCGTTTAAGGCGCGCACATTCCAGCTGTTGTTCTTATAATCCTGCAAAAGCAGATTTTGCTTCTTCTTCATTGCATAGCCGTTATATTTGTAATTGATAGCATTTGTGGCCTTATCGTCCGTTTTAATATCGCGTGTCTTATATATCGACTCTACTCTGGCGACGAACTCCTTCCAGCGGTTTTCATCTGCGCCAAAATATTCAAATGGAGTTTTATTGCTCTTTTTCTGGTTTTCCTCTGTCAGTACTAGTACTTTATTAGTTATCCCGTCATTATTAGAGCGTGAAAATGGTACGATGTGGTCTATCTGATATGCATTATCATCTTGTAACATCGTGTCAAAATCGATTGGTTTTCCAGAATATGGACAAATACCGTTTTGTTCGCGATAGAGTTTAACTTTAATAATTTGCTGACCGTTAAAATCGGCGTTTTTATTCAGTGGTACGCTAAGTTCTTTTAGGTGGCTGAGAAGTTGCTTGCCGCCCTTGGTTTTTGGCGATGCTTCATATCCATCAGCGATTATAGATTTAATGTCTTCGTTATATCCTTGATTCTCTTCATTTTCTTTTTTAATTTTCTTACGCTCTTCGAGGTCTTTCGCTAAGTCGCGAGCAGTTTCAACTTTAATGAAATAAGGTTTACCATATTTGCGTTCAATGGCGCGAACGACCTTCAGTGTTTGTGATATGGCACGTTTTACGACAGGATTAGTGATTTGTTCTAGGCTAGCTGATTGTTTCTTGAAGTCATAACCAGCGGCTTCACAGGCTTTATCATAAGTCATACCATTAAGAATATGCGGTGTGATTTTTTGCAAAGCTTTTATTGACAGATGACAAAATGACCCAAAATTAGTAGCTTTAATTTTGATAATTGCGTTTTTAGCGTCATCAGAAATTGGCAATGCATTCAATTTGGCTTTAATTCCTTCATCAGATTTTTGTGTAGTGAGAATATAAGCGATTTGATTGATCGTTGATTCGTTGTCAATTTTTGCCCAATCTTCTGGTAGATTTTTCAGTGCCGTTTTAATGTCGCTATACGCTTTTAAGCCACCGAATGCATTTCCTTCTCCGAATTCATCGCCATCCTTTTTCTTTCCGTGTGTATATTTTGGAACGTAATCTTCGCTAATTCCCGCAATGCTACGCACTTTTTTATATGTTAGGCTTTTTTGATTTTTGGCGGCTTTGATAACTTTATTTATCTGATCTGAAGATAATCTTATCTCTAGATTTTCTCGCTTTGCCTGGCGCTTGCTGGCGTCACGAGGTATGAATACTAGATGTGATAAGTCGCTTGCCAAGCGAAAAATTTCGAAGCTGTAGCTAGCTCTTGGTGCTCGTTTTTCATTTTCCTCGAAAGTACAGTTCCCGACCATTTTTTCAATCAGCTCTTCAGTCATAAATGGGCGCTGGTACATAATTGCTGATACGTTTACGACATTTTTATCATCGTCCAAGCCGTAAAGCATTTCATTGATCGCTGCATCGGAAACGTTTTTTAAGGCATAGCTTTTCTGGACCTCAATAATCTTTTCTAATTCGTGCAAAAAATCACCACGAGAAAAACTATTAGTGTAATCATCGCGCTTATTACGTTTATGCGACGCAAAGTTTTCATCGCGACTCAGAGCATCGCCGACGGTTTTGTATCCATTCTCGGCGAGGAACTTTTCATTAGTTTTTAAGGCTTTTGATACGCGACCACCTTCTTTCTCCGACTCTTCTTCGACTTTACGATTCGACTTAAATCCACGTCGTTTGGCGATTTGGTACATGACCTTGAACAGCTCTTCCGGGGATAATTCCTCGGTGAGCGCTTTTGAACGCAGGGAATATACGTCTAATTTGTTAAATTCGGATTTGTCACTTAATACTTCTTCGATTCGATCTCTGGTGAGAATATTTTGGTCAATAAAGAATTGCTTCAAGTTGTTTAAGCGTTGGCGTCGTCGTTTTAAGCGGCGGCGAGCTGACCGTGCGTCGCGGCGAGGTTTGGCAAGCGAATCTCCGCTTTTCGGATGTTCTGGTTTTTCAAAAATGCGCACCCCTAAATCATGGATGCGCTCTTTATCTAAGTCCAATACCGCCCAGCCGATTGAGGATGTCCCGATGTCTAGGCCTAGTGAATATTTTTTTGGTGAATATGAATATTTTTGAGTCATGATGGTCCTTTTTGTGAGATAATTTAATGCAATTATACAACCAAAATAGAATATTTGAAAGCGTAAATACTTCACACATAAAAAAGATAATCCGCCCAACAAGTGAGCGGATTAGAGCTTTGCTTTAGTATTTCTACTAAATTATTATAGAAACCTAAAACAACTTAGATATTGATACAATCCTTACTTAAGGGACTGTAGCTACAGTGTACCCCAATCAATGTTATTGCGCAAGTATTATTTTGGTCGTATTCTGCCAACTAGCATATGAATTCATCCACCATGGATTGACTGAACGGTTAAGGGATGATGCAGTGTAGCCATTAGACTTTTGCTCTCCGACAGTTTGACCTTTATTATTGGTGCCGTTACCCATTAAGAAGTAGCCGTTAAGTCCGCCGTCATCTCCAGTGACATTTAGTAGGGCTTGAGCTTCTGCTCGTTTGGTTGCTGACGGGTGGTTATTTGCGTGGTACTGAAGGTATTGACGATATGATTCATTTCCTTGCATAAGAAAAACACTCCTTTTTGTAACTTGGAGTGTTATTGACAAATCTGATGATTTCAGTTATATTGTCGGCGTGAAAAAGACTAAATTTATTCTTGTCATTTTTGTTAGCATCGCAGTAGTCGTTGGCGCAGTTGCTGCCTATTTATTTGTTGCTCAACGTAATACAGAGATAACAAAGACAACCCCTGTCGTAGAATCGCCTTCGTTTCAAAATACCAACAAATTATCTAATAGCAAAAAGATAGAACCGCCGACAGAACTGTCAGTATTGAACGCCGTCAATATTGAACGAGCCAAAGTCGGCGTTGCACCACTAAAACTGCACCCAAACTTATCTAAGACCGCTCAAATGAAAGCCGACGACATGATAGCCAGGAATTATCGCGGACACTACATGCCAGACACGAACCAACCGCTTACAGAAGAAATGAGGAGACTTCAAGTTGCCGCTTGCACAAACGCCAGCGAAAACTTGACTTGGAACGATAGCGGAACAGATACAAAGCAATCTATAGATTGGTGGCTTAGTTCACCGCCGCACAAAGCTGCCATGCTCGACCCCAAGTACACCTATACTGGTATTGGCGTAGGTGATGGTAGGGTCGTAGTGCAGCATTTTTGTGTAGCACGCTAGAATAACGCTATATACAGAAGAAATATAGACACTGCAATAATGCCAATAAGGGACAGGACCATCCCATAGGTATATTGCATAAAATGGCGAATGGTAAATTCTATCCATCTCCCATTACCAGTTGCATCCTCCGCTAAGTATCCATACTTTTTGAGCCTATAAAATACTTTTTCTGGTGCTGAATAGCTACATACAAGTGTATATATTACTGTAGTAATAACTAAAGTAAATGGAACAGTAACAAACTCCGTTGGAATACTACTTATACATTTTTGACCAAGCAAAATGAATGCCGGTATGGAAAAGGTACTAGCAGCCAACTGACGCAGAGCGCTCCATGAAAACATCTTTATAGCAACATCGTTATCATCAACTCCATATGGCGATGCCAGCGTATATAGCCACATTATTTGTTTCCAGGTTATGACTGAATATACAGAAATAAATGCAGCGGTGCCATAGAAAAGCCACACGTGCCAATCACTCATACAGCCACTCGCTTACTCCACCATGATGTGAACATGCTCCTCTTCCGGTAGCATGTGATTGCCAACCGTCACGGCAGATTGCTCCGACACGATAGTGTGATTGCTGTTGTACTGGTTGCGGTGCAGGTTTCGGCGTGTCTGGTCGTTGAATTGACTTTCTGCACGGTTCCATGAACTCTTTAATTCGTTCTTCTTGGTAGTGTACTGGTTCGCCTTTGTCTACTCCATGGAGCATGTAATGTGGCTGTTCTCGTCATTGACATCTTGAGGATTGTTTGGTATACTAGAGTTGTCAATCGACTGGTCAAGCGCATCTGCGCTAATAGCGGAACCATCGAGTCCGCGCCCAGTCGATTTTCTTATGCCTGAAATATCATAAGCTAACACATTGCCTAATTTATCTACCTCATTGACACTCTGAACTTCTCGTGCTATATTTTCATTAGAAAAGTCGCCCAGTCCCCGTTCGGCTTGTCCACGGGGCGCACCATTAAGGTCACCTGGGTGGCTTTTTTCTTGGCTTCGCACATTACCTTCATAAAGAGTATTGCGCCCTGTTATATTATTTGTTACACTATCCGCATGAGAATCCCCTAGATGGCGTAACTCAGTTGACGGGTTCGTCCCTGCTGGCTCCATGGGGGATTTTCTTGTTGTGGCGTGATCATTCTCATCGTTGATATTTTGGGCTTCTCGTGCTATATTACGATCAGAAGCCTCTGTGTTATAACCAGGTTCGATAAGTTCCCCTGGCGACACAGGGGCTTTTCTTATGTTGCCTTCATAAAGAGTATTTCGCCCTATTGTCTGTCTTCTAAGAAATTTACAGACTATTGATCATTGATATCTTGAGGATTGTTTGCTATAGTGGAGTTATCAATATCCCCTCCCTTTAAGAGGTTCATCCTCTGAGGGGATGTTTCCAGAAGAATCCCCACTTAAATCCCGGTAATGGGATTCGGGGATTTTTTCTGTATTATTTGGTTATAATTCCCCAACAATCTAAATGCCGATATCCCCTAAGAGTCGCGTTTCACCTTTACTCCTGACGCCCTAGAGGTGATATAATTACTATGATATGCATGCCGCGGTCCAATCTATAACCATAAAAGTGAGCGAAGTTGATTCTGCTTTGCTTAATGACGCGGATGAGTTGCAGAAATTGTTAAGAAATGTTACGGAATTGGCGGGTTTGCATTCTTTGGAATCGGTGATGCATCAATTTTCTCCGCAAGGAATCAGCGCTGCCCTGCTTTTGTCGGAGTCGCACATTGCGATTCATACGTGGCCGGAAAGCGGCGTAGTGTATATAGCGATGACAACTTGTAAAATACTGGATGATGATAAATTGCAACAAATAAAAGAGTTGGTTGCACGGGTGTTGGACGCAGAAAACATAGTTATGAAAGAAATGGCATTGTAATATGAAACGAACCAAGGCGCGACTTAAAATCAACCAAATATTGACTGGAAAGAAAACTAATTTACGAGTTGTTGGCTGTTTGCTTTTTCGTGAGTGGGACAAGAAAGACAAGCGATTTTACTATTGGGAAGAGTGGGAGATTACTGGGCTGGCTGATTATGATAGCTGGGTGGAATATGATCACAGCGATCAAACCGTTTCTCTGTATGAGCCGATTCGTTTTACTCAGGCAATTGATCCAACGCAATTGGAAAAAGGTCAATCATTCACCGTTTCCGAACAGGACGGTAAGGATCACATTGTGGTGGTTGATGAGGTTGGAATTGGTGAAATTATGAATATCAAGGGCAAAAACACGTATCAAGTTTTCCCGAAAGAACTGATGGCGTATGCTACTTTGAGGGATACTGGCGCGCCAAAAAGCCGTCAGTTGATTACGATTGAGAAGTATAATAACCGCGAATATGATGCCTATCGCAAGGTTCAATTGAGCGACAAAGAGCAAAAGGAAATGTTCGGCAGGACCATTAAGCCGATTGACTGGACGACGATTATAG
>ERZ773212.639-NODE-639-length-16933-cov-3.929198_pt1 | contig 16933 bp, 10 predicted proteins | sample MGYA00581005_ERZ773212 | MGnify/ENA primary metagenome ERZ773212 (study PRJEB29015, sample SAMEA2738154) | human oral metagenome | biome: human oral; feature: human-associated habitat; material: saliva | place: China | collected 2196 ... | reverse complement strand
GGCACACAAACGGCGACAACGGGCGGGGTCTGCTCGAAGAATGTGAAAGAAGAAGCGACCATTCAACACAAAAGTACACTTCTAAGGCTGCAAATTTACACTTTGGTTGGCAAAACAACAAGAAAGTACGGAGCTTTTCCGCACAGAGACTACGATTTTAACAATCACGCATTGCAAATGCGTCTGTAACTATGTTCCACGACATAAATTTTAGCCTATCATCGGTGGGCGCGCTACTCCTCTTTTATATAGCGGAACAAATGGGTGGGACATCACAAAGAATTGATCGTGCAAACGCCGCCCACGCCGAGAGTTTGGCGCGCAAAAACAACACCGCCCCGACGAATGAAGGGATTCGTCGGGGCGGTGTGGAAAGTTTTGGCGCACAATGCACCCAAAAGATCGGAAAAGTTCGCACTCAGTCGAGGTGACCGGCCTGCTCTTCGGGCGTCCATTCGCAGAACGGGCGCGCGGTGAGGGCAGCGTTGTAGTAGCGACGGCTACCCGTCACTTCGCGGCCGAGCCATTCGGGGCGTTCGAAGGGTGCATCGATCGCAGGGAGTTCGATTTCCGCCACGGTCAAGCCCGCATTGGCACCGAGAAACTCATCGACTTCGTAGGTCAGTTCACCGGCCGGAACGAGCCAGCGCACTTTTTCCACGGCGCCCGGCAAACACAGGGCGAGCAACAAGCGCGCTTCGTCGGCCGTAATCTCTTTCTCCCACTCGAAACGTGAGAGTCCGCCGTCGAGCGATGGCCCTTTGACGGTGAGATAACCACGATCATCGCGCAACCGCACGCGCACCGTACGCTTCCCGTCAGCACAAAGATAGCCTTGGGCAATGTGCGTGTGCGAAGTGGCGTGGGCTTTGTAGTCGCCCTCCACCAGAAATTTGCGTTCGATCTCTACGAGCATTTTACAATAGGGTCATGGCCGCAATGAGCAATAAGGCCAGCACCACAAAGACGGCAACAATGGAGATGAAGATACGTCGACCGCTGGCCGCTTCACGACGAGCAGCGTCTTGCTTGTGGCGGGAGTTGGGGGTGGAATGCCGGTTCATGTGATAAAGATTTATGCGGGCACCGGCGGCGCGAAGGGGTCGGCGAGTTTATTCGTCGGTGGTTTCGGCAAACTCCATGAGATAGGCTTTGATGAAGCCGTCGAGTTTTCCGTCCAGCACGCCGTTGACGTCCGAGGTTTGATAATTGGTACGGTGGTCTTTCACGCGGCGATCGTCGAACACGTAGGAACGGATCTGCGATCCCCACTCGATTTTCTTCTTGCCGGCCTCGATCTTGGCCTGTGCGGCCTTGCGCTTTTGGAGCGCGCGGTCGTAGAGTTGCGAACGGAGCAGGCGCATGGCGTTTTCGCGGTTCTCGAGCTGCTTACGGCTCTCGGTGTTTTCGATGAGGATTTCTTCTTCCTCGCCCGTGTCGGGATCTTTGTATTGGTAGCGGAGGCGCACACCGGTTTCGACCTTGTTGACGTTCTGTCCGCCGGCGCCACCGGAGCGGAAGGTGTCCCAGCTCAAGCAAGCGGGATCGACGTACACTTCGATCGAATCGTCGACCAACGGAGTGACAAACACCGAGGCGAACGACGTCATGCGCTTACCCTGGGCATTGTAGGGGCTGACGCGCACCAAGCGGTGCACGCCGTTTTCGCTTTTGAGGAAACCGTAGGCCATTTCGCCCTCGATTTCCATCGTCACCGTCTTGATGCCGGCTTCGTCTCCGTCCTGCAGGTTGCAAACGGTGGCCTTGTAACCGTGGCTTTCGGCGTAGCGCAGATACATGCGCATGAGCATCGAGGCCCAGTCTTGGGCTTCGGTACCGCCGGCACCCGAGTTGATTTTCAGCACACAAGGCATGGCGTCTTCTTCCTGGCGGAGCATGTTTTTGAGTTCCAAATCTTCGATGGCTTCGATGGCGCGATTGTAGTCCGCGTCCACCTCTTCTTCTGTCACCATCTCGTCTTTGTAGAATTCGAAAGCCAGTTGGAGCTCGTCGGCCAGGGTCTTGGCCTCTTTGTAGCCGTTGATCCACTTTTCCAGTCCCTTGACGAGTTTCATTTGTTCCTCTGCGCGCTCGCGATCGTCCCAGAAAGAGGGGTCTTGCGTGCGGAGTTGTTCTTCCTCGTACTGCATTTTTTTGGCGTCGATGTCCAGATAGCGATGCAATTGTTCGACGCGGTCATGCACGGCTTTGAGTTGTTCGGCTGTTATCATACGTTTGTTGGGAGTGGAATCGGGTGTGTGTGCCGCTACGTCGGGGCGAAGTGCCGAGCGCGGGCTTGATGCCTACAAAAGTACTGAATGCGCGGCGATTGACAAAATTATTCTGCCGCCGAAACGCGGTTTGCCCCCACCGGGATGCGGCGGGGGCAAATCCGAAAGGGGGCGTCGACGGGTACTTCCCGCCGGTTTCTGCTTTTAGGCCGGGCGTCCGCTCGGCGCATCGGCATACATCCGCTCGATGAGGTCGGCATAGCGTTCGTAGACCACGCGGCGTTTGATTTTGAGTGTGTTGGTCAGTTCGCCACTCTCCATGGTGAAAGGATTGGGCAGGAGGACAAAGCGCTTGATTTTCTCATAGGCCGCCAAATCTTGCTGGAGCGTTTCGATGCGCTCGGCCAGGTGGTTCACCACGCGCGGGTCGTTGCAGAGCGCTTCGCGGCTTTCGTGTTGCAAACCTTCGGCCTTGGCCCAAGCTTCGAGCACCGCATAGTTCGGAACGATGAGAGCCGAAACGAATTTGCGGCGGTCGGCCACCACCACCACCTGGTCGAAATTCCGGTCGATGGTGAGTTTGCCCTCAATGGCCTGGGGCGCAATGTATTTGCCGTTGCTCGTTTTGAACAAATCCTTGATGCGGTCGGTGATGTAGAGTTCGCCGTCTTTGAGGTAGCCCGCATCGCCGGTGCGCAACCAGCCGTCGGGCGTAAAGGCTTCGGCCGTGGCCTCGGCATTCTTGTAGTAGCCGGGCATCACGGTGGCGCCTTTGACGAGAATCTCATTGTTCTCGCCGATTTTCACCTCCACGCCGGGCAAGGGTCGGCCGATCGAGCCGAGTGTCACGGGGCGTCCGGGATGGTCGCAGGTCACGGTGGCGCAAGTCTCCGTCAGTCCGTAGCCCGCAATCATGCCAAAGCCGGCGGCGTGGACAAAGCGTTCGACTTCCGGCGAGATGGTGGCACCGGCCACGGGGAAGAGGTGGGGCCGGTCCAGGCCGAGCGTTTTGCGCAGGAGGCGCAACAGCGTACGGTCGTAGGCGGCGTATTTCATGCGCAGACCCAGAGGAGGGCGCTTGCCTTGTGAGGTGTATTTTTCCCACACCTTGGCCCCCACCTTCAGCGCATCTTGGATGAGCAGACGCTGCAAAGCGTTGCCGGCCTCCATTTTGTCGAGCACGCCCTGGTAGACTTTTTCCCAGAAGCGGGGCACGGCACTCATGCACGTGGGGTGCACCTCGCGCATGCTCTGTTGGATGTCGAGCGGGCGGAGGTTGACGGCCAGCTGCGCGCCGAAACTCAGGCAGAGTTTGGCCCAACCGCCTTCAAACACGTGGCTGAAGGGCAAAAAGTTCATCACCACATCATTTTCTGTGATGTCAAACACTTTGGCGTGCGCGGCCAGGGTGAAAAGGTATTGCGAGTGGAGGAGAATCACTCCTTTTGAGCGACCGGTGGTGCCGCTGGTGTAGAGGATGTTGGCCATGTCGCCGTCTTCGGCCTCACTCACGCGGCGTTGCACTTCGCGCTCGTCGGCGTCGTCGCTGTTCCCCAGCGCCAGAAACTCCTCGAAGCTCAGCGAAAGGCGGTCGTCCTCGCGGCGTTGCACCGTGGGGTCGAAAATCACAATGTGTTCCAGCGTGTTACAAAGCCCCAGCACACTCCAAACGGTGTCGTATTGCTGCTGTTCGCCCACGAAAACGATGCGCACTTGGGCGTCGTTCATCATAAACTGCACCTGCGCGCCGCTCGTGGTGGCATAGAACGGGATGCACACCGCCCGCGAGCGGAAGGCACCGAACTCCACGAAGAGCGACTCGGGTTTGTTTTGCGAAAACACCGCCACCCGGTCTTGCACGCCCACACCGAGGTGGACCAACGCGCGCGCCGAACGATGCACCCGCGTGGCAAACTGGTTCCACGTGATGCCGATCCATTTGGAGCGGCTGTAGTCGCGATATTGCAAGGCGATGCGGTCGCCGTAGATGCGAGCCGACTCCTCTATGAGTCGGGAGAAATGGCAAATGATTTGCATGGTGTGATGAGACGTAAGCTGATTACAGCACAAAAATACGACTTTTCTGCCATCGAAGGCCGTCGCGCTGCACAATAATTCAGTGTCTGAGCAGATTTATGCTCTCCGAAGAGAAAAACCGCACACGGCTGAGCCGCGCGACGCCGAGATGCGCCACACGGCCGCGGTCGCGGGGAGACACTCACGAGTTGTTTGGCTTGCCATAGGAATAGGTGGTCACATAGGCGTCGAGACAACTATTGAAGATGGGGAATTCGTCCGTCACGGCGTTGTAGTGGAGAAAATATCCCATGAAGCTTTCGGGCCGAAGTTGCTCACTCAGCACCCGATCGCAGTAGACCAAGAAAGCATGTTCGATCGTATCTGTCGGATATTTCTCAATAAGTTTTCGCAAATAGCTCTGAAAGCTTTCTCTGAAGGGGAGTTGGTCCGACACCTTCATGTTTCCGGACATCTGCCCCGAGGCCACCGCTTCATTGTGCATCGCCACTCTCGATTCGTAGATGGCTTGAAAACTGTCTTTCAGGGCAATGACTTCCATATCCAAGTCTCCGGGCAGCCTGTCGGTGAACTTCTCTCCCACGGCCTTGCTCATTTGGAGCATCTTGGCGAGGTAGTTTTTGTAGAGCGTGTAGGTGCCGGTGTCGTAACGCACCAACTTGGGCAAGATCCGCGCAATGGCGTCGTAGAACACGAGGTATCGGCGCACGGCGCTGCGCCGTGTGCCGCTGGGCACGACTTCGCTCCACAGCCAACCCTGTTCCTTAAATTTCTGCACGATTGTTTCGAAGCGGCGGCGACCGATGCGGGTTTCTTTCTCCACGCGGCGTTGCGAATAGTAGAAACTTTTGTGGTGAAACACGTAGCATTGTTTCACCAGTAGCCAGTCGAAGAGCACCACTTCGTCGGGTGGGAGCAAATAGTCCTGCAGGCGAACGATGTTGACACACATGGGGGCCTCGATTTTTTCGGCCGGAGCGGCAGAAGCAGCGATTTTTGTCATGTTTTCCAAGGGATTAGGCGGCGCTTTCGACGGGGAAATCGAGAGCGCGGCGTGTTTTTCTATTAAATTGTTGCGAGGTGTTGACGCAAAGATACGACATTTATCGAACATACCGACCACAACGATCTTTTTTGTCAGGCGGAAGGGGCATTTTTGTCGGCGGGCATCACCACAAGTGGGTATTTTGCAGCGGCCTCGGGCTGATAGGGAAGGCACGGGGGCGCAGAAACGGCGGGAGCTCCGTATCTTTGCCGTAGATGAAACCTCTTCGCGCCGCGTGACACAGCACCTGCGCGCGAATTCCACTCCAAAACGTTTTCACACATGAACGCTTTCTCTTGTTCAGCGGCCTGCTTGCCGCTGCTGCTTTTCGGCGCGGTGAGCGCCCACGCCCAACAACCCACCACGACTCCCGACCATCCCACCGCCACAACGGCGCGAACGACGCAGACGGCGGCACGACTTCGCGGCACGGTCACCGACATTTTCGGCAATCCCGTGGGCGGTGCTTTCGTAGCCATCGAGGGCACCACACTTCGCGCCATCACCGGGCGCACCGGCCTCTACCTTCTCGAGGGCGTGCCCGCGGGGCGGCACACCGTCGAGGTGCACAGTGTGGGATATGCCCGCGCTCGCGTAGAAGTGGAGGTGCGCGACGGAGCACAAGGCACCCCCATCGAAGTGGGCCCCATCCGCCTCGTCGAACGCACCGACAGCCTGCCCACCGTCGAGGTCATCGGCCGAAAAGAGCAGTCCTACAAAAATTCGGTCTCCTTCGTCGGCACGAAAACCGCCACTGCGCTCAAAGATGTGCCCCAATCGGTGGGCTACGTCACGAAAGAACTTGTGCTCGACCAGGGCGCATCGACGGTCAACGATGTGGCCAAAAACATCAGCGGCGTGGCACCCTACTCTTTCTACAACGACTTTTCCATCCGCGGCTTCCGCGCCACGGGCAACCGCAATTCGGGCAATCTGCTCAACGGCATGCGGGCGCAGACCAGTTTGTGGCGACAATCCTCGCTGGCCAACGTGGAGCGCGTCGAGGTCATCAAGGGACCGGCGGCCACCCTCTTCGGCAATGCTGCGCCGGGCGGGGTGATCAACCGCGTCACCAAGAAGCCGCTCGAATACAACCGCCGCAGTGTGACCCTCACCGCCGGCAGTTTCAACACCACCCGGGCCTTCGCCGACTTCACCGGCCCGCTCAACGCACAGGCTTCGCTGCTCTATCGCCTCAACCTGGGCTATGAAAACACCGACGGCTTCCGCGATTTGCAAGCCCTCACCACCTACACCGTGGCGCCCTCCATCACTTATGTGGCTTCGGAGCGCACGCGCTTCAATGCCGACCTGATGATCAGTGCCAACAACGGCAAGATCGACCGCGGTCTCGCGGTGTTCGGCGACGGTCCCCTCTCTTCCCGCCCCATCACCGCTTCGCAGTCGGCGGCCAACGACTACTTGCGCGAGAAGAACATCAATCTCACGCTCGGCCTCACCCATCGCCTCGCCCAAGGCCTGCTCTTCAACAGCACCTACCTCTATTCCACCTACGATGAGGACATGATGGAGCACTCGCAGGACAATGCTTATGTGAAACTCGCCGACGGTTCCGACGATCCCTCCCGTGTGCTCATGCGATTGACCAAGCGCTATCGCTTCTTCCGCAACCATAGCTTCAACAACTTCCTCACCTGGGACGTGCACACCGGGCCGGTGGCGCACAAACTCCTCCTGGGCTACGACTATTTCCGCACCGAATTGGCTCCCGGATCGAGCTACCTCGAGGCCGGAGGCTACCTGCTGAAAAACGGAAAGACGGCCAAAACCTTCGACAAGAAGAAGGCGGCCGACTATCTCACCGACAAACAGGGCAACCCCCTCACCAATGTGCAGCCTTTCGACCTCAACAACAACTCGGGCAACCTCTATCTCGACGACACCAAACTGCTCTACACGTCGAAATCCAACAACCCCTACCGGCAATTCAGCAACGGACTCTACGCGCAAGAACAGTTGAAGTGGAACCGCTGGCAACTGCTGTTGGGCGCCCGCATGGAGTGGTTCACCGACGTGGTGCAAAAAACCGACGGTCGCGAAGAGCGCACCCACCAACACGCCTTCATTCCGCGCGTGGGGGTGGTCTATTCGCTCCTGCCCGCCCTCAATCTCTACGGCACTTGGCTGCGTGGCTTCGATCCGCAGTCGGCCGCGGTGCAGAGCGACCCCGCCACCGGCGGACCCTTCGACCCCATGACCAGCGAACTCTGGGAAGTGGGTGCCAAGGGCGAATGGCTCGGCGGACGCCTCAGCACGACGCTCTCTGTCTTCCGACTCACCCAGCGCAATGAGCTCTACAATGCCGGCATCGCCGGCGAGCCCGAACGCCTCACCCCCGTGGGACGCGAGACCTCGCGCGGCATCGAAGTCGACGTGGCCGGACAGCTCCTGCCTTTCTGGAACGTGGCGGCCAACTATGCCTTCGACGTGGCCGAAATCACCGACGCACCGGCGGCCACCAAGGACTTGAACATCCAGCGCCCCGGCACGCCGAAGCACAGCGGCAATCTCTGGACCAAGTTCATCGTGCCCGAAGGTCCGCTCCGCCACCTGGGCATCGGCATCGGCGCCAACTTCGTCTCCGAACGCCTCGGACAAGTGGGACGCCGCGCCAATGTGATCTCCTATCCCGGCTATGCCCTGCTCAATGCCGCCCTCTACTATCGTGTGCACGAGGTGCAACTGCAACTCAATGTCAACAATGTGCTCGACAAGCACTATTTCATTGCGGGCTACGACCGCTTGCGCTCCTTCCCCGGCGCACCGCGCAATGTGAACCTCACGGCTACCTACCGCTTCTGACCCGCGACGGCGGCAACGCAACGCGGCCGACAGCACAGCGTGCCGCATCCGTCGCCACAGCACGTCCCGATGCTCAACTTCGGGTGCCCACACAAAACGAACTCCCCGCCTGTCCTTTGAGACAAGCGGGGAGTTTTGTGTTGCACCCACTCGGCGCGGGCCCGAAACGGGGCGGCCGTGGGCGGCGGAAGGGGGACGATCAGCGCACGTGCTTCGTGCCGTCGCCTTCGATCACGATGCCGTGGTGCTCAGCACCGACGGGGCGGCCAAGCAGGTCGTAGCGCTGTCCGCTCACCTTGGCGGCGTTGGCGCGCACCTGCTGAATGCCTACCGTGAAGTCGGTCTTCTCGAACGTCCACACGCCACCGTTCTGTCCGGCGGGCTTGAGCACGATCGTTTTGAAGTTGGCGGGCTGTGCAAACCAACCGAAGCGACCGCTCTCGTCCACGATGCTCATGCCCGAGCGGCCGTTGGTCGTGGTGGCGGTGCGGGCCTGCCAAGCATAGCGGCTGGCGGAATGCGCAACATCGACCGTGTTCACCGTGGCGCCTTCGCGAACGGGATAAACGGCGGTGCCTTTGTCGCCGGCCTTGCTGATGATGTAGATGGCGTTGTTGGCTTTCACCACATACCACAGCGCATTGGAGGGAATCTTCGAGCCGCTCACCACCTTCGAGGGGTAAACGGAGCCGTTGGCGTCGAGGCGTGCCACGTAGTCGTCGTAGAAGGCGTTGCGAATCACGTAGAGATAGTTCTGATCGAGCGATTCGATCGGCGTGGTGCGGGGGAATTGCAAGAACTCTTCGTACTGCGCCACATATTCATTGTACTTCTGCTGCGTCACGGGGTCGGTGGCGGCCAAAGTGGCCTTGATGCGCGTCACCACGTTGTTGAGGAAGGCCACTGCGGGGCGCGAGGGCTGTCCGGGCACGCTGGGATCGGCGTCGGCCAGCGTGTTGTTGCAGCGCGTGAGGAGGCCGGTGAGCATCACACGGAAATCGGCTTCCTCAATGTACCACGTGCCGGGGTTGCAGACCGAGGGATCGTCGAAGGCCACCACACGGTTGGAGTTGGGAATGTCGTTCGCCTTGTCGTTCGAACCGAAGGTCTTGATGAACAAGCGCTTGGTGTTCGAGCCGGTCTCGGCGGTGTAGCCTTCGGAGGCGGAGATCACCACCGTGCCGGGCACATACTCATAGTTGCCGCTGGGCATTTTGGCGGCATCGATGCGCAGGGCGGTGCCGGGACGGGTCGACATGGTGAGTGCTTGGTCGTAGCCGGCAAACTGTGCGAAGTTGCCGCTGTGCACGGCGCGGAGGGCGTAACCACCCGTGACGGGAATGAAGCTGAAGAGCTCGTCGGCGTCGTCTTGCTTGCCGTAGTGCACACGCAGGCTGCCGCCCACCTCGTAGAGGATGGAGCCGGCATACTTCTTCTTATAGTAGGTCGAGGCCGAGATGAGGCGATAGACCTTGCCGGCTTCGGGCTGCACCACAGCGCAGTCGCGCAGGGCGTTGATGGCATTGCGCACCTGCTGCACCGCACCCGGGGCGTTGGCACCGGCGGCCTTGGCGGCCGTCACCGCATTGCGGAAGGTGTTGTAGTCGGCTTGCGACACATAGCCCACTTTGCCGGGCTTGATCGCCTTGAGGTAGCCTTCGGCCTGGGCCACGACTTGGTCGAACTCGGTGTCTTCGGCCGGGAAGAAGTAGTGCTTGGCGTAGGTGAGCTTCAGGGCGTCGAAGATCGAAGAGTGGTTCTGCAGACGGAGCAGGAACGAGGTCCAATCTTTCTTGGCTGCGGGCAGCCAGGCGATTTCGGAAAGGGCCTGCAAGCGCGGCAGGAGCTGGTATTCGAGTTCGGCATTGTTGTTGGTGGTCTCGGTCCACATGTTGCCTTGCACACCCAGGGCGTATTGCGAGCGCGAACCGAGGTTGGCCAACGGATCGTAGTTGTAGACGGTGGCCACACTGTTCACAGAACCGTCGCCCCATCCGCCGCGATACACTTCGTTCACGTCAGCTTCGCCGGGCGTGACCTGCATCCAGTCGAGATAGAGGCGGTTGTAGGGGCACATCACGCTTTGGAAACCGTAGTCGGCGGCCACTTGTTCGGTGGGTTTGTCCCAACGGCGGCCGTCGGGCAGGTTCCAAGCCATGATGAGGGGCTTGACTTTCGTGGTGGGTTTCTTCCAGAAGTTGGTTTTGTCCTTGGCGATGAGCTCATCCCACACCACGATTTGCTTGTTGTACTTCTTCTGCAGGTATTCGGCCAGGGTTTCCACCAGCCAGGGTTGGAGTTCTTCCACGCCCGAGAGCTTCTCGTTTTTGATGCGTTGGCTGCACAGGGCGTTGTTCTTCCAGCGATCGGTCGGACACTCGTCGCCGCCGAGGTGAATGTACTTGCCGGGGAACACTTCGGCCACGTGGCCGAGCACGGTCTTGAGGAAATCGATCACTTTGTCGTCGCCCACGTTGAGCACGTCGTGCGAGATACCGGGGGTGATGCGCACCTTGTAGGTCTGTTTCGGCAGGCACGAGAGTTCGGGGTAGGCGGCCAGCGCGGCCACCATGTGACCGGGCATGTCGATTTCGGGCATGATTTCAATGTTGCGCGCGGAGGCGTAGGCCACAATCTCGCGCAGATCGGCCAGCGTGTAGTACATGCCGCGGCCGTATTCCGTGTCGTCGAAGAACCAGGGGTTGATGCCGTCGTTCACAAACGAACCGGCACGACGACTGCCCACCGTGGTGAGCTTGGGATATTCGGGAATCTCGATGCGCCAGCCTTGGTCGTCGGTCAGGTGCCAGTGCAGGCGGTTCATCTTGTAGAGGGCGAGCACGTCGATGATGCGCTTCACTTCGTTCTTGTCGAAGAAGTGGCGGGCAACGTCGAGCATGTAGCCGCGATGGCGCAGCAGGGGTTTGTCGTCGATGTCGAGACCGGGTACACTCCAATCGGCCGTCGGCGCGGGGGTGCCGGCAAAGAAGGCGGGCGGGAGCAACTGGCTGAGGGTTTGCAGGCCGTAGAAGAAACCGGCGCGAGAGGAGGCGCGAATTTCAACGCCCGTGGCGCTGATCGAGAGCTTGTAGGCTTCGGCACCCAGGCTGCGATCGGTGAGCAGGCTCACAGCACCCGATTCGGCACTCGTGCCCGAGGCTTTCGTCGTCACGGCACTGCCGGTGGCCTTGCCCAGGCGGGCGGCGAAATCGGCTACCATTTCCTTGAGGCTGTCGGCCGGGAAGCTCACGGTGCGCAGCGTCTTGGCGTTGAGCGTCGTACCGTTTTTCATCGTCAGGCTTTGCGGATAGGGAATGAGCGCGGGCAACTTGCGATAGGAGGCGAAGGCGCTCTCGTCTTCGAAGCTGAGCACGTTGTTCACGTCATTGTCGGCCAACCACAGACCCACTTCCTGACCCACACCGGGGCCGCCCCATTGGTTGAACGAGAGCTCGTTGTGGCCGGCGGGATGGATTTCGAAATTGCGGCTGTCTTTCTTAGAAGTCAGCACCACAAACTGCTTGTAGGTCGTGGCCTTTTTGGAAGCCACCACCATGCCGTTTTGGCGCTGCGAGGTGACGTAGAGCTGCTGGCCGAGCTTGTTGGTGATGGTGCAGCCCGTGGAGAGGTTGCCCTCAAACTTCCACAGTTGTGCGCCGCGACCGGTCATGCCGGCTTGCTTCACATTCTGCGCGTCGGGGCGCGCTTCGAGAACATTGCCGCTGTTGGCAAACTTGATGAAATACCACGTGACATTGCTCCCGCTACTGAGCTTGGGGAGGTCTGCCGCCGTGAGCGCCGCCACCGAGGTGAGCAGCGCCATGAAGAAAAGAAGTAATCTTTTTTGCATGGTGAGGTTGACAATAATAGTAAGATAGTTCTACGGCAAAAGTAGGCTTTTTTTTCGAGATGCACGCGCTTTTTGCACACAAGTCATTACAAATTACGTTTTTGCCCTGCATTTGTCTCTTTCGCGGCCGTGTCTTTCCACCTCCTCCCGCGCACGACGACGGCACGGTTCGACGACACGCGACGTGCTCGCCTCTCGAAGACGAACGAGGAGGGCGGTGCGAAAAGCTCCCCGTTTCCGTGCAGTTGCCCCCGTGTTTTCTGCCGTCGCGCCGACACCCCGCTCGTTGCCCGCGCCGGCATCGTTCGAGGCTTCGTCGAAGGACCGATGCGTCCACGAAACACTGCACACAAAGTGCCAACACCCCTCTTGTGCAATTGCACGCAATGGCTGTGCACAACGCCAAGCAAAATAGAATAAGGGGAAAAGAAGACAAGGGGGCGAAACGAAAAAGAACCTCCCCTCCCCAACTCGCCGTTCCGACGTAGACATCCGCGTCAATAAGATGCAAGTGAACCCTGCGAGCGGCCCACGCCGACTGAGGGGAGGGCGCTTGTCGACGACCGAAACGGAGCGCCGATCTCCCCTCGTCGACCACGGGGCGCACCACGCGATAAGGCTGTACAATGAGGGGCACGCGAGGGCGGCAGGGAGGGGAAAGAAAAGACGAAGTGACAAAAAAACGAGGAAAACGCGAAGCATGTGAAAGGAAAGACGTAAATTTGCAAGCTAACCGAATGCGCACTTCCCACGCCCCCTCCGGACAGCGTGTGAAAAAGCGTGCGCCACACTCCACACTAACCTGCGATACCCCATGTCGGTAGAAATCACTAAAGTGCAAAACCGCGCGGAGCTCAAAAAATTTATCCGCTTCAACTACGAACTCTATAAGGACAATCCTTATTCTGTGCCCGATCTGCTCGAGGATATGCTCGACACGTACAATCCGAAGAAGAACCCGGCCTTCGAATTCTGCGAAGCCGATTACTACTTGGCTTGGCGCGACGGCAAAATCGTGGGACGCGTGGCCTGCATCATCAACCACAAGGCCAACCGCACGTGGAACGAAAAGACGGCGCGCTTCGGATGGATCGACTTCATCGACGATTTGGAGGTGAGCGGGGCCTTGCTGCGACAAGCCGAAGAATGGGCGCTGGCACACCAGTGCGATAAACTCGCCGGACCGCTCGGCTTCACGGATCTCGACGCCGAGGGCATGCTCATCGACGGCTTCGATCAGCTCTCGACCATGTCGACCATCTACAACTATCCCTACTATCCGCAGCACCTCGAGCACTACGGCTACACGCACGACGTGGATTGGGTGGAGCGCAAGATCTTTGTGCCCGAAAACGGGCACGAGGCCGACCAGGCGAAGTATTTCCGTGTGGCCGAAATCGTGAAACAGCGACTCAACCTCCGGGTGCGCAAATTCAAGAGCGTGAAGGAGATCAAGAAGGACGGCTATCTCTATCGCGTCTTCGACGTGGTGAACAAGGCCTACGCGCCCCTCTTCGGATTCAGCGAGATCAACCGCGCACAGGTCGACAAATATGCCAACCAATACCTGCAGTTCCTCGATCTGCGCCTGCTCACCGTCATCGAAAACGCCGAGGGCGAACCGGTGGCCATGGGCGTGGGCATCGGTTCGCTCTCGCATGCACTCCAAAAGGCCAAGGGCAAGCTCTTCCCCTTCGGGTGGTGGCACCTGCTGAAGGCCATCTACTTCAAGCGCTCCGAAATCATTGACCTCCTCCTCGTGGCCGTTCTGCCCGAATACCAGAGCAAGGGCGTGAATGCGCTGCTCTTTGCCGACATCATCCCCATCGCCAAGGAAATGGGCTTCAAGTGGGCCGAGAGTCATCCGCAACTCGAGACCAACAACAAGAGCCAGGATCAGTGGAAACACCTCGACCAGGTGGTGCACAAACGCCGCCGCTGCTACCGGAAGCCCATCGGAACAACCACAGCTCCCGATCCCGCTTAACCTCCTCCCGTCACACCTCTTCAATCTCTCCCTTTCTTCATCATGTCCGACGAACTTCTCGATGCCAACGCCCGCAATGCCGCCGACTACAGCGAAGACACCATTCGCCACCTCGACGACATGACCCACATTCGCATGCGTCCCGGTATGTACATCGGCCGACTCGGCGACGGATCGCATGCCGAAGACGGTATTTATGTGCTGCTCAAAGAGAGCATCGACAACTCGATCGACGAGTTTAATGAGGGCTTCGGCAAAAAAATCGAGGTCGAAATCACCGACGAACTCACGGCTTCGATCCGCGACTACGGGCGAGGCATTCCCCTGGGCAGCCTGATTCCCGCCGTTTCGCAGTTGAACACCGGCGGTAAGTACGACAACGATCAGTACACGGCCTCGGTCGGTCTGAACGGTGTGGGTTTGAAAGCCGTCAATGCCCTCTCCCGCCGTTTCGTGGCCCGCGCCTGTCGACACGGCCTCCGTGGGGCTGAACGGGGTGGGTTTGAAGGCCGTCAATGCCCTCTCGCGCCGCTTTGTGGCACGCGCTTGCCGCGACGGACAGTTCAGAGAGGCGACCTTCGAGGGCGGAAAACTCATCGACGACCGCACCGGCGAGACGGAAGAAGAGAACGGCACGTACATCTTCTTCGAACCCGATCCCGCCCTCTTCCTCAACTACCGATTCCACGCGGAGTTCGTCGAAACGATGCTCCGCAACTACACGTATCTCAACACGGGATTGGCCATTTTCCACAACGGCCGCCGCATCATCTCCCGCAACGGTTTGGAAGACCTCCTCACCGACAACATGACCTCGCAGGGGCTCTACCCCATCGTCCACCTCAAAGGCGAAAACATCGACATCGCCTTCACCCACACCGGGCAGTACGGCGAGGAATACTACTCTTTCGTCAACGGACAGCACACCACGCAGGGCGGAACGCACCAAAGTGCCTTCAAAGAGCACATTGCCCGCACCATCAAGGAGTATTTCGGCAAAAACTACGACGTGCAGGACGTGCGCAACGGACTGGTGGCCGCCATTGCCGTGCGCGTGATCGAGCCGATGTTCGAATCGCAAACCAAAATCAAGCTCGGTTCGCTCACCATGGCCCCCGACAAGGACAAAAACGGCAAGCCTTTCGCCCTGAGCGGTGTGAGCGTCAACAAGTTTGTGGGCGACTTCGTCAAAGAACAGGTGGACAACTACCTGCACAAGCACCTCGACGTGGCGGAAGTCATGCAGCAAAAAATTCAGGAGAGCGAGAAAGAGCGCAAAGCCATTGCCGGCGTGACGAAACTGGCCCGCGAACGCGCCAAAAAGGCCAACCTCCACAACAAAAAGCTGCGTGACTGCCACGTGCACCTCAACGATGCGCCGCCCAAGCCCAAGCGCGGGCAGGACGAAGTGGTGGATCTGCGCTTCGACTCGAGCATTTTCATCACCGAGGGCAACTCGGCCTCCGGAAGCATCACGCAATGCCGCGATGTCAACACGCAAGCCGTCTTCTCTCTCCGCGGTAAGCCCCTCAACTCCTACGGGCTGACGAAAAAAGTGGTGTATGAAAACGAGGAATTCAACCTCTTGCAGGCCGCACTCAACATTGAAGACGGACTCGACGGCCTGCGCTACAACAAAGTCATCATTGCCACCGATGCCGACGTGGACGGAATGCACATCCGCCTCCTGATGATGACCTTCTTCCTCCAGTTCTTCCCCGATCTGGTGAAGAAGGGACACGTCTACATCCTGCAAACGCCGCTCTTCCGCGTGCGCAACAAGAAAAAGGCCGCACCGGCCGAAGCCAATGCCGACGAGAAAGGCAAAAAGAAGACGGCCGCCGGCAAAAATGGCGGAGCAAAAGGCACAACGAGCCGAAAGGCGCGCGCCAATGCCCGCACCGAATACGAAACGGTCTACTGCTACAACGAAGAAGAGCGACTGGCCGCCATCGAACGCCTCTCGCCCAACCCCGAAATCACCCGATTCAAAGGACTCGGCGAGATTTCGGCCGACGAATTCAAGAACTTCATCGGACCGGATATGCGACTCGAACCCGTCACCCTCCACAAAAGCGACAAGGTGAAGGAACTCTTGGCTTACTACATGGGCAAAAACACCATGGAACGCCAGAATTTCATCATCGACAACCTCGTCATCGAAGAGGACATCGTCGACGAAACCACGGCTTAACCCCCTCCCATCGCGCGACGTCCTCAAGCCCCTCTCCCCCATGTCCACTCCCTCTTCCCCTTCCTCCCCGACACCGAACGACGCCCCCGCGCCGAGTGCCGAAAAAGTGGCCCTCTTCCCCGGCAGCTTCGACCCCTTCACCATCGGGCACGCCAGCATCGTGCGACGCGCCCTCACGCTCTTCGATCGGGTGGTGGTGGGCGTGGGCTACAACATCAACAAACGCTCGTTTTTCACCCCCGCCGAGCGCGTCGAAGCCATCCGCCGTGTCTATGCCGGCGAGCCGCGCGTCACGGTCGAGGCCTACGACGATCTGACCGCCGACTTGGCGCTGCGCGTCGGGGCCCGCTTTGTGCTCCGCGGCATCCGATCGGTCAAAGACTTCGAGTACGAACGAGACATCGCCGGCATCAATCACCGACTCTCCGACGTCGAAACCGTACTCCTCTTCACCGAACCCCATTATGCCGACATCTCCTCCACCGTGGTGCGAGAATTGCTCTCCTTCGGCAAAGATGTCAGCGCTTTCCTTCCCGCAATTCCCAACAACATCCCTAAGACATGAAGTTTTCCTCCTTCGTCAACCGACTTCTGCCCCTGGTCGTGGCACTGTTCACCCTTCTGCCGGCCACCGCACAGCGGCGCCGCGCACTCGAACAGCCCGATCCTGACCTCATGCGCAAACTGACCATCGCGCAATTGGCCATCACACAACTCTACGTCGACAGTGTCGACCAGAAAAAGCTCGTCGAGAACGCCATCAACG
>ERZ773212.637-NODE-637-length-16946-cov-2.699011_pt1 | contig 16946 bp, 12 predicted proteins | sample MGYA00581005_ERZ773212 | MGnify/ENA primary metagenome ERZ773212 (study PRJEB29015, sample SAMEA2738154) | human oral metagenome | biome: human oral; feature: human-associated habitat; material: saliva | place: China | collected 2196 ... | reverse complement strand
CAAGCGGTAAGGCACTGGGTTTTGGTCCCAGCATTCGCAGGTTCGAATCCTGCCGATCCAGCCACAGAAATTATGCTCCCTAAATCGCAAGATTTAGGGCTTTTTTGTTCTTATAAAATATCGCCTCATCAGAATATCTTTTTTACATCCACAATAACTTAAGTATCCTTATAACATACCAACGTAAAGTCGATATTATTTTTGGTTTGTTGATAGTATAATTATACTAAGGGTATTTATAAACTTAACTCAGAAGTAATCAAGGAAATAATATGTCTAAACTGAATGTTGACCAAAAAAGTATCTATGAACTTTTATCTGATAGAAAGGCAGATTACATAATCCCTGATTACCAGCGTCCATACGCATGGGACGAAGATAATTGTCAGACGCTTTGGGATGATATATTCTCTTTTGCAATTCCTGATAACGACGCTACGAAATTCGACACCAACGATGAATACTTCCTCGGCTCAATCGTGACTTTTGAAAACGATAAGAAACAACAAGAAGTCATTGATGGTCAGCAGCGTCTAACTACTTTTATGCTTCTTCTCCGAGCCTTCTACGATCGCTTTACGCAAATGCAAAACCAAGATTCTAAAGACTTCTCAGAACGCATTGCTAGCTGTATCTGGAAGACTAACGAAATGGGCAAGCCAGATAAAGAACATCTTAAAATAGATTCCGTAGTCGCAACAGATAAAGATAAAGACGAGTTCCTATCAATCCTAAAAACTGGTATAGTTACCAACTATCAAACAAGCCGTTATGCGAATAACTTTAGATTCTTCCTTGAAAAAGTAGATGTTTTTATTAACCACTTCCCAACATTTGCAGAAAAACTCCCAGCGCGTATCTTGAACAACTGCATTCTTATGCCAATTGAAGCCGAATCACAGGATACCGCCCTTCGTATCTTCTCAACTCTAAATAATAGAGGTCTTCCTCTCTCCGATTCCGATATCTTCAAAGCTCAATTCTATCAGTATTACAAACAACAAAGCGAAGACGCCAGAAACGAGTTTATTAAGGATTGGAAAAAGCTCGAAGAAACCTGCGACAAAATCTTCCATCCAAGCACAGGTACACCTATGGACGACCTATTTACTAGGTATATGTACTTTATTCGTGCTAAACGCGACAATAACAAATCAACGACAACCGAGTCTCTTAGGAAGTTCTACGAGCGTGATAAGTATTCAATTTTAAAGCAAGACGGCACTTTTGATGACCTTAAAGACCTCGCTCAATTCTGGGAAGATATTGCCGACCAAAATTCTGAACGCTTTAGTGAAAATACATTAAGAAAACTCTTTACGCTGAACTACGCACCAAATAGTATGTGGAACTATTTTGTATCCGTTTACTATATGGCAAATCGTGACGGAAATGGCAGTCTAGATACTAAAAAATTTGAAATATTTCTAGATCATACCATCGCATTTGTTTGGGGCTATGCAGTCGTTCATCCAGGCGTAAACGCATTAAGAACCCCACTCTTTACCGAGATGTTGAACATCGTTAATCTAAACGAGGTTACATTCTCGGAATTCAAATTCGATAAAGAACAAACACGAAGCGCAATCATCATCTACGACTTTAAGAATGGCAGACCAATCACGAAATCTATGCTCGCTCTCCGTATGATGTTGGACAACGAGCAAGCTCTTCCTAAACTTTCTCAACAGTTCGATATTGAGCATATCTACCCTAAGAAGCGCCAAGAAAACGAGAAAGGGCTATCCGATAACAAGCAGATTGAATCACTTGGCAATAAAGCACTCCTAGAGAAGCGAATCAACATTCGTGCTTCCGATTACAGGTTTGAGGATAAAATTAAATACTATAATGGCTTTACTAACGATAAGGGTCAACACAAAGACGGGACAATCAACCTCGAACTTAAAAACATTAGTGGTAGATATAAGGAATTCGGAGAAAAAGAAATTCTTGAACGCAATGGCAAAATTATCGACGAGTTCATGACCTTACTTAACAAAAATGGCTTAATTGCCTAATTAACTTGTAAAATTTTTGAAAAAAATCGTCAAAAAAATTAGCCCCAATTCTCTGCAAGGGACTTAACCGTCATTTACAGGGGAAATTGGGGCAAAAACATGACTTATATTCAACTTGGCTGGAGATGAGGGATTCGAACCCCCGAATGGTGGGACCAGAACCCACTGCCTTACCACTTGGCGAATCTCCAATACGTTTTTTATTATACCACATTTCCTCATCTCCTGTCACTTTATCAGTTATAATATTTATATGAATAACCTCGAAAAACGCCTCACTCTCTTGCAAGAGGGAATTGATGACACTTGGGCCAAGCTAAATCTTGATGAAAAATTTGCTAGACTCGCCCAACTTCAAGATGAATCCGCCAATCCTGAACTCTGGAACGATCTTGCTCGTGCCAAATCCGTCAATACTGAACTCAAAAAACTCGAAAGCGAGCTCAGCACTTGGCAAATTCTCAAATCTCAAGCGAACGACCTACATGAATTAATCGAACTTTCCGCCGAAGATCTCGCTGAGGAAATCGAGGCTCAACTTACTGCTCACGAGGAAACTTACGCTGAACTAAAAAAATCTCTCCGCTTCACCGATCCACTCGATCAAAAAGATGCCATTATTCGTATTACCGCTGGCGCCGGTGGCACCGAGGCTATGGACTGGGCGGGAATTTTGGAGCGCATGTATCTAAGGTTTTTCGAAAAACATGGTTACGAGGTCGAGTTAATCGAACGTAGTACAGGGGAAGAAGTCGGTATCAAAACTGCCGTTTACGAAGTTTATGGCCCCGAAATGTACGGCCATCTCAAATCCGAACATGGCGTACATCGCCTAGTGCGTCTTTCACCGTTTAATGCTGACAATCTTCGCCAAACCTCTTTTTCACTGGTCGAAGTTCTACCAATTCTTGACAGTGAAGATGATCTAAAAATCGATGAAAAAGATCTCCGTATTGATACCTATCACGCCGGTGGTCATGGTGGACAATCTGTCAATACCACCAATTCCGCCATTCGCATCACTCACTTGCCAACCAATACCGTGGTCGCTATTCAAAACGAGCGTTCCCAACTACAAAATCGTGAAAAAGCCATGGAAATTCTTCGCGGTAAACTGCTCAAAATGCAGCAAGACCAGCAAGCCGAATCTATTAATCAATTACGTGCCGGTGAATCCGCCAGTTGGGGTCAACAGATTCGTAACTACGTTATGCAACCCTATAAACTCGTCAAAGATACTCGCACTAAATACGAAGAAACCGATGTGGACTCCGTTCTCGACGGCAAAATCGACAATTTTATCGACGCCTATCTCGAGTCCCTAGTCGGCAGTAACAACTAAACGCCCTCTCTCCGCCTTTTCATTTTTTAATTCTTCCCGTTTATGGTAATATAAGAGTATGATATTGTTCGATCATGTCACCAAGCGCTACGGTAAGGGTACCCGCGCTGTTCTCGATGATATTTCCTTGCATATTAGTGCTAATGAATTTGTTTTTTTGGTTGGTAAATCCGGTGCCGGTAAGTCTACTCTCTTGAAGATGATTACCAAGGAAGCTACTCCAGATTCTGGAAAGATTATTATCGGTGGCATCGATCTTGATTACGTAAAACGTCGCCATATTCCAGATTATCGTCGCCGTATTGGTGTAGTTTTCCAGGATTACAAACTACTTCCATCGCGTACAGTTTTTGAAAACGTCGCCTTCGCTCTTGAAATTGCCGGCATGTCAAATCATGAAATTGAAAATACCGTACCAAAGGTACTTGATCTTGTCGGCCTCTCCGATAAAGCTAATCGTTTTCCAGCCGACCTTTCCGGTGGGGAAAGACAACGCGTCTCTATTGCTCGCTCTGTTGCTCGCCAACCAAAAATTCTCATTGCCGATGAGCCTACTGGCAACCTCGATGTTTTAACTTCTAAGGAAATTATTGATTTATTGCAAAAAATTAACAATTACGGCACCACTATTCTAGTTACCACCCACGACGCCAATATTGTTAACCTCTTGAAAAAACGCGTCATCACTATGCGCGATGGTAAGATTATTTCCGATCAAAAAGAGCACGGTATTTATCGCCTTGATACCGATAATGACGGTATTTCCGATTTACCACAACCAGGCCACATGCGCCCAACTTCTTATCTTTATAAAACCGCCGAAGCCGAACTACGCCGCGAGACTGCTCCTCGCCGTGAAGCAGAATTTCACCGCGAAACCACTCCTCGTCGAGAAACTGAACCTCGTCGCGAGTCCGAATTCCGTCATGAGACTGAATCTCGACGCGAAACCGCTCCTCGACGCGAAACCGAACTTTACCGCGATAGTCAACGTTCACAACTTAGAGTCCCTCACGAAAATTCCAATTCTATCAATAGCTCCAGACCACCTGAATCCAACCAAACCAAACGCTCGCGCAATCACCGTTTAATTCAATAAGGAAGCCTATGAAACAAAAAAATGAAACCTTAAGAAAACTCAAAACCATGCAGAAAAATAGTCGCGGACATCTCCTTCGCACTAATTTACGCATCATGAAATACGGCATCATCGGCTATGGTCGTAATATTTGGCTTTCTATCACTTCAACTTTCGTGATGACTCTCACTTTAACACTGCTTTTTGCTACCGCTACTGCTAGCTTGGTACTATCTTCTACCGCCGATAAAATGCGCGAAAAAGTCGATATTACCATTTATTTTAAACCTAATACCGAAATTATTACGCTTGAAAAAATCAAGAAAAAATTCTCCGCCGACTCTAATATTCGTCAAATTTCCTATACTACCACCGAGGAAGAATTCAATAAATTCGTCGAGGAAACTAAGAAAAACAATGAGAACAATCTCCTTTCTACCCTCGATGATCCTGACATGAAAGAACTCATGCTTTCCTCTATGCCTTCCGCACTTCGCATAAAAGTCTACGACACCAATAAACTTAATACTATTAAGGAAATCGTTAATACTGATTCGGAAGTTCACGAAAATCTCGATCCAAAAAAGGAACCGACCTACGACACTAATGACACCGCCATCGAAACCATTACTTCCTGGTCCAACATTGCTAAAACTGGTGGTCTCGCTATTTCTCTCATTCTTCTAGTTATCTCAGTTCTGGTCATTTTCAACACCATCCGCATGGCTATTTACTCTCGTAGTGAAGAAATCTACATGGAAAAGTTAGTTGGCGCCGATAATCATTTCATACGTGGCCCATTTCTTATCGAGGCGATCATGTCTGGCTTCTTTGCCGGTATTTTATCAACCATTATCGGTTTCTTCCTCTTTCACCTCATCGCCCCAAAACTCAGTGGCTATGACATTGACGTCACCCTAGTTTCTGGTTTCGTAAATTCACCAAGCATCTTTCTAATTGGTCTAGCCCTCACCCTACTTGGTATTTTTATCGCCTTCCTCTCGTCTTCCATTGCCGTCCGCAAATATCTCAAGCGACTCTAAGTATTCTGTTAAGCTTAAAATCCTACTCACACCATCCAGCTCCGCTTACCCCTACTCACACCATTCCGTTCTGCTTAAATTACCTAATCGCGTTATTCCGCTCTGCTTAAAATAAGCAGAGCTTTTTCTTCCACCAAGCCAAAATAAGCATTGCTTTTTCATACCATCGTATGCTAAAATATATCAAAAGTATCGTAAGATACCGAAATAACAAATTAAATTATAGTGGAGTATAGTTTAATGAGCAAAATAAAAAACAATTTTAAGATTCGAAAAAACGCAAAAAATTATCGTAAAGTTAAAACCATGAAAAAAGGTCGTACTCTTATTTTTACCCTAATTTTTGCGCTCATTTTAGGCTCTATTCCATTCATTCAAAAGAACGACTCTAATGTTTCAGCAGTAGAGAATGAGGCCTACTGTACTAGCGCTGCCTGCCGTACCGCCAAAAAAGCTGAAGTCGAAGCCGCCGAAAAAGCCAACCAAGCCGCCAAAGCCGCCGTTACTCTCGAAGGCGAAGTCGAACGCATGCAACAGGAAATCATCGTCTACGAAGCACGCATTAAATCTAATGAAGCTGAAGCTAGCGATCTCAAGATCAAAATTGAAGATACCACCAAGAAGTTAAAACTTCAACGTGCAGCTCTTGCAAATATGCTAGTTAATATTCATCTCGAAGGTGAAACTGACGCCATTATGGTACTAGCTAGTAGTAGCTCACTTTCAGATTTTGCTGAGAAAAAATCTCGTATCGACACTGCCAAAGACCAGGTAAACTCCTCTGCTCAAAATGTAAAAACCATGAAGGATGATCTCGAAAAGCAAAAAACCGAAATTGATCGCATTATTTTAGACCAACAAATCCAGCGCAAGGCCATTGAAGATAAAAAAGCTGAGCAACAAGAACTTATTTTGAAGTATAAGGATAATGCCGCCTCCTTCGCTGCCGAAGCTGCTGCCTCAAGGGAAGAGAAAATTAAGTTAATCAATAAAGAATACCAGGAATATCTTTCTCGCGCCTCTACTAGCGCTGGATTCGGTACCAAAGCCGATGGTTTTAACAGTTACGGCGCATTTGTCGGCAATTACGGATACTCCTGCCCTCGCGACAATATCGCTGGCGTTCTAGACTCTTATTACATTTGTCAGTGTACTAGCTATGCTGCCTATAAAGCCGTCGAATATTATGGCCGCAATATTCGCATCACCGGTTGGGGCAACGCCTATAGCTGGGCCGCCGCCGCTCGTGCCCGTGGCTATCGTGTCGACCGTGTACCTGCTGCTCACACTATCGCTCAAACTACTAGCGGTCAATTCGGTCACGTAGCCTGGGTTGAATCGGTTAATGCTGACGGTACCATTACAGTCTCTGAATACAACAATCCATACTCATCTAAATCTGGTCAATGGGGCGACTTCGGCGTCCGTACTAAAGTAAGTCCAAATCAATTTACTAACTACATTCACTTCGATTAGGCTCTTTCTAATCAACCAAGAACTACTAAAGATACCACCTCCTTCGGTGGTATTTTTCTAAGAATTAAAAGAACACCATTTTTCCGATTATGCTATAATTAAATAATGAAAACAGAGTGGAAACCACGAAAAATCAATCTTAGCACTTCAATTATCACCTCATTTATTTTCCTCGTTGCAGGTTTTTTTGTTGGTTCTAATTGGCAATTTATTCTTACAAATTTTTCTCCTTATATTGGCTTTCGTAAAAGCGAACAGGCGAATTGGGATTCTCTTAACGAACTCTACACCGAATTAAAATCCTTCTATGATGGTGAAGTCACTGAAGAAAATGCCCTCACTGGCGCTAAGCGTGGTATTGCCGCTGCGCTTGATGACCCCTATACAACTTATCTTACCGCCAAGGAAGGGAACGAATTCTTATCTGACCTCAACGGTGAAATTAGTGAAGCCGGTGTTGGTATGGGACTCACCTTTCGTAATAATCACACTGTGGTAGTCCGTACCCTTCCAGACAATCCAGCGCGTAAAGCCGGTATTAAACCTGGTGATCGTATCGTAAAAATTGGCGACGAAAATGTCGACGGTAAAACCACCGAAGATGTCGCTAAAAAGCTCCGCGGTAAAGCCGGCGACAAGGTCAAAGTTGAAATACTCCGTGGTGCCGACACTCTGACTTTCGAAATGACTCGCGAAAAAATTAATAATGTTTCCGCCGATATTTCCTATAGTGACAAAACCGCTATCATCTCCGTTTACCGCTTCGCCGAAGATACCGGCTCTCTTGTGCGTAAGCTCGCTGAGCAAGCTAAAGCCAAGCAGGTTGATAAAGTTATTCTTGACCTTCGTAATAATGGCGGTGGCTATGTCTCAGCGGCAGGTGAAATGCTTTCGCTGTGGCTTAACGGCGGTGATAAGTATATGATTGAAAAATCTATCCATAACGACGACAAAACCGACTACGTTCCTCGTGGCAAAAATCCTATTTTTAATGATACCAAAACCATCTTTCTAATTAATCGCTCTACTGCTTCCGCCTCTGAAATTGTTGCTGGCGCCCTTAAAGATTATCAAAAAGCCACTATTGTCGGTATAACTTCTTTTGGAAAAGGCGTGATGCAAACCATGCTCAATCTCAGTGATGGCGGTAAGCTCAAGGTCACTACCGCTCACTGGTATACACCGAATGGTTCCTCAATTAATAAAACTGGCATCAAGCCAGACGTCGAAATTGATCGCACCGTCCAGGATATCACCGAAGACAAAGACCCTCAGCTCGATAAAGCTAAGTCACTCTAGCGGTTCACTTAAAAACAGCTTGTTCCGAATTGTTTAACTAAACCCTCTTTGTATATCGCTACCAAAAGCTATAATTGTATAGCTATTTGCGAGAGAGCTAAATTTTTAGTTTTCAAGTAGCGATTTTTGACTTTCTCTGAGTAAGCAGAATCTAAGCTGACATCTCTAGCGAGCTCATTATAATATGATATAAAATAAATCTGTTCTTGATGTTCTATCTTGTCGCCAACTTCTGGATATCTATCTCGCAATACTTCTGCTATGTAAGTGGCATTAAATAGTTGATGCAGGTATTGTTTTAGATAAGATTCCCTTAGATCACCAATGCTTGTATTTTTTCCTCTAGTTTTAGTGTCGGCATAATTATCGAAATTTGTATTTTTAAGTGGTCTAGTTTTTAGTGCATCTTGATGTAGGACATTCCATAAATTAGATACACAACGCATTGCTTGGTCATTACTTAGATTATTATTTGGATTCTGAATGTATGATAGGATGTTTTTAACATTTGAGCTATCCATTAGTGCATAGGTGGCAATCTCTACACCAAAATCATCGGTTACTGTGTCTATAGTATCCATGTCAACGCTCGCAATTCTTTTGTTGAAGAAAATTTCTGGCTTGACTTGACCAGCATCGTCAAAGAACTCTGCTAGTTGCGGGAATTGTTTGACGATATTTGGATCCTTTCCAATACTTTTTTCAAGTTGTTCAATGTCGTATTGAATGTATGACATTTCTTGATCATTTTCATCGACCTTTAAGGCAAACGCACGCCTAACCCTTACTTCTTGTTCATTTTCTTTGCATTTAGACCAATGTTCTGATGCACATCTATCACCCTCCTCATCTTTTTTACCCCAATAATATTGCTTTTCGTGTTCGTGTATGAATTTACGGCATTGTCGCCACGCTTCTTCATCAGCCTGAATTTCTATCTCATCGCTATCGTGATTCGCTTGGTAATAGCCGGTTTTGACTTCGTTTCCATTTTCGTCAAGCACTTTATTTAAGTCTTTGTCTATTTTCTGAAAACACTTACTTTGATTCTTTCTCAGAACTTGATTTAATATATAAGCCATGGCGCTGCTGTTTTCTTTACCGTCCGCCATCATAAACTTTTGATAATCATGTGTAAGTTCGTGGAATGAAACTAGCATGAGGGAATAAAGATCCGTAATAGTTTCTGGTCTTGATTTGCTGAGTCCTTCCTCTGACGATAAGGTCATATTGTTAATCTTATTTTGCTCAAGTACACAATAGTTTGTTGTTGAGACACCAGTGCTTACGGATTTTAATTTATTATTCTTATTATCCCAACCTGCATTATTCGCGATAATGATTCGTCTTTCTCTTAACCTGTCATCAAGTGTATCTTTATAGGCAAAATAGTTTGCCAATGCTCCACCTATTTGTGTAGATGAATTAAGATCTTGTCTTTGTCTTGCGTCGTTAAACATATAGCACGCAAATTTCTTTGCTAATCCGCTATCAAAATCCCTACCAGAATATAAATAGTCACCTACCATATTAAGTTCGCCTTGCGAAACAGGCGCACGACTTTCTAAACGGTTTTCAATTGTCTTTAGAAAACCCTTATACCCAGCTTCGTTTTCATTAAGATTATTTACTATTCTATTAACCTGATCTGCGGGTTGTAATTCAGATATTACAAGTCTGCGATATTCCGGATTACTGAGAACTGGGTTTGTAGTAAGTTCCGGGTAATATTTCTTTTCATTAATAATTTGAACTTTCTGTCGGGCTGTGTTTACAATGTATGAAGAATAGTTTTTAAACTGGTCCGATTTTATAAAATCCTTTGCATTAGCACAAGATAATTGACCAACGACATAATGGTCTAGGAGATCTTTAGTTGAGAGGATATCTGCTCTAGATTTGGATTCTGGCTGATATTGTTCCAAATAATTTTGACTTGCCGTTTTTAATAGGTCTGGATTCGAAAGAATTTTTTCGTATTTCAGTATTCGTGCCTCTGATTTTTCTAGATTACTTGCAGAGTCGGGTTCGCTATATTCGTCATATTCATTGCCTGAACTTCCCCAAAACATCATCAATATTTTCGTTGTTTTCTTCAGTTTTATTGAGAAGATTATTCTTAGCTTCTTCAATTCGTCTAGTAGCAGCTTCTAGATCAAAAGGTGGCACATCTTTTAGTGGATGTTTTTCTACGCTTGCTTGTGGATTTTCGCCAGTTGAGCCATCTCTTTCTGCGCTGTCAATCATAAATAATCTCCGAGTTATTTGATATATCCCCATAAACCAAGTGGAACACCCGTTATGGGTGTTCTAATGCTCATTTTCTGCAGCAAGCGATTGAACCGACTAGAGCGGGTGTTCCACACGGGATTCAATTCTTTTACCTACCTCGTCAGGGGTAGACTTATTATAGAATTGAGTATTAGAATAATTTAATTATACCACTCTGACCTTAACGTAATCCTTGTGATTTTTCCTAAAATGTTTTAGAATAATATAATAATTAACAATGAAAGGATGTCATGATTAAAGTCATTACGAGTCCTACTTGCGGCTATTGCCACGCTCTTATCGATTGGTTAGAGCAAAAAAATCTTGAATACGTTGAACTTGATGCTAGTAATTTTCCAGGCATTTCTGCGGTTCCAATTACCATCATTACTGATGAATCAGACAAAAACCCGATTCAAGTTCTTGGTTTTGACCGTGAAGGAATCTTGAACGCACTCGAAAAAATCAAAGCTGTTTAATTAATGAAAAAATCTGACCAAAAACCACCTATTCTTCTTGTTCACGGCTTTCGTGGCAATCATTTAGGCTTGGCTGAATTTCAAAAACTTCTTGAGGCTGAAGGTTACCAGGTTTTTAGTCCTGACATTCCACCAGCCTTCAACACACAAAACGAGACTTTACCAATTTTTACCAACTTTACCAAAGATGGTTATGCCGATTTTATTGCCAATTATATCCTCGATAAGCACCTCAATCGCCCAATTCTGATTGGCCACTCTATGGGGTCTATCCTCGCCGCCGCCACTGCCGAAAAATACAGCCACCTCATTCATAATAAGATTTTCTTCCTTAGCCCCATTGCTACGCACCCACCAAAATTCATCTTGCCGCTCATCCCATTAATAGCACTCGTGCCTAATAAATTTGTCGACTACGTCTGTACGGAATTCCTCATCGCAAACATTCATCGTCCTAAAAAACGTCAAATTCTTAGTATCACCTATGAGTGTTCACGTAAAATTACTTCAGTTAAAGACGAAATACGCGCCGCATTTTTCTCCATGTCTCACTCGATCTCCGATTTTAATTTTAAAAAACAGGCCTATTTTATCGCTGGAAATAAAGACCGCATGAATTCATCTCGCAAAGTAAAAGAAATTGCCAAAAAATTTCATGCCGAAGTGAGCTTCATTCCTGGAGCTGGACATCTCATCAACTACGAGACGCCAAAAAAAATCGCGGAGCTAGTTTTACCAAAGCTCCAATCTTAAACTCATATTTTTTATCCTATCGAATATTTTAGCTCTATTTTTTGTATAGCGTTAATTATCCATTGCATATCACCCACCGCATAACTTGCTTATGCTTAACTAATTTTTTCTTAAAATAACAGAGAAGAAAGTTCGTTTTTTCATCATTTTTACTCATTTTCACTTGTTTTATTTTGCATTTCAGCCAATAATCGAATTAGAACTTTTACCGAAAATACAAAATAGAAAGGAAATTATGTCCCCATCCAGACATTCTCATTTTGTTGTTTGTAAGAAACCTAAATCCAAACCGAAGATACCACAGAAAACTCCGCGTTTTCTTTACTTTTCCAGTGCCCTAGCCGTATCTATTGCTAGCTTGACGCCACTAGCCTCTGTCAATTCGAAAGCTGTTGAATGTAAAGATATTCAAGCCGTCTTCGCTCGAGGCTCAGGGGAGAAAGCCAAAACCGATATTAACTATCAAAAATTTAAGGCTCATCTTAGTGGCGTACTACAGTCAGCATATAAATCCTACGATTTTTATGATCTTGGAGAATCAAACCGTTACGGTTATCAATATCCTGCGGTAAGTGTTGAAAATTTAAAAGCCATCACTGATACCTATTTTAACGCCGGCAAAAACGATTATTTCAATAATAGTGTCACCACTGGCATTAAAGAGATGCATGCCTTATATCACGACACTATCAAACGCTGTCCGAACACCAAATTTATTTTGGGTGGTTATTCTCAAGGCGCCATCGTGATGAGTCACGCCATCCGCACACTTGATCCAGAAAAAATTATCTACCTCTCAACCTTTGGCGACCCTAAACTTCACCTCCCAGATGGTGAAGGGCTTGATAAGCCTTGCTACCATGCTGTGTACTCTGATTATCGTATTAATGTCCCCGATTGTAACGTAGAACATGGCATTCTTGGCGCCCTTAAGCCTTACCAGCCAAATCCAAATTTTGCCGGCAAGATTGGCACTTGGTGTAATGCTGGTGATTTCATGTGCGGTAGCTTTTTTGATCCCTTTGGTCTTTCCGAAATCAATCTTGGTAAGTTCCAGGCCATGCATCAAAATCTAATGTCAGGTCATCTTGCCTATGCTTCTCGCAATGCTTATATGGAATCTGCACATATAGTTGGCCAAATTCTAAATGGCTCCAAAAACCCGCAAAACCTGGAATGTTAAATGTAGGATATTCATCATACTTTATAAAACAACTCCAGGATCGTTTGGCTCATCCTAAAGTCAATAGCATTGATCATGAATATATTGTAGCGATTAATTTTAATAAAGCCAATCCAGCTGCTTTGTCTTTGCAATACAAAAAACTAATTAGCAATATTGAAGCCAGAAAACATAAGCATGCACTTTTTCATATCTATAAAGTAGATTTTGCTATCGACCATTATGGCTTTGCCAAGTATCAGAAGATTACTGATTTTAATACCAACACGGATAATTTTATCGAACTTGAGAAGCTTCTTAAACAACATTACGACAATTCCAATACTTCTGTAAAAAACGCCTCAATCGTTGACCTTTACCAAGCAATTTATCAAATTTCGTCTGAACAAAAACTTCAACATGACACCACTAAAGGTTTCATTCTCTCTACTCCAGCCGAAATTTATTTTGATTACTGTAGGGGAGAATTCATACAAAAACTTAAATATTTCCTCGAAGCTAAACATCTCACACCGTTTATTATCAATGGTGATGGTGGCAAACCAGAATACACCCGTTCAGTTTATGATTTTGCCCTTGATATGCATGGTCACTATTTTAGTAATGCTGCAAGTGAAAAATTTATTAATGAAAAATTAGAACTTCTTGAGGCTACACCAAAAACCCCTGCTCAAAATTGCGATATCCCAACCTATACAGTAACTTTCGACGGATACAATTTCAGTCTCACCAATACCTACACCGATCGACCACTTCGCTTGCAACAAGATCCAGAACATTATGCAACTAAATTTGTTGAATTCGAAGATTTAAGGCCAAAAACCGTAGAACTAGAATTTCGTGGACGTAAGTGGCAAACCGAAATCACCCCACTACCGACTAAAATTCTTGACCCAAATTATCATCACGAATCCAAGCAAAAACTTTTAGTCGTTGACGGTGTAATCCGCGGTTTTACAAACACCGAAAATCTAGATTTTAATCAACTTGACCCCACCAAATCTCATCATATTTTAATTCATTATATTGGCGATGATGCTAGAATCTACAAAACTGAAGAGCAGAATATCCCAATCAAGGATAGCGAACCAGATAAGACCGACGGTTCTAAAGATTCAGGCGGCCCAAGCAATCCAGATGACTCCAATAAGACAGACAACCCAAGCAATCCAGGCAACTCTACCAATCCCGACCCTTCCGAGCCACCGCAGCCACCAGAAGAACCTAAAGATAATCATTTTGGCGACCTACTTCGAGAATTAGATATTCTAAAACATAATGCCTTTTCAAAACAAGTTGAAAATCTTGCAGACAAAATCCGTGGCATTTTTAATAAGAAATCTGAAGACAAAAAGGAATCCGAAGATAAAAAGGAGCCAGATAGCGGAAAACCCGATAAGCAAAAACCCGATAATAAACCTAAATCAGATAACCATTCTAAGTCCGAGAAAAATAATGAAAACCATAACAATAACTCCGATACCACTAGCACAGAAAATCACCAAGAAAATCATTCGTCTCATCCGAGCATAGAATCAAAAGAAAAATCTGATCATCAGACACAGTCAGACTCAACAACTGCTCAAAATAAGGACACTAAAAAACTTACTCCAGCCGTACCTGATTCTGGCATGCCTAGATATCTTAAGAGAAGGCTGTATTCTAAATAGAAGTGTTCATAAAAATACAACACCGTAAACTTCTGTCAAGAATTATCGAGAAGACAAGTGATAGTGGTCGCCATATTCACAACGATACACTGAAAGCGCCGGCGCGTGATAATCATGCGCCGCCACCATAGCGGCCACTTCGGCTTCTTCACGAGTCCTGTAACAGATTTTCTGCGAATCACCCACCCAGCACTTTTCCGGCACGATAATATTATTATTCTTCAACTTTTTTCTCATCTCTGAATATTATACATCTATAACATAAAATGTCTAAATAATACAATGGATTTTATGTTGACACGCTACATATAGCGTTATAGAATAAGCATAGACACTATATATAGCGTAATTGCCAAAACATATATAGCGTAAAAAGCAAACAAACATAACTAAAAGAGAAGATTGTTAGAATAAGGAGATTTATTTTTTATGCTCAAAAAAGTCGTCAAAAGAGATGGGAAAGTGGTCCCATTTGATATCGAAAAAATCACCAACGCCATTAAAAAAGCTGGGGCTGCTACTGGAGAATTCAAAGAAGAACGCGCCAAACGCTTAGCTGAAAAAGTGGTTTCAGAATTTGAAAAATTAAATCAGAAGAAAACTCCATCCGTCGAACAGATCCAGGATATCGTTGAAAAAGTTTTAATGGAATCTAGCTACAAACAAACCGCCAAGGCCTATATCTCCTACCGCAATGAACGCACCATGCGCCGCATGGCCCAAACCAGCCTCATGGATGCCTACCGTACTATTGCCGTACTTGACGCCAAGCAAAATTCAGACATTAAACGCAGCAACGCTAATGTTGATGGCAACTCCGCCATGGGCAAAATGCTTCAATTTGGTGCCGAAGGTGCTAAATTCTTTGCCAAATCCGTCCTCATGGAGCCACGTTTTGGTGCCGGTCATGACCGTGGTGACATCCACATTCATGACCTAGATTTCTATGCCACCGGTACATTAACTTGCTGCCAAACCGATCCATTAAAGCTCTTCGCTAATGGCGGTTTTAATACCGGACATGGTCATCTCCGCACACCGAACTCCATTGGCTCCTATACTGCACTTGCTGCCATCATCCTTCAGGCCAATCAGAATGAACAGCATGGCGGCCAAGCCATTCCAAACTTCGACTATGCCATGGCACCAGGCGTCGATAAGACCTTCAAGAAAACCCTCCGCGCTAATCTTAAAAAATATAACGAATTCTCTAGTAAAAAAATTGATGCAACCATTCCAGAAGACATTAAATACGGCGACGAAGAAACTCTAAAATCTCTCAAGATTCCAGCTATTGTCATTGATGAAGCGAAGAAGGATACCGAAAACCAAACCTTCCAAGCCATGGAGGGCTTCATCCACAACCTTAACACCATGCATTCCCGTGCTGGCGCCCAAGTTCCATTCACCTCTATTAATTTTGGCACCGATACCACCGAGTCTGGTCGCCTTGTCTCCAAGATGCTACTTGAGGCCACCGAACGTGGTCTTGGTCGCGGCGAGACACCAATCTTTCCAATCTCCGTTTTTAAAGTCAAAGAGGGTGTTAATTACAATCCAGAAGATCCAAACTACGACCTCTTCAAACGCAGCATGGAAGTCTCCTCTAAGCGTCTCTTCCCGAATTTCACCTTTATCGACGCACCATTCAATATCAAGTACTACAAGAAAGGTGACTATAATACCGAGATCGCTACCATGGGTTGCCGTACTCGCGTTTTCTCTTCTATCTTCCCAGAATCTGACGGTATCGCAACTAGCCGTGGCAATCTATCTTTTACCACTATTAACCTAGTCCGCCTTGGCATTAAACATGGTATCGCACTCAAAGAGCGTAAAACAGCAGATTGGAAAGGCTTCTATAAAGAACTCGACGAATTAATGGACCTAGTTGCCGACCAGCTACTCGAACGCTTTGAATTCCAAGCTAATCAACACGTCCGCAACTTCCCATTCCTCATGGGAGAAGGGAACTGGTTTGGTAGCGAAAAGCTCGGCCCAGACGATACTCTGCGCGACGTAATTAAGCATGGATCACTTTCTATTGGCTTTATTGGCGTCGCCGAAACTCTCAAAGCTATGCTCGGCAAACATCACGGTGAAGACGAAGAAGCCAGAAAGAAAGGTCTCGAGATTATCGAACATATGACCAAGCGATGTGATGAATATAGCCAAAAATATCACCTCAACTTCACTCTCTTTGGCACCCCAGCCGAAGGTCTCGCCGGACGCTTCACCAAAATGGATCGCAAGGAATTTGGCCTCATTAAGGGTATAAATGATCGCGATTATTACACCAACTCCTTCCATGTTCCAGTTTATTTCCCAATC
>ERZ773212.633-NODE-633-length-16974-cov-4.403215_pt1 | contig 16974 bp, 12 predicted proteins | sample MGYA00581005_ERZ773212 | MGnify/ENA primary metagenome ERZ773212 (study PRJEB29015, sample SAMEA2738154) | human oral metagenome | biome: human oral; feature: human-associated habitat; material: saliva | place: China | collected 2196 ... | reverse complement strand
TCTCGTCGCCAGTAGTAGGAAGATTGTCGTAATACTTGATACTTCCGAGCTTAACGGTGAGGAGGTTCTTCTCTGCAGAAGTACCACCAATCACGAAACAGATGTGATAAGGAGGACAAGCAGCAGTACCGAGGCTCTTCATCTTCTCAACGAGGAAAGGAATGAGCGTACCCTCATTCTGGATAGTAGCTTTGGTCATTGGGTAGAAGTAGGTCTTGTTAGCAGAGCCACCACCCTTTGCTACCATTACGAAACGATATTCAGCGCCCTCAACAGCCTCGATGTCAATCTGTGCAGGGAGGTTACACTTGGTATTTACCTCATCGTACATATTGAGCGGAGCGTTCTGTGAGTAGCGGAGATTCTCTTGTGTAAAGGTGTTGAAGACACCACGAGAGAGTGCCTCCTCGTCCTCGAAACCAGTCCATACCTGCTGACCCTTCTCACCGTGAATGATAGCAGTACCCGTGTCCTGGCAGAAAGGCAGTACACCCTTCACAGCTGTCTCTGCATTGCGGAGGAACTGGAGTGCCACATACTTGTCGTTTTCTGATGCCTCTGGGTCGGTCAGAATCTTTGCAACTTGCTCATTGTGTGCGCGACGGAGCATGAACTCACAATCGTGGAAAGCCTCCTGTGCTAATAAAGTAAGTGCTTCTTTGCTTACCTTCAGAATCTCTTTACCTTCAAACTCACCAACGCTGATACCTTCCTTTGATACCAAACGATACTCGGTGTCATCTTTGCCCAATTGGAACATTGGTGCATACTTGAATTCTGCCATAATGTTTTGTTTACCTGTCTGCCCTTTATCGGTAGGGCACAGGGTTTTTTCTATTTGTTTATAATATGTTTTTGTATTCTTTTCTTACTGTTTATTAATAGCCGAAGATTTCTTCTGTTGTCACTCTCTTGACAGGTGCAATCTTTTCTAATGCCTTGAGGTCAAGTTCTTTCTCGTTACCAAGGATGATATACTTGAATGGCTTGTTGGCAATATACTCCTTCTCGAAGTTAATAACATCCTGCAGTTGCAGACTTGGAAGAGCGTTATAAATCTTTTCACTCAATGAGCAGTCAAGACCTAAACGCTGTGCTGCAAGATAAGAGGTGAGGATAGAGTACTTAGTTGTACGAGCAGAAGCAAGGCTCTTCATCAAGCTTTGCTTGGCAAGGTCAAAGCCACTCTGGCGTACAGGTACGTTGTTGAGAAGCTTGTTGAACTCTCTCACACAGTCCATCATCTTATCGTTCTGTGTGATGATGTAGGTGTAGAAACTCTCATTACCTCCTAAACGATAAGGAGATGCATAGACAGCTGAAGCTGAATAAGCCAAACCACGTGCCTCACGTAACTCTTGGAAGACGATGGCATTCATACCACCTCCGAAGTATTCATTGAAGAGGGCGATGATAGGGGCACGGTCGGCAGACCACTTCTGGTTCTGATTGTGGAGCTGAACCATGTAGATATTCTTTGCATCGTAAGGTGCAATGAGAACCTCGTTCTTAGGTGTTGTCTCCTCGGTATAACGCTTGATAGTAGGCACTGCAGCGAACTTCTTTGGTGTCTGGATAGTCTTGCTGACAAGCTGGTCAACCTCTTTCAGGCTTGAAGGACCGTAGTAAAGCACTGTCAACTTATAGTTCTTCAAGTTCTTCAAAAGGTTAAGCAGTACCTGTGGGTTGATTGACTTCAACTCCTGTTCACTTGGAATGTTGCGCGTAGGGTTGTACTTTCCGTAGGTAGCATAGTTTCTGAGGGCAGCGAAGTTAGCCTTCTGGTTGGCTTTGTTATCGCTGCGTGACTTTAGAATCTGCTCTACATAGAGGTCGTAAGCCTCCTTGTCAACCTTTGCATTACAGAGTAAGTTGTTCAACAGAGCAAGTGCCTGAGGGAGGTTAGAGTTGAGACCACTTAACGTAATGTATGAAACTTCGTTTCTTTCAGAGAGGCTATAGTCGCAAGCTAACTTATAGAACTGCTGCTTAATCTGCTCGTTGCTGAGCTTATTGGTACCTAAGTAATCAAGATAACCAGCTGCATAGCTGAGCATTGGGTTATGTTCGTCACCGTAAGGAACTACGAAGCAAAGTGTAAAGAGGTCGTTTGTTTTGTCCTGCTTATAGAGAACAGGAAGACCTTTCTGGGTTGTTGCCTTGGTAAGGTCGCGCTTGTAGTTAACAAACTGTGGCTGGATAGGAGTTGTCTTGGTGTTTACAATCTCCTTGAGGAAGTCACTCTGCTTGTCGTTGTTGGTTGGGATTGGAGTGATAGTAGGCTTCTCAACCTTCTTAATAGTAGTGTCGTTACCTTGCTCCTTGTAGACACAAGCGAAGTCGTTACGGAAGAATTGATTAGCAAACTTTACTATCTCAGCCTTTGTTAACTTTGAAATACGATTGAGTTTATCCACCTCCTGCTTCCAGTCTTTGTGGTTGATGAAGGCATCCACATACTGCTTTGCACGGAACTGGTTGTTATCTAACTGCGTATAATAGTAACGCTTGTAGTTGTTAACGATAGATGGCAAGAGATCATCAGAGAAGTTACCCTTCTTGAGTTTCTCAATTTCAGACAAAGCAAGGCTGCGTACCTCCTGTAAAGTCTGTCCGCTCTTAGACTGTCCATAGACATAAAAGACGGAGTAGTCGTTCATATCGGTCACTCCAGCCTCTATCTCCTGTACTTTCATCTTCTGACTGAGGTCGAGATCGAAGAGTCCTGCTTGTCCGTTAGACAAGAGTTGTGCTATAACTTCTAATGTATCTAACTGCAAAGACTTACTTGCGTCTGCACGCCAACCCATGAAGAGCATAGGAGCTTCCTTACCAACAACAGTCGTATCAACGGGTGCTGTGAGGGCTGGTTGAGCTGGGAACTGTGGTACGTCGATGTGGGCGCTTGGCTTCCAATTGCCAAAATACTTTTCAATCGAAGCTACTGTCTTGTCTGGGTCGAGGTCGCCTGAAAGACAGATAGCGATGTTGTTTGGTACGTAGTATTTGTTAAAATAGTTCTTGATGTTGGTGATTGAAGGATTCTTCAGGTGCTCACCAAGTCCGATAGTGGTCTGTGTACCGTATGGGTGAGTAGGGAAGAGCTTTGCAAAGAGGGCTGCATAGACTTTACGCCAGTCGCTTGAAAGACCGATGTTATACTCTTCATACACCGCCTCCAACTCTGTATGGAAGCCACGGATAACCATATTCTGGAAACGATCGCCCTGAACTCTTGCCCAAGTGTCAATCTCGTTGGATGGAATATTCTCTACATAGCAAGTTACGTCATTAGAAGTATAAGCGTTTGTACCCTCACTACCGATGGCAGTCATCATCTTGTCATACTCGTTTGGAATGTTATAGCGAGCTGCAAGTTGTGAGATAGAGTCAATCTGGTGGTACCATTGCTTGCGTGCAGCTGGGTCAGTGATATGACGATACTGCTCGAAGCGAGCCTCGATAGAGTCGAGGTAAGGGCGTTCTGCCTCCACATTAGACGAACCAAAGTGGGTAGTACCCTTAAACATAAGGTGCTCTAAGTAGTGTGCAAGACCTGTTGTCTCCTTTGGGTCATTGCGAGAACCCGTGCGCACAGCGATATAAGTCTGTACACGTGGCTTCTCTTTGTTGACAGAAAGATAGATTTTCAGACCGTTCTTCAGTGTGTAGATACGTGTCTGCATCGGGTCATTCGGTATGCTCTCATAGCTGTAACGCTGCGCATAAGCCGTCACAGATGCAAATAGGAACAATAGTCCTAAGCTTAGCCCCTGCATGAGGGTACTGTTAAGGAAATGTTTTTTCATACAATCAGTATTTGTTTATTGTTATAATTGGGTAGAGAATGTAATGATTAATTCTCAAAATCAACCTCATGATCAAGGCTATTAACGAACGATTCAAAGACCTCTCTGTCTACATCGCCCATCTCAAACTCCTTCTCGGCATCCTTTTTAATCTCTGCAATCCATGCACGCCGTGCCTCGATATAATCCTGTTTGATGCGTGCATCGTCCTCGGGAGAAATCTCATTAATGCCGTAGTATTCCAGAATCATGCGATAGGTCCATGCCCATTGATAGATACGATAGTTCTCGTTAATCTCTCGGAAGCGGTTAACCACCTCTTCTATCGTTTCAAGACTACCGCTCTTGATATCCTCTATGAGGCGTCGCTCTTCTGAAACTGGGAGCAGAAGACCAGAGAGGTCGTCCCATCGTCCGAGTCCTACTTCGGTCTGTGGCTTACCAAAGAAGCCCCATTTGTGTGCACGTTTCAGTACCGCTCCCATGTAGATGCGCAGTGCAATGTCATAATATTTGATACCTTTTCGCAGACTGGTAGCATTGATAACGTATTCATGATAGTTATAAGATGAAACATTGTCACCACTTGCCTGTCGCAGATTCTCAAGTATCTTCTTACCCTGCAGAATCTCACCAACAGAGTAAGGTGATAGCCAATCGAAGTTGACAATACTCTTCTGCGTCTGCTGTGGGCGCATATCACGCTTCGGCCACTTGCGTATATCGCGATAAAGACCAACCGTTGTGATGTTACGACCGGGCACGAGATACATCTTATCAGCCTCTGCAATGAGGTAAGAGAAGGGTAGGGCAGTCGTGTTTGGGTGGTGCATCAGCTTACCGAAACATACGGAGAACGTACCAATTGTTGCTGGCATGAGTAGATAACTACCACTTGCCGTCTTCGTTCCACGCTCTAAGATACCCCAGTGCATTGGTCCCATCTTATAAGCATGGTTAGAGAAGTTGGTGCCAGAACCTGCGTTATAGAAAGAGAACATACCACCAATGAGCAGTGAACTCTTATGATGTGAGGCACAGAACGGACCGCAGAAAGCAGCGCATGCCTCACCGTTTGACATAAAGGAATTGGCGAAGAAGACACTCTGTGAGGCTGTGAAGCCATTGCTTATCTGACAGGCTTCACCTACGAAGCAGTCTTGCATCTTCACACTGTTCACGATGCTTGACCCATCTGATATGATAGAGTTCTCACAGATGACACCTGTACCGATGTAAACGCTGGCATATTCAGAACTGAGAATGGTACAATCGCTCAAACGACTTGCACCAGAAATCTCGCAATCGTCCTGAATAACCGTGTTGGTAATCTCCCTTGTGTTGACAATCTTCACATTGTTGCCAATCGTTCCACGTTCTGGATTGGTGCGAGCAATCTCCTCTTTCACTAATCTTCGGATAGCATTCTTGAGGTCTTTGTCGTTGAAATGCTTCACCATAAAGGCTGCAAACTGACTGTTGAGGTCGTGGAAGAAGATTACGTTTCCATCACCTACCTCGTTAAGGACAGATATCAGATTACCTTCCCCGTATGTAGCTCCCTCCGTAGTCTCCATGACAGAGATGTTAGAGATGAGGCAGTCGTCGCCAATCGTATAGTTATTAATATAATTCCCTACCTTCTCAATCAGGCAGTCGTTACCAACGGTTACATTACGAAGGGTAGCATCATTGATACCAGAATGCTTGACGAAGCCTTTGGTTATCTCAACTTCTTTCTGGACACTTCCCAACTGTACGTCACCATAGAACATGACACGGTGGAAGAATTTCGCTTGAAATCCGTCCTCCGCAACCTCTACTCGACTCCAATCTTCTGCCCAGCAGCTATTGCTCTCGAGTATCTCAATCTCTTCAAAGGTAAGGGAACGATATTGCATAAGCCTTTTCTTTTAGTTGTTGTTATTAGCCTTATTGGGCTTATTAGCCCCATTAGCCTTATTAGCCCAATAATCTTATTCTTCTTCGATATTGTAAAGGAAGTCATTGTAAGGATACTTCTGCACGTGGAGTTCGCGTACTTTCTTGTAAAGCACCTCTCTGAACTCGTCGATATTCTCCTTTTCCTTGGCTGAAATAAAGAGACAGTTGTCATGCTCCTTAGCCATCCATGTCTTCTTCAGTTCGTCCAAGGTGATATTCTCTTTGGTTGCTGGCGTGAGGTCGTCTTCCTCTTTCTCCACCCAATGATAGTTATCAATCTTGTTGAAGATAATCATTGATGGCTTATCAGCACAACCAAGTTCAGACAACGTCTGGTTGACTACCTGTATCTGTTCCTCAAAGTCAGGATGTGAGATGTCCACAACGTGCAAGAGAAGGTCAGCTTCGCGCACCTCATCGAGTGTTGACTTAAACGAATCAACCAAGTCGGTTGGCAACTTACGGATAAACCCAACGGTGTCAGCTAACAGGAACGGAAGATTGTCTACAACCACTTTGCGCACGGTTGTGTCGAGTGTTGCGAAGAGTTTGTTCTCAGCAAATACCTCGCTCTTAGCCAAGAGGTTCATGGTGGTTGACTTACCCACGTTCGTGTAACCCACCAAGGCAACACGAATCATACGGCCACGGTTCTTACGTTGTGTTACCTTCTGCTTGTCAATCTCAGCAAGTCTTTGCTTCAAAAGGGTCATACGCTGCAAGATGATACGGCGGTCCATCTCCAACTGGGTCTCACCCGGACCACGCAAACCTACCGAACCTTTACCGCCACCAGAGCCTGAACCACCACCCTGACGCTCCAAGTGAGTCCACAGACGTTGCAGACGTGGGAGCATATAGCGATACTGTGCCAACTCTACCTGTGTCTTTGCGTTGGCTGTCTGGGCACGCATTGCGAAGATGTCGAGGATGAGAGAGGTTCGGTCTAATATCTTCACACCGAGTTCCTGTTCGATATTGCGCATCTGCTTTGCCGACAACTCGTCGTCGAAGATGACCATACCGATAGGCTCCTCCTCGTCTTCTTTCATCTTGATGTAATCTCTTATCTCTTCAAGTTTACCCTTGCCGACGTATGTAACAGAGCTTGGACCTGTCACCCTCTGTGTGAATCGCTTCACAGTGATAGCACCAGCTGTATCAGCGAGGAACTCTAATTCGTCAAGATATTCCTTCGTCTTGTCCTCGTTCTGGTCCTTTGTAATAAGACCCACAAGGATGGCTGTTTCCGCCTTGACGTCAGATATGATAAATTCTTTCATTCAATTGTCTCTTTTTACTTGATGTTTAGCGCACAAATTCTTTGTTAGAATAAGTACACAATGCACAGGGCAAAGGTACTCAAAAAAAATGAAAGATACTAATGAGATATGTTGTTTTTATTATCTTTAAACCCAAATCGGTCATTAGAGTCTAAACATATTCCTTTTTCCCCCTTTTTCTTATAATTTATCATCCCTTCTTCTCTTATAGATTCCTTTGTAAATCGAGGCTATTAGATAGCGGATGATTGATAAAAATGATACGTGCGAAGGCTTAGCACATATGGTGCGGAGGCTTAACACGTGTGGTGCGGGTGCTTAATATGAAAGATTATTATGGAATGCCTGTACGCCAATCACTTACATTTATTGTTACGTATGATAGCTTTCTTTTATCGTCTGATGCCTATATTTCCCTATGTTCTACTTGCTTTTCTCGTCGAATTTGTTGTATGCGCGATGCAATTAGACTTCATATTTTTCGATAATAATTGTTAAAATGTATTTTTGTTATAGGATTATATTGTAACTTTGCATCCGAAATCAATTTAGGGTAAGTAAATAACTCTCTGCCACTTACAGAGTTCTCTATGACGAATAATGGATAACTTGTAGTATAGAAGAACTAACGATGGATAACTTATAGAAGGCAGCTGAAAGATTGCTGGCAATAATTCGCACTTAACAAAGACAAATATATATAATTAAATTAACGGTAGTTTTTAAACGTATGAAAAGAGTAAAGTATGAGATTCCACAGATTCGGGTATTTCAGGTTGTGGAAACAGAGGGTATTTTAGCGGGATCAGGTTCTGAAACAACCTTTTCTCCTTCTGTAACACCCAGGGGAGATGGGGGTACAGAAGATTTAGATGGTGATACATATGACGCATCAGGTGGTGACACAAGTACTCCACAACCATAAAAAAGAGCTAATAACTAACGTAATTAAACGTAAAAGGACTAAATCAAAAATGAATTCAAGATTCTTATTTTCACGTGTGATGTTAGGCTTGACAGCTGCAACATCTGCTTTCTTTGTCGCATGTAGCGATATTGATACTGCTCAAGATCCACAGAAACCTACTGAGGGTATCATGTTTAGTACGAGTGATGTGCAGGACAGACCTGATGCTTCTTTACCAAAGACAAAGGCACCAGAGGTTTACGAGTCACACACTATTAATTTGACAGGTGCTAATGCTAAAGGCTTTGTACTTGAGGAGAGCACCATTGAGGGTGTTAATCCAGTACAGCAAACACCTTCTACACGTGGTACGATGAAGACAGCTATCGACGCTCAGTTTACTGTTTTTGCATGTAAGAACGGTGGAGTGTCACCTGACTATATGTATAATGAGAAGGTGAATGCCAACGGAACGATGGTAACACCTAAGAAGTGGAAGAAGTCAGAGGCTTCAACGCTGAAGTTCTATGCCGTTTATCCAGCAGTACAGGATGCTGATCAGCAGATCAGTCCAGCTGCTTACAGTGCATCGCAGAAGCCTGTTATCAAGTTTAGTCCTAAGAGTGACGTGAAGCAACAGGCTGACCTCATGGTGGCAAAGACGGCTGATATGGCTTACGACAACTATGTTAGCACACCTGTTCCATTGCAGTTCACACACGCCACAACGGCTATCCAGTTTAAGATAGGTAATGACCTCTCTTATAATCAGGAGGTAAAGAAGATCGAAATCCAGAACGTTTACGGTGAAGGAACATACGATCTTGCTACTAAGACATGGACAGTTGGTACAACAAAGAAGAACTATACATTAACGTTGAACCCTACTTTCTCTACTGCACAGAACCCTGGAACAGTGATGAACGGCGGTGATGGCACGTTCTTCATGATTCCTCAGACCCTTCCTGACGATGCTAAGGTGAAGATTACCTTTGCAAGTGGTAAGTATTGGGAAGGTAAAATCGGTGGAACGGGTAAGGTTTGGGCTGAAGGAACCACAAAGACTTACACCATTTCAAACTCTAAAGACCTCTCTGATCGTGACTTCACACTGTCCATTACACCAACAAACGGAACAGAAAGAGAGTACAATCAGTTCGATCTTCCATTTACTGTAACCAGCTATAGCCACTTAAAAGGCTATACAGGGACCGACCGTGACAAGGCAGAAGCATGGCAGATTGCGAAGTATGAGACACGTGAAGGAACTTACAGTGCAAGTGAATCAGAGAAAGGTTGGCACGATGCTGGGACAACTTTACCTGCTTTGGCAACTGCAATCCTTAAGACTTCTGGCAACGGAGGAACAAGTGCTGAAGCAAATAAGTTGACCTTTAAGGATGACTATAAGGCTGATTTCGTTAAGTATAGAAACGATCAACTGAAGGCAGCTACGCCTGTAACGGGCAAAGACCTCTCTATGATCAATGGCAAACAGAACACTGCTAACTGTTATATCGTGTCTGCTCCAGGTACGTATAAGTTCCCATTATACTACGGTAGCAGCCGTGTGGACGATCATGATGTCGCTGCTTCTTTCTGGAATCATACACAGGACGGTGGTCCAAATGACATGACATTGGGACAATTTCAGGATGGTCTTGGTGCTATTAATTATTCATATATTGAACGAACCATAAATGGTGCTGAAGTTATTTGGCAGAGTAAGCCTGGCATGATCAAGAATGTTACCGTCTCAGGACAGGGCCGGACGGGTTATGTTAGCTTCGAAGTTGATAAGAATAATATTGAGATCGGTAACGCTATCATAGCTGTAAAGCAGGGTTCAACGATTGTTTGGAGCTGGCATATATGGGTAACTGGTTCTGACGTAGCCGACGTTCAGTCACAAACCTTCCTGCATGAGCCAATCGGTTTCGTTCCTTCAAGCTGGAAGCGTACCACCTATTCAGAGAATCGTGAGATTAGAATAACATTTAAACAGCCACGTTCTGGTAAGACGTCATCTATCGTTTTTACTCAGAAACCACATGTTGAGCAGGCTCAAGGACGCGCAATGTACTTCCAGTGGGGCCGTAAAGACCCATTAACAGAGGCTACTGGCTTTACCTCTTCTCCCTGGGGACATAACGTAGGTATTGGCTTGCAGTATGCTGCACAGCATCCAATGATTATGGGTAACTATCGTCGTTTTAGCAGTGACTTAGGTGCTATGCCTGATGGAAAACTGTTCTGGGGAGATTATTATAACTGGAATAACAACTCACCTGCAGGCCGTACGTATGTGAACCTTTGGGATGCAGAGGCTAAAACGTATGAGAGTGATTATGCACAGACTCCAGCTTATTCTGGTACATTCGTAAAAACAGTTTATGATCCAAGCCCTGCTGGCTTCCATGTTCCAAGATCTGCTGACTTCTCTAAGCTGACTTCTGACCGTAGAAGAGCAGCCTTGCGTATGGGATGTTTGAACCCTGAGGGTGGTTCTTCCTTTGATAAGCCTGTCTTCTCTAATGCTGGTTATGGGTATTATTGGACAAGTGAGAAGGCATTTAAGTTACATAATAATGTTTCATGGGCTTATTATAGCATCCATGCTTATGCTACATCTGATGATGATTTGGAGATACAAAGAGGTGCACAGTATTATACTAATCCTGGCTTTGGTTACAATGTCCTTCCAATCAAGGAATAGTCTTTTAACTAAATAATAATAGTAACTTGTTTTACTATATTTCATAAAAAAGCTGCAGTCGTAATGGCTGCAGCTTTTTGGGTTTAAGGTGAGAAGGTTATTACTATTTACTTTTCCTGTCACTGTTGTCACTCTTTTTAGATGCTTAACAGGCTATCATACAATGATATAACCTTAAATGTTAAAAGTGACAGGAAACTAAAAACAAACTTGCTTTGTAGTTATAGGTTCATTAATACGACTAAGATTAAACGTGAATCTTCAAACCATCGTAGGCAAAGAAAACATCATTTGGAAGGAGTTTTTGTGCCTCTTCATGTAAGCCAATCTTATGGGTGAGATGGGTTAAATAAGTGCGTTTTGCTCCTATCTTTCGGCTGAAATCAATGGCTTCAGATATCAACTGATGGGAGTGGTGCTCACGTTCCCAGCGTAAAGCGTTTACAACCAATGTCTCAACACCTTCAAGATAAGGGAGTTCCTCATCCTTAATAGTTTTCATATCTGTTATATAAGCGAGTTTGCCAAAGCGATAACCAAGGATGGGTAGTCCGCCATGCATCACAGAGATAGGCATCACTTCGATATCACCAATCGTAAACTTTACATGCGGTTGAATACTATGAAGGTTCAGTTTTGGAACTCCTGGATAGGGATTGTCCGTGAAACAATATGGGAAGTTATGGCGTAAACCATTGCAAGTGTTTTCGTTGGCATACACTTCTATATCCCCCAAGGCGCAATAAGGGCGCACGTCGTCAATCCCTCCTACATGATCATAGTGGATATGCGTAATCAATAAGCCATCAATCTTACGGAAAGGTTGTGGCAACATCTGTTGGCGAAAGTCAGGACCGCTGTCAATGACAATACGCGTCTTTGCCGTTTCCAATAAAGCAGAGGTGCGCAATCGGTTGTCGCGTGGGTCCTTACTCTTACAAACATCACAGCTACAGCCAAGTACAGGAACACCATTGGAGGTGCCAGTGCCGAGGAAGGTGAAGACCTCCCCCAACCCCTCCAAAGGAGGGGAGTGCCTAACGGAATGCTCGTTGTTTATGAGTTCTTCTTGCTTCAAAGGGAATGTTCTTAAAAGTTGGTTTGATGCTTTATAAGCATTTCTTAATTAAAAGCTTATTTATAACGAGTGTTTATGGTTGGATGTCGCAGTTGTTAGGATAAGTATTAATATTAAATCATACCACAACCTAAAGAAGTAGATACTTTTGTTTAGCACTCCCCTCCCTTCGGAGGGGCTGGGGGAGGCTTCTGCTTTAATTTGGAAAAGTATTCACCTCTGGATGTATCTCAATTCCAAACTTCTCCTTCACATCATGCTGAATTGTCTGGTAGAGTCTGACTACGTCAGCACCTGTTGCACCACCAAGGTTCACCAATACTAAAGCCTGCTTGTCGTAAACGCCTGCAGGACCTAATGCCTTACCCTTCCAACCGCATTGTTCAATCATCCAACCAGCTGGAATCTTCTCATGGTCAGCATCAATAGTATAGTGGGGCATCCGTTCATATTGCGCTGCCAACTCCTCGTATTTAGCTTTTGGAACGATAGGATTCATAAAGAAACTACCCGCATTACCAATCTTCTTTGGGTCAGGAAGTTTTGCATTACGGATGTCAGTAATCGTCTGACGAAGTTCTGCTACGGTAGGATTCTCTATACCTTGTTCAGCCAATGCTGCACGAATATTACCATAATCGAGTTTAGGTTGATAAGTCTTAGAAAGACGATAGGTCACTGATGTGATAAGATACTTATTACGCCATTCACGCTTAAATTTACTCTGTCGATAGCTGTATTCGCAATCAGCATTCTTGAAATGATGCACTTCACCAGTGGCAATCTCCACCGCTTCAACCTCATCAATCAGATCTTTAGCTTCCACACCATAGGCTCCGATATTTTGTACAGCACTCGCACCACACTCACCCGGAATGATAGAAAGGTTTTCTGCACCATAGAGATCGTGAGAAACACAATAGTCTACAAAATCATCCCATACGTAAGCTGAGCCACAACGTACACGTTCTTCGTCGATTTGCTCGATAAAGGAGATGCCAGAGTGGAGTACGGTTCCCTTGAAATCACCAGTGAGTAGAAGGTTACTACCCCCACCGAGAATCAGTAGTGGATAGTCCTCTTCCTTCAAGGAGCGCACAAGTTCCTGTGCTTCCTCTACTGATTCGTATTCAACAAAACGCTGACATTTAGCGTCAATGCCGAAGGTGTTATGCTTTAGTAGACTATAGTTATGTTCTATTTTCATGTTTCTGATATCGTTTTTGCGTTTCCCTTTGTCCCTATTTATAGAAAGGTGTTATTCTTTATGAATCAGATAATCCATAACAATAACATGAATAGCAGGTATTTCTTAATAAAGAAAGACCCACTACCAAGGTAGGCAGGGGTCTGTTCGTTAATAAGCTACAACCTTCTCTAAGCGCCAACTCTTACCATTCTGCTTAAAGATGAGCTGCGTTTCAGCGCCATTAGCCAACCCACGGAAGGTAACAATCCTGCGATTTGTGTCTGAATACTTCTGACCATAAAGGATGTTATAAATCATTTCGTGTGGAAGTTCTGGCAAGAATGATGACCATTCTTCAGCAGGGATAGTGGTGTTGACCACGTTTGTCTCCTCACCATTAGGGTCTGGACCAGTATAAGCTAATGGACTCTTCACAGCGCCTTTACCACCATTTGCGAAGAAGTGTGACAGGAAGGTATAGAAGGATGCGTTATAACTATCCTTGAATGTGATGTTACGAATCTGATTCAACTTCCAGCTACCATCCTGATGATCGAACCAATACTGCTCAATCGTACTTCTCTTTAAATGTATCTTCTCAACGATGACACTATCCAAATCGGTAGACTTTGAGAACTTCATCTGTTTCTCATTATCAAAGATAAGCGTGTAATAGCCCTGTTTGCGGAAGAAATAATCCATCTTCCAGTTTCCACGAGTCAGCTCCGTAGTCTTTGTTCCATTGACTACAGGCAGTGGGAACTTAATACGATTCATCTGCAACTTCTTGTTAGCAATGAAGTTGAAGAAGAAATCATCAAACAATTGGTCTGCTGCCTTTGGCATAGGAGTAGCAGCAATCACCTCCGTGGCAGAGTCAACGCTATCTACAGTGTCAGTGTCTTCTGCTGCTGTAGAATCAGTAGTTGTACTGTCATCGCCGTCAACTTTCTTGCTTGTGCAACCTGTAGTAACAGCTACCATAGCCACACAAACACACACAATAACTAAAAAAGCTTTTTTCATACTCTCTTTTTATTCATCTCAAATTTGCTGCAAATGTACAATATTTATTTCTAATAAGATAGGATTTTTATAAATTTATATTAGGGTAATTTCTCCGTTACGATTATAAATTGTACCTTTGCAGGAAAATAATCAAGAACTATGTTATTAGACAAGATAGAAGAACTTCTCAAGGAAGTGAGCGCACTCACGGCTAAGAGTGCTGATGATGTGGAGCAACTCCGTCTGAAATACCTTAGTAAGAAGGGTGAAATCAATGCGTTGATGGGCGAGTTCCGTAATGTGGCAGCCGACCAGAAGAAGGTTGTCGGCATGAAGATTAATGAACTTAAGCAGAGTGCACAGGACAAGATTAACGAACTCAAGGACCAGCTTGAAACAAGTGAGGCACAGAGTGATGATATCGACTTGACACGTACAGCTTATCCTATTAACCTCGGTACACGTCATCCATTGACACTTGTGAAGAACGAGATTATTGATATCTTTGCTCGTATGGGTTTCACACTCTATCAGGGTCCAGAGATTGATGACGACCAGCACGTGTTTACTATGTTGAACTTTGCTGCCGATCATCCTGCACGTGATATGCAAGATACCTTCTTCATTGAGCGTAGCAATACGATGGACGTTACGAAGAACGTTCTTCTCCGTAGCCACACTTCTAATGATGAGGCACACTATATGTCTACACACGAACCTCCAATTCGTGTGCTTTGTCCAGGTCGTGTATATCGTAATGAGGCTATCTCGGCTCGTGCACACTGCTTCTTCCATCAGGTAGAGGGACTTTATGTTGATAAGAATGTTAGCTTTACTGACCTCAAGCAGGTGCTTCTCACCTTTGCTCGTGAGATGTTTGGTGCAGATACAAAGATTCGTCTTCGTCCAAGTTACTTCCCATTCACTGAGCCAAGCGCAGAGATGGATATTAGTTGTAACATCTGTGGCGGTGAGGGCTGTGGCTTCTGTAAACATACTGGCTGGGTAGAGATTCTTGGATGTGGTATGGTTGACCCACACGACCTTGAGGCTTGTGGTATTGATCCTAATGTATATACAGGTTATGCCTTCGGTATGGGTGTTGAGCGTATCGCTAACCTCAAGTATCGTGTAAGCGACCTCCGCCTCTTCTCAGAGAACGATACCCGTTTCCTCCGCGAGTTCGAGGGAGCGTAGTGTTGGGTGATGAGTGTTAAGTGTTAGGTGTTGAGGGGCACTTAGGTGTTGAGTGTTTGATGTTGGGTGTTGATGATTTGCCCTTTCTATACTTGACATCTTTGAAATATACGCTGTAAAAGATAAAAAACTTTATAGATTTTGATAATTAAGGAATGGGTGTTGATGATGTTTTACGCTATTCATCAACACCCATTTTCGTCTCTCTATATTCTGCTCAATGATTCGTTTCTGATAATGGACAACCCCGAAACTATCAGATGTTTCCCACTTCCTAAGTCTATTTTAACTTCTTTCTAACGGCATATACCATTCGTATCAACAATGTTCTTTTATGTAATCATTGTCTAATAAGATTACTATTAAGCCTTAACACTATATGTGCGGAGCCTTAACACAACACGTGCGGGGGCTCTATACGTTCCTTAAAGAGGGAGTGCAAACCTTATTCTTGATATCCTTTTTATATAAAGACAATGATGACATTATATAAAGACAATGGTGACAACCCCTCTCGAAAAAGTCTATCATTGTTATCACCAACCCCTCTCACGTAGCATATCATCACCACCTAATATCCACCACCTACCACCCAAGTGACCATCATCACCTAACATCCAACACCTATCACCCATCACCCTACAATATTTCTCGTGCTATCCACGCACAAGCTTCCGCATCAGCGAGGGCGTGATGATGGTCGGTTAGTTCATAACCACAGGCAGATGAAACTGTTTGTAACTGATGGTCGGGGAGGTGAGGGAAGTGTCGTCGTGCAGCCTTCAGTGTATCAAGGAACTCATAATCAGGGTAATCCATTTGGTAGGTATAGAAGGATGCCTTCAGACAAGATTTATCGAAAGATGCGTTATGAGCCACAAGTGGTAAGCCTTCAATCATAGGTTCTATCTGCTTCCATACCTCACAGAATATGGGTGCGCCGTCAGTATCTGCACAAGTAAGCCCATGCACCTGCGTACATCGCCAATGATAGTAATTCGGTTCGGGCTGTATAAGCGAGTAGAAACTGTCAACAATCTCTCCTCCTCTTACTATCACCACGCCCACCGAGCATACACTACACCGTTCAAAGTTAGCTGTCTCAAAGTCAATCGCTGCAAAATCCTGCATAGTTTCTTTATGAATTTGTTAGTCGTTTGCTACATCTTAAATCTATAGATGAGGCTCTATGTTTGTTTAGACAAAGTCTCTTTGTTCACTCTTGACAACCATAATAGTCATAGTACATATCCCATAAGGTATCAGAAAAGCCCCAACCACATTGTGTTGAATTAAGCATACTTTCAATTCTCTGTCTGAAATGTTCCTCAAGGTTATGGTCGGAAATATGCTTCAAGGCTTTCTCAAAATTCGTTTCTAATGTGGTATAATACTGTTCCCACATATCACCGAAGGTCATTGTGTATTCACATCCCAACTCTATATAGTAAAGCATTAGATCTCCAAGACTGATGGCATTAGCTTTCAACTTCTTGAAATCAGAGATTGCCTTGCGGCAAGTTGCAAATGAAGGCTTGTCTGAAAAGCCCCGATCAGGGAAGAATTCGTTGCGAATAATCTTTTTATACTTTTCCAATGCAGCGCTATAATCAGGTGTAAGATACATTTCCAGATACATCTTCGCTTCTGCACTTGCATCATACAGACTCAACACAAGGTTCATTACGTCTTCCTTAGGTAGTACTGCCAGATGCTTCTTTAGTTTTAATTTGGTCATATCAGAGTCCTCTCCACATTAGTGTTTATTGTTAACATAAAGTTGCTACGCACAAAGTTACAACTTTATTTCTATTCTTTTAAGTTGATAACGAGATATTTCCAA
>ERZ773212.630-NODE-630-length-17014-cov-3.907483_pt1 | contig 17014 bp, 12 predicted proteins | sample MGYA00581005_ERZ773212 | MGnify/ENA primary metagenome ERZ773212 (study PRJEB29015, sample SAMEA2738154) | human oral metagenome | biome: human oral; feature: human-associated habitat; material: saliva | place: China | collected 2196 ... | reverse complement strand
ATGATCTGTTGCTAATTAAGAAAGGGGTTGGCGTGTCGGCGGGCGGTGAGACGCACACCGTTCCACGCGGAAATGAATTGAGAAATCGCTTTGAGGGCGAAGCCAAACGGCTCGGGTGGTTTTATTCCACCACGGCCAAGACGTCGCTCTGTCGCATGATGAGCAACTTTTCGCCGTCTATTTCCACTTCGGTGCCGGCATATTTACCGTAGAGCACATTGTCTCCGGCTTTGAGCACCATGGTTTCGTCCTTCGTGCCTTGACCCACAGCCACCACCGCGCCGCGGCTGGGTTTTTCCTGTGCGGTGTCGGGAATGATGATGCCGCCGACGGTTTTTTCCTCGGCCGGTGCGGGCTTGACAAGCACGCGATCTGCAAGCGGTTTGATAGTCATTGTTGTCGTTCTTTTGATGTTTCGAATTTGTCCTTGTGGAATGCAAAGACCTTGCCAAGGGAGGCCGACGCCACGGAGTGCGACATTTTGTCAGCACAGATGACAAAAACGCGGTACCGCTCCCCATTCCGACGGTCATCACGGCGGGGCGTGCGTCACTTTGCAACCCGATTGCGAGAAGAAAGGTCTATTTTTGCATTGTCGTCCTCTCGCTCGTGCCCCTTTTCGCGCACCCAAGCGACGGCGACACACCTTATTATATAGAACTCCCCGCGGCGCCTCACGGCCTCATCCGCGGTTTTACTCCCCTTGTCCATGTCCTCTCTCCTCCCCCTCTCGTCCTTTTCAGCCGGCGGCCGGCGTCTTGCCCACTGCGTGGCCACCTTGCCGACCGATCACGCGCCGTTTCTGCTCGAAAGTCGCGCGTTTTCGTTCAGCATCTCCCCGTTTTTCGCCCATAACGCCCCGCTTTCTTCGTCCGCACCGCACGGCACCTGCTGCGGCGGGGAGATCGCGGCAGCCACGCGCCCTGCGCACCCCCACACCGCCCCTGCGTGCGGCTGCACCTGCTGCGGGCATGCCGGCCGCGGGGCCGATCAAGATCACGAGCCCGAAGACGGATGGCGCCAATGGGTGCGCCCCGCTGTGGGTTTGGCCCTCGCCCTCTCCGCCTGGGGCCTCCTGCACGCTGTGCCCGCCCTCGCTCCGTGGGAGCGCCTGCTCTACGTGCCGGCCTACGTGTGTGTGTCGGTCGGCGTGTGGCGCGAGGCGTGGGAATCGGTGCGCGGCGGCAGCTGGTTCAACGAGTTCACCCTCATGCTCCTGGCCACAGTGGGCGCGCTCGCCCTCGGCGACTGCCCCGAAGCCGTGGGCGTGATGCTTTTCTACCTGGTGGGCGAAACCCTTCAGGGCATGGCCGTCGGGCGCGCCCGTGCCGACATCGCTTCGGTGGCGGCGCTGCGTCCCGATCACTGCACGGCGGTGGACGAGCACGACGATTCGCTGCACGAGGTCGACCCGACCACCGTGGTGCCCGGCACCGTGCTGCACATAGCCCGCGGCGCGCGGGTGCCCCTCGACGGCCTGCTACTCACCCCCTCGCTGCGTGCCGACACATCGGCCCTCACGGGCGAGAGTGCACCGCGCACGTTCGCGACCGGCGACGAGTTGGCGGCCGGCGTCATCGCCCTCGACCGCGCAGCCCGCATCCGCGTGACGAAACCCTACGGCGAAGATGCCCTTTCGCGCATCATGCACCTGGTGGAAGAGGCAGCCGAACGCAAAGCCCCCGCCGAACAAATGATGACGCGCATCGCCCGCGTCTACACGCCCGTGGTGGTGGCGCTGGCCGCCCTGCTCGCCGCTGTGCCCACGGTGCTGGCGGCCGTGCGCCCGGACTGGGGCATCGCCGCACCGCAATGGTGGTATCGCGCACTGGTGTTTCTGGTGGCTTCCTGCCCCTGCGCCTTGGTGCTGAGCGTGCCGCTGAGCTATTTCCGCGGCATCGGGGTGGCTTCGCGCCGTGGCATCCTCTTCAAAGGCAGCCTGCACTTGGATCGCGCGGCGGATATCGACACGGTGGTTTTCGACAAAACGGGCACGCTCACGCACGGCACAGTGACGGTGGCCGACGGCGTGGACAGCGGTACGGCGGGTGCTTTCACAGTAGCCAACGACCGCACGCGCTCCTCGGCTGCACCGGCGGTCGAGGCCCTGCACCGCATGGGCATCCGCACGGTGGTGCTCTCGGGCGACGAGCGTGCGAAGGTGGAAGCCCTGGCGCGCGAAATTCGTCTCGACGAATGGCACGGCGCTCTCCTGCCGGCCGACAAACTCACGGCACTCGAAGAGCTCATCGCCGCGGGAAGGCACACAGCCTATGTGGGCGACGGGGTGAACGACGCCCCGGTGCTGGCGCGCGCCCACGTGGGATTGGCCATGGGGGCCGAGGGAACGGATGCCGCCGTGGACACCGCCGATGCGGTGCTGGCCACCGACGATCTGCGGCGCGTGCCCGAAGCGCTGCGCATCGCACGCCGCACGCGCCGCCTGGTGTGGACCAACGTGGCGCTGGCCGTGGGCATCAAACTCGCGGTGCTGGTGCTCTCGGCCTTCGGCCTGGCGGGCATGTGGGCAGCGGTGTTTGCCGACACGGGCGTGGTGCTGCTCTGCGTGGCCGTGGTGCTGTTGGCGCGCTTCCCCGCGGGGGCGGCACAACCGGCGGATTGCGCGACCGAAATGCGCAGCGAATCGGCAGAAAAATCGTAACTTTGCGCTCATCGTCTCGGCGTGCGGCTCAGCGCCCTCCGGCGGCCGTCGGCGCGTGCCGAGACGTTCCACCCCTTTCTTTCCCTTTGTCTCATGACCACTCCCGAAGAAGAAAAACTCTTGCACCGCGGCATTCGTCCCACCGCGGCACGTCTGCTGGTGCTGCGCGCATTGGAGGCAGCGGGTTGCGCCCTCTCGTTGGCCGACTGCGAAGCGCGGTTGGGCACGATGGAGCGCAGCACGGTGTTTCGCGCGCTTTCCACCTTTGCCGAGCACCATTTGGTGCACCATGTGGAGGATGGCACGGGACAGTTGAAGTATGCGCTCTGTCCGGACTCGTGCCATTGTGGCGAAACCTCGGCCGACGATCCGGCAGACCTGCACCTTCATTTCGTTTGCGAGCGTTGTCACCGCACGCTCTGCTTGCCCGATGTGCCGATTCCCATCCCTCAGCTTCCCGATGGCTTTGTGATTCACACGGCGGGCTATGTGGTGCGTGGCATCTGCGCCGATTGTGCCGCTCGCTCGCGATCTTGATGCCGCGCTTGGGGTGCAGCTGAGCGAACTTGCCGTTCATTTCCGCAAACTGTCCACGCCACTCCTCACTGCCCCACTCCCCTCTCGGGCTGCACCCGCGTTTTTTCCGCACACCGCCCACGCCGCTTTCTCGCAAACCCACTCCCCTCTCCGGCGCACCCGCGTTTCTTCCGCACACCGCCCACGCCACTCCTACTCTCCGCGGGCAGTCTCCGCGCCTTCCCGCACCTGCGCCACGTCCCGCCCCGCAGCACGCCACTCCCTCCGCATGGGCACCGCCGAAATGGGACCTTCTTCCGAAACACAAAAAAACGAGCACCGTTCCTTGGGGAGCGGTGCTCGTTTTGGGTTACTAAGCGGTCGACATTCGGCCGAGTGGTGTTGACCTGCGCCACGATGGACGGTCACACCGGCAGGAAGCGCGTGCGGCGACGGGGCTTAGCGTGCGCGACGTGTGCGGTAGATCTGATTGACGCGGCGCTGTACTTTAGCGTAGCGGGAACCGAGTTGGTCTTTGCGCACTTGGCCGTTGCCATAGACGCCGCGCATCACTTCGCGGGCGGTTTGTTCCACACTGCCTGTGGGCGTCTGTGCGGGCGCGGCGACCGTGGTCGGCGCAGAGGTGGACGTGCTCGAAGCCGATGCGGGAGCGTTCGATGTGGAAGCAGCCTTGGTCGGCGCAGCTGCGGAGGCAGGCGATGTGGAGGCCGAGGTCGCCGGCGCAGCTGCGGCGGAGTGGGTCTCGCCACCGGCCTTGGCACTCGATGTTTCGCCCGTCGGGGCGGCGGTGGTTTCGGCGTTTCCGTTCGCTGCGGGGGCAGCTTCGCCGGTGCCTTCGCTCGCAGCCGCTTCTCCGCCGGAGGGCGACGCAGCTGCCGGCGCGCTATCGACGACAACACTGTCGTTCTGACCGGCAGTCGCCACACTCGGCGTACGATCGTCGCCACATTGGCGCACGAAATACACACCTCCTGCGGCCAACAGGGCCACGACCACGGCGGCCACCCACCATTTTCCACCACCCGACGAGGGTTGTGGCGCCGCACCAGGGGCTTGGGTCACCTTTCCTTCCGTTTTGGGCACGGAAACTTCCGAATTCTCTTTCGTGCGGAGGGTGACTTTGCGTTTGAGTTGGACCATGGAAAGGGCTTTTAGTCGTTGCAGATGAGTGCGAAACCGGGCACTTCGTCAAAGGCCGTGCCGAGATCCATGACGCGACTCTCGTTGATGAGGGCGAATTCGCCGTTGTTGTTGGCAATGGAGCAGACAAGATAAACGTGTCCCTGGCTGGGATCGTCCATGTTCACCTCGAGGTTGTCGCCGGCATCGCTGGTCACTTCCACGCGACCGCTCTCGTCTGCGAAGGTCACATCGCGTCCTTTGATGGCTGCATCGTAGTTCACCACGCAGATGTAGGCTTTCTCGATGTCAGCGAGGGTGGCCACGTTGATTTGTTCCACTTCCTCACCGCCGGGAGAGGGTTCTTTTTGGTCGCCCATGTGGAGGATGTAGGGGAACTCGGTGAGCGAACCGAGGTCCTTGCGGCGGCGACGGTATTCGTCGGAGAAGACACCGCCTGCTTCGCCGTCTTTCTTCTTGAAGAAGAGGCAAAGGTCGAGGTCGGTGGCCGACTGCCAGAGCATGCGCACCTTGAGTTTTCCGGAAAAGGTGAAAGTTGCGGTTTCGCCCTTGGTGCGGAGGGTGATTTTGCGTTTGAGTGTTACTGCCATAGTGGGTAAGTGGGGTTTAAAGGGTTGAGATTTCGAATGGAAACAGGGGGACGCCGTGCCGCCCTCGGGGAGCGGAGGCGCCCAACGGGGGAGGAGCCGGCGAAAAGCGGAGGCACGCTGTGGCGGAAAGGGGGCGTCGCCGTGTCGAGCGGTGCGCTATTCGGCCGCGGCGGGGATCCTCACTCGCAGATGAGGGAGAAGCCGGGCACTTCGTTGAAAGCCGTGCCGAGATCCATGACGCGGCTCTCGTTTTTGAGGGCGTAATTGCCGTCGCGGTTGAGGATGGAGCAGACAAGATAGACGCTTCCGGGCTCGGTGGCATCGGCTTGTACTTCCAAATTGTCGCCGGCATCGCTGGTAATCTCCACGCGGCCGCTCTCATCGGCGAAGGTGACATCGCGACCTTCGGTGGCGGCACCGTAATTGACGATGCAAACGTAGGCTTGCTCGAGGTCGGCCAGCGATCCGACATTGATTTGCTCTACAGATTCGCTACCTTCGCCGGGTTCGGGGCTGTCGCCGAGATGAAGGATGTAGGGAAACTGGTCGAGCGCGCCGCGATCGCTCTTGCGGCTGCGGAAGAGGTCGGAGAACACGCCGCCCACTTCGCCGTCCTTGCGGCGGAAGAAGAGACAGAGGTCGAGATCCGTTTCAGACTGCCAAAGGAGTCGCACTTTCAGCCGGCCGGTGAAAGTGAAGGCGGCCTCTTCTTTGCGACGGAGGGTGACTTTGCGTTTGAGACGCACTTGGGGTTGATCAGACATGGGAGAGAAGGGTTGAAAGGTTTGTATATATAAGATGTGTGTCGGGCGCAGCGACACCCCGCACGGCTTCTTGCTGCGCACAACGGGGAGGGCGTTTCGCGCACGGCCCACATTAGCGTTCGTCGTCCGCGCGTTCGCGCACGTTGCAAATGAGTTTGAAGCCGGGAATCTGCTCGCAGGCCTCGGCAATGGTGAGGACTTTGCGCTTGCGCAGGAGCCTGATGAGGCCATCGGGACCCTTTTGGAGATTGGCCACCCAATAGACGCAGCCTTCGCCCTCAGAGCGGAGGTTGCTGCGGTGATAATCGCCGGCCTTTGTGTAAAATTCGACGTAAGCGCCCGCTTCTTCGAAAAGCGAAGCGCTCTCGGCATTCGCCGCCTCGTAGTCCACCACACAGATGCAGGCCTTTTCGATACCGTGGAGTGCGCCGATCCAAATTTCCTCGGTGGCGTCTCCGAATTGTCCGGATAGCACCTTGTCACCCCGGTGCAAAATGTAGGGGAACTTGTCCAGGCTGCCCAGATCCTCGGGACGTTCGCGATATTCTGAGGAGAAAACGCCGCCCGTGCCCCCGTCTTCCCCGCGATAGAACAGGCAGAGATCGAGGTCGCGCGCCGTCAGTTCTTCTTGGTCGGCGGCATTCCAGCAGAGTCTCACCTTCATTTTATCCTTGAACGTGAAAATAATGCCGCTTTTCTCCCGGATGGTGACGTACGGTCGCCTCTCCGCGTCGGTGCATGGCACACCTTTTTTCCTAATACTGAGTAGTGGGTCTTCGGTCATGGACGGTGAATTTAGAAATTGAACTCATCTAAAGAAAAGCCCTTCGTGGTTTCGTTTTTCGGATCCTTCTTTTGTTTGTTGTCGGGCACAGGTTTCGCTTTGGCGCCCTCGTTCTTTTTAGGGGCGGCGGGTTGGGGGTCTTCTCCTTCGTCGAAAAAGTCAAAGAAACCGCCCTTTCCCGACGGTGGATCCGCACGCTCCGGCGGTTGCTGCTTGCCCTTTGGGGGTTGCCCTACAGTATTTTCGGATTTACCCCCGCCCTGTTGCGGTCGGTCCGGACTTTGTTGCGTCGGCCCGGTGGAGGTATCGTTTTTTTGATCCTCTTCATCGAAAATTCGTTGGAAGAGTCTCGTCACGTTCTCGTGTTGATAGGGTGCAGTGGCGTCGGCTTTGAGCGCTTTGAGGAGCCTTCTGGCTTCTTCATAGTTGCGGTCGGCGATCAGCACCTTGACTCTTTCCAGCGCTTCTTCAAATTGCCGGCGATCACGCTCGGCGCGCACTCGTTCTTTGGCGCGTTCCACCCGTTCGGCGAGTTCTTCGTCTTTGCGGCAGCGGAGCACCTCTTCGGCGTAGCGGACAAAGGTGGCCCAATCGCCGTCGAACCAGGCTTTGTTGTAGTGTTTTGTACAGTCGTCGATGAACTCTTTTTGCTTTTGCTCGGCTTCGGCAGCCCGTTTGTGCTGCTCTTCGCGGGCAATCCACTCACTTTGCTGCTCCGGGTCGAGGAAAGCGGCGAGCCGGCGCGCACATTCGGCGGCCTTTACGTGTTCGTTTCGGTCGGCGGCGCGGGTATATTCCTGCTTCATGGCGAAGATTTTTCTCTCGCGCTCGCTGATTTTCAGTCGGCAGGTGCTCATGCGCGGCTGCAAATCGGGGTGTTTCGGGTCGAGGAATTGCACTTTCTCCAACTCCTCGAGGGCTTTGTGATAATTGCCCTGTTGTTCGAATACAGCGGCGCGGGTGAAAAATTCGCTGATGCGGGTGGCCTGATCGATTTGCTTGTTTGCGTCGGCGAGAATCTTTTTGGCCTGTTCGGAATCGGGGTGGGCATTGAGCGCTGCTTTGGCCTGAATGAGTGCTTCTTGCCAGTTGCGTTCTTTGACTGCGGCCTCGGCCTGCTTGAGACTCTTCATGAATTGCTCTCCGCGCACCTTGGCTTCGGCCAAATTGCGGTTGGCCAAAGCCAATTTCGCTGTGGCCTCGGCATCGTTGGGGCGCAGTTGGAGTGCATTTTCTGCCCAGTCGTGCATGCCGTGCCACTCCTTTTTCTGTTCGCACTCCTCGACTTTGGCCATGGCCGTGAAGTAATTCTCTTTGTCTTTGCGCGCGGCGGCTTCTGCCATCGCCTTTTCCTCGATTTGGCGCTTGGCTTCGCGCTCACGCTCGGCCTCTGCCTGTGCATTGCGCAGGGCGGTGAGTTCCTGGTCGCCGAGTTCGTGATGTTTTTTGGCTTCGGCTTTGAACTGGTCGAGGTCGATGTCTCGATAGACGGGAATGATGGCCGAGAGGTCGCAGCGCCGGAAATAAATGAGGTCTTCTTCGCGCAAGCGGTAGCTGGCCGTGACGGCTTTTGCGTACTCGTGATTGGCAAAGCCGTCTCCGAGAAAGAGGATACCGCGGAGCATTTCGCCCGGGCTCAGCGTTTTAACGACGAAGTTGTTGATTTCGTTGACCACGTCACGGACGATTGACTCTGTGCGGCCGTTGATTTCTTCGGCCGTTACGCTCACGTCGAAGGTATTGGGCGCCACAGAGAAGCGCACGCCCGTTATGTGGACGGGGCGTCCGCCTCGGGTGGCGTCGAGTTGGCGCAACCACCCTTCGGCATACTGCTCTAAATTGCGATATTCCCGTTCTTTCTCCTCGGGGGTGGAGAGAAAATGATGCACATTGTTGATTTTCGCCACCACGTTCTCCACAAGTGCCTGCACTCTGGGGTCGGTGCCCAGGCCGGGCAGTGTGTTTTCGGCCAATCGGACGAAGGTGCCGTCTTTTCGGCGGTAGATGCTGACATGCAGATGCTCGTTGTAGGCGTTGAGCACGAGATAGGTGCCTTCTTGTTGCACTTTGTTGAGACGCACCGCGTGCTCGAGCGCGAGATGTTCGATGGGTACGGTGCGTTCGCCCACGTGGAAACCTTCCTCACCGATCACTTGTTCGACAAAGATGTTTCGCGCGGCGTAATCCACGTCGGCCGAGAAGGAAATGTAGGTAGAGATGGGCATTGCCCCTCGATTTTCTGCGTCTTCCCGCGCGCGCTCTTTCCATTCGTTGAGGATGCCGGCCTCTTTGAAGAGGTGACTGATGGGTTGTTTGCGTCCGTAGAGCGAGAAGGTTCGGGTGTTTTCGGCCATGAGTCGGAAGACATTGCCGAAACAGTGGGGCTCGCCTTTATAGAAGGCGTTTTTGCACACGTTTCCATAGATCACACGGTTGTATTCCGTGTCTTCGCGGAAGAAGAGTTCGAAATATTCGTCCCCGCTCGTGGGACGTATCGGCGCAACCACCTCGTTGCCGTCGCGCAAGGCGGCCACGATGTAGTTGGTGTCGACGTAGAGAAAAAGGTGATTCATAAGGGTGTGTATCCGGAAAATAGCGTATTGGAGGCCGGCGTTGCGGTAAGTTCGTTCACTGTAGCGGTGTATGAACGCGACCTGTCGTTGTGCATTCCGTTTCGTGGAGTGTGCACTTCGGCAAGATCCGCGTTGATAACGGCCGCTGCGGTGCGACCAAGGTCAAGTGGCTGCGGCGGTGTGTTCGTACCAAGCGAGCGGTTGCCGGTCGGCAGCCACCACAAGTCTCGGTGCCCTTCGGCCACGGGAAACGGGCCGAAGGGCAAGTGAGACGGGCTGAGCAGGCGTTCAAATTCCGATCAGACGAAGATTTTCTTGATGATGGTTTTCAAGAAGCAGGCACCTTCGGCAATGATGATCGGCTGGTGGTAGGGGAACTCCGGGCCATTGTGCTTCAGCGCCTTTTTGTATTCGAGGTCTTCGGTGATGTGGTTGACCACACGCGTGTGGAGTTCTGCGATATCTTCGCGCAGGTTGTCCACGTCGGGGTAGAGTTTCGTCTTGTTGCTCACGAAATCGCAGAATTGTTCCATGAATACTTGGAAATTCTTCGTGCCGCTGAAGTCGATTCCCTCCATGTGGTTGTCGAAGTAGGCGCCGGTGAGTTCGTCTTCGGTGTTGAGCGTGATGACGTTGTTGTTTCCGTCGCGGAAGCTCACGCCCTCTTCGCCGCAGAGTTCTTTTCCGTCGAGCGCATCGGACATAACGACCTCTCTGGGCTGTACCAATCCCTTGGCCACCTCCGACTTGTTGTCAACTTCGATGTCGTGGCGATATTGCACGCTGACCTCTTTGTCGACAATGAGGTGCAATCCGGCGTTGACGCAGTCGGCGTAATATCTTTCCGTGGCGTTGGTGCCGGCGGGTTCGCGGAGCCAGTGGAAGAGTCGGCCACCCTTACCGAAAGTAAGCACATCGACACGCTTGATGGTGTCGAGTTGCTGCTTCTTGATGGTGTCGCCGATGAGCATGCCCGAATAGAAGAGGAGCAAACCGGTGACGTAGGCCGGAATGGTGAAGACAAACTTGGCTCTCTCGTTGATGGCACTGTAGAAGCGCTCGTAGTCTGCCGTGTCTTTGAGCTGATCGAAGACACTGTTCAGGCAGTAAGGCGCTTTTTGCGGTGCGTCTCTGATGATTTCCTCGACATTGTTGACAAACACCTTCGACTTGTTCTCTTTTTGGCAAAAGTGATTGAGTGCTTCGCGGAACTTTTCAGAATTGATGATGGCGTTGAAGAAGACACCGGCTGCGAGACGAACAGAGCTTTCGCGGAAGAGCGTGACTTTGTTGGCGTTGTGCGGATCTCTGGCCAGGAGGAGAATGTCGCTTGTGCTACCGCCGACGTCAATGCCGAGGAACATGCTGTCGTTGTTCAGACCGATCTCTCGCGTGAGGGCGAAACTGCACACGGCCTCCGCCTCTGTGGTGTAATTTCGGGGGAGCGTGGGCCGGCAACCGGCGATGGGAGTGTTACGACTAAGCTCTTCGTAGATTCTCTCCAGCTCATTGCGATCGGCTTCCATCATGGCACCGGGATAGCTCCACACGATTTTCTTGGGATTGAGTCGTTTGGTGAAGAGATAGGCACAGGTTTGCAACCAGATGCTCTTGAGGAAAGCACTTTTCTTCTGCAATCCCCTGTCGTCATTGAGCCACTTCATGTTGTAGTGCAGCACACCAGCTTGTGTGGTAATGGTGCGTTCGTCCATTTCCTTGACCAAAACGTTGGGTCGGCTCACGGGCACACCGCCGGCCACTTCCACACTTTCTTGGTGCTGGTTGTAGCGGCTGTCGTGTTCATGGAGCCAAGATTTGATTTGGCCGTTGTGTGTGGGGTAATTGCTGAAGAAGAGCAACTCGTGGTTCTCGGCCACGGCACGCAGGTCGCGGTTTTCCTGTCCCACAAGCATGGTGCGGAAATTTTGGAACTCAATGGGTTGCGCCTGTCCCTCGTCTACGCTGTAGTAGATGCACATGTTGTTGCTGCCGAAGTCGATGCCCACAACGGCTTCTCCCTGCGCGTCGAGACTCGTGCGGTCTTGCACCACCTGCGGGCGGAGCATCAAGAACCCTGCATGGGCGTCTTTGCCGGCATCTTTCACCATGACGGAAAGTCCCGCGGGAGCCAGTGCCATGGTATAGATATTGTATTTGTGCAACTCCTCACCCTGTCCCGGCGGATAGGTGATGATCTGCTCCACATTGGGCTCGTTGGGTTCGTCGGCTGCGTGTTGGTAGTCAGACGTGAAGAACTCTCCCTTGATGTTGCGCACAAATTCGCCTTTCTTTTTGAAGATGGCTTGGAATTGCTGCGGTGCGTCGGAGGTGCATTCGGTGTAGAGGTAGTATTTCGTCCAGTTTTCCGAGACGAAGTTGGGCCACATGATGACCTTCTTGGGTTCGGTCATCCATTTCACCACATATTCGCGGGTGTTGAGTTCCACTCGTTGTCCGTCAATCTCGACAACGAGCGAAACCGCAAGCAATCCGGCGTCGTTGAGTCGGGCTGAGAGGCGCGTTTTGCTGTTATCTCCGTAGCCGAGCAGTCCGGCGAGCGAATTTTTGAAGATGTCCAGCCCAATTTCGGAGAGGGGGAGCGAGAAATAGTTGGCTCCTTTGTCTACCAGGTTGTCAATTTTGAGATAGTAGACGGCACTTTCCGAGAGTTTGGGTCGCGCATCGGGGGCTTCTGCCCATCCCACGACAAATTTGTCGTCGCTGAGCAACTTTTGTACGTCGCCCACGAGTTTGCAATCGCTGCCGTCGTCGTAAGTGAAGGTGAAATCGGGCTTAAGGTAGACCGGCACGCTGCTTTTGAAGAGATCCGAGAAGGGATATTCCAGGTTGACGTACTGCGCCACGGGGCCTTTGTCTCTCAATTGGCCGCCCGCTCTCTGCATCTCTTCTTCCCACTTGCGACTCATGCCTTTGAATCCGTTCAACTCCGCACGTCTTTTTCCTCCGCGCTGGGCATTGATATTGTCCTCGAAGGCTTCGATGTTGCGATTGAGGTTTTTGACGAAGAGATAGACCTTTTGCAGCTGTTCGGGGTTGAGGAAGGGCATGGGATCTTCGAAGCGCCCATTGCGGAACCACTGCACTTCTCCTGCATCGGCCCCAATTTGGCTGTAGTCCACGCCGGTAAACACGCCGGTCATGGGCGAGGTGCCGCCGACCAGATGGCCGCGGTAGTAAATGAGTTGGATGAAGGGCTGCGTATCGGGGTCTTTGGCGAGCTGAAGTTGGTTGCTCCAGAGATCTTTATCGTCGAAGAGCATGCGTCCGAAGGCCGATGCGATGTCATAGAGCCGCCCATTACCATTGAGCGAGACGGGGCTCGAGAAGCTCACGCGGTCGGGATAGAGCGCCATGACGGCAAGCAGGCCGCGCCACTCCCCATGCAACATTTCATAGAACTGCTGCAATCCCGAAGAGTCGATGTTGGGATCGGGGGCGTTGAGGGTTTGGAGGGCAAACTTGAAGAGGCGTGCGCGCGCCCAGGGGGTGGGCACACCGGAAATGAGGGCGGCGAGCTTGTCGCTGCTCATTTCTTCGAGGATTTTACCGGTTTTGATGCCTTGAATGTAAGAAGGCACCATATTGAGTTCGTTCCATTCGCCCGCCGTACCGGTCGACAAATTGGTGTAACTCTTGATGAGCAATGCTTTTGTAGACATAGTTTCGTGGGAGATTAGGTGAACTGATAAAGTTTGCCGAGGGTATCGTAGACGAGTTTGTAGAGTTTCTCACCGCTGTTGGTGATGGCCTTCCATCCTTGGGAGCTTTCGCGCTCGGCGATGAACATTTTCTTGAAGGGATCGAACTTCGAACCGCTGAAGATACCGCTCTTCTTATAATTATTGTCCTTTCCGAGTCCTTCGTTGCGGTAGAGTTCTTTGTTCCAATCCACTTTCATCAGCTCCTTGAAGGTGTTGAAACCAAAAAGGCTCGCGTTGAAGAGGAATTTGTCGCCACCGCCGGCCGAACGGTGCAGTTGTCGCACCCATCCCTCGGCGAGTTGTCCTTCGCTACGTTCGAAGAAGAGCAAAGCAAAGTACTTTTTGAGGTACTCCACCTGCGAGACTTCCATGCCCGTGAATTCGGTGATTTCCTTCTGAGCTCCGCAACGCACGCTCTCCACAAAGTCGTCTTCGCCATTGCAGAAGAGGGCAAAAGCGAGCAATGTGCCGAATTTCCGTGCAAAATCTCCCGCCCGCTGCTGTCCGACGAAGTCTTCGAATTCGAAACGTCCGCTTTCGCCGACGGCACGATAGACGTAATCGGTGGCAGCGTGCTTTTTGTTCTCTTCCAGTTGCTCGGGCTTCGTGTTGTAGAAGTCGAGTGCAGCACAAGCGGCGAGGAGTTCGATGTAGTGAGAGTCGTTTTTCTGTTCGGCACCTCCGGTGATGGTCTTACTGACCTCTTCGCCACGCTTAGCCATGGGCTCCCAATCGATAGAATCTGTGCCGAGCATATAGAAGCGCTGGTAAGTGCTGCGCACGGTGGCGTCGTCGTCGTAGAACATCATGGCCACTTGCGAATTGAGGGCGAATTTGTCGCTGGTGGCAATGACCTTTTGGGCGTTGAGTTCGTCGCCGGTGGGGGTTTTGAAATTGAAATAGGCCGTGAGCAGGGTGGAACCGAAATACGCATTGCGCAAAACGTTGACCGCCCCGCCGTTCATGCGCTCAGCGGCGCGCGAAATGGCCTGCGGAATGATGGGAATGGACGAAGCGCCCGTACCGCCGAAGACCGACCCGAGGATAAACACCTTGGGCGTGCCGTTTTGCGCCGCTTTGGTGAGCTGCGCGAGGAAACTCTTCAGCTCGTTGTCCATCTGACTCTCGGCAGCTTCGAGGATGGCGTGGTACATCATCATCGAGCCGAGGTGAGTTTGTGCGCGATAGCCGTGGCGGAGGTTGAATTCCTCCACTTGTTTGGTGAGCACCAGATCGGCCAGATCGGCCTCTTCGCGGTGGTTGTATTGCGTTCCGCCGTAGTCAAACACCTCTTGGAAGGTGCTTTTCGCATCGTAGTTGGGGCTGAACTCATAATACTTCACGTTGGCCGAGAAGAAGGTGTCTTTAAGCGGCGTGCGCGCGGCGGCATCGCTGCCTTTGGCGCGGCAGTAGGCCTCTTTCACCTCCTTGAGGCGGGCGAAGTTACCGTTGTTTTTATCGGTGTCGAGGGCAAGGAGGTGGAGTTCGGTGTCGTCGAACATGCCCATTGCGCAGAGGTGCAGGAGCGATTCGATGCAACGCATGCCCGTTCCACCGATGCCGAGAACGAAAAACTGACTCATAGCATTTTATTTCTTGAGGTGGAGGATGGAGCCGAACTTAGAATTGGGCGTGAGATAGGCGAGAAGAAGAACCAATCCGACGTAACCCACGGCAAGCGCCCCTAAAGTTTGCCATATAGTATGGCTAAATAGCGTTCTATAGGCCGCCTTTTTTATACTGTCCATAACGTAGAGGTCATTATAAAGGAAGAAACCAATCCAAGCCACAGCCCAAACAATGCCACATGCCCAGCGGCGTTTGATGTAAGAACGGTCTTTTCCGCCCTCCCAAGAGATAAGCGTCGAGATGCCCCAAGCGACAAAAAGGGCAACAAGGAGGACAACAGCTGCCCAAACCCAGGTTTCGGTTTGCAGCGCATGGAGCTGCTTCGACGTAGTAACGTTGATCATAATTAGAATAAAAGATGAGGTTATCGTTTATTTGACTTGATGTAAAGCGTATAGATGGGCGTCTTGAGAATCAGTTCCTTGATTTCTGGATTGATCAGACACTGTTCGATGCTGGCTCCCACCGAAACGTTTTGTTCTCCGGGATGGGTGAGACTCTCGAAGGTGAAAAGCGGCAGATAGACGTTGGTCATCGGGCTAATATCGGTGGCAAAGAGATCGATCTTGGTGTAGTTGAACGGATCGCCGTCGAGAGCCTCATCGGGGTTATACAAATCGCCGGCAAAGGTGAGCTCCACGATGCCATTGGCGGAAAACTTCTTGTCATCGACCTTGACAAAACCCTCACAATCGCCCGGTTCGATCTCTTTCTCGGGCTGTGTCTTTTCTTCCTTCGCCGTGCAGAAATCGGTATAGGGTTGATTGACATTAGAAACCTTGGCAGTGAGACGATCAATGCGATAGCCGCCCAGACTATTGCGATCTACACGGAGTCCGGTCTCGAAGGGCTTCCCGTTTTCGAGCTTATTACCATCCTCATCTTCGCCGTTGACGAGTATCGGCTCAATGTCATCTTCCCAACCGGCTTCCCAGTCTTGCACTTCATAGTTGCCCGCAGTCTTAACCACCTTGGCACTCAGCAATTCATCGGGCTGCATCCCCTTGCCGTCGGGAGAATAGAGGAAAGGAGCGCGCACCGAGAAGTGAAACTCGGAGGTGCCGGGGAAGTCCTCGAGACGCACCGTCTGCTTCACGCGGTTGTAGATATTGTCGGGCAGGCGCTGATCGGTGAAAAGGAAGTAGAAACGCTTCTTTTGCACCGAGCGAGCGCCGACAAGTTCCTCGTAGGGCTCGACGAAGATGAAGATATCGTGCCCCTTCTTAAGCCAAGTCTTGAACGCCTCGGCCAAATAGGGGTTGTTGTCGTTGCCTTTCGTCACCGTGGGTTCGTAATATTCACCGTCGGTGAGGAGAACGCCCTCTGTGTTGCCGTTGGCGATGCGCTCGGCCGCCGTTTTGAGGTCGGCAAAGGGCACGTTTTCGATGGTGCGCAGCAGCGCGTAGGTCGAATCGGCGGCGTGCGGCTCGATGTTCTTGCCCTTGACGGCAAAATACTGCTTGGCACTGGCCGTGAGCGAAGGTTCGAAAGCTTGGAAAAAGCGCGAATGCTGTCCCTCTGCGATGCAGTTCGAATAATCGACATAAAGGGCCAGGGCGTTGGGATTGAGCTTTTCGTTCTGCTTTTCGAAATAGAATTCGTGGAATTCAGCGAGCTTGTCGGCGCTGTCCGGCGTCGGCGTACCGCCACCACGGCAGCTCGTCAAAAAGCCAATGCCGATCAGCGAACCGGCGCCAACCAGCAATCCGAGGATCAAGTGAGTGATTTTCATATCGTGAAGCGTTGTTTTTATTATAGATCGGGAGAGGTGTGCTGCCGTGCCCGCGTTTCTCGACAACACGCAGCGGGTGCGACCGTCAACGGCGAGCGAGCTGTTCAACTGCCGAAGTCCGTGCACTGCCGGCCCGGAGGGCGGAGGCAACAGATCGCGGTGCCCGAACGAGGACGGGGAAGCGCGGTCGAAGACAAGCGACAAAAACGGAATCAATAAACAAACTTTTGGCGGCTACAAGGAATAGTCATTGCACAATTCATTCAAATCCGGTGCTTACTCGGTGCAAATATAATAACTATATCACAATTCAACGAAGCATTCACCCGAATTTTTACACCTCAGTGGACAAAAACGCAGCTTGCCACCCGCAAGATGCTAAAAATATGCGCTTTTCCCGCATCGCCCATTATTAAATAAACGTATATTCATCCATTCCGCTCCATTTTCTTCCTTTCTCTCCCCTTTCTTCCCGAAGAAAACAACAAAAAGCATATCAAAATCGCAAGTTGTAGTCAGAAAAACACATTTAGTCGCGAACTGTCGCAGCATTTCGTCGCATTTATTCACACGCGCCTCGTTTCTCACCCCATTTCTCCGACCGGGCTGACTTAAAGGCACTTTGCCGCGGCTTTTGCCCCGCCGATGTCCGCCCGTTCACCCCGTTTCCGCCGCCCGCGGCGGCTGCGACGAGTGCACTTTCCGCAGCTTTTCGGCATTTCTTCCCCGCTCTTTCCGGAAAGCCTCGTGTTTTCAGAGATTTGTCTCCCATTTTCGCAGCTACCTCCGCACGACAACGAATTGATCTCGTCCTCAATCCTCCGAAACCAACGAGTCGTGCCCACCGAAGCAGGCACGACTCGCAGCAAAACGCCAACAAC
>ERZ773212.625-NODE-625-length-17081-cov-7.057735_pt1 | contig 17081 bp, 16 predicted proteins | sample MGYA00581005_ERZ773212 | MGnify/ENA primary metagenome ERZ773212 (study PRJEB29015, sample SAMEA2738154) | human oral metagenome | biome: human oral; feature: human-associated habitat; material: saliva | place: China | collected 2196 ... | reverse complement strand
TTTCTTGGATAAAGGATTTTTTCGCAATAACCTGCGACTTGGTCAGGCCATGAGGATTGTCATGGGGCTGTGCGACTTCCAAGTGATTGAGTAGGGGGACCAAAGCATCCCTCACTCGGGCATATTTAGCCTCTATGCTAATGCCGGTTTCAAATTCCTGCCAGAGCTCTAAAAAGGAATCCTGATGATCTGACGGCAGATTGTCCAAACTGATTTTCAAGGAGTCTGCTCTCTATCGTAAGAATCGCTCTTGCCCGCGTCGTCAAAGATAAAGGTATCGCCAGCATATATTTCGCCCAAATCATGAATCAATAACATTGACATGACCTTTTCCAGATTGACTTCTTCAGGGATATATTCTCGAAAGACTAGCGCCATGAGCTCCCCCTGCCAACTATGCTCAGCAGAATTCTCAAAACGATAGGCGTCCAAGGTTCGATTGTTGCGATGAGTGGCTTTCAGCTTTTCCAGCTCATTTGTAAAAGCTAACTGCTGCTGTAGATGTTCAAACATAGGGAAAATTCTTTTGAAATGTTTTTATTATTATATCACAATATCCTCAATATGATTGTCAAGATTTGTCTGAAGTATAAAAATGACAGTTGAAATAATTAGTGATATACTAAGACAATAAAGGTTAATTAATTGCAAACTTTGAAAGGAATAATAATGACCTATCTTTTAAAAGTAGAAGATTTTGTTAATATAGAAGAAAATAAGAGTTCCTTCGTTATCAATGATATGGTTGCTATTTGCAAGCGAAATAATAATCCCAATCGAGACTATTTATTTGTTAATAAATATCAAGCTAAGCATTATCCTGTTAAAGCCCATAACACGCTGCAGCTATTTTACGAACTATATCAAGAAATAAAAAGGCAAATTCCTTCTGACAAGCGTATTTTGGTTGTTGGTTTTTCAGAGACGGCTACTGGGATCGCCCAGGCAATCATGCATATGGCCTTGGAAAATAAAGATCTGAAAACTGTCTTTTATTTACAGACTACTAGAGAAAGCATTAACACAGATATCCAAAATATCTCTTTCGAAGAAGAGCATTCACATGCAAGCACACAAAAATTATATTACCGATCAGATATTCCTGATTACGATATCGTTTTGTTTATCGAAGATGAAATAACAACAGGAAATACAATTGTTAACTTTATTGAAAAATTTCAAAAAGTTAAAGACGGTATTTCTTTTGCAGCCGCTTCTATATTAAACTGGCAAAATACAAAGAATCGTAAGATTTTTCAAGAAAAAGAAATCAAAAGAATATACCTAGTCAGTGGACAAATGAGAGATAATACTCCTCTCATAGAACTGAAAGAAACAACACTGGAAAAACCAAGACTAACTTCAGACGTTCACTATCATTTATCTGACAACCTCAATCCTCGAACAGGTCTCACTAAAGAAGAGTTTTTAGTCTTCCAAAAAACTGCTCTAAATCGATTAACTTCGCAAGTCTCTCGGAAATCTAAAAAAGAAACAATAGCTGTCATTGGAACTGAGGAAAACATGTGGTTACCAATTAGACTAGCCCAAGAACTTGATGCAGAGGTTCGCTCCACCACAAGAAGTCCTATTTCCCTCTCAAGTGAAGACAATTATCTTTTCCATAACGGCTTAGCTTTGGCCAGTGCTTACGAAACGAATAGAATGACTTTTCTTTACGATATTGAACGTCATTATGACCAAATTATCATCGTCTATGAGGTTATGACTGATGCATTTCGAGCAGCTCTTCAAAATAAACTGCAGCCCTTTAGTAAGCAAACATTAATTTTTGTTAAACAATAAGAAAGGCTTTTATGAATTTAGTAAAAACTAGTTACCCTGAATCCGATGTAACCATCCTCTTACAAGATGTGCGTGGAAAGGTTCCTGTATTAGACACTGCTGAAAGAGAAAAGTTAAATCAACAGGGCGTTCACTATTCCGAAATGCTACCTCTAGAATATGCCCCAACAGAGCGCTATATGAAAATCTATCAAGAAAGCCTCGCAACTCTTTCTTTTGAGACTGCTAACGCTATAGCAAGTCTTTCTGAAAAGATTTTCAAGAAAAAAGGAGAAAATCTTGTTTTAGTTTCCTTAGCAAGGGCAGGGACTCCTATAGGTATTCTAATAAAAAGGTACCTTCACTATAAGTATCAGCTTGATGTGCCACATTATAGTATTTCTATCATTAGAGGTAAAGGGATTGACATAGCTGCCATGAATATTATAGCCAACAAGCACCATCCTAAAGATATTCAATTCGTGGATGGTTGGGTTGGAAAAGGAGCAATAAATACTGTCCTAGAAGAAGCCTGCCAGAGGTTAGCAGAGGAAAATAAACTCTTTTCCGAACTTGATCCTACTCTAGCTGTACTCAGTGATCCAGCTTCGGTAACACCGCTTTATGGTACTCGTCAGGACTTTTTAATCCCTAGCGCTTGCTTAAATGCTACTGTCAGCGGCCTCGTCAGCAGGACGGTCAAATTAAAAGAAATGAGTGACGACGAGCTTCACGGAGCCGTTTATTATGCAGAAAACGAAGCTTACGACCATTCATTGGAATTCTTAGATAAAGTGCAATCCTATTTTGACCAAGTTCAATTAGATTATTTCAATCCTTCACAAGAAGAGCTCAATGAGGATTTCAAAGGATTGGACGAAGTTAAGAAAATCGCCCAATCCTACAACATTAGTGATATCAATAAAATAAAACCAGGAGTTGGTGAGACAACTAGAGTTCTGCTTAGGCGCCTTCCAGACAGGGTATTAATTCGAGAAAAGGCTAATCAAAAATACCTTAAACATATCCTTCAATTATGTGAAGAAAAGAAGATCCCAATCGAATATGTCAACTTACAGAAATATAATGTTTGTGGCATTATAAAGGAAGTCGCTGATTTATAGTTTATCTCTTGACAAAGACCATTTTATAAATATACAATGGTATCTATAAAGCAGGGGAGAGCAGACTTTAATAAGCTATCTCCAGTGATTTAGGAGGTACAAAGCAAACCATCTGCACCCTTCGTTTAACTTTTATACAAAGAAGACAAAAGATGTGACATTATAATCGTAGAAAGCAGGTATATTTCATGTCGACCAGTCTGCAAAATCTGCCCTTTGAACTTTGGCGTTCAATCACAGAACGAAAAGGAATACAAGCCACTTTCGCTCCTGTTTTTACACGATATATCGGGGTTGAAAATCAAAGTAAATATGATAGTGTATTAAAAACTATTTTGGTAAAAGCTCAAGAGGATTCAACTCACACTATTTACTTTGACGGTCAAATCCCAATGGATGCAGATTTTGATTTCATTAACAGCATAAAAAACGAGCTTGCTTCAATGGAAGTTAGTCAAATAGCCAGTCAGGATATTACACTCTTTGAAGATGCAGAGCTCAATCACCAATTTCTGATTGCTCTAGAATATATAACAAACCTTGCTATCCGTCAGGAAAATTTCCTGAATAACAGCGTAAGAAATAATTTCATTTGCAAAATGCTCCTCTATGCGTACTTACATATTTTCAACTTATCCTATCAAGATAGAGATTACCTTACAAACAAGTGCATCTACTATGGTAGTATTTCCAAACACGATATATATTTCTTGCTGTTACTAAATCGCTTTGGATTTGATGTCATTTATATCAATCCACTAAAAGATGATGAAAATTTTGCTCTAGTAGACTCTGAGCAAATCAGTACTGTCCATAAAAACACTCAAATCCTACCTATCCAAAGTTGGGCAGAAAGAGCTAAAAATGGACAAATTATAGAGGAAAATCGTTCAATTACACTGGATATAGAAACACAAATTGAAGAACAGTTATTTACAAATTCTGGCATTTATAGGCCTTGGCAGTTCCGAAATGGAACGACAAGCCCCATTTTTTTCAATTCAACTTTAATTGATGTAGAACAAAATTGGAACGCACCTGCAAAAGTTCGGAATGGATTTAGGACCGTTGAGAAAACAGTCTATGTCCCACATTTCTTTTTTGAAATAGAGGGAGAATATAATCCAATTGACAAGTATGCCCGCTTGGTCAATATCTGCTCTTCGTCTGACAATACGCTCGTTTTAACATCCAATGGTGATGAACTGATTACTCACGAAATTAATGATTCCGATAAGTATCAGCTTATGTTTTGTCAACTCAGTAATGGAAGTTTTGATATTGAGGAGATTATGAAGCTCCCATTCTATCGCTATGCTCCTTATAACGATGAAACAGAAAAATTCCTTCTCAATAAGATTAACGAAACCATTGCTGATACTCGACTATTCAAACAACCATTGACAGTATCCAAAGAAGAAATATTAAACTTTGCATTGTTGATTCTACAGTTGGATAAAAGAGTAATTCGACTCATAGATAGCTTTGATTTTACTGGCTTTATACCCAAGATTGTATTTTTCTTGGAAGGCGAAACTCAGTTATCAAAAAATACTTGCTATGTCCTTGCCTATCTTGGAAAAATTGGTTTTGACATCATCATTTTTTCACCTGCCGGCTTATCTGATCTGAACTCTTATATTAATGCAGAGTACTTTAACACTATCAGGTTAGATGTTATAAACTATGAGCAAAGTTTTCAAGCTATTCAACGAAAGCAGAAAAAACAAAATTTCTTCAGTAAACTTTTTAATTAAAGAAAGGAAAACAATATGCCTATCAACACAGGAAGTTTTGATTCGACTCCCCAAGAGATTGAATCAACTGAACTTGAACTTGCTAAACCAGAAGTCCTAGCTGACAATTTAGCTTACAAGCAGAAGCTGAGATCACTGCCTGAGGTTCAGAACCTCACCAATGAGATTGATATTACTAATGTCAACTCAATTATGGCTTTCGGTCAAAAACCGAGTGAAGGGATTTCTCAAATATCTGATGCTCTACTATCTTCTATGCGGAGAGTAGATGCAGAGGAAGCTTCTCGAATGCTCGTCCAACTCACTAAAATCATGGATAAATTCGATATTAAAGAAATTGAAAATCCAGAAAAAGCATCTGCTCTGCAAAAATTATTTGGTAAAATAAGGAATAATATTGATAAACTTTTTGCTAAATATGAAGATATGGGTAAAGAAGTTGATCAGATTTATACCATATTGAAGCAATATGAAGTTCAGATTCACCAAACCCAAGAAAATTTGGAAAAACAATATAAAACGAATGTGGCCTACTATGAAGAATTAGAAAAATATATTGTTGCTGGCGAGATCGCTCAAGAAGAAATTGAAGCGTACAGTAAGCAGGTCTTAGCTCGCACGGATATGACAGAACAAGAAAAACAAACTCAACAGCAAAAACTGAGCATGATTAAAGATATGCTCGCTCAACGAACTTATGACTTGCAAATTGCTGAAAACGTGGCTATGCAAACCTGTCCTATGATTCAGACCATGCAAATGTCTAACTTTAATCTGATGCGGAAAATCAATTCTTCCTTTATTATCACATTGCCAATCTTCAAGCAATGTTTGGTTCAAGCTATTCAATTAAAAAGACAGGAAATTCAAGCTAAATCTATCAAACAATTGGATGAAAAAACCAATGAACTTCTAATTCGTAATGCACAAAATACTGCTAATCAATCTGTTAATATTGCTCGTATGGCTGGTGGAAGCTCTATTCAAATGGAGACTCTTCGTACAACTTATGAGACAATCAAAAAAGGAATTGAAGAAACCAAGCAGATCAATAATCAAATTGCTGAAAAACGAAAAAGTGATTCTATTGAGTTAGAACATATGAAATCTGACATGGCTGAAAAAGGTTTTATAAGCGGTCATTGATATCACTTAAGATATGGTAGCAAAAACTCTTACTTGGCTTCCCTTAAGCTAAAGAGTTTTAAAAATATTATGATTCAGAAAGGAATATCTATATGGATTTCACTCATTTAAACTCTGGCAGCTCTGCTGCTCCTCTTAACCTCTCTAAAGGGAGCGTTTTAGATTTAACAAAGCAGGCTCCTGCATTAAAAAATTGTATTCTAGGTGGCGGATGGGATATGGCTGTTGCTGGACCCACTGCTGACCTTGACTTAGCTGCCTTCTTAGTTGAAGAAAACGGCCGCGTTGCACAAGTACCAAATGATGTTATTTTCTTCAATAATATGTCTGCAGCTGGAATTCGTCTTGAAGGTGATAACCGTACTGGAGAAGGCGAAGGCGACGATGAACGAATCCAAATTAATCTTGATGCAATTGAACCTCGAATTAAGAAAATTATCTTCTTCATTACTATTTTTGATGCAGTCACTAAACGTCAGACTTTTGGCATGATTAAAAATGCTTTCGTCCGCCTCCTAGATGCCGATAATAACGAACAGGAAATCTGCCGCTATGAATTGAGTGACAGTTATTCTGCTGACACTTCTGTAACAGCTTGTTCCCTCAGTCGGACAGCTAATGGTTGGGCTTTTGAAGCTATCGGTGAGGGAGCTATCGCTGACCTCAACCAACTCTTGTCTCGCTATATGTAATTAAGAAAATAGAAAGGAAAATATTATGGGACTTTTTGGTAAATTATTCGGTGGAGATGAGCAACAAACCCAATCTCCTGCTGCTAACACACCTATTCAAACTGCTAGTACGGAAGGGCGTGAAGTTACACTCGATTTAAATAAAGGAGGCATGCTTAACCTCGCAAAGAATGACTTCCTTAATCTTTCTAAAACGGATTTCTCTTTAGAAAATATCCGAGTATCAGCAGGATGGGATGTTAAGACAAGTTTCTTTGGCTCCGACTTCGACCTTGATCTTTGCGCCTTCCTTCTTGATGCTTCTGGTCATTTGACCCGTTCAGTTAATAGCCTTGTCTATTTCGGTAAAAAGAAATCTCAAGGTATTCAGTTAGATCATGATAACCTTACTGGTGCTGGTGACGGTGATGATGAAAACATGTTTGTGAATTTCAATAATATTCATCCAGACGTGGCTCAAATCGTTGTAGCAGTTGTTATCTATTCTGGTAAAAATCGCAAACAATATTTTGGCCAAGTAAAGAATGCCTACGTTCGTTTAGTTGATCAGGCACAACGTCCTGAAAAAGAAATCGCTCGCTTCAATTTATCAGAAGATGGTGGTAAAGCGACGGCCGTTAAATTTGCTGAACTTACACGCACTGTCAATGGTTGGACTTTCAAAGCAGTTGGAGAATACCTAAACGCTTCAATCCAAGACATTGAAAAATCTTACCGTTAATCAGAAAGGAATCTCTCATGGCTATTAATTTCACCTCACTTGGCGGACCTGCCAATTCTACTCCAACCCCCACTGAAGTTGCTCCTGCAACTGGAGGTGTATCTCTTGATTTAGAAAAAAATACTATCCTAAATTTAGCGAAAGCTGCTCCGGGCCTTACAAAAGTTGACTTGTGCGCTGGTTGGGACGTATCTGCCGGTGGTGCAGATTTTGATCTTGATATTTCTGCATTCCTATTAAATGAAGCAGGTAAAATTACTTCTGCTAGTGATGTCATTTTTTATAATAACAAAACTGCTCCTGGGATTTACTTAAATGGTGATAACCGTACGGGTGCAGGAGATGGTGATGATGAAGTTATCAGTTTGGATTTAGCTACTCTCTCACCAAGTATCCATAAAATCATTTGTGCTATTACCATCGATCAGGCTATCGCCCGCCGCCAAACTTTCGGCATGGTTAATAATTCCTATGTTCGCTTAGTTAATGTCGAGAACAATTCTGAACTTTGTAAATTCCAGCTGAAAGATGATTATTCGACCGATACAGCTGTTGTCTTTGCAGAACTCGTAAGAGATGGTTCAACTTGGGCTTTCCACACCATCGGTGAAGGAAAACAGGCTGATTTAAATGGTATAGCTGCACTCTTTAGCTAAAGACAAACAGTAGCCATATCAAGTTTTATTGACATGCGAAAAAGAGACTGAACACTATTGTCTCAGCCTCTTTATTTTTAGAAAGGATAAATAAACCAAATGAATAACTTTAAAGGGCTAAGCTCAGCTGAGGTTGCAGCAAGTAAATCAGCTCATGGTGACAATAAACTTTCCAGTAAAGAAGCCAATTCACTTCTCTCCATTTTTATTGAATCATTTAAAGATCAGTGGATTTTGATTCTGCTTGCTGCCTTAGGTCTCAAGATTATTTTCAACTTTATCGGTATGATTTTCCCAGGTATTGGTGAAGCAAATTGGTACGAAGCAATTTCCTTGATTTTTGCCATTCTTCTATCAACTGGATTTTCAGCTATCTCACAATATCAAAATGAGCAAAAGTTTAATACATTACAAGAAGAAGCAAGCAAAACTAATGCTAAAGTCTATCGTGACGGTAAACTTAAAGAAATTTTAGTAGATGATATTGTCAAAGGGGACCAAATTCTACTTCAAACTGGTGATAAAATTCCTGTTGATGGTATTATTCTTGCTGGGGAATTAAAAGTAAATCAAGCTATCTTGAATGGAGAAAGTGAAGACGCTACAAAAATCGCTTTAGGTGATCATGTAGAACCAGATAGTCAGGACCTCTTTACAGAATTAAAAATCTTCCGTGGAACTGTGGTAACATCTGGTGAAGCTGTTATGGAAGCAACTGATATTGGTGACCATACTGTTCTTGGAAGCATCAATACCTCTCTCCAAGAGGATGGGAAAGATTCTCCATCAAAAGAGAAATTGAACAAACTGGCAGAAAATATTGGTGTTCTTGGATACAGTGCTGGTGCGGCTTACTCTGTCATCAATCTTATTCTTGGTTTACTCGCTTTAAATGCCGCAAATAATTTAAATCTCTCATCTATTTTCTTATTAGTAATTGAAACAATTCTCTTTGCAGTGACTATCATTATCATGGCAGTTCCAGAAGGGTTGCCTATGATGCTGGCTCTTGTGTCTTCAATGAACTCAGGCCGCTTATTAGCTCAGAATATTCTGGTTCGCCATCCAGATACTATTGAAACAGCTGGTTATATGAATATCCTTTTCAGCGATAAAACTGGAACAATTACAGAAGGAAAACTATCTGTTGTTGATTTCTTCCTTGGCGATGGAACTCTTTATGAGACAACCGATGAGAGTTCTGCTGCTGATTTCTCTAGTATGTCTGAAAAGTTACTCAAGCAAGTTATTCATGGTATTGGTTTGAATAATGACGCTAATATTGCAGACGGTATAGCTGTCGGAAGTAACGCAACTGACCGTGCACTTTTAGATTTTCTAATCAACCGTAATCTCTTAGATTTCGATACAAACACTATTGCTGAAAAAGAACAGTTTAACTCTGCTAAAAAATATGCTAGTGTTACAACTAAGTCAGGTGAAATTTACATCAAAGGAGCACCAGAATTTATTTTAGATGACTGTCATTTCTATCTTGATAAAAACGGAAATAAGACTGCTTTTACTACTCCTGATAAAGATAAATTCTCTGCTATCTCTTTGGAACAGGCTAATCGTTCTATGCGTCTTCTTGCTATTCTTAAGAAAGAGGGAGCAGACAAAATCTTGATTGCTGTTGTATGTATTCGAGACAATGTACGAGATTCTATTAAACAAACTGTTGAAACAATGAATAAGGCTGGAGTTCAAGTAGTTATGGTTACAGGGGACCGTAAAGAAACAGCTGTCGCTATTGCTAAAGAAGCCGGAATTGTTACCAGTGATACAGACTTAGTACTAACCCATGATGAGCTAGAGAACCTCTCTGACGAAGAATTAAAAGCGCAACTTCCTAATATGAAAGTTGTAAGTCGTGCCTTACCAATGGATAAGAAGCGCTTAATTGAAGCAGCTCAAGATCTTGATATGGTTTGTGGTATGACCGGTGATGGTGTCAATGACTCCCCTGCTCTTAAAGCTGCTGATGTTGGTTTCTCTATGGGAGACGGAACTGAGGTTGCCCGTGAAGCCTCTGATATAGTTATTTTAAACAATAGTTTGACGTCTATCGAAAAAGCTGTGCTTTACGGCCGGACAATGAGCAAATCAGTTAGCAAATTCATTATTTTCCAGCTGACAGTTAATGTAACTACTATTGCTATGTCTCTTCTCTCTCCTCTTTTTGGTCTGAAAGAGCCATTTACAATCATTCAAATCCTTTGGATTAACCTTATCATGGATACACTAGCTGCTTTAGCATTTGGTGAAGAACCTACCTTAAAACGGTATATGAATGAAAAGCCAGTAGCTAAAAAAGCTAATATCCTGACAAAATATATGAAGTCTGCTATTGGAGTTGCTAGTATCTTCATTACTCTTGTCTGTCTAGCTATTCTTAAAAATGTAGCTGGTATTCAAGATTTCATCACTAATGGAACTGGAAACTTTGAAATGGTGACTACCTTCACCTTTACTGTGTTTATCTATGCGATTATCTTCAATTCCCTCAATACTCGCAGTACCGGTCTTAATGTTTTTGAACATATTTCGGAAAACAAAAAATTCTCAATTGTCATGATCTCCATTGCTATTGTTCAATCTTTAATCATTCAGTTTGGTGGACAGGTTTTCAATACTGTTCCTATGGATATTGAACACTATATTGTAGCACTTGCTATTGCAGTTCTGATTATCCCTATAGACTTCATCCGAAAAGCTCTTACAAAATAAATGTTAGTTATAGAAAGGCTGAAACACTAGTGTTTCAGCCTTTACTTATCGGCTCTTTTATAGTAAGATTGGTATAGTTTGATGAATTACACACTTTGATAACTAAAATTTATTCTCTTAAGTCATTTAAGATTATAATATTGTTTCATTTAAGTTTGAACAAAAATTTAAGACTATCAATCTAACTTTCATAACCTTAAAATATAACTGCTTGAAATTAAAAAAGAAATTTTTGTTTTCTATTAAAATTTTACACCTATCAGTCCCAAAAAAGAGAGGAATATTATGCTTTTTGCTACTGATTTAGATCGAACCATCATTTATTCTAATAAGTTTGTTGAAAATTATCAGACTGTTTCTTGTGTAGAACATCTAGACGGACATGAAATCTCCTATATGAGCCATAGAGCATTGGAATTACTGGCTCAAGTCAAAACTCGCTGTGATATCCACTTGGTTCCAATTACAACTCGCTCGCTAGCGCAGTTCTCACGCATTATCCCTCTACAAGACTGCCCTTATGCTGTTGTTGCTAATGGCGGAATCATTCTGCATAAAGGTCAACCTTTAAAAGTCTGGCAGGAACACATCGAAAGAACTCGACAAATACAAGCTTTAGATTATCCTAAAATCTTAGACATTTTAACTAAATATCAAAAATACTTAACTAGAACTCCATCTTTGGTTGACAATTTATTCTTTTTTACTAAAGTTACCGAAGATCAGGATATCGTTCAAGAATTTATCTTGCCAAGTCTTGAAAAAGATTTAAAAAATTTAGAATGGGCTTTCACTCTTCAGGGGCTTAAACTTTACATCATCCCTAAAGAAATTTCTAAAGAAAACGCTCTTTCTTTTTTAAAAGACTATCTCAAAGAAGAATTTCTAATTACTTCGGGTGACGGAAAATTAGATGCTGGCTTCTTATCTTTAGGCGATATAAAAATGATACCAAAGAACAGTGAAGTTTACCAGCTTATCGATAATAAAGATAGCTATACGATTGTTAATCAAGGAATAGAAGGCGCTGAGGATATTCTTTCAGTAGTCCTTGAACAAAAAACTTAAAAGTGTTGAATGGAAGATTTGAATGAAATTTACTTATGATTCTATACCCCTATTTAAAGAAGGTTGCCAATTTAATCAAAATTCCCCAAAAGATTTATTGCAATATGCAATAGCTGGACTTCTTTATATGCCCGCTCATCGAACTCAGATAGTTGATGAAATCATTGCTGGCCTCCATCCTTGCTGTAGCTCAATCTGCCTAGATCTAGAAGATTCTATTGGAGATGGAACTGTTCACCAAGCTGAATTACAACTCTTTGAGACTTTAGACAAACTGAATCAAGCCTTGGAAACTGGCCAGCTAGATTTTGATTCTCTCCCTTTAATTTTTATCCGAGTCCGTTCTTCCCAACAATTTAATCAAATGCTCGACCATTCTTCTCCTGATATCTTTAAACTAGTTTCTGGATTTAATTTTCCTAAATTTGATTCTACTACTGCTCCTGCCTACCTTCAAGTTTTCGACAATTTTAGCAAAAGAACAAATCATACATTTTACATAATGCCAATTCTTGAAAGCAAGAGCATCATGAAAAAGAATACCAGAATGGAAGAACTTCTTTTTATATCAGAGTTATTAAAACCCTATAAAGAGCAAGTTTTAAATATCCGTGTGGGTGCAACTGATTTTAGTAATATTTTCGGTATTCGTCGTAATGTCCACCAGACTATCTACGATGTTAAACTTATTGCTGACTGTTTAACAGATATCTTAAATATTTTTTCCGCAGATTATATCTGTTCAGGACCAGTATGGGAATACTTTAATAGCCAATTTCAAGACGGGAATTGGGCTCATGGATTGAAAAAAGAGCTAGAGTTAGACAAACTTAATGGATTCATTGGAAAAACTTGCATCCATCCTTCTCAGCTAAGCCTTATTGCTGAGAATAACATTGTTAGTTTAGAAGACTACCAAGATGCTCTGACCATTCTTAATACAAATCAGCAGCAAATTGGTGTAATAAAAGGATATAAAGAAAACCGGATGAATGAAGTGAAGCCGCATAGCAAATGGGCAAAGAAAATTATCCAGTTAGCAGCAGTCTATGGCATAGCTGAAGGAGATAATACAAAGGATAATTCACTGAAATCGTAGAAGGACATACAAAAGTGTTCAGTCTAACTTTTTATTTGACTTGAATTGTCAAAGTAAGTGCACAATTTTACCATAAAATACTTCATAAGGAGTTTTCCAGTTGAGACACTTTCGTAGTCTATTATTTAGTTTGTCTTCCCACAGCTGAATGGTGTGCTCGTCAATGAATGTTAAGTCGCTCCCTTTGGGAAAATATTCTCGCAATAATCCATTGGTATTCTCATTAGTCCCTCGTTGCCATGGCGCATGAGGGTCTGGAAAATAGACCCCTACCTTTAATTGATTGGTCAAGTCTTGATGATTCGTGAATTCTTTTCCTCTATCTGGAATGACGGTTTCTTTCGGCAAAGGCTCCAACATTTGTACCATAGCCTCTATGACAAGTTTGCTTTTCTTGACCGCTACCTTCTTGATTTTAAGAAAACGAGAATAGCGATCGGTTAGAGTCACTAAACAAGCTTTTCCAGTTTTACCTGCAACCGTGTCTACTTCCTAATCACCGATCTTAGCTCGCTTGTTTGCTTCTTCGGGTCTTTCGTGAATGGTATGAGAAATAGGGATTTTCCCTCTATTTTCGACATAACCTTTTGTATGACGTGGTTTCCCACGATAACGAAGTTTGCGAATCACACCACGAGCGTCATGTGACAGCTTGTCGTCAAAGTGACCGCGACAGATGGCTCTATAAATCGTTTGATAACTAATAATCGATTTCCCATATTCTAGGCACAAACGGCCTTCTATTTCCTAAAGAGACCATTGGCAATCGAGAAAAAGGTGCTTGACGGTATTGCTTAAATGGTGATCTACTTCAAGCTTTCTCTTTCGCCCACAGTGTGACTTAGCATTGTGGTAAGATGCTTGTGCTTTGTTGGGAGAATAACTTCCTGATTTTGAATGTCGCTTCCACTCCCGACTAATGCTGGAAGGATGACGATGAAGTAATTTTCCAATTTGATAAAAGTTTAGTCCTTTTGTACGGTAAATCAGAATACTTTCGCGCTCATCTATGGTAAAATGGTGATAGCTCATAAGATTTTCTTTCGTAACTAGTTCGTTCAATTCTATTTTACTAGAAAATCTTATGAGTTTTTATTGTACACTTATATTGTATATTCAAGATATAAAGAAATAGTAACTATTCATCTTAAACATACCAAATTCTTTAGCGATAAATTTAACCCTTCCTTCGCCAGCGGATCACTAATTCTGAAGTCAGATGAGTCAGGATAATCGTCAGAAGGAAGACCCAACGGCCCTTTTCCCACTTGGTCAGATGCTGGAAATTAAGAAGAAAAAAAGATAAATCAATGAAGATGGGATGAAGGAAGAAATAAAAGATACTTAGGTCTTTTAAATGTCTCCAGTTTTTTTCTTGCTTCCATCTAGTTTTTAACAGCCAATTGAATAAGAAAAAACTAAACGGAATAAGAGCAAAGAAAAAGTTTTTATCTAATCCCTGCCTGAAGTAAATCAGCACTCCTTCTGCTACTAGCAAAAGACTTGATAGCAGAAGTAAAATCCTGCATTTTTTGTGTAATAACTCTATATGTCTATAATCAGCTAGAAAGTAGCCTAAATAGATAAAAATAGGCGTATAGAAGAGACCATTTCTGCTAGTAAAAAAGAGCTTAGCATAAGCATCATACCAGTCTGTTAAAAGACTAGGAGCCAGATAGGCGTGATAAGTCTCAATGGCACCTAAGGCATATAGAACCAGTAAAAGGACAAATGTTTTCTTGGGGCCTAATTTCTTATATAAAAAATGGACCAACTGTAAACCTAATAGAAAGGCGGGAATGTACCAAAGTTGATAACATAAGCCTATATACAGAAGCCCAGCCAATAAGGCTAAAGGAGCATAATGTTTAGGAAGTGGCAAGGTCCAAAAATAGGCCAAGGCATAAGGGACATAAATCCCGCTCCACAAAAGATACTGCTTCAAAACACGCTTAATATACAGCTTCATTTCCTGCTTCTTAGCCAAGCTGGATTTAAACATAAAAGCTGATGAAATCAGGAAAAAGGGCACTGCCATACGACCAAACATACTTTTCTGAGTAAAATGCAGGACTTCATTCTCAAAAAGCCGCTGACAATGCACCAAGATTACCAAAATTGAAGCCAGATACTGAAACAAACTGAGCATGGCGTAGTTGACCGGCTGCTCAGGCTCTCTGACACTTCTTTCTGTCATAAATAGTTCTCCCTAGGAAGATTGTGCTTAATAAATGGATTTAGTGCTTCCTCAGACAAAGATGCTGAACGGCAGCGGTCTACCTGTCTTACTACTTTCTATTAAACATTTAGATCTGCAAACTCTATTATTTAAAAAATATAGGATAGTAAACATGATAAGCTAGAAGAAAAACTAGTAAAAAAATAATAACTTGGGAAAGATATAGAATTTTTTTGCTTTTCTTTCCTTTTCTCCCATATTGGCAATAGAGATAAAGAGAAAATGCCAACACAGAGTATAGTTGACCTAGGAAAATTTCTGATATGTACTGACTGAGTAAGTAAAAACCTTTGCAGATAAGGATAAACACAGGTAACTGACATATCATCGTCATTATTAAGCTTATTGGAGCTGCAAAAAAAGAGGATTTCCCCGTTTTCAACGAATTTCTTAGTGATTTAAACCACATTACAAAGTAAAAAATTCCATAAATACAAATCAAAACTAAAAAAAGAAAACCTATTAGTATACCAGACTCTAAAGAAGAAGTTTGGCCTGTACTAAATGCTTGGCCAAAACCGAAAGCAAGTAGGAATAAGGCAAAAATACTTAAGAGAGGGGCTATTAGTAAAACTAACCAACTATAAATGTAGCATAAAGCAAAATAATCCTTTTGTTTCTTTAAAAATTTCATGTAAGTCCTTTTATTTTAAATCTCTCTATCCTTCCTTAACCAAAGATGTTGAAAGGCAGCTATGTCTCGATAAGGCAATTGGTTGCAGACAGCCAGCTCCATCTCAAGCATCTTTTCAGCCCAGTCAGGGGCCGTTTTATAGTCATTGGATTGCAGCCCGTAAAAAATCCGTACTCCCTGATAATCCTCAACTTCTAATGGCAGACCTGAGATAACTTCCTGAACCTGATAGACCTTTGCAGCTCCCATGCTGTGGGTTTGATATGCCTGACCCGCCAAAAGCTGCTGGGCCTTTTCTGGGTCATTTTCAAAAACCACCGTATGCATAATCCGCCCGACCTCGTGATGCTTGACCAGAGAAATTTTGCCGTCCTTTTTTAAGAGGCGGGAAAATTCTGTCAAATAGAGGGTCGGTTCTGACACATACTCTAAGACATTATGACAGATGATGACATCAAAAGACTGGTCTGGCAATGTTTGTAGAACTTCTAGACTGCCTTGCAATTGCTCATAGGAAAAGTCCTGCTTGCGCTCGGAAATCATTTCTGAGTTCGGCTCGATGGCGGTCACTTGGTTCTTTTCTGCTAAAAAATCAGCCACAAGTCCAAAACCGCTACCGAAATCAAGAATTTTCTGGCCTTTCAGCGACTCAAGAAAGGCAAAAATAATATCATACTGAAGCTTGCCCCAAGGCGCCTGAAGATGAGCCTTGTAGGCTTGTAGATTAGCTGTCATAAAACCTCACTTATAGTTAAACATATTGGCTGCCATCTTGTCGGCAATTCTTGGAAAAAGGGTATAAAGCTTGTGCGCTAGATTGAGAATCCCAGGTAGATTCATTTCCCGTTTCTTTTTGCCAAAAGATTTGACAATTTTGCCTGCTACAAAGTCTGGCTCAAGCATATATTTATCGACTGCTTTCACATAGGAACCGTCAGGATCCGCTTGATCGAAAAAGGCTGTTTTGATAGGCCCGGGATTAACTGTCGTAACATAGACTCCAAAAGGCAGAAGCTCCAAACGCAGGGCATTGGAAAAGCCGATCGCTGCAAACTTGGTCGCTGAGTAAAGACTGGACTTGCTACTGGCAATGAGGCCGGCCATACTAACGATATTGACGATATGTCCTCGGCCTGCCTGCTTCATCCGAGTCCCAAAGATACGGGACAGATTCATCAAGGCAAAGGTATTGACTTCAAACATAGCCTCGATATCGCTTGAGCTGATTTTGTCAAATTCTTCAAAAATTCCATAGCCAGCGTTATTGACTAGGACATCGACGTGCCCGTACTGGCTGTCAATCCACACAGCAAATCTTTCCAAAGCTGAGCTATCTGTGATATCCAGCTCCACTAGGTCAAGATTTTCCCTTTCTCCATATAGTTTTTCCAGCTTAGCCTTGCTCCGTCCGACCAAAATCAGTCGGTCAT
>ERZ773212.615-NODE-615-length-17224-cov-5.581105_pt1 | contig 17224 bp, 19 predicted proteins | sample MGYA00581005_ERZ773212 | MGnify/ENA primary metagenome ERZ773212 (study PRJEB29015, sample SAMEA2738154) | human oral metagenome | biome: human oral; feature: human-associated habitat; material: saliva | place: China | collected 2196 ... | reverse complement strand
ATACATCAGGATGAACCATACCGCATCCTAAGATTTCAAGCCAACCTGTATGAGAGCATACACGACAACCGTCACCACCACACATTACACAGGAAATATCTACCTCAGCAGATGGCTCTGTGAACGGGAAGAAGCTCGTGCGGAAACGAACCTTTGTTTCATCACCATACATGTGCCGCAAGAAGGACTCTAATGTACCTTTCAAGTCAGCAAATGTAATGTGCTCGTCGATGATGAGACCTTCCACTTGATGGAATACTGGGGAATGTGTCGCATCATAGTCCCAACGATAAACCTTACCCGGCGCAATCATACGAATCGGGCTGTTAGGCTCATGACGTTGCATAGTACGAGCTTGTACTGGAGATGTATGTGTACGTAACAAGAAGTTTTCTGTAATATAGAAGGAATCTTGCATATCGCGTGCTGGATGGTCTTTAGGCAAGTTTAAGCACTCAAAGTTATAGTAATCTTGCTCTACTTCTGGACCTTCTTCAACGGTATAACCCATTTTCATAAAGAAGTCTTCAATCATTTCATTAACCTTTGTTAATGGATGAATATGGCCAGTTTTCGGCGCACGACCAGGCAATGTAATATCGATGCGCTCTTGCTCTAAACGAGCATTTAACTCTGCCGTTTCCATGCGAGTTTTTACAGCATCAATTTCAGCCTCTAATGCTTCACGAACAGCATTAACAAGAGCACCAGCCTTAGGACGTTCTTCTGGAGATAATTTGCCAAGACCTTTTAATAAAGCCGTTACCTCACCTTTTTTACCTAAATATTTAACACGTATATCTTGCAACGCTTGTTTGATAGCAGCACCTTTGATGGCATCAAGGGCTTCTGCCTTAATACGTTGTAATTCTTGTTCCATTCAAGCATCCTCCTATAGTTAAAAGTCTAAACTATATTATACCAAATCAGGGTTGTCTTCTTCAATAAAACGCCATGGTAAATCAGGTAATGGCTTCTCTTCTAGTACAAAAAATGTACCACGAGCTAAATGTACAAGTTCACCTAATTCATTATAGATACGAGCCGTAGCCACCATAGTCGTTTTGCCATTATGCTCTACATTGGCTACACCGCGCAATACAGTACCACCCTTAACAGCTTTCACATAGTTACCATTAAGATCAATAGTGCTAACAGATTTACCCAATGTAAAACAAGCTGTACCCATCACACTATCTGCTAAACCAATACAAACAGCGCCATGTAAATCGCCCCTAAAGTTGCAGTAGTCTGTTTCATTCGTTTGCAATGTCATTTCTGCATGACCTGCTTCAACTGCTGTAACCTCTGAATCTTTCACCCAAGAAAATGGATTCTGACCTCGTAATTCGTTGAAATATTCTAACAATGTTGTAGCCATAAGGTTCTCCGTTCTATATACACATCTATAGACTAACTAATCTAAATACCAATTCTATTTCATTACTTGTATTAAAATCTCTATAATTTTATATCCAAATTCAATACAAATATATAAAAATAGTGCGTTACATCATACATATTGTATCATGCAACGCACCATATGCGAACAACTCTATATAATTATATAGTATGTTCTTTACAAAACACTATTACAAGTTCAAAACTATTCATAATGTAATGCATCGATTGGATTAAGTTTTGCCGCTTTACGAGCAGGATAAATACCAAATACCAAGCCGATAGCCATAGAGAAAGCAAAGGACATTATGATGGTTGGAATGGAAATAACAGTACTCAGCCCTGAGGCCATACCTATTAACTTAGAAGACCCAACGCCGAGAATAATACCAATAATACCACCCATCAAACTGATTACAACAGCTTCGATAAGGAACTGTGTAACAATGACATTATAAGTTGCACCTAAGGCTTTACGAACACCGATTTCTCGAGTCCGTTCAGTAACGGATACAAGCATGATATTCATAATACCAATACCACCAACTACAAGAGAAATAGCCGCTACCGCACCTAGGAACAAGGTCAATGTCCCCGTTGTTTCTTCCATAGTTTCCATAATGGAGTTCATATTTTGAATGTTAAAGTCATCAAGATTTGTATCTTTGATACCATGTCGTACACGTAATAAGTTTTCAATATCGGACTGCAAGCGATCGATACCATTCTCATCTTTACCTACCACATATATCATTCGTAAATAATCAATGCCGTCTACCCGTTCCATCGCTGTTGTGTAAGGAATAATAACCATATCATCTTGGTCATTACCCATCGCACCACTACCCTTACTATTGAGAACACCAATAATTCGGAATGGAATATTTTTAACGCGAATTTCAGCGCCTACTGGATTTTCATCGCCAAATAAATTTTTGACTACCGTTTTACCAACTACAGCAACGCGTTCACGATTCTGTACATTTTTTTCTGATAAGAAGCGCCCAGATTTCATGGACCAGTTATTAACATCTAAATAATTAGCATTAACACCAGACACAGAAGTAGTCCAGTTTTTATTTTGATAAATAACTACATATGCGCCATTTGTCATTGGGCTTGCAGCTTTAACGCCATCTAGTTTTGCAATAGCTTCGTAATCAGCTACCTTTAAGGATTTCATGGATCCTGGCGTTGGTCGTACACCTGGAGTACGCGGCGCACCTGGCATAACCATCAATAAATTTGAACCTAAGCTAGAAATGGAGTTTTGAATATCTTGCTTTACACCATTACCAATAGATACTAAAGCAATTACGGCAGCTACACCGATAATAATACCTAGCATGGTTAAAATAGAACGCATTTTATTAGCAATGAGGGATGCCCATGCCATCAAGAAACTCTCTTTATACATGAGTCACCTCCTGTACAGGTGTCATATTATGATTCTGGGAGTCCTCTACAATTAATCCATCTCGTAATACAACATTACGACTTGCATAAGTAGCAATCTCAGGCTCATGAGTAACGAGGATAATTGTACGTCCCTCGTCATAAAGCCCTCTGAAGATGTTCATAACGTCGATAGTAGACTTAGAATCAAGATTACCTGTCGGTTCATCGGCCATAATGATGGCGGGATTGTTTGCCAATGCACGAGCTATGGCTACGCGTTGACGCTGACCACCAGATAACTCGGATGGCAAGTGATCCATACGGTCACCAAGGCCAACAGACTCTAATAAGGCTGCGGCACGGTCATTACGTGTTTTTTTATCCATCCCCGCGTAAATCATAGGAAGTGCTACATTTTCTACAGCCGTTAATTTTGTTAATAAGTTAAAACTTTGGAATACAAAGCCTATTTGTTTATTTCGTACAAAGGCCAATTCATCATCAGATAAAGTAGCTACCTCATCTCCGTTTAGACGATAGGAACCCGTCGTTGGACGATCTAAACAACCAAGAATGTTCATAAAGGTAGATTTACCTGAGCCAGAAGGACCCATGATAGATACGAATTCGCCTTTATTGACCTGTAAGTCGATACCATGCAATACAGGCACCGATAATTTACCATTTACATAGGTCTTCGTAATCCCTTGTATATCGATTACTGCTTGATTCATATTCACCTACTATTAGAATGGTCCACGGCTATTATTCTTAGGTGCTGTTACATCACCACTTACGATGATTTCATCACCTTCAGATAAACCTTTTAGAATTTGTACATTAGTATCCCCAGTTACACCTGTAGAAACAGCGGTACGAACTGGTTGACCATCTTTCATTACATATACATATTCACCTTGTTTATCTGTACGTACTGCAGTAAGAGGAACTACTAAGGTATTTTTAATATCTTCACCAAAGATAGTAGCACGAGCTGTCATAGATGGTAAGAAATTACCTGCAATATTTTCAGGGATTTGAACCTTAACTGTATAGTACACTACACTATTACTTGTAGCGCCCATGTTACCTTTTGTACCTTTTGCAATTTCAGATACGTAGCCTGTAAAAGTTTCACCTGGCTTGGAGTCTACTGTGAATTCTACTTTAGCCCCTTGTTTAATACTACCAATATCTGTTTCGTCTACAGTAAGATAAATTTCTAAATTATTTAGGTCTGCAATTGTGGCAATAATCATTTGAGTAGAAATACCAGTACTAATCGTTTGACCGGCTTTTAGCGGCGTACCTACAACAGTACCTGACATAGGTGCAGTAATCGTAGCATCACTTAGATCCGCAGATACACGATTGAACGTAGATAAAGCACGTTCATAAGACGTTACGGCATCATCATAGGTTTGTTGAGCAATAGCATTTTGGGCTGCCAATGCTTTATAACGGTTCATATCAAGTTCCGCCTTAGCCAACGCAGCGCGAGCATCATCAACAGAAGCCTGTAGTTGTCGCGTATCAATATAAGCGATAACTTGTCCTTCTGTAACGTGATCATTTTCTTTTACTAAAACTTTTTCAAGCTTACCAGCCACATTCGTAGAAACGTCTACGTAATTTACAGGGTTAATAGTACCAGTAGCACTAATACTCGTTTTTACATCACCCTTTTCTACCTTGCCAGTAGTATATAAATTTTGTGTTTGCTTAGAACTTTCACTATGCATGTAGTAGTATGTACCACCACCAAGAACACAAAGAGCAACAGCACCCGCTACTATGCGTTTACGATGCTTTTGGAAAAATTCTTTCATTATGATCTCCTTAAATAAAGATGAAGATATATGTAAAAGAGATAATATGCTATATCAAAACATATAGTATTTTTAAATTATACAGTAGCAATTGCTTTTATGCAATATAATTTCATTGATGAATAAATTGTGACATATATAGAAAATGGCCCTAACGGGCCATTTTATTATCTAAATTAACTACTCAATATGGATAATAGAGTGTAGTCTTTTTCATTAATAGGGAAATCTAATAGTTCTGCCTCTTGATAAGAAATAGGACGGATGTGACCATCTATATAGCCCAATAATCGATTATCCACACCATTCATCAATAGATTAAGACAGGCTTCACTCATACGGGCTGCTAAAATCGCATCAAATGCAGATGGACCGCCACCGCGTTGTAAATATCCCAATACGGTCAAGCTCGGATCAAACTCCGTATGCTCCTTAATGAAGGCTTTTACCTCACCACTATTATAGGCACCTTCCGCTACGAGAATCACACTATATTCTTTTCCACGGATTTGTGTTTCCTTTAAATGTCGACATACGGCATGTAAAGGCATAGGATTTTCAGGAACTAATACGATTTCTGCACCGCACGCAAGCCCAGCTTTAAGTGCAATATGACCAGCTTTACGCCCCATTACCTCTACAATGGCTACCCGCTCATGTGAGTTAGATGTGTCGCGAATACGACCAACCGCATCAACTACAGTGTTTAAAGCCGTATCAAAACCTAATGTATATTGAGTGCCCCCCATATCATTATCAATGGTACAAGGAATAGTCATGGTGGACATACCGAGTTTTGCTAAACTTGTAGCGCCACGCATGGAGCCATCTCCACCAATAACGATGAGATGATCTATACCATGAGCTTTTAAAATATCATAGGCCTTTTTCTGAACCTCTTCATTTTGAAACTCAGGAAAACGAGCCGTTTTCAGCATCGTCCCACCTTGGGTAATAATGCCACCTACATCACGGTTAGATAAAGGAAATATTTTTTCCTCCATAATTCCTAAATATCCTCGTTCAATGCCAAACACTTCAAAACCTTCATGTATGGCTTTTCGAGTTAGCGCTCTTATGGCGGCGTTCATTCCAGGTGCGTCTCCGCCGCTTGTTAGTATTGCGATTCTTCTCATATCCATTACCCCCTTGTGGTGTACGTTGTTTGGATATAGTCTCAGTCTTTTGATTCTTGTTTACTACATTAGACGCCTTTTGCTTGCGACGTTTATCAAATTGTGTTTCCTTAGATGCATCTTTTACATCTATCTTGTCTGTTTCATTGGGTTGACGTCTTGCTTTAAATTGCACATTTGAGTCTACTAATTCGTCCTCAATACGTTGCATAAAATCATAGGTCCGACCATTTGTTGTGTCCAGTACAAAATCGCACTGTTTATACACTGGCTTCCAAGACTGTATCATAGCGTGTACAAAGGCATTAACATTCGTATAATCCATGGTAGGCCGCTTCCCAATGCGGCGATTAACACGACTCACTATACGGAATTGTGCTGCTCGAATACCAATGATATAAGAGTATTTTTTCAATACCTTCAATGTGCGATGTTCAATAGGGAAATTACCGCCTACAGAAATAACGGCTTCATGATACAAGCATACCTTTTTAAGTACATCCATTTCAGCACGGCGGAATGCTTTTTCCCCTATCTTTTTGAATATTTCAGCAATGGGCAACCCAAAACGACTTTCTAATACGCGATCGGTATCTACAAATTGCCAACCTTTACGTTCTGCAAGATTTCGGCCGAAGTGACTTTTACCACTTCCCATAGATCCAATGAGCATAATATTGCGTTTAATTATCATTTATTATGTGCCCCTTATTAATTCATATCCTTCATTGTACTATAAAATGGCTCAAAAACAAAGACAGACTATAGACATAATATCTATAATCTGTCCCTATAAAGAACGCAATATTTCTACTGTGGCTATATCCTTGATTTCACTGCACAATGTACGTAAACTACATTGCCCTTGCGCTCTATATCTTCTATTTCTATATGTCGTGAAGGCTCTTTTTCATCAACAGTATTAATCCAATTTATGAGTCGCTCTGTACTACCTAATAATGTTAATTCTAGTATGCCTTCATGCTCATCAGTACTGACAATCATTAATGGTTCTCCTTGTAAGGAATCAAAGATACTAGTATGGCTAGTATGAGGATTCTTGTTCTCTCTGAAAGTTTCTAATAGTTTAGCTTCCTTAGATACGATATAATCCGACTCCGCATTCATTTTTATAAGAAAAGTCTCTTGCTGTTCTTGTAGATAACTAGCTTTTTGACTCAAATGTACATACCCATATACAGAAAGACTAGTTACTATTCCCCACAGGACTACGGTCATTAGGATCTTGTTGATTGGTTGAGTGATGCTCTCTCTTAGATCCGTCCATATGGAATGTATAAATCCCTTTATCTGCTTTAACTGTTCCATGACACTCCATTCCCGATAATCTCTGTTGCAAAATAGCTATAAACTTGCGACATGCTTCATCGCTGGCACCGATACCATCAATACTTACATGACCATTCTTTATACTTAGACGCTGTAAACTAATATGTTGGTCCATAGCCGTATCAAGAATATATAGGACTATACTATTTTGATACATATTAACTTTATTACTATCTGATGTATTCTTGAGAATTTTATGTTTAATAGCCATTAACTCACTATATATTTGCTCAACCATCTGATACTGAGCATTTGTTTGTAAATTTTGATACTCTACCTTTTGCCGATCATATATACCGTAACTAGTCCAGCACATATATATAGACACTAAGCCTACCATACAATATATAAGACTTATGCCATACAAATAGTACCGATATGTATGCCATAGACTATGCCATCGTAAAGAACGAGGCATTAAATTTATACATTTATCTTTACCATCCCAAGCCAATCCACTTAAGCCCCCTTGCGGCCATACCAATAGCCATATCCCAATCTAACTGTCCTTTTTTGCAACGATTGCGACCACGCCCTAAGAATAATAACGGAATATATTCGGTTTCACCATATATAGAAATTATTTCTTCCATATCATTCCGCTCTTCATCAGATAAGGTATCTAAACCATACATGCGTATACCTTGAATTTCATGGATACCAAATGTTTGCAATCTAGCTTCTAACCTCTCCATTGCTTCCGATACATCACTACCGGTAATTGGAACAATACATTCCTCAATACATATATCATTCCACCATAACCATAGATGCATAGCTCCGTCTTCAACTACACCCGTTACCGTCCCACTACGCCGCATCAAGCAGTAACAAATAGGAATAGGCCAAAAATCTATAACATCTACTGGCGCATACGTATCTCGTATGCCTTGTTTTAACAGCTCAAGCGAATGACGATCTACAGCTACCATAAACATATGATAACTATGTCTAGGATATTCCCGACGACACGCATCCATTTGGAAACTATCTCCATCAAAGTTAAAGTAATCCTCTACGTTCCATTTAATAAATTCCTTCATATCAAAATCGTGAGGATCATAAGGTGCTACACGCATTTGCGTATCTATATTAGCTACAATGCTATAGGCCCCTTCGTCTAAATCATAGGTTTCAATAAATCTAGTAACGTCTTCATCAATAGGTCCACTCCGTTTCATCTCTAATGCATCGGTAATGACCATTGTTTTATTTTCAATATGAGCAGTAACACATACAATACGCTCATCCGTAATACAAACGCCAGAATGAATTTTCTTTTTCCGTTTCATAGCCTCACCTCAATAAGGTTTTACCTTTACCACATGCATACGCTTATCTTGATCTACTGTGACATACATATGAACGCGGCTCACTATTTCCCGATTTTTTAATCTTCCATAACTCATAACATGACGAGGATTATCTATCGAACGATCCGGTTCAATCGTAATCTCTACATTCGCCTCATCTGTAACTATTAGTTTTTGTTGAAAGTCCCAAGTATTACCGGCCTTACAGTACCCTACAAACCAATGAGCTCCTCTTTGAGCTGCATAATGAGCCTCTTCTAAATGGAGTTCATCGACAGCATTGCTTTCACAAATTTGACTAATACGAAGTCCCATAAAGGCTAAGAGCAATAATAAGGACATCGTAAGTATAGCTACATATGTAATAAAGCCCGCATTATGGGCTCCTCCGTTCATGACTTGTCTCCTCATTATCTTTATACCAATCATAAATAGTACTTTGCCCTATAGAAACCTCATATAGAGTTAATCCACCATATCCGCTAGTATAGGTCTTATTATTAGTAAAGCGATTATTAATGTACCATCGCAGATGAACTGTTTTATTATTATCCAAACTAAAAGGGTGTTCCTGCGTATACCCTACATTACGCTTATCTCTCGTTCCGATGATGCGACTACCACTTACGGGCTGCAGGCTACCATCCGTAAGCTTTCTGTAAAGAGCATGTCTTTGTACAGTTAAGGTCGTACGCTTTGTATCATGAATATATAAGCTTATATTCTTATCCTCTACGGTAACCTTAGCAGGATTCCATATCATTTGAGCTACAACCATGCGCCGTGTATAACGACCATCCTCCATCATCGCTACGCTATCGAGTAATTTGGCATCCCACATAACCGCATAGAATACAATGCCTAAGAGCAAGGTAAGGACTATGATAGAAATAGTCAGACTTATGAGCGTAGAGTATAAAATAAAACCCCTTTGCCTAGCCTTAACCATTATCGTCTTTCCTCCAAGTTTTATCGTGCTTACTCCAAGTCAATTGCCAGTGAATAGACTACTTGTTCATTATCTATGGCATCTACTGTTAATCGTTGTAGTGAAATACCCTGTACTACTACGGGGTTCACGTACATTCTATAAGTAATAGCCTCATTAGGGCTCATGATAAATTGTGAGTGATGTACGCCTGTTTGAAGTATTCCCGTTTCATAATATGCTGCTTTACCTTCCTCCACATACGTTATAGTATCTTGCAATATATGGTCCCAATAATAAGCCTTATATATCGTTAGCGTCGCCATCCAGAACACAGATAATACAATAGGTAAAATAAACATAATAATAGCTGCGGAGATTAAAGCATCACCATACATAAACCCGTCAATGTACTTCTTCCCATCTGATACGCCCTGTTTGTACCGATACCCATATGCGATTTTTCTCACCACTTTCACGATCTGTTAGAACAATTTCTGTTCCATCATAAGGTAAACCAAGAGCTGAAAAGGAAATAACAGTCATAGACCTTGTATTCTCAATATTAGGAGGCAATGATATATTTACCGTATGATGATTGGCATCTTCTTCAACAGTGTAACTATCCTTATTTAATATGAAGAGCATTCTACCTTTCCCATTAGACTTATGTCCAAGCATAGACCAAAGCTGAACCTTTTTTAGCATATACACCACCTCTTGAGTGGCTCCATTTAGGGTATACCGACTAGGTGTTGTCACAATAGGTAATGCAATAGATATAAGAAGTAATACTAAACTCATCGTAATCATCCACTCAGCTAGTAAGGAGCCTAATTGTCTATTTATAGGTTGTACCTTAGCCATTGGTAAATTACCTCCATATATAGACCTCCATGCAAGGCGCACCAACCTCCAAAGCATAGAAAGGGACCAAAGGGAATGTATCGATTACGATAGCCTGTTAGTAAGAGATAGAGAGAACCAACACAAAAAGCTACGTAAAAGAAACATACAATTTCCCATGGCGTAAGCCATGTGGCAATGGCAGAAAACCATTTCACATCACCCAGTCCAAAGCCTTTATGACTAATTAGACGAAGTCCATATGTAATAGCCCCTACACTCATAACACTTAATAGGGTTATTAACATAGATTTATCGTTTATATAGCTATATATAATACCACCTAGTACAAGGGCCATAGCCCCTTCATCGGGCAATATATAGTAATGCATATCGATGGTAGCACCTGCTATGATGATGAGTGAAAACGCAGCATACAAAGCAATGTGAATAAAAGATATTGCCTTCGATGATAATAGAATAGGTAACACTACAGATGCTATATATACGATGAGTCCTATTACATAACTAGTCCCTTTCATACCTTGTCCTTCCATATATTAAGCACCTTTAATCGATGCCAATACTAGGCCATCAATGTCTACGTACCTAATAAACAATATATGTCGATTAAATTAAACATTATGTACCCAATAAACAATATATGCCCATTGAATAATACATACCTATCGATTAAGGTACACTAGGTGCTGTTACAACTACGGCTTTTGCGGTACCACCACTAACAGTTTCATAGGTAATGGTATATTCTTTACCTTTTGCAGTCTTAACATGTTCAGTGAGATACCCTTCTTTGTAAAGGTTTTCAACTGTCGGTGGTGTATCAACGTTCTTGTCTATCATATAAAGCTGAGTGGCATTTTTTATGATTTGAATATCTGCCGTTTCTTTTGCAGATCGCGCTCTATCGGCGGCAGATAAGAACTGCGGCATCGCAATGGCTGCTAAAATAGCGATGACTGCAACGACAACCATTAATTCGACAAGGGTAAAACCACCTTTTCTAGACTTGTTAAGTCCTTCACGAACACGACATATATGCAATCGCTCTACTATCCATTGTCCACACATTTCTAATCGATGATTTATCCCATGAACCATATGTATAACGGAACTCATAATATCCTCCTTTTACATTATTTAATACAATTCGATGCAATATAATACTTGTAAAATGATGTCTATTGTCCTCCTAGTTTGGCAATAGACGTAAATAAGGGATACATAACAGATACGACTAATACGGCTACACCAATGCCCATCACGGTTAATAGTACAGGTTCTAATAGTCGCTCTAAGCGACCGATATATTTTGAAAGTATAGACTCATAGTAGTGACCACAATGGTTTAACATCTTTACTAACTCACCGCTTTCTTCTCCAATAGAAACCATTTGCCATATAAAATCATTTCCTATATGACCATTGCGTAAGCTTTCTTCAAAAGAATGGCCAGTTAATAGTTTTGCCTCCACCTGCTCACTACATTCACGGCCATATAGATTGCCCCATAAAAGACGAGTAATATTTATGGTATGAATGATCGAAATACCCGAGTCAAGCAACAATGCCCAGACTTTCAACATGCTTGTATAGTACACACAAGTACTCCATTGGTATCGGTGAGCCAACTGCCAAAGCCAACGATGTACTTTATATCTTATACTATGCTGCTTATAAGCCAATACTATTGAACCTATTACAACACTATGTATACCTATTACCATCAAAGGATGTTCCTTTAACCCTTGTCCTAATGCAAAGAGGGCTCGTGTCACCCATGGTAATGTAATATGCATGGTAGTAAAAACCTTTTCAAAGGATGGAATGATAAACAGGATGGTAACGAGAAAGAATACGTTCATCATGAGGAGAAGAAATATAGGATAAGAAATAGCACTTATAACCTTTTGACGAAGTTGTCGTTCCCAATCGTAGTGACGTGAAATATATTGTAAGCTTTCACCTAAGGTGCCTGCGGCCTCTCCACTTTCTAGTAGTGCTAAGGCTATCGCAGGACAGCCTTCACTACGCAATGCTTGCGATAAGGTTTGGCCTCGCTCAATCGATTCATACAAGGCTGTATATAGCAAGCCTCGCTTTCCATGACAGAGTAACTGTAAAGCCCTTCGTAAAGGCACACCAGACTCGATCAGTAAGCCTAGTTGATAGGTTACATCGACCACCATAGAATGATTCCATTTATGTTTCTTCTTGTCTACTTGTAATAAGATTCTATAAATCTTGTATCCATCGCGTTTCAGCCGTGTTGCAATCTCCTGTTCTGAATCGCCCCACATCAACCCTTTCTCTGTTTCATTATGCTCATTTTTTACGACATATTCATAAGCCTCCATGTACTCACCTACGATAATTGTTGATCTAATAGCGTATGTAGTTGTTGTTGAGAGCCATATTGTGCCTTTACATCTCGCACAGCCATTTCTAGTGTTTTCATAGGTAATTGTGTCTCTTGAATGGAAATAATTTGAGGTTCCTTACGAGTGCGAATTAAATTTGCTACTGCATGGGTATTTAACAAAATATCACGAATAGTAATGAACTTCTTATTCCACCTAAGAAGTCGCTGACATATAACGGCACGTAACACTTGAGATATTTGATTGCGCACCTCTTGTTGTTGCTCTCCTGGGAAAAGAGATATCATGCGATGAACAGCCATTACGGCTCGCTGTGTATGCATAGTAGCCATTACAAGATGCCCCGTCTCTGCTGCGTGAAGTGCAGCCTCCAGGGTTTCTCGATCCCGAAGTTCTCCTACCATAATGACATCGGGGTCCTCCCGCAAGGCATCTCGAATGCCGTCAGACATAGACCTAATATCGGCACCTAATTGCCTTTGATGAATTAAAGACCGTTTAGGCTTAAATTCAAACTCGATAGGGTCTTCTAAGGTGATGATATGGCGCTCCATTGTCTGATTAATATAATCGATACAACAAGCTAAGGTAAAGCTTTTACCACTACCCGTAGGACCACAGACGAGCAATAAACCATCATGAGACTCACATAATTTTTGTAGCAATTGCCCTTCACTATTATCATCTAATGAAAGTTGTTGATGACAGAGTAAGCGCAATGTTCCACATATGGTTTGATTAGCTCGATATAGATGAACACGAATGCGCACACCACAACAAGAGCAGGCTTCATCGATCGATTGCCATTCGTAGGAGGCAATTTCACAGCGCCGTAAAATATCTTCGATTAAATCTGTGGTACACAGAAAGCTAGTAGCCTTCAATCCATCACCATGTCGCAAATATATAGGTTGTCCACATTGTAGATGAATATCTGTTGATGATAAAAGTATTGCTTGTTCTACAATAGTTTCTAAACTTTCACTATTACAGCATGAGTCCACAACGATGCACCTCCTCAATAGATGTAACATGCTGAGATACGGCCTCACGGGCAGAGTCCTCTAATGATAGTAATACATGTGTTTCTAATTGGTCCCAACAGGCCGAATTAGCTGGAATCTCTAAAAATTCAAAGAGTGCTGTCCGCCCATGATACGCTGTACCATCGAATTTTCTAACTAACCTTTGTGCAATTGCCCCCATTAAGGTAGCTCGGATTAAATATGGTTCTACCCCCATATCCATGAGCCGTGTTACTACGCCTATAGCTGTATTGGTGTGAATAGTAGATAATACGCGATGTCCCGTTAAAGCGGCTTTAACTGCCAACTCTGCAGTCTCCTTATCCCTGATTTCACCAATCATAATCGTATCGGGATCTTGGCGTAATACAGATCTAAGGCCTTTTGCAAAGGTAAAGCCAATCTTCTCATTGATACCAATTTGGATGGCTCCTTTGATTTCAGCCTCTACAGGATCTTCAAGACATATGAGCTTTGTTTCCTTTAAATTTAACATGCGAAGCATGGCATATAGAGTAGCAGTCTTGCCACTGCCCGTAGGCCCACAGATGAGCAGTAAGCCATAAGGACGTTTTAGTAATTGCTCAATGTGTTCAAAAATATCTATGCGCATACCTAAAGCTTTAAGATCTTTATGACTGCCCTCATTGCCCATGAGGCGACAAACTAACGTCTCTCCGTATAAGCTGGGCAACGTAGATACGCGCATTGTTATGGCTTTATCTTTATGACTCCAAGCCCAACGGCCGTCTTGAGGCAATCGTTTCTCGCTAATATCTAAGGAACTACAAACCTTGATGCGATTAATAATAAGCTCCGCTTCTTCATTAGATATGGTCATGTAATTGTGTAACAATCCATCTTGTCGTAGTCGAACATGCACACCACTTTTAACAGGATCAAAGTGAATATCGCTCACATGATGTTCTAAGGCATGTAAAATAATATCGTCTAACGTCACGTCTACATACATGGTCACCTCCAATACCTTGCGGTATGTTTTTACCTCACACTAGCGTATGGCGTTATAGGTTTCGACATTCTCCTCAAAATCCCTTTTTTATTTTTAAAAATCCACGAAGCGAAAACTTTTTATTTTACGCATACAAAAAAGGCGCCCCGAAGGGCGCCCTTATTGGACTATTAGATATTACGTATCTTATTTTAAGTTGTAAAATACATCATTACCTTTATATTGAGCTGTTTCGTATAACATTTCCTCAATGCGAAGCAATTGGTTATATTTTGCTACACGTTCAGAACGAGCAGGTGCACCAGTCTTAATTTGACCAGCATTTACAGCTACAGCAATATCAGCGATGAATGTATCTTCTGTTTCACCAGAGCGATGAGATACGACGCAAGTGTAACCAGCGCGTTTAGCAAGTTCCATAGCGTCAAAAGCTTCAGTGAGGGTACCAATTTGGTTAACTTTTACAAGAATAGAGTTACCTACACCAAGCTCAATACCACGAGCTAAACGTTTTGTATTAGTTACGAATAAATCGTCACCAACGAGTTGTACGCGGTCCCCAAGACGATCTGTTAATAATTTCCAGCCTTCCCAATCTTCTTCAGCAAGACCATCTTCGATGGATACGATTGGGTATTTGCCTACTAAGTATTCGTAGAAGTCTACCATTTCAGCAGCTGTTTTAACTTTTCCTTCGCCAGCTAGATTGTATTTGCCATCTTCATAGAATTCAGAAGATGCAGAATCAAGAGCCAATTTGAAGTCTTTACCAGGCTCATAACCTGCTGCTTTAATAGCTTCACAGATTACTTCCAATGCTTCTTCGTTAGATGACAAGTTAGGGGCAAAACCACCTTCGTCGCCTACTGCAGTGCTAAGACCTTTGCTATGAAGCACGGATTTCAATGTATGATATACCTCTGCACAGCTGCGAAGAGCTTCTGCGAAGGATGTAGCCCCTACAGGCATGATCATGAATTCTTGAATATCTACGTTGTTATCCGCATGAGCACCACCGTTCAAGATGTTCATCATAGGAACTGGCAATTCTTTTGCATTAAAACCACCAAGATATGCAAACAATGGCAAATCTAAAGATTCAGCTGCTGCACGAGCTACTGCCATAGATACACCAAGGATTGCGTTAGCACCAAGGTTAGATTTATTATCTGTGCCGTCTAATTTCAACATCAAGTTATCGATTGCCACTTGTTCTGTAGCATCATAACCGATAAGTGCAGGACCAATTTTAGCATTTACATTGTCGATAGCTTTTAAAACGCCTTTACCAAGGTAACGAGATTTATCACCATCGCGCAATTCTACGGCTTCAAACATACCAGTAGAAGCGCCAGATGGAACAGCTGCTGTAGCAATAGTGCCATCTTCTAAACATACTTCAACTTCAACTGTTGGATTGCCGCGGGAGTCTAAAATCTCTCTTGCAACGACTTGTTCAATTACTGCCATTTTATCACCTCATAAATCTAATGTGGAGTTATAAAAATCTTCCACCACTATGTATCGATTGGGGCTAACTATAGTGAAAGTTAGACCTCAAAATTATGCTTTATGTACTAAGCTATGTCCTGTCATAGCACTTGGTTGTTCTATGCCAGCCAAATCTAATAATGTAGGAGCAATATCACATAATTTACCAGCTTCTAACGTAGCTGTTTTTAGAGTATCACTCATTAAAATTAAAGGAACTAAATTTGTAGTATGCGCCGTATGGACTTTACCAGTTTCATGGTTTACCATGAGCTCCGCATTGCCATGGTCTGCTGTAATTAGCAAATGACCATTTTTACTGCGAATAGCCTCTACAATGCGACCTAAACAAGTATCAACTGCTTGAATTGCTTTAACGGCTGCTTCAAAACTACCTGTATGACCGACCATATCTGGGTTTGCAAAGTTCAAGATAATCATGTCATACGTTTCATCTTGAATGGCTTGTACAACTTTATCAGTCACTTCATAAGCGCTCATCTCAGGTTGTAAATCATAGGTAGCTACTTGAGGAGATTTCACAAGAATGCGGTCCTCACCTTCAAATGGTTCCTCTTTACCACCGTTGAAGAAATACGTTACATGAGCATATTTCTCTGTCTCAGCAATACGTAATTGACGAAAACCACCAGTGCTTAAGACTTCACCTAATGTATCAGACAAGGTGTCTTTTTCATATACGATATGAACTGGCAAGCCATCTTCGTACTTGGTCATAGTCGCCATATACAAGGATAGTTGTTCTCGTTTAAAGCCATCAAAGTCAGGCAATACTAAGGCTTTTGTAAGCTCACGACCACGGTCTGGACGGAAATTACAGAAGATAACTGCATCTCCATCTTTAATAGTCCCTTCAGCATCAATTACTGTAGGAAGAACAAACTCATCCGCTACATCTTTGTCGTAGGACTGCTGTACTGCTTCACAAGCAGTTTTTGCTGTTTCGCCTTGACCGTTTACAATAGCATTGTATGCCAACTCAACACGGTCCCATCGATTATCGCGATCCATAGCATAGTAACGACCACTCACAGTAGCAATCTTACCACAGTTCAACTCTGCCATATACGCTTCTAAGTCTTTTAAATAGCCTTGTGCACATTGAGGGGCT
>ERZ773212.612-NODE-612-length-17281-cov-3.649193_pt1 | contig 17281 bp, 5 predicted proteins | sample MGYA00581005_ERZ773212 | MGnify/ENA primary metagenome ERZ773212 (study PRJEB29015, sample SAMEA2738154) | human oral metagenome | biome: human oral; feature: human-associated habitat; material: saliva | place: China | collected 2196 ... | reverse complement strand
GCCGGGGGATCGGCGGGCAGGGGCTCGGACGTTCCCTCCGGAGCACTTCCTCCGGGTGGTGCGCCGGCCGAGGGATCGAGCAGGGGATGGATGTGCAATTGCTCCCAAAACTCGACGGGCGCCGCGACATATTCCACACACCAATCGGAAGAGGCGTTGTGCATCACGACGCTGCGCAAGTCGCTGACGATCATCAGATCATTGGCACCCACCGTCCAATCGCCGGTGGGGGTATGCAACCGTGCATCGCCGGAAAGTGCAAGCAGAAAAGCGACCGACGAGCGTTCTCGTCGTTCGATCTGCGGTTGCATCTCCATACCGCCGATGAGTTGATTACCACAAAATACTGTTGCCATGACGCAAAGATACGCGTTTTGCGAGAATTTGACAACGATACAAACAGGAAAATGCAATGAATCAGCGCTTTTTTGTGATTCATGCACAAAAACGGGCCGCAAAAGTGAGAATTGTGCTATTCGAGCTTGCATTTTTACGTTACAATCTGCTCTTTCGCCCTGCGAACTTGTGATTGCGCCCATCTGTCAACGGGAATCCCAACGAGATAAGAACCCGGGAGGTGGCCGCTATGTGACGTATCCTCAAGGGCTTTCTGCCGGTCACGGCGAACCTGCCGACGGTTCATTCACAATTATCTTTCGTCAGGGTGTTGCCATTCGGCAACGCACGTTTTTAGCCTTGCTCTCCGTTTGGATGAATCGTAAACGCGAGCTCGTCGTCGCATTCGTCCTGCCGCTGTGCATGGTCCCATGTACCTTTTAAGATGCGCACCACTACTTCCTAAAAAACTCCCCGCCACAGTAAGTGTGGCGGGGAGTGACGAGCAGGTCGTCAAAGAAAAAAGGGCACAACGCGCGGGGCGCTGTGGAGGAGGCTACCGACCGATCGGAACACCGGCGGGCGATCAGAATTTGTTGGAGGCGGGAAGTCCGCGCAGTTGGTGATCGGCCATCACCGGGCGCAGGCGGCGCAGGAAGTCGGTGTAGTCGCGACGCGATTGCGGCGTCCAACCGGCTTCGGCCAGTGCCCAAGCACGGGGGAAAGCCATATAGAAGATGCGTTCGGGACGCGGCATGCACTCGCTCCACAAGGTGCCGGTGACACCGAACATGTATTTGTCTTCAAACTCCTTGCCGCGTCCCCAAGCGGGATCGAGCGCGTAGGTTTGCTTGAGCGAAGTGACGGGCATGCCCCAGTTGACTTCGGGAAGATCGCCGGGAGCCATGGGATAGTCGAGATAGCAGTGCTCGCCCGGGCAGAGCATCACTTTCACGTTGTTGCGTTCGGCGGCTTCGAGGGCTTTGGCAGTCAGTCCGTTGCGCCAAGCGAAGGTGACACAGCCGGGTTGAATTTCCTTGAAGTCGGTTTCATACCAGAACATGGGCGTTTTGCCGAGCTTGTCGCGCAAGTGGGCGATGACGCGGTCGAAGAGGTATTTCTGCAAGCGCCAATTCTCACTGCGGTCGCGAGAGGTGATGCCGAGGCGGGCTTTGAGGGCGTTGCAAGAGGAGTCGTTCGTCCAACAATCGAGAGGCGGCATGCCCGCTTCGTCACCACCGAGGTGAACATAGGGGGCGGGGAACACTTCGGCCAGCTCGTCGAAGACGTCGAAGAGGAATTGGTAGGTGAACTCCGAAGCGGGGTTGAGCAACTCGTTCGATACACCGCAGGTGGTGCGAATGGGTACCTTCTTGGCTCCCGGGGTGAGTTCGGGATAGGCGTGAATGGCGGCGACTTCGTGGCCGGGCATCTCAATTTCGGGGATGACCATGACGTGGTGGGCGGCGGCGAAGGCGACCAGTTCCTTCATTTCGGCCTGGGTGTAGAACCCGGGACTGGAATAGAGCATGTCGTCCATGGCGGGGCGGGTGCTGCTCTCAGCCACGAGGCGCGGATATTTTTTGATCTCGATGCGCCAAGCCTGATCGTCGACGAGGTGGAGGTGCAGGGCGTTGAATTTGTAGCGCGCCATCTCGGTGACGATTTGTTTGAGTCGGGCGAAGGGGATGAAGGTGCGACAGGGGTCGACCATGAGTTCGCGAACGGCGGTGCGCGGTGCGTCGGCGATGAACAGCGGCGCGAGTTGTGCGGGCTGCGTGGCGAGCAGTTGGTCGAGCGTCATGAGCCCGTAGTAGACCCCGGCGGGCGAACCACCGACGATGCGGATACCCTTCTTATCGACGATGAGCTGATAGCCTTCGGCACTGCGAATGGCAGTCGTGTCGACCGAAAGTTGCAATGCGGCGTTGCCGCGCAACACATTGACGCCGGTGCGCTCACGCAGGATGCGACGCGCCACTCCCGATTCGTTGTGGAGGGCGGGGGCAGCTTCGATGCGACCGATGCGCGAAAGCACGAATGGGGCGCCGGAACGCTCCTCGAGCTGGGCGGGCAGGGGGACAAGCGCATATTTCTCGGTGTTCTTCTTCGCGCGCAGACCGTCGGTTTCGGCAGGCAGATCGGTGGCGGGCACGCCGTTGAAGGCGGCAAAACCGACCACCTTGGGGCGGGCGCCGGAGAAGTTGACTTTCTGCAAACGGGTGCAGCCGTTGAAGGCAGCGGAACCGATCTCTTCGACACTCGCGGGAAGGGTGATTTCGGTCAAACCGCGGCAACCCAAGAAGGCCTGGTAGCCGATTTTGCGCAGCTTGGCAGGGAGAACAATGCGACGCAAGTTGCTGCAGCCGAGAAATGCATTGTCGGGGATTTCGGTGACGTCGGCTTGACTGAGGTCGAGCTCTTGGAGTTGCGGACAGAGGTCACGCAACTGTCGGAAATCGCTATTGCCTCGCGCGGTGAGGGCTCCGCTGAGGGCGAGTTTCGTGATCCGCGGTTTCTGTGCGGGGGTGAGGTCTTTGAGTTGCTGCACGCTGACGAGTTCCGTGATGCGGTCGGGCATGGCGGTGGAAGCGGTCTGCGCACTGAGCGCCAGGGTGGCGCAGCAGCACAAGGCGAGAAGGATTCTTTTCATGGGAAGGGGTTTGGGTGATGATGGGCGCGGCGTCCGGGGCGGGAAGGCGCACCGCAGCAGATGGGGCGGCGGGGATCGAACCTACTCGGCCAGGGTGACGCGACGCGTGCCGTCGGGCAGCTCGTCGATGTCGACTCTCACGGCGTTGTCGGGCAACAGCGGTTCGATGAGTTCGGGCCACTCGATGAAACAGGGGGCGCCGGAATAGAAATAATCGTCGGTGCCGATGTCGAAAGCTTCGTCTACTTGCTTGATGCGATAGAAGTCGAAGTGAAACACCGGGCCGTTCAAGACGTTGCTGTGATATTCGTTGACGATGGCGAAGGTGGGCGAATTGACCACGTCATCGACACCGAGCACGTCGCAGAGAGCCTTGATGAAGGTGGTTTTGCCGGCGCCCATCTTGCCGTAGAACGCGAAGACGTTGCGACGCTTGTCATCGAAATGTGCGGCGTCGGCAAAACGGCGAGCAGTTTCGCCGATGCGATCGATTGAGGGGATAATGAATTCCATATGGCGAAGATACAATATTTTTTGCGATGGCTGCGGCTCCGCTCGGGTTTTAACGCGGGCACGGCGGGGTGCAGAACGACGGATCGAAGGCAGGCGAAGGGACTGCGAGCCGATCGACTGAAGCGGAGCGGCACCTATATATAATTAAGGAAGGCGGAGCGGGCGCTCCCCCACGTATCAGCAACGGGAGGGGACAGCCAATAGAAAAGGTGCGGGTGAACTCGCACGACGAGTCGCCCGCACCGATTCGGTTCGTTGGGTGTTGCGGCATTTCGTCCGCTAGCGTGTGCGCGCCCGAACGAAATGCGGAGAAAGCGCGGCGGCGATCAGGCTTTGGCGGCGAGTTCGCCGACGATGCGTTTGAGTTCGGAAACCAGGCGCTCGAGTTTCACGCCGGAACGGTCGCTCATTTTCTGCACATCGGCTTTGGCGGCCATGATTTTGCCGAAGGGGGTGCGCAGCATGGCGAAGAGCGGCGAGATCTCGGTGAGTCGCTGTTTCAAATCGGGATATTGCTCCAGCAGATCAGCCAAGCGGGTTTGCGCTGTGATGCTCTCGGGCGAAATGCCGGCGGCCGGGGTTTCGACTTCGGTTTGCAGTTGCACATGGGGGCTGACGACGGGGCGAACCGGCTCTTGGGCAGCAGGAGCGGCGGGCGACTGTGTCGACGGAGCCTCAGCCGGCACGCCGGTCTCGTCTGCCCACTTGAGCAGGGTGCGCGAGCCCTTGAGCGAACGGATGTGGGTGCAGTCTTGCATCATTTCGAGCACGCCGCGGAAACGTCCGTTCTCGTCGCGCACGGCAACATAGAGAATGTAGATGAAGAGATCGGGCTTCTCAATCCAGAATTCGGCCTTGTCTTGCTCGCCCGAACGCAGTTTGTCGATCACTTCTTTCACCACATGTGCGCTCTTGCGGGGGTGGCAGTTCATCACTTCACGCCCGATGACGTTGCGGCTGCGCGGGAATACACGGTGATCGGTGTCGGTGTAGAAGCAAACGAGTTCGTTTTCGTCGACGAACGAGAGGTCGACGGGCATGTGGCGATAGATGAGATTGATTTGCTCGAGGGTGAGTTTGCCGGTGGTGACATCGAGCAGCTCGTTGGTGCCGGTAGAATAGCCGTATTTCGAGAGCAGCTGTGCCAAATCGGCGGCGAAGCCTTCGGCGGGCGCGGCAGGGGCAGCGGCTTCGGCGGCCGCCTTGCGATGGTCGACTTCGATGTTCAGATAGGCATAGCCGATTTCGTGGTCGCCGGCTTTCATTTGTGCGAACTCGTCTTCGCTGATCATGGCGCAGGATGTGGGATAGAGAATGGTTTCCTCCTTGTCCATGAGGTCGCGACCGTAGTAGACTAATTTTTGACACTCGGCCACGAAGGCATCATCGTCGCCTGCATCGAGCAGTCGGCGCGTTTCGCGCATCAGGTCGCGCACCATGTCATCGAAAGTCCACATCGTGGTGGTGGGACGATCGAAACCCTTCTGCTCCAACACGGGATAAAGTTGGTTTTGCTTGCGCTTGTAGTGAACGGGATATTCGTTGATGCGCTCGATGAGGTCGATCCATTGGTTTTTGATCACGGGGTATTGCACCAGATCTTCGACCTGCAGCAAGAGGCGTTTCAGCTCGTCGTTCTCTTCATAATAGTGCGTGATGGGGTGATCGGCGGGAAGTTGCGGACGCGAGTAGTCCATGAAGCCTTCGAAGAGTTTGATTTTCTGTGCCATGTTCTCGCGAATGCACTCGTCGTCGGTGTGTTCGGTCATGGTTTGCTCGATGAAGGCGAGATGATAGGGGCGGAGCGAACCGACACGGCGCGCCACTTCTTCGCGTCCCTGCTCGAGGGTGATTTTGCCGGTGACGAAGCGTTCCTCGATGTCGAGAATGGCTTTCATTTTCTCCAAATCGACGGACGGGAGAAACTGCTTCATTTTATCGTTCATGTGCATGTGCTGTTTGTTGAATGAGGAATGAGGGGGAGCACGCTCCCGTTGTGGCCTTGCGGCATGTACAAAGATAGCATTTATCGCGGGGGAAGCAAAAATCGCAGACGATTGTTTTTCCACTTTCTGCATACTATTAACATTAGAACGCGCAAAAAGCCGCATTTATTGGAGTCAAGCCAAGGCGAAAAACGTATCTTTGTGTTTTCATCAGCTTTGAAATGATTATGAAATCCAAGCTATTCACCCTACTCTGTACCTCTTGTCTAGTACAACTGGTGTCGGCACAGAATTTCACCCAATGGTGGAAGCAGGTCGATGCGGCCGCCGAAAAAGACCAGCCCAAGACGGCCATACAATCCTTGCGCCTCATTCGCCAAGAGGCCATTCGTTCGGGCAATGCTGCCCAATTGCTCCGCGCTCTCTTCACCGAACAGGTGATGCAAGAGGAGATTGCGCCGGACAGTGGTGCGGTGATGCGCCAACTCATCGAGACAGAATTGGCCAAAGAAAAGCGGCCGGTGGAACGCGCCCTGTGGCTCAATGCCTTGGGACGCCTGTATGCCGAGAAAGCACGCAGCGCCTGGAGAGGAAACGACACAGCCGACGTGAGAAAAGCGCACGACTTGCTGCTCGAATCGGTGCAACAAACGGCGCTGCTCGGCGGGGCTCGGACTCAACACTACGCCACACTTTTCGTCATGGGCCGCGACAGTAAGCCGGTCTACGGCGACGATCTGCTCAGTGTGCTCACCGAAGCGCTCGTCAATGCCTACGAGGACAACTATTATCGGCCCATCAAGAAAGAAGAACTGCGGGAGGTGCTGCAACGCAATCTCGACTTTTACCGACAACAGGGGCGAAGCAAGGCTGCACTCTACACGGAATGGAAATTGGCCGACCTACTCGAAGGAGAAAAACAACTGGAGTTTCTGAGAAAAGTCTCCAAGTTTTACGAAGAACTCCCCGAGAATAGCGAAACCATTGCGCGTATTTGTGCTTTGCTGCGCGACAAGCAGCTCGACGAGGCTGTGCAACTGGCAAAAGCCGGTGAACAACGTTACGGCAAAGCGGCTGCCGAACTGCACAACTTCCTTGCCGACGTGGAGCAACCGTACATCCAGGTCGACTGGTCGTCGCCCGAATTGAAAACGGAGGGCAATGCCTTCTATCCCGGTGCGACTTATCGCGCGCTGATCCGATGGAAGAACATGAAATCGGTGAAAATCAACTTCATTCGGCTCAAGGGGGTGGACGCATCGCTGAAGGCTTTGCGGGCTTACGGCGTCAATCCCGACATGTACATCGGGAAAGAGGCGCTGGCTCGACTGTTGAACAAAGCGCCACACGAAACGGCCTTGACCCTCCGCAAAGAATTGCCGACGCTACCGGCTCACCGCACAACGGAAGACAGCATCGAATTCAAAATGCCGGCCGCCGGTGTCTACGTGGCGGAACTTTGGGGCAATGACCGACTGATGGAGCGCGAATTGGTGCTCATGTCGCGCGGCACGCTGTTCGAACTCAAGACGCAGACGGTGAAAGGCAAGAAAACCTACGTCGACGTCATCACCGGGCAGCCCATCACCGATCCGCAAGAGATAGCGACCGTGCCGGACGAGCGAAAAAAATACGATTTTGGTTTCCGCAACGAGGGCAATTATACGCCCAATGCAGAAAAGGGTTGTCAAATCTACACTGACCGCCCGATGTACAGACCCGGGCAGCGCATGGAATTTGCGACGCTGCTCTACTCGCGCAACGGCGACACCTACAATGTGGTGCCGAACAAGGAGGTGAAGGTGAAACTCCAAGACAGTCGTCACGAAGACCTCGACACGCTCACGGTGAAGACCGACGCTTTCGGCATGGCTTCGGGGCAGTTCACCTTGCCCCGCTATTGTAGGACGGGGGAATTCAGCCTGGTGGTGAACGCCCCGGGGCACGAGGCGAAGAATAGCCAATTTCGCGTAGAAGAATACCAACGGCCCAAATTCGAAGTGAAGTTCGATACACTGCCCTCCTCGCTTCAATCGGTAGGCGAGGTGAAGGTGCGGGGACGGGTGCTGACCCTGAATGGATTGCCCGTACGCAACACGCGCATTGCATGGAACTGGAATCTGAAAAAGGTGTGGTATTGGGAAAGCGACGCGGATGACGACGACACCCGGCTGGACGGCAAGGGCGAAACGACGACCGACGACGAAGGGCGTTTCGAGTTTGCGGTGAACATGAAGGCCGATGTGAAAACCTACTACTGGCTATCGGTCAAAGCGACCGCAACGGCGCCCGACGGCGAGACACACGACGCGAACCAAACGGCTTATGTGAACACCGATCGCGAACAGCCGACGCAGAAACAGCCGATGATCGCCACGACCACGGCGCCGAACGGAGACAAGGCAACGATCACCTTTGGCGAAGAGGCTACGGTGATCTACAATTTGGTCTCGGCAAAGGGAGATATTGTGGAGCACCGCGTGCTGAACGTCAAAGCGGGCACCGAACTCCCCGTGGCTTGGAAGGCCGAATGGGGCGACGCGGCCACGGCCTTTGTGAGCTACATGAAGAAGGGCGAGGAGCACACGGCCGATGTGACGGTGAAGCGACCTGAACCGGACAAGCGTCTCTTGCTGAAATGGCATACGTTCCGCTCACAACTCACCCCCGGACAAGAAGAAACGTGGATGCTGTCGGTGACGACTCCCGACGGCCGGCCGGCACGAGCCAACGTCATGGCGCGGCTCTACGATGCGTCGCTCGACGCGCTGCTGCGCAACAAATTCCACAACCAATCGGACGAAAAAGACCGGTCGCCGTGGAGATTTTACTATAACTTCGTGCGGGAGCTACCGCTCACCTACTATCAACGGCAGCAGTGGAACGAACCTATGCTCAATGGCAGTTTGCCTGGACGCGCCACCTACGAAGTGCCCTCTCCGATCTTTACGGTTTGGACGGAATCGATGTTCGATTACCGGAGCAACGACAGAATGCGCGTGGGAGGAGTGACTCCGCTCAGTGTGGTGTCGTTTGACAGTACCGCCCCGCAAAAGGTGCGGGAGGTGGAGATCGCCGTCGGCAAAAGGGAGGTGCAGGCTCGCGCCATGCGCAAGAAGGCCAACCTGCTCGAGGCCGAGACACCGCAAGTTCGCACGAATTTCTCGGAAACGGCATTTTTCCTACCGACGCTGCACACAAACGAATCGGGGGTAGCCACGCTTCACTTCACACTGCCCGAGAGTTTGACCCAATGGAAGTTCAATGCCTTCGCACATGACGGGGAACTGAATTCGGGAACGCTCGACGAAACGATCATCGCGCGCAAACAGCTCACTGCAGAAGTGGCGGTGCCGCGCTGTCTGCGCGAAGGAGACGAGATGGAATGGCCCATCACGGTGCGCAACATCAGTGGAAAGCCGACCGCCGGAAACTACGTTTTCACAGTAGAAGACGCTACCGGCAAACGCGTTTTGAACACGTTCAACGGAAAATTCAGCCTCAGTGACGGGCATGTGTTCACGCAGCGTTTCGCTATGCGCGTGCCCGATGGATGCCAAAGCCTGCTTGTTCGTGTGACGGCGCGTAACAACGAATTTAGCGATGGTGAGGAGCGCACAATTCCCGTACTCTCGCGCCAAATCGAGGTGACGCGGGCCGTGCCCTTCACGATTAGAGCGGGCGAATCGCTCAGCGAAAAGGAAGCGGAGGCGCGTCGTCGGCTCACGGCAATGCTGGAAAAAGGTGTGCAACCCATCTTCAAGACCGACACGTGCAGAGACGCCCGCAAAGAAGTGGCCAAAGTGGTGCCGAGCTGGATGCAAGTGGTGGATGGTTCGTCCTATGAGCAAGCTGTCGCACTCTATGGCATTCAATTGGCTTCGAAACTCCGTGAGTATCTCCAACTTTCGGACTACGAGATCCAAGCCTACCGGGCTTCTGCCGCAGACAGACTGCGCGAGATGCAAAACGGCGATGGTTCGTGGCCGTGGTTTAGAGGATTGAGCGGTTCGAATTACATCACAGCGCAAATTGCGGTGCTCTTGGCGCGCGCCCAAACGATGACGGGGGCGCCGTACGAAGGACAAATGTGTCGCCGAGCCATGTCCTATCTGGATGGAGAATTGCAAAAAGCGGTGGAGGAAATGAAACGAGACAAGGTGGTTGCCAACGAGTTGCCCGAATGGATCTACAACTACCTCTATGCGGCTCACTTGCTCCGACGCAAGACGACTCCTTCGGTGCAATATGTGTTGAAAAAGTTCGCTCAAGACAATAAGCACCTCACGATGTACGGCAAAAGTGCACAAGCGGTCGTGCTCAGCGGCACAGCATACGATGAGACGGCACGCAATGCGCTGCAAAGTGTGGTGGAACACACCGTGACCTCACCGGAAATGGGTCGTTACTTCGACACGGAACGCGCATTGGGCGGTTGGGCAAGCTATCGCATCCCAACGCAAACCTTTGCCATTGAGGCACTTCAACGCTTGTCGGCACAAATGCCGACGATCGACGGGACGCCCAACGCGCAACTGGTCGATGAGTTGAAATTGTGGCTTTTGCAATCGAAACGCACGCAGGTGTGGAACACGTCGCGCGCCACGACCGACGCGGCTTACGCCCTACTCTCTCAACCGGCGAGCGGCAACCAAGGCCTCACTTGGGGTGCTGTGTCGGCCAGCTACAAGGTGGATGCGGCCAAAGTGCAGGCAGCCGGCAACGGCTTCCGCATCGAACGCCGATTTGAGGTGCAGCGTGACGGGAAATGGGCGAAGGTGGATGGCGAAGTGCACGTGGGTGAGCGCGTGCGCTGGGTCTACGACGTCACCGCCGACCGCGATTTCGATCAGGTCTCGCTCCAATCTACACGACCTGCCGGACTCGAACCTCGCGATCCGCTGTCGGGCGTGGTTTGGACCAACGGCGTGGTTTGCTACCGCATGGTGCACGATGCAGACAACGAGTATTTCATAGAACATCTCCCCAAAGGCAAACACACGTTCACGGACGAGTGTGTGGCTGTGCGAGCCGGACGATTTGACGGCGGTATTGCCCGCGTGCAATCGGTGTTTGCGCCGGAATTCTCCGCAACTTCCACTCCGATGAAGCTCATTGTGCGCTAAAACAGCGATTCTCGTTTCAAAATCAGCAGATTAACGAAGAGGAGTCTCCCTGACGTAGGGAGACTCCTCTCTTACTTACTACACAAAATGCAATCTCTTACATTGCATAATCCGTTAAAGGATCGTTCATCTTCGGCTTTCAGCGTTAAATCGTTCACAAGCAAAACGGCATTTCGTATCTTTGCGGTGCTAACATGGCAAGGCCGAGTGTACGAACCGCTGACCACAGCCGTTCACCAGCAAGTTCAAGCCAAAGAACTTTATTGCACTCCTCGCTTTCGCGCGAGTGCCGCTTCCGCTTCTTCCTGTGAAGATCCGGAGGTTGCCTTGCCGCAAAAAACAACCAATGCATATCATACACAAGATTGCATTCTCCTTCCTCTCTCTGTTGGCTTTTGCCGCTATGCACGCGCAAGACAAGAACACGAAGGTGGGAAATGCTACTTACTATGGTGACCGATGGCATGGTCGCCGAACCGCTGATGGTTCGTCTTACCACAAAGATTCACTCACTTGCGCGCACCGAACGCTGCCTTTCGGCACACTGCTTCACGTGCGCAACCCGAAAAACGGAAAGGTTGTGGTGGTGAAGGTTACGGATCGTGGCCCCTATCGCGCAAATACGATTGTGGATCTATCAAAAGCAGCGGCGCAACAAATCGACATGATTCGGTCGGGCGTTGCACAAGTGGAGGTTACGCAAGTGTTGCCCACGACGGCGCCAAAGGCGACCGACAATGCTGCACCTGCTATCCCGCAATTCCAACTCTATGACCCTGCCACCGGGCGCTACTACACTACGGTGGAATGGACGCAGCGCGAAAACAATCGCCGAGAGTTGGCACAAGCTAAGGCGAAGGCACAAAAAGAAGCGCTTATGGCGAAGGCTAAACAACCTCGCTACCGCGTTTTGCATAACAGTGCCATGTCATCGGCAAAGAAGAAATGAACGTTTCGATGCGCCGGACGAGGTTTCAAACCGACATCGTGAAGTTTGAAATTGCAGTCCGCGACAGGAAAATGTTTCAAGACAAACATGCAAGCGCTATGACTGCGCTAAGATAAAGGGAAGCCCTATTGCATCTGCAGTAGGGCTTCTCTTTCCTATATATATATAAGGAGTTCGATATTGCTCTCTCGTAAAAAGCATCAGCCCTCACGATAACTTTATCGTGAGGGCTGAGTTCTTTTACCAATGCTGGTCGACGCGCTGGCGCAACTGGGGATTGACCATGGCGGGATAGCGGCGCTTGAAGATCACGGTGATGGGTTCGCCCTTCGTTTCGCACGTGCCCGAGCGGATGATGCGGCGGTAGTAGACCACGGGGGCGAGGCGTTGCGTTTCGGTGTAGGAAACGTCGGTGCCGACGTCGGTCCACGTCTTGCCGTCGAGGCTGCGCTGCCACACGTAGGTGCGGGCGGCGGGACCGGTGATGAGACCGGCGGTGAGCAAGAAGGGGTTCTTGTGGTCGATCACCACCCGACGCTCGGCCGCACTCATGGTGACGGTGATGCCGGGGTCGACGGTCAGGGTGCACAAACCGCCCACCGCGACGCAGTCGCCCAAGCGAGTGGTGCGACGCAGGTAGTAGGTGCCGGGATAGGCGGCGACGTATTCGACACTCTTCTCCGTGGCGCCGAAAATGGGCTTCCACGAGTTGGCGTCGGTGGGCGTCTTGGTGTACTGCCACTGGAACTCGAGGTCCTCTTGGTTGACGGCTCCGCCGTTGAGCGTGGCCACCGGATCGGCCGGCGCGAAGACGGCACTCTGTCCGGCGCAGGTGCGCTGAGTGTGTGTGCCGGCACTTTCGGCCAGGTGGCCGATGCCGAGCGTGTAGGTGCCGGTGATGGTGGCGTTGCAGGTGTTGAGCTGGATGTTGACGGTGTAAGTGCCGGCCTTGTCGGGCGTGCCTGTGAAGGAGAGTTCCGGATCGTGGCTCTGCGTGCCGTTGGGCAGCGTCCAGGTGTAGGTGGCGCCGGGGAAATTGACGGCTTTGATGCGCACGGGATCGCCGTCGCAGACAAAGATCTCGCCGGTGATGCTACCCGAAATGGCGGCAGGGTCTTGCAGCAACACGTCTTGGTGCACGTGCGCGAGTCCGCAGGAGTCGGTGGCTTCGATGCGGTAGCGAGAGCCCAGACTGCCGTGTTCGAAGGTCACGGCGCCGTGGGCGCTTTTCTTCTCCACGAGGGTGCCGTCGAGCGTGCGCAGTTCGTAGATGTAGGGCTTGTGTCCGCCTTTGAGTGCCACGTTGATTTGGCCCGAGTGGGCGCCGGCGCAGAAGAAGCTCACCGTGTTGGCACGGTCGAAAGCCAGGGGTTCGTAGCCGATGTCGTAGGTGTATTGGCGCGTGCAGTAGCCGCCGTTGGGGAGAGTGAGGTTGATGTTGAGTTGGCCCTTCGGCTTATACGTTTCGACCGGGTCGCCCCAGTTGAGATAAGTGTAGGGATCGCTGTCGAGTGTGTAGTTTTGGAAGGTGGCCTCCTGCCCGGTGTCGGGGAACTTGGCCGTGCCGGTGGGCGTGAAGGTGATTTTGCCGTCGCAATCGATCTTTACATTCTTGATTTTCACCTTCAATTCCAAGGGCGGCTTGTAGGTGACGGTGAAGGAAGAGGTGAAGTTGTTGCAGGCGGTGCGGACTTCGAGGGCGTAGGTGCCGGGTTCGAGGGCGGGAGTGACGTTGCGCACCGTGTCGCCGGGGGCGTGCACCTCGCTCCACGCGGAGGGCGAGAGATAGCCCCGATCGGTCCGCGTGGTGTTGCTGTAGGTGGTGTTGGTCGGGTCGCCGCTGAAGTCGAGCGCCACGTAGGTTTTGCCCGTTGCCGTGTTGCGCACGACGATTTGCTTGATTTGCTCGAAGACTTTGTCGCCCGATCCCGCTTCCCAGTCCACAAGGAGCCTGCTGAGTTCGCTGCGGGCGCCGGCGGTCTTGGGGGGCAGACTGTCGCAACTGCCGCCGAGCTGGATGTTGTCGTAGGCATAAGCGTTGGGCAGGACGTATTCGGCCTTCCAAGTCATGTGGTTGGTGGTCGTGCCGTCCGCTTCGACATATTGCAACGTGTACTCCTTGTTGCGTTCGAAGGGGAAGTTGCGCGCGGCATCGCCGGTCAGGTCGCTCAAGTGCGGGGCGTCGAGCACCGTGGCGCCCGTGGCTTTGTCGATCACGCGGGTGTGCTTATCTTCAAAGCAGTCGCCTTGGGTGTAGAAGTCGTAGAAGATCTTCCGGCACGTGGCGGGGCGCTTCGCTTTGCGCTCCAGGAGCAGGGCGTTGGAGCGCGAGGAGAGCATATAGATGTAGGGATCCATTTCCTCGTTTTGCGAGGTGATGGTCAGTTTGTAGTTCTCATTGCTCGGGAACACGAGTTCGTCGGCGAGTTGCGGCGGGAAGTTGCTCTTGTAGACCAGCGTTTTCACTTGGTCATACACGGTTTGGTTGTCGCGGGTGCGCACCACCACGATGCGGTAGGGGTGTCCCGTGTCGTACTCGGTGAGTTTGGCCTTCGTCTCGTTGCATCGTGAGTTTTCGGTCGAGAGGGCAAAGGGATTGCACAGCTTGTGCTCGTTGATATGTACGTGTTTCATCGTGGCGGGGCAGCCGATGAGTCGATAATACACGTCGTAGCCGCCCGAAAGGTCGAAGCGCGCGCGACTGTGGACGAAGCTGGCCGAGTTGTAGTCGTAGGAAGGCGAGCCGCCGTGCGACCATTTGTGCTCGTCGGGCGCGGTGCCGGGCGGGGTCACCTGCACTTCGTAGTTCAGGTAGGCTCCTTTGCGCTGCGCTTCGGGGAGGTCGCGGAAATCGAAGTCGAGGCGGAAGCTCAGCACGTTCGAGTTGAGCTCTTTGGTCTCGATGGTGACACAGCTGCCCCCGGTGAAGCGCGCTTTGTCTTCGAGCTCTTTGACCTCGGCATTGGGGATTTCGATGTCGGTACACCCGTCGGTGACGAAGAGTTTGTAGGTGCCGGGCGCCAAATCGTTGCCCCAACAGGTCAGATGGCTCTCGGTTTGCTCCTGACTTGTGTAGCGCCAGCCTTCGGCATAGTCGTCATAATTCTTGCGGCCCTCGGTGTTTTTGGTCAATTCACGGCGAGGGTGCACCGGTCCGCTGGGCGTTTCGGTGACGTAGACTTTGAGGCGTTTCAAACTGCCCTTGTCGGTGTAGAGACCTACGCCGCCGCTGTTGCCGCAAGCATAGGAGGCTTTGCCGGCGTAGGGGGCGCTGCGGGCCACGAGAGTTTGGTACGAACTGCTCAAATAGGTGTAGTTCGTCGATTCGTAGCTGTGGGGTTGTCCGTCGAATCCGCGGAGCACCACGCCGGTGGCCTTGATGGTGTAGGAGCCGGGCGCCAGTCCAGGGAATTCCTTGGGCTGTTCGGGGGTGGTGGTTTGGCCGTTGATGGAGGCCCCTCCGTCGGGCGGCACGATTTCGTAGTTGATTTGGTCGACCGTGCCGTAACCTTTGAGCGCTTGGACGGTGATTTTACCGTCGTTGGCGCACTGCATGCTGTTGGTATTCACGACGAGCTGGAGCTGGGCTTCCGGGATGTTGACGTCTTGTGTGTAGACCTGTCCCATGTAGCAGCCGTTGAGGCCTTCGACTTCGAGGCGATAGTTGCCCGGCGCCACGCGGAGCGAGTCATTTTTCCCGCCGCGTCTGATTTCTTCGCTCTTCACTGCGCCCGAATTCGGGTCGATGAAGCGCACGCGCACGCGGTCATTGGGCGAAAGTGAGTTCAGAAAAAGGATCACAATGCCCTTTTGCCCCGGCGGGGTGGCGGAAGTCAATGAATAGAGGGGCAGGGCAGATGAGATGTTGATGTACGCGTAAGCGTCGAGGCGCTTCTCACCATAATAATAGTACACCTGGTAGCCGCCCATGGGGAGCGGTTTACTTATCCACTCAGTGATGATGCCTGTCGAGCTGGTCGATTCCACTTCGGTGTAGGTGGCAGGAGCCGACGGGGTGGTGTATTTTATCGCGTAGACGACGATGCGTGTGGGCTTTTGCGGAGCGCCGTTGGCCACAAGGCGCGAGGTGACCAGCAGTTTCCCGTCTTGACAACCCGGCACGGCGTTGATGGACGTCACATTCAGCGCCCCGTCAAGCAGCGGGTCGGTTGTTTTCGGCACGAGGGCGGTGAGATAGAGTTTTTCGGTGCAGTGCGTGCCGCACTGGGTGGGGAAATCCATCTCCACGTAGTCGGGCAGGTGGTTGAACTCCGCGGTGAATTTGCTCTTGGGCTGGCCCGTGTCGGGATTGGTGATGGTTTTGGTTTGAATCACCGTGCCCTCGGCGTTGCGGAACACGAACTTGTAGTCGCCCGGCGGGGCGTAGAAGTCGATCTTGAGCGTGTTGTCGTCGGCCGTCGCGCCGGTTTCGACGCGATAGCTCTTTCTGTCTTTGTAAGGGATGACACCCGGCGGATCTTCGTCGAAGGGGAAGGCGGGAGAGGGCTGTCCCGGGGGAGTACTTCCCGGGTAGTCGATTTCATATTCCTTGATCTCCACCGTTTTGGTGAAGGCCGGGAGACAAGAGCCGGGATCGACGGGAGCCACCTTGACGGTGTAGGTGCCGGCACCCAGGTGGTCGAAGGTGTAACGTGTGTCGCGGGCGGTGATTTCCTTGAGCAAGACACCGGAAGCATCGCGCAGTTCTGCGTGCTTCACGTCATTGTAGAGGAAGGTGTCGCTTTCTCCGTAATTTTGGTAGTAGTTCAAGCTGATACTGCCGTTCGAGGTGCAGAGTTGGTTGTCGGAGACATTCACCGTGGGCTCGATGTGGAGGTTGTCCAGGTGGAGCGGTTCGGTGTAGTGCGGTGCGTCGGGGCAGTCCACCCAATATTCGCAGATGTAGTCGCCGTTGGGCAGGTCGAGTTCTGCGGTGATGTAGAGGGGAGCGCCCGTGCTTTTGGTTTCGGCCACGAGGGCTCCCGTGGTCTTGTCCTTGATTTTCACGATGCCGTTGCCCTCATTATTTTTTTGCAGGTAGAATTTCACGTGCGACTTGTTGCATTCGAGTCGTGTGATCTCCTTTTCCAGTTTGGGGCGTTGGCTTCCCGGTTCGTTTTGCTTCGACATGAGGAAACCGCTGCCCCTGAAGAGAATGGGATCACCGCACGAAGGGCGCATGACGAACGAGAGGGAGCCGTCGGTGGGGGGCACTTTGATGTAGAAAGAGAGCTGTTGGTTTTTAGATGCCCGTTCGGCCAGCTGATCGGCGGGGATGGGGCCATTGGCCTGCAGCTTCCCGTCTTCCGAATACACCTCATAGGAGGCGCCGTCCAGCGCATTGTGAATGTCGGCCTCCGTGATTCCGTAGCCTTGGAAGTCGACACGCACGTTCCACACGGGTTTGGGAGAGCAGAAGTCGAAGTTTTCCACGTAGAACATCAAGCTCTGATTGAGCAGGCTCGGCACGTTCTTGGCCGCGATGGCGGTTTCGGCTTCGGCCGTGGCGCCGCACTCTGTGCGCAGGGTGAGCGAGTAAGCCCCCGGCAGCAGATCGTCGATTTGCTTCGTGGTTTCGCCCGCATTGAGGTTGACCGAGCGCACTGCCGTGCCGTTGAGCGAAAGCGTCAGCGTGGCCGGTTCGTCGAGCGTGCCGCCTTCGAGCGTCACCTTCATGCGGCCCGTCGGACTGCAGTAGACATCGGCCGGCGAAGGCTCCACTTTCAGCGTGCCGGGCGTCACAATTTTGATTTCCACG
>ERZ773212.608-NODE-608-length-17330-cov-3.622576_pt1 | contig 17330 bp, 15 predicted proteins | sample MGYA00581005_ERZ773212 | MGnify/ENA primary metagenome ERZ773212 (study PRJEB29015, sample SAMEA2738154) | human oral metagenome | biome: human oral; feature: human-associated habitat; material: saliva | place: China | collected 2196 ... | reverse complement strand
TGACTATACAAGACATCTGTGTTTCTGTCATAATAGGCTAACACTATATGACAAGTCATCTACCAAGAGGGATAATCTCCGCTTTCTACGACCACTTGATACAATAAACGACAGAAGTGTCCGTTATGATTATAATGCCGCTGGGTATCTGTCTGGCCCCGTGTATGTTGACTTCTGTCAGTGGCGTAACCTAAATGTAATGAAATTGAAGAGTATGATGAACTCATAAAACGAGGCGTAATATTTATAGTGCTTATTCTAAAATATAGGATAAATGCTTTCACCTTTACATTCACTATACGTGCATTTGTTTGCTTCTCGAACCCGTAACTCTACCATTTTCACTAAATGATAAAGTGCAACTAATTGTTCTATGCTAATGTATAAAGATTAACCTAAATATCAGATAGATATGAGAAGAATTGTTACCTACCTTGTAGTATTCATAATCTCACTTTCATGTGCTGCACAGAAAATAAAGATGATGAAAACAAACGACCGATTTGATTATGAATATTATAAGAAGAAGATTGGGAAAAAGAAGATAGATAATCAAGTATATAAAGAGTCTGATAGCACCTTGGTGCAGATTCTTATCTCCCATGACGAAAATAGTGTCTACATGATAAAACCAATGAGTTTCGTAATGTATATAAGGAATTATTATAAACATAATAACAGGTTGAAGAGAGAAGGATGCTTCTTTCTGTATTCCAGTGTACGTGTTGGGACATGGCGTGAATACGATGATAAGGGTAATTTAATAAAGGTAACCGATGAGGATGCTAAGTTTAAGCATCTTGCCATGCGACCTAAGGATGTACTTATGTGGATGCAAAGGCAGGGATGGATAAACCTTAGCACAGGAGAAGGGCAACAGACAACGTTCTCTAATACTCCTTTTGATATCTATTTTATACCCAGAAATAAGCATAAGAATAAAGAGAACACGCATGCTAAATGGTTCATTAAGAAATCAGAGACGTATGGAACTGAGGATGTTGTGCTCGATGCGGAAACACGAGAACTTATCCATCATGGCAAGACCTTCAGTATAGAATAATACAATATGGAGCAAATTGAAGCAAAAGACTTTCTCTTTTATTATAATCCTAATCTTGAGGAGCTTATCGTTTCATCAGGATTAAAGTTTATGAAAAGAGACAATGATGAATTTAAAGTTGACTTAAACCCACATGGTCAACCTGAACTTACGACAGTAGACTTTATTAATTTAGATATTAACAAAAGATGTCTGGAATGTAATATAGGGAAAGAACCTGTACACGTCACTATAAACACATGCTTTCAAATAAACATGTTAGGTTTTAAAGTAGTAATGAGTGCATGGGAAAATACCCACTGTACTAAGGAACTTGATAAGATAGATCTATTCTTTACTGGCGACAAGTTAGAGCATCTCTATATAAGCAAAGTGAATAACTACAATACTATTGATTCCATAAGAATATTTGAAGAAGACAACCAATACTATGTTGTAAAAAACAGACCACAGTTTATAAGAGAAGTGATAAGAAATATGTCATTATGCAACGATACTATTAAATTAGAAAACCAGAGTAATAGTTTTAACTATAAATTAGACGTCAATGATGATGTCTTATCTTTTTTGCATAGCGTTTTCAAGCTAATAGAGTTGCCCAAGTAACCATCTTTCATAACGAAATAAGTAATTGAAAGATGGAAAAGTATTCGTAACAGATTATAATATTCATATTGTATTAAGGAAGATGAGATTAGATTTAAGAAAAGCTTATCAATGACAAGAGATAATTGCTATCATCTCTAAGGAAATAAGTGAGAATGGGTTTACAGACGAGGATTACTGTTTATATTCCCACGAGGATATGTTAACTCCTGAAGTCGTTTGTTATCTGGAAACATATCCAACAATATCAAGTGATGACAAAGATGTGTATCCTAACTTTGTTGTTATGGAGTCTTTAGAGTTGTTATATTATGGTGAGCAATTTGAAGACGTATTGATGAATGTACAAAGTCAAATAGAAGAGCCAACGACTGACGAGTATATATACGCATTAGACTATTATTCTAAACATGACGTCTTCATGGATTTCAAGTCTCAAGGTGGTCGGAAATAATCCTACACGGTATGTCTTTGCCGTTAATCCGAATATCTGGGATGAAGTGTTTGGCTTAGTAAATCGCTTTATAAGTGTGCTAATTGAGCTAAACATGACCTCTTTAGACATGCTTGTACAGCTTATACCATGTAAAGACAGTGGTTGTATTAAACAAGAATATGTTGGCATTAGAACAAGAAAAGGTTGATACGCAATAGTCTTAACAGATAGGGTATTTGACTTATCTCACTTTTCTACAAATAAAGATAGGTCTAAGACTCTTTAAGTTTCTTAGGATGTTGCACGTAATATACTCTAATCTTGCATACAAAAAGAATAGACGCATGCCCCTACTCCACATCTTAACGTCAAAATATCTCGCTCCTTTCGAACACAACCCACCCTCTTCAAGCTTCAAGAAGACGCCCTTCTACGTTCGAGAACATGCCCTTCTTGAGGCTTGAAGACGCCCTTCTTGGGGCAAGAAGGGCATGTTCTCAAACGCTGTTCGTAACATGCTGACTCGTTGTAGGTTATGAAGATGGTTATAGGAGATGGTATTCTCTTTTTTCGAGGGTACTTAACTCAGTATTAAGTCATGATTTCTGAAGACAGAACTAAGTCAAGGCAAATGTGTAAACAACCAAAAGAATATGATATTACCCATGCAAGACAAGACCGTATTCAATAATAAAATGTAGTTTTCTACGTTTAGGTTATAATACAAGGAATATAGCCACATGATTGAAGAGAATATACCTTTCAATTGCCCATCACCTATTGTGTCGTTGGTAAACACTGATGTAATGTCCTAAACAACTTACTATATATCAGATGTTTAAGTCTGATAATGATGGTACACATGATGTTATAGACCCCTGTAAGGTCGTTGACACTGGTAGAACAACAAGGAGTATGGAATGGTAGACAACATAAAATTAAAAACCTTATGTGCCAGATAGATAAAAAAGAAGCCCTTTCTGTTATTGCAGATATTAAAGATTGGCAAGCAAGATATGAGGATGTTGAGAACCTGCCATTAGCGTTTTATCTGAAATATAAGAAACTGTTGTCTTCATATAAAGACACAGGAAAGAGCAAAGAAGAGGTTTTGTACTTTTTTAGTAAGATAGCAGAAGACTATCAAGACGGCTCTGTATTCGTACATGAGATAATGGATTTAATAGAAGGGTATTGTCGGCCAGATTTTAGAGTGTGGTCAAAATGAAACTAAATGATTGGACTTTAGCTCATTGATGACTCATCTAATAGTAGCATATAGACTAACAACTATGGACTCATATACCTTATTAGCTGAAGATAGATGATTGCATTAACCAAGACAAGATAAGGTTAACAGGGGAACAATTCGACGCTGTTGGGCTATATGAGAAGCTGTAATATTTGGAGTGATGTCACTGGACTTTCAACTCATCGTCACCCTATAATACTTCAATCTATTTGGAAGATAGAAACAGAAAATACAATAACAGATAGAATATGGATAGACATAAGAAATATTTTAGGGTCAGACCCTCTATTGAAAGTCGCGTTACTGGGATAAGAGATGGCGTTACCTGCCAGGTTGAGACTCGATTTACTAAATCGCAACCTTCATTTATAGATAAAACTGAAAAGGCTTATTTCCAGGATTACTGTAAGTATTTATGGGAAAACAGGAAGAATGACAACTTTCCTTTAATAGACCCTTCAAGAATCAGTAAGATTACATATTATAAAACAAAGAAGGGGGTTAAGGAGACTGATTTCATCTCAAGTCTAACGGATAACTCCTTTAACTTGTTTGACTTTATAGTGTCTGAAGAAACATACAAACTCCTTTTGGACTCGAACTTACCTATCTATAATAAAATACAAGCTTATATCCCTGAGTTTTCTACTCAAAGAGAATATTTCTTGTTGGGCTTCCCTGAGTTATCGTTAGAGAATGTTGATTATGCCCATTCGGTTATTCTTGACTCCTTCTCAGGCGTCCAATTAAGATTTAACTCCTATGAGGAATATGCGAACAGGACGTATAAGTTTACAAAGATGCACAACATACAGCTCAAAGTTGATTATAAATATGATATTATTAAACTACAAAACACAGGCTTATTCTTCTCCAACTCATTGATAGAAGTTATGAGACACCATAATATCACAGGCCTGGATTATCTTACACAATCTATTATCTTGCCTGTTTAAGATATTTCCTAATGCAGAAAAGAGTAGGATACAACCCTGCAAGACGAGGTAGTATCCAATAATATATCGTAGATTTTTGCGTTTAGAATATGAGACAAAGAGTATTTCCCTAAGACAGGATAGGAGCCGTTCTACGGTAATAGTAAACAGAAGAAGGTATTGACAATGAGTAACATAACGTGTAAGTAATAATGAAAGCAAAGGAATTAAGGTCTCTCTTTAGAGTCAGTATAGAAAAAGCCTTGGCTGATCTACTTTTCAAGTATGGCTTCAAATGGAGACATGGCTCTCTAAAGTTCCAACGAAGTAAGGGCGATTTCGTCCAATCAATATTATTCTTCTTAACTCCTTCCAAATATCCGGACGATAAAAGTATAGGACATATAAGTATCATGATACGTCTTGATTCAAAGGAAATAACTAAAGTAGCAACAACACTGAAAGGCGCTAATAACACTTTTGAAGCTATAGATACTGTCGTAAACATCAATGCGGGCTTTGTTTCTGACACTCAAGCGATAGATTGGCGCCCCACCTCAATTGAAGATATGAATCTTCTCATTGAACAAAAGATTAAGCCTTTTATCATAGAAAAGATAATCCCTTTCTTGGATGAAAGAAGTTCGATGAAGCATGTTCTTAATGATTTTGAAAATCATAATACATACTTTTTCTTAAATAGTAATGAGGTCGTTGCGCTACTTGCTATAGCCATGTATTGTCTACAAAATGACTTAGAACGTGCAAGAACAGTTGCTAATGATTATTTTATGTCAGATGACATTTATAAAGAGAAGTACAAGAATGTTTTTATGAAGCTGAATGCTTGATGTTAGCTTGTAATTTTTATTAAACATAATCATATAGATTTTCCACACAAATGTCCTTAATATAAGAGCCTCATCGCTGCTATATGATACCCTAAGACAATATTTACAACGGTTACATTTGGTATTAATAAACAATAAGAATAAAAATATCTTGGTCCTTTATAACAACATAATACAAGCAACAGTGATGTAAAAGGTGTCAAAACAAAAGACAGAATAAGATGCAAGTAAAAGATATTCATAGTACTTCTGAAACTCCATGGGAGTTCTCTGTACGCCAGAGAATAGGAGATTATATTATCGAGTATAGAGAACTAATAGAGTTTTCTCAAGGTTCACCTTTAATAGGTTCTTTATATATTAATAATGAGAAGATAGGTAAAGAGGAGTTATTTGGTGGCCCTTTTTTACTAAAGAAGAACTATTTATATATACCCAAATATGTCAGAAAATTATGGATATCGGGATTTATTTTATGTAAGATAGACCTCAGAACGGGCCAAATGGAAAATATAGGTACGATAAAGTCTTTAATATATTTAGGTTGCAAAGATGAGAGATAATCTATATGATATAATAGACAAGTTGCCATCTAACAAACAATTACTGTTTGGTATAAGTTGCGTGTATAGAATGGAGACTTATCTTCATAAATATTTTGTAAACAAAGAATTGACATCTTTTCTCATTAGATTAATAGATGATATATTCTTTCAATGTACGTCTGAGAGATTTAAGAACATAGCAGATACTATCTCCTTAGATAAAGAAAAGTATATAGAAGAATATATTCCTGATACAGATGATGATGGAAGTTGTGTTGCAGTTCTTGCTCAAAATGTAATGATAGCATTGTCATATTGCTTAAACTTTATAAACGAAGAGGATGTAACTGCTATAGAGTACTGTAGCAAAAAGATGATTGAGACTGTAGATATCTATGCGTTAAGTGTGTTACAGCAAGATAATTCCGATAATCTTATCTCGCAAGAAACAGCAATTCAATTACGTATATTGAATATGATAAAGAATATGAATTGTCATATTAATGAGAATGATATTAACGGTTATAGAAAGCAACTTAAACAATATAAAATGACCTGACTCGGTGAATAATATGGTAGCGATAGACAAAAGGAGGTTACGTTTTAACAATAAAACCGTCCACTACATAGTATAGATGAGTTCTGTCACTTTCGTATGGAATGGTAGTAAAAATGAGAAAAAGCCAAGTGAAACAAAGTACAGGATTGGAGGCAGAAACTAAAGACCTCCTTACAAAGAATATGAATGATGAAGAGGAAGATACCTTTTGCTATAAATTAATAGAAGAAGGAGTTTATGATGTTAACAAGTTAAAGCGTATCATCGAATATGCTTCGACCAACAAGAATATAGACAAAAAGGCTCTCAGATGGATAATTAACTGTGTGGACAGATGTTATATCTATCACAAGGATGAGCATGATTATTATACCATAAAGAATTACTCAATAGAAGAAGAGAATATGTGGGAGGGTGTATGGAAAGAAAGACTACTACACGCATTAAACGAGTGAACCGGTAGAGGACCTTGTCGAATGGTTGCATGAAGATGTTTTATACGCGTCCGTTACAAAACATAAAATGGTGAACGCTATACTAGCATCACCGATTATATGGGGCACCCTGTGGAGGTACATAGCGTTTATAGCCATGTTGGTTGATAAACAGACTATGATATATACAGTAGTCTCCATAACCTTAACGCCCATAGGGACCTCATTATTTTCCGCCAGTTAGGGCAGTGCGAGGATGAAGAGACATGCCTCTTACCACAATAGGTTCAGATATTACAATCCACCTGAGAAGGATTAAACATCTCAATAGTGCTTAGCTGTTTTACTTTTGTCCCTCAAGCTCAGAGGACCACTGCCACAGTTAGATTGACTAACTCCCAATTGAATTGACTGCCTCTAAGGCTGTAAGTATATAAAATCTTTACATTCTCAATGCGTCACACAAAGTCACACATAAATTAAACTCAACTTTCTTATTTTCAAAAGACACTGTATGATGGCACAAAACATGATGAAATAAGGACTAAATGATATAAATCAAAGGGATATTAACATCTCAAATATGCCTATAGGGAATGCATCCATTAGAAACAAGCTGTGAATATATTTTACATTAATCACAAAGCCTCTAAATGCTATTACTAAGTCCTATTAATTCCTTTGCAATATTTTTATTCAAATAGTTGCGCCGTATTGAATATTATTATATATTTGCAATATCTTAATCAATGAGACCTATAAAGAAAAGAGACTAATGCACAAAGGATTATCTCTAAACACGTTAATCAAAAATAATGATTATGAAATTATACGCTTTCTGTATCACATTCATGTTGTCACTGCTTAGTTGCTTTGGACAAGAGACACGTATCATCGAACCGAGCATACTCGAAATCAGTTATCATACGAAGTATCTTGATAGTTATGATGACTATGCACTTAGGATAGGGAAAAATGTAAGTGAATACTTTAGCTATCATACTTTGCGCTTCGATTCCTTAGGGAGCAACCCTGAGACAGCTTTGGCGATAATTAATGAAAAGATAAAAGCAATTCAAAATAATAATAAGACTACCCATAAGGTAGAAAGTCCTAATAGTCGTGATTATCTTTACAGAAATCTTGAAGAAGGAAAAATGACAACTTACACACAGGTATGGGACTCTTATTATAAGATAACAGAAGACATACCCACACCGGAATGGGTTATTCACGAAGACAGTACACGAAGTGTCATAGGCTTTAATTGTACGATGGCTACCACACATTTCCGTGGACGAGACTGGAAGGTGTGGTTCAGTGAGGAGATTCCTTTACCGCTCGGTCCGTGGAAATTAGGTGGACTACCCGGTTTAATCTTAGCTGCACATTGCGATGGCTATTTAGACATAATTGCAAGTAACATTAAAAGAGAACAGTTGTCACCTGTCAAGTTTTATAATTTCTGGGAGAAAAAGTATAAGGATATAGACCGACTCTCTTATTTAAAAAAGGCTTCAGACCCTACGATTTACCCAAAGAATACAACCATGACTCCCAAAATGGAGTTAGAATAAGATATTACTAATGAAGAAATATATTATTTTATGTTTGCTTATCCTACTTGTACAGTCAATAAGTGCACAGAGGATTGTGGAAGGTGTCGTTACTGATGTAGGAGGACACCCTGTGTCTGCAGCTATTATCAAGACTGTAGATGCAGCCACAAAAAAAACATTACATTTCTGTCAGACAGATGCTAAGGGGAAGTTTACCATTACAGCACAAGAAGGTAATATTCTATCTATTTCAGCAATAAGTTATAAAAAGCAGGAATTAAAGGTTACAATGGATATGCCTGCACAGCATATTACATTAGAGGAAGATACGAAAACGTTATCGGAGATAACTGTAAAGGCAAAACCAATTAAGATAAAAGGCGATACGATTCAATATCTACTCACTACCTATAAGAAAGAAGGAGACCGAACATTAGCTGACGTTCTTGCGCGTGTCCCTGGTTTTGAGGTGAATAAAGAGAATGGCGAGATACAATACGAGGGAAAGTCTATCAGCAACTTCTATATAGAAGGTATGGATCTGATGGGAGGAAAATATGGCTTGGCAACAAAGTCACTGCCCCAAGAGGATGTAGCAACAGTAGAAGTAATGAAGCATCATCAACCTATCCGTGTGTTAGATGATTTTACTTATTCTGACGATAATGCTATCAATATTAAGATGAAACAAGGAGCCAAGGCACGCTGGATGACGACCTATAGCGGTGGTATAGGACTAAAGAGTCATGGAGGATTGTGGAATTATGAAACCTTTGCCATGCGTCTGAAGCCTTCTTTTCAGACAATTCTCACCTATAAGACAAATAATATAGGTAAGAATATAAGGAGAGAGACGGACAAACTTTTAAATTTTGATGAGCTACAAAGTCCTTTGTCAGCTATGCTCTCACTTCCCTCTCCGTCGCCTTTATTACTCAAGGGGCGTTCGCTTTTCAACCGCTCACATGCTGTTAGTTTGAATGCACTACAGCGTATAGATGAAAACTCTCAGGTAAGCGTACAGGTTACATTTGCCAATGACCGTAATGAGGCTACCTCTTTACGCCATTCAGACTTTTATACGAATAGCGGTATAAAGACAATAGAAAACAGAAAACAGTATTTGGAGAAAAGTAATGACCTCTTTGCAAAGATAAAATACGAGAATAACGCTAATAATCATTATCTTAAAAATGAACTTTCTGGTGACTTCTCTTGGAACAAACAATGGCTGAATGAACAGGGGACAAATCCGCACATGATGATGGGTAATCTTCCGATTTATACATTAAAAGATAATTTCAGTATAATGAAGAAATATGGTAAACGCCTTGTCACTTTGCAATCAAAGAATATAATGGATGTACGTCCGCAACAACTATATGTCGATTCGCTGGCACAGTCTATTAATCAACATTACTATGAAACGAATACGGACGTAAGAGGAAGTCTTAGAATAGGTAAATTTATTCTATCAGGACAAATAGGAGTAAATGCAGGAGAACACCGCTTCACTTCTGATTTAGTGGGCGTTCCAGATAGTATCGGACTGCTGATGGGCAAAAGCAGCTTTACTTTTGCAAGGTTCTATGCCAATCCGAGTATTGAATATATGGTGAAGGACTTTGATTTCACATTATCTGGCGATATGTCTTACAACCATTATAAGTACAGTTTAGATAATGGTCAGTCTAAAGTTTTATTCTCCCCTAACCTCCGTATAAGATGGAAAGCCACAGCATCATGGACTTTCTCGGCTGATGCATCCATTAACACAATGCAGATAAATGCTGCCCAATTTTATCCAACTTTGGTACTGCAAGATTATCAATATATGAATAAAGGTCTGGCAGACTATAATCTAAACAAAGAGAAAAGCGTAGGAATAGGAGTTGTTTATAGCGATGCACTGAAAGGTACTTCTATACGATTACGCATAACAAAGTCGTTTGGCACCTCTCCTTATACATCAACCCAAGATTTTGTGGGCAACTATATCGTAGAATCACTGACACAAGGAGACACGAAGTACAATAGCTGGAATATGTTCCTAATGGGTTCACAAGGCATAGGCTTCTTAAAAGGAAAGCTAAATGTAAAGGCTTTATATAATGCCATGAATAGTTATATGGTTCAGAATAGCCAACGAATGCCTTACGACACAAAGAACTTAAAAATAACCTCTAACCTTGATATTGGTTTAATAAAGGGTGTCGATATAAATTATAAACTTACTTATGGCTTTCATCAGATGAAGATGCCTGCTTTCGGAAAGACTTCTAACCTAAATAGTTGGAAGCATGAGGGAAGACTTAGAGTACCCCTTTGTAAGGTCTTAAGTCTGGAAACTTTGACGGAATACTATCATAACGAGATTGCACAAAAGGAGTTTAAGGATATGTTCTTTCAAGACTTCACTTTGATATTTAAAGCCAAACACTTCGACTTAAGTCTTGCGTGGAACAATGCCTTTAATAATAAAAGCTATAGCTATGGACTTAACAACACGCTTTCAAGCAGCTTTAGTAATCAAGACATTAGAGGAAGAGAGCTGATGCTTAGTTTCTATTATAAACCTTGATAACGAAGTTGATTGATACTACATAAATAAATTTAATATGAGCTGGGATATATTAGACACCATTGTCATAGTACTGATGGGCTTACAACCGATTATTTTCAGAAGCACCATCAGGCCATATTTTTCTGTCAAATTTGAACAAAGAAGACCTAAATCGAAGCTTAATAGTAAAGAAGACTTAAAAGTCTGAAGAGAATAAACATTACAGTCATATTAGCAGATGTTCCAACTTCATCAAGGTGTCAATCAAAGTCACCCATAGATAAAACATAACTAACTGATCTACAAGATACGCTGTATGATGGCACAGAAGCATAATGACGCCAAGGCTTGACTAATCTCAGGCGAATAGTATGCCCCCTAATCTCGTTAGTATATATTGTTATTTCAGTAAGGTATGAGGTTTCTAAAAGGCTGAATGAGCCAGACAAAAGGAATTACCCCCTTATTCTGGTAGCCTTACAAAGCCATCAGCCTCTAAAATACTCTTTGAACTTAAAAGTGCTTCTAAGCCCTCTTTTAATGCTTGATCTACCTTAGAGCCACGACGCGAAAAACCCAACCTCTTTGCAACAAGAAGAGTCAGTGCATCGGTCTTGATAGAAAGCTGCTCTCGTACTGTTAGTATGATTGCATTCATTATTTCTATTAGAGGTATTTCTGTTATATCTCTTCCGTGAGCCTGTCTATATCCACTGAAAGAATCAGCGCACGCTTTATCTGTCCACAATATCGTAGAGTTACCTATCTCTTGAACAAATAATAGCCTATCAGCAATATCCTTAACCGAGGCCACCAAAGAGGAAGTAACTCTTGCAGTACCTCTATGTGCACAGATACATCGACATAAATACATCAGTGTCATAGGCTGTTCACATGCAAGTATCTTTTTTGCAAGAACCTCATCACTCATAGCATCAGTATCTTCCAAACCTTGATACGTATGATAGTCTTTCTCATTGCTTTCAATTTTCTCAACCTTTTCTTTTGTAACATCAAAGGTAGTATTCTTTACGAATGTCTTTTCTAACTTCCCGTTCTGCTGTAGTACCTTTTCAATACGTGCTATAACACGTTCCGGATTATTAATCCAATCGACACTCCACACACGCATTATCTTCCAACCAAGTAAGTTCAAAACAGTTGGTTGGACAATCTCACGGTCTCTTGTAGTCTGCGTATTATGATAGACCTCACCATCGAGTAGAATACCCATAACATAATTGTCATTATTAACAGCATCTGCAATGGCCACATCAACCTTGAAATTTGAACGCCCTATATTGGTATTTACTATATGACCATGGGCCTTGAGTGCATCAGCAATCTGCTCAGAGATGATGTAGTCAGAGTTCTCCTTATGATTATTAGAAGTATTAATCAGTACTTGTTGCTCCGCATACTCTAAGAAATGTTTCAACCCTTCTACACCTCGAGCCTTAGTACGTTTCAAATCAATCTGTGATGCTTTCAAGGACGAATAGACATTCATTTCTCTTCTGGCACGGCTTACTGCTACATTCAAACGCTTTTCTCCCCCATTATTATTTAGCGGTCCAAAGTTCATTGATACTCTGCCATCCTTATCTGGACCATAACCAATAGAGAATAGGATGATGTCACGCTCGTCACCCTGTACGTTTTCAAGGTTCTTTACAAAGATAGGCTCGTATAATGCTTCGGCTGCTTCTCGCAGTTTCTTATCCTTGTCGAGCTTTTCTGTTAACAAGTCATCAATTAAGTTTTGCTGTACCTGACTGAATGCTATCACACCAATACTATACTTTGTTTGGTCTTTACTCTGTAATCTTTTGACGATATCTTCTACTATAGTCTCAGCTTCCTTCTTATTAGAACGGCGTCCACCCTTATCATACACACCATCTACATAATAATACTTTACCTTCGTCGTTTGGTCATCAACAGATGGAAATGTGATAAGTTCACCATCATAATACTCATTATTAGAGAAGGCAATTAGCGATTCGTGCTTTGAACGATAATGCCAGTTCAACTGAAGTGATGGAATACCAAGACTATGGCAATCATCAAGAATACTATCAAGATCATCAATATCAGCTTCATCTTCACTAACACTTGTTGATGAGAAGAAACTTGTTGGAGGCATCTGCTTCGGATCACCTACAACTATTAAAGACTTGCCACGAGCAATTGCACCTATCGCCTCACTTGTAGGCATCTGTGAAGCCTCATCAAAGATAACAAGGTCGAACTTGCTTCGTGATAAATCTAAAAACTGTGCCACGGACATAGGACTCATCAACATACATGGGCAAAGTCTTGGTAATAGGGTGTCAATATTATCAAACAAATCACGGAGCGAGACTCCTCTACCACCATTTGCAATGTTTCTATTAAGGAAGCCAATAGGACTACTATTGTCTATACTGTCTGTCACATGGGGTACATTCGCAGCCAATCGAGCGTAAAGTTCCTTCTGACTGAGTAATTGAAACTCTTCTGTCAGTTTTTTGTAGCGTGAGATTGTCTCGTCAAAGATTGTTCCTTCAAAGGTTCGTAAGACCTGTGACGACGCTATCTTCTCACAGGCAAAACTTCGGAAAACTCGCTTAAAGAAGGCATCCTTCAGTCTCTCGGCTGAAATTTCCTTATTTTCAATATATTGAGCGATGATGCCAAGACCCTCAATCTCAAGTTCCTTCTTATAAGCACACCACTGATACCAATCTCGTGCTTCATCTGTATGCTGAAGCCAGTTATCGAGTTTCAGTACATAACACTTCAAGTCTTCATTGGTTGGAAGCTTATCATCATCAAAACTTACGGCAAAATACGTATGTATAACATCCTGTATTGTTACTATCTCATTATGTAATTGCTGATAATTTAGTAATTTAGAGAGGAAAGTATCAATATCTTGCTCAATAATAAGATTATTAAATTGCTTCAACTTAGTTAAGAAACTCCTTTTAGCAAAGAAGCGAGGTAGAAACCACTTAGCCTTGATACTCCTCCACTCGTTATATAACGTCTCTCCATCTTGAGATAACACTTCATCATTGCAATCTCTTAATAATTCAGCTTTTATAGCTTCAGCTTCCAAAAGCTTATGCCTTTCCACATCACCCTTACGGAGTGTTTCAGATGCTGTTTTGAGTCGTGATGATAGATATCCAACATTGGCAAGGTCGTCGTCTTCAATAGTAAGCCCAAGTAAAGGGTGTTTTGAAGGAGTCCCCGTAATGCTAAGTACAGCCTGGTACTTCTGACTCAATAGATGTGCGTATTTATCCATTTTCTCTATTCGGAAAAGTTGCTTAAATGCAGCATCGTTCACATCTAAATCAAGCTCTGGCCCATCTATGGATTCATATCTGATGATACAGTCAAATAAAGACATCCCCTCCGGTCCTTTAACATCATGGAGTGCCTCCATATACTCAATCAATTTACACCGTTGAGCATAGAGTTCGTCAGCAATACGTGCATATTCTTTTGGATGTTGAATATGAGTTGCCTCCATAGCCTTCTTCAACTGTTCAAGTACATGACGCTTTGTAATTTTGTTTGAATGCATTTCAAGACAGAATGGACCAAGGTTTATCTTCTCCAAACGCTTCTGTACCACATTCAAGGCTGCCATTTTCTCTGCAACAAACAGTACTCGTTTACCTTGGAACAAAGCATTAGCGATAAGGTTTGTAATGGTCTGCGACTTACCTGTTCCAGGAGGACCATATAGAATAAAAGAGTGTCCCTGACCAGCTTCCATTACGGCTGCCATCTGTGACGAGTCTACAGGGACAGGTAATGCAAGGTCAGATGGCTTCACCTCTTTATCCTTATCTTTCAACTCTGATATTACTTGGCTTGGAGTAAAGGTCAGTTTTTGTTCTACAAGACTACATACTATATTGTTCTCAAGCAGTTCTTGTCTGTGGTTATGGATATCATTCCACATAAGGAACTTACTGAACGAGAAAACGCCCAAGATACATTCTTCTTCTACATCCCAACGTTTTTTGTTCTTAAGCACCTCACGTATGATAGCAAAGATTTTCTTCACATCTACCCCGTGCTCATCTGTAGGTAGGGGATTAAGGCCTGGTATGTTGATTTCAAAATTCTGACGTAGAAATTCTATCAAGGTTATATTCAAAGTAATCTCCTCATCTCGAGTACGAATATAGTAATCGCCTTTTTTATACACCATTTCTACAGGCAGCATTAATATTGGAGCATAACGAGACTTCTCACTTATCTCTGTTTCATACCATCGCAGTGTACCTATAGCAAGGTATAACGCATTTGCACCTGTCTCTTCAATAGCATTTTTTGAAGCTCGATAGATATTCTTCAACGTATTGCGTGTGTCTGTCTCCGTTTGATAAGTATGTAACATACGATGTTTAATATCATTTGTTATCAACTCATGGAGTTCTGGCAAAGACTTAGAGCGTACAAGGCGTTCCTCGTCATTAATCTTAAAACTTACATCAGGTTTGCAAGAAATTAGGTATTCCATCCCATCTTGCAAATAGTCTTCTACCAGGTCAATATCAAATGAAATAAATTGAATAGCCTTCTGCCTTAGATAAAGATTCAACATTGAGTTACGCAAGGAGAAGTCTAAAAGTTTGCGCTCCCAGATATCCAGCTTGGTTATCTCACGTTTGTTGTCCATTAGCATACTCAGATCAAAACGCGAGTGTTCCTTTACATTTAGCATACACTCATCATGACTTGTTCCCTCTACAGCAACCTCCCATACACCATTATTCATGACACGCTGTGGAAGAGGACGCACTTGTTCAAGTCGACATCGCTTGATATCAATGAACATCTCAAAGATTGCCGTATTGGCAAGATTCTTTATGGCTAAACTCTGAGCATCTTCAAAGGTAGTAGACTCTGCTGTAATTTGTGTGCATTCAAGTACAAGCATCTCATCGATGCCGTCAGAACATTTCTTCTCTATATACGAAGCATCATCACAAACACTATATTGACAACAGTCGTCGACTAACCAAACAGCAAGATAAGCATGCCCTTCTTGTAGTACAATACCACTATTGAGCCCTATACTTTCAAGTACACTTGCAAAGAGTAGCGTAAGTTCTATGCAGTTCCCGACCTTAGAAGCTAGGACTTGGTCAGGCAGTGTAATACGTTGTCCAACAACTTCATACGATGCTGGAGCAGAACGGTATACAATACCCTCAGCATGAAGTGCACCATACACAGCAGCCACCTGCTTTCGTACCTCATTTGAATTACCTGTCTGATATGCTGTAAATGCAGAAGCCCCCGACACTTCCTTCAACTTACTGGCTGCCTTGGCTATAATATTGTTTACAGCAGGATGATTGGGCGTAACAAACGAAGCAAGACATTGCGGTAGAATACTGGTTCCCAACCATTGGTCGTATGGCATTATATCTATGTCATAACTATGAGTAAACACTATCTTCTTTGCATCTGACAGCGCATCAGCATATACATTGATGGTAAATGTGGACGTAATCTTTTCTGTTACCAAAGCTACCTCTGTTGGCTTCAGAGATAAGCTCATACCCTGTAAACGAATTGACTTACCAGTCTTAAGTGATGCGATGATGCTTGAACGAAAGTCTTGGAAAAAATCACCAGAACATTCTATTATTATATCCCTTAAATCATCAGCCTTGTCATTACAAAGCTCAACAGACTGGCATATTGCTACCCCGTTATTAATTAATGAATAATTGATAGATGGTAGATATTCTATATTGATAGTTGCCATAACGATTTGATAATTTGTAGATTTTGTTACTTATACCAATATTAATTACTTGGGTTTACGGACTTATTGGATTTAGACATTAACTGCCAAATATTATATGCTTATTACATAACCATTGAGAAAGATATTACAACGGTCACTTAGTTATACCCCCTCTATAATACTAACGCTGTCAAAGGTGTTTATCTTATCAAACTAAAGTACTCAACTGCAAATATAGTTATTTGTTTTTATATCTCCTCGTATTATGCTTATAAATATACTATTGGTGCCAGATAATTCTATGAATAACATAAACCTACCATCATCTCCAGTTATATACAGGTCTGAAAGCTTGTTTGAGATTAAGCAATAGATGGATGGTTAGAACTTCATAAACAGTAAGGAAACTACCTACGTGAGAGCTTGAAAGCATTCTCTAACACAAAACTATACGGCTGTATAGTTATCGCAAGGCTACCCAAAGAACATTACTCTAATTGCTTTCACCATTATTACTATCATATCAAAAACAAAAGTGTCCTGTTGTTTCAAGTGAACCTAAAGGCTTTATAAGTTGTAATGCGGTAAAAAAGAACCTATTGACCTATATAACTTATGTGGGAATAAGAACACACCCTACGACACATCTTATGCGTTGTCCTTTAAGAGATGGAATAGTTTTCCGCTCTCATGAAATGTCACAATAATGGGTCAGTCCTAAAACCCAGTTGCAAGTCTATCCTCTTAAGCACATAATTTCATA
>ERZ773212.600-NODE-600-length-17412-cov-8.956963_pt1 | contig 17412 bp, 25 predicted proteins | sample MGYA00581005_ERZ773212 | MGnify/ENA primary metagenome ERZ773212 (study PRJEB29015, sample SAMEA2738154) | human oral metagenome | biome: human oral; feature: human-associated habitat; material: saliva | place: China | collected 2196 ... | reverse complement strand
GTGTTGTTGCCCCCCTTTCATGTGACGAACATCACCCCATTTTGGCTGTTTCGTGGGGTAAGTCACATGGAATAAGGTTGACGGAGCATAGTTCGTTGTGGTTGTCAATTATTGTGATGCATTACACTGATCATTTGTCATGACATGGAATGTTGTGGTGCACGTCACGCTTCGTTGGGTTGACGCGCAGATAATGTTGGAGCATTATTAATACATGAACAGGCAAACCAGAACGGAGCATTCAATGGAGCCTAGGATATTTACTGAAGGGGAGAGGAAGTCGCTAGACTTTTTGTTTGACGACGTGGATATTTATGATAATTATGCTCGGCTGCGGTGGCATGACATCGAGTATGTTGTTGCACCGATTGGGGATACTTTCGAGTATTCGTGCACCTCTCCTGACACGTTGATTACGTCATTTTCGTTTACTGCGATTAAGGAGCAGATCGATGCGCTTTGATGCTTGGTTAGAGATTAATGATAGTGGAGAACTGTTTCTGGAGGTTGAGGATGCTCGCTATCGGGTCGACAATCTTGAGGTGAAGGATTTTCTTGAGTGGGTGATTCGCGGTGTTATATCGGAATAATTTGCGTCAGGGTTTGGACGTGTTGGATGATTTGAATGATTGGAGGGTGACGTCTTGGGTGGCGGATCAGTTGTTTCAGGGGCGTCAGGTTCGGTTTTATCGGGATTCTGAGCGTTTTCATGTGTCGTCGGGTCGGTCGGGCTGGGGGCAGTATCGGATTGTGAGTTTGGAGGATGTTTTTGATGGAAAAGGATAGCGTTGTATTTATACTAACCTTTGACGACACTAACAAGAAAATTATTGTCGACATATTGGAAGACGAGGACGAGGATGATTCTTGAGCGCACGGGTGATGGTCATTGGTATTTGAAGGACACGAATGTTTACGGGGACACTGATGTGTGGTTGAGGATGATTGAGGAGGCGGATTCTGATGCGGATGACGAGGCCGCTTTGTCGGGCGCGTAGGTGTTTGCGGGCTTCTGGTATGCGGGATGCTGTGACTGAGGGTGGTGCTTATATTATGTATTGTGGACCACTGGCTATGCGACTGATTAATAATTATACATTGGAGACATGGAATCCTCACGATGCAAGTTCAGGAACGATTACACATTACGATACTCACGAGCAACTTTGCGATGCGATGCTGCTGATGGGCCTGGAAAGCATGGGTGTTATTTAAGGATGTTTTACTTGAAGGACATGGCGGCACTGCTTAGCCTTAAGGATCAATTACCTGGTTACAGCGTTGTAGCGACCGACGATTTTATTGGGATTGATGGAATTGATTATCGTATTAATTGTTATGGCTGGCCTTACAATCGCGTTACCGTGGAGGACAAGATCACGGGATTGAACAGCATCAAGTCGTTTGGGTCGAAGGGGACCGAGAGAGCAAAGGCACATTATCGGGAGACTCTGGAGAGGTTTGGTGTTGATACTTGTGCGCTGGATCACGCAAGCGCGGCTTGACAATCCCAGATCGCTAGAACATTATTAACACATGAACAGAACAACGTTCACAGAACAGAAAGGAAGCGAAATGGAAGACAACGCAGCAAGGACAGCCCTCCTCGCCGAGGGGTGGGAGCCCGAGCAGGGTGGCATGTGGGAGAAGGTTGTTGACGGATGGGTTTATCGAGTCATCGAAGACACATACGGCCTATGGACACTGCTTAACGCTGATGACGATCTCATAGTTGAGTCCGCATATGACTTGGATGTGGTTCTTCGAGCTGTGGAGTGAGTAGACACAGATAGCCCCGAGCGTGGTTGGTTCCGCTCGGGGCTATCTGTGTCTGTGGGTGTTAGTCGACGTGGCGGGCGTTAGCCTTGACCTCGTTGATGACGGACTGGATCCGGGCATCCAGGTCGGCCTTGCTGGGGATGGTGCCGAAGCAGGCGTTGTAGTGAGCCCAGGAGTCGGCGACGATGGCCTGGAAGTCCTCGCCACTGACCTCGGCAGGGCGTAGTCCTGCCCTGTAGTAGCGGTCGGCCTGGTCCTGGTTGATGCCGGTGGCGCCGAGTCCGAAGGGGACGAGGGCGTAGCCGTACGACTCACCGAAATTAACTCGAATGAACATTAATGGATCCTCCGTAAGTGACTGTGTGTTCTCGGGCTCGGGTGTGATCTCCTCGACTGTTGGCGGGGCGTAGTCGTCCGCAGGGGGCCTGAGGATGTAGTCGGCACCGAACTCGTAGATGCTGGTTTGGCGGACCTGATCCTCGGGAGCGATCTCGTCTGTGTAGGCCTCGTAACAGGTGCCCTGGTAGCCGATGACGACGACATGACCGCCGCGTGATGCGTTGGCGGGGCGGATGACGACGTCGCCGGGTTGCATGGCGTCCCACGAGTAGTCGAGGCACTCCCAGCCCGCGTTGATGAAGGCGGGGACCATGTCGCCGGTGTACCAGGCGCCACCGGTAGGGTAGCCCGCTTGGCGTGCGGCGACGATGGTCATGCTGGAGCAGTCCATGTAGGTGGGGCTGCCGGGGTTGTCGAACCCGTCCTGCCTGTTCTCTTGGCTGTAGTAGACGGTGATCCCGTTGCAGTAGAAGTCACACCACCACAGGAAGTTGTCTAGTCGAGACACTGTCAGGCCTCGTGCTTGCCGTCGGGGCGCGTGGGGACATTGCCTGCAGCGACGCCGAGGACGGCGCTGATGACGAAGTTGATGGCGGCGATTTTGTCTCCGTCGAGGAGTCCCCATACACCGAGAGCGACGCTGATGGCGAAGAAGACGCCGTAGAGCCAGAGTCGGGTGCTGGGGTTGCCGAGGAATTTCGGGGGTGTGGGGGTGAGGGGCTCACTCATTACTTGCTCCTTAAATAGGTGAGTATTTCAGCGATCTGGCGGTTCTGGGCGTCTATTGATGACCCTCCATGATTTGGCTTGACGTGGTATTGCACGTCGTTTATTTTGTCTTCGATGTCATCTAGACGCTCCAGAACCCCAGGTCGCTCGGGAGTTCCTTCCCAGGCATCAAGCATACACGACATGTGGTCTAGGTATCGACTTATACGATAGACGAGTCGGCCGACTACGCCTATGACAGCGATGACACCTGTTATTACAGCAACGTCGATTGTGAGTTTAGGGATTTCTATCATCGCACGAATATCTCCGCGAACATGTTTCTAGTTTCTGGGGAATCAGAGAATAACCGACCTTTACGGTACACGGTACGCATGATCGACAAGACCTTGTCACTGTATAGCAAAAGCCTTTCACCCTCCCGAAGGTCCGTAACCTTATAGGCCCATCTTACCTGAGGGCCTCTAGGAAGCCTCCTCTGGGCAAACCAAGTACCTCCGTCAACCCAGATGGAAACAGTTCCCTGAGGCGTGCGGAGCGTGAACTGATATGTCGCCTTACCCGTCTTCCGCATAACGAAGTCGTCATAGTTGTCAGCGAACTCATTATTGATCGAATAGTCCGCATAATCCTCAGCATAATTAACAATGAACGACCCGAAACGCGTGTGAGCAACCTCGTTCGCAAACTCCTTGGAGTCAACGAAGTCAGTGACGATGAAACCATCAGCATGCCGAGAGATCCCCGCCCGAGGCTCAATGTGGAACCGAATGAAATATGGGTTCATGATACTCACAGAGTTCGAGAGCATCAGACAACGAACCCGGTCCTGGTACCGGTCCACCGTAGAGTAGAAGTCCATGAACACCTTCGCCTCGTCAGGCAGGTACCGCAAGGACCCCTTATCGATGATGAACTCATCAAAGATAATCGTATACACATTCGGATAGGCGATCGACTTATTTGCCTGCGCCGTCGACAACGGGATGAAGTAGCCTATCGTCTCCCACTTCTTACCCACCCTGCGCTGAGCGAACTGCCCCTCCACGCGAAACTCCTGGTCGGGGAACTCCTGCTGAATATCAGCGAAGAAAGAGTTCCTACCCTTGAGTTCCGTCTTGTAGCGACGCAGATAAATGAACTGCTGCCCCTTCTCGATCGCGTTCTTGATGACGATCTTCTTGGCGCCATAGGTCTTACCGAGACCTCGAGCACCCATAACCATGTTGTAGACACCCCCGTACGAGAGGACGTTCGAGAATGAGTAGTAACTAAACTTCTTTTTAGCCATGACGCCTCACCGTCCACCAAGCAGCCCTAGAGAGCATGCCAATGCTGTTAATATGCGGGCCCGGACCATCACCCCCATGACCGATTGTCTGCCCCGGCCCCACAAACATCTCCACATGGTCCGTGTGAGGGTATCCCCCACCCCAGGACATAACAATGACGTCGCCAGGCTTGAGCATCGACTGCTGAGCCGAACTCATGGCGCCACTCCCACGGGGAATAACAGCACGACCCCGGTTATACATGTCCCCGGTCCACGTTCCAGGGTTGATGCCCGACGTGTCCATATAAGCCCGGTAGATGGTGCTACTACAGTCGCCAAACCCCGACCTGTCAGGATCCAGTCGCCCCGGAGCCTGTCGGTACTTGAACTTCATGATCCGCGACCTCATCCAGGCAAGAGCCTTGGCACCAGCAGAACCGTCGCCAGCCCCGCCACCGCCACCACCGCCACCACCGCCACCACCATCACCACCGTCAGGAGTTGTCTGGGGGACATTGACGTCGAGATCCTCGATCGCCCCAGGGATAACCCCCTGCCAGTAGTAGTGACCGTTAGCACTGTGAGCCGGCACATAGGTCTGCCCAACCCAGAGGTCCAGCTGACCATAGTTACCTTCCTGGAGCACGAACTTGCGGTCGGAGGTGCGGATCCTCTGCTGGCCGTTAGCACCGATCTGGATGCCGTTGCCGATAGGCTGTGTACTACCTGATAGTTGCGAACCAACCCCCGACGTGTCACCGCTTTTGATGATCGCGAGTGCCGTGTTGTAACGGTTCGCGTACCTGCCAAGGACCCCGTCTGCCATGATGGCCTTATACATCTGGTCAAGGTTGAGGCCCGCACCGTAGTTGTTGATGATGCGCATAGCCTGCCGAGGCGACTGGTGGTACGCGCACGCCCACATGATGAACGCCTCAGTGTTGTTGTCGACGTCCATGCCCAGCGACTTCGCTGTGTTGAGGTACTTATCCAGGTCCGCGAGCATCAGGTTGTCCTGAAGAACAGGCAACTTGACTAGGTACGGCTGCAGCCACGCACCGTCTGCCCGGTACACATAGTAGGAGTTCCACGACGAGTCGGACGGCGACACGGTCTTGACGCGGTTGACCAGGGAGTTGCTGACACCGTCCCAGGCGGCCTTGTTCCGCTCATAGTACTGAGCCAACAGCCCTGCGGCACGCGTTCCGAACCACTGACCTATGCCAATGGTGATGGGGTCATTGTAGTTGATCGCGTCGTACTTGAGGCCAGACTCCACGGTCCCAATAACCTTGATCGCAATCTTCTTATTCTTCTCGTTCCAGGTCATAGAAACACCCTCCTGCCATCAGTGTAGCAGGAGGGTATTTACTATCTCACCACACACCCCACTGGGAGAAGATGTATATCTGTGTCCCCACAGGCAACGGGTCCGCACTAACCAACTGTCCTGCCGTGTTTACATAGAATGTCTTCCACTCGCGATTTGGCGTCATTCCCTGGAAGTACTGGTTCGAGTACGGCGTCGCCCACCCAGGGATCGACCAGATGGGGTGATCTGCCCCGAGTGCGGCGATTACCTCAAACCAGCCACGTAGGTATGCGTTCGTGTGCTCGCGCTTGACCCTCAAGGTCATTGTGGATTTCTTCAGGCCGTTAGCGTCCTCACCCCACGGGGAGAGGTCTCGCCACCCGTAATCGTTCCAGGACGTTCCTCCGCGGAGCCATCCGAGCGCATACCGCTTAGCCTGCTGGTACCCGTCGTCCGTGAGGTGGACCTCGTCATTGCCCCTGATGACAGACTTGTCGCCATGGAACCAGGACAGGGACCCCTCACAGATCGCAGGAGCCAGTTTGTTGAACGCCCACATGAACTCGCTGGTCCTCGCCTGGATCGACTCACTCATCTTTCCAGCGTTCAGAGTTGAGTCGTTCCAGATGACCGGGATGCAGTAGACCTTGGCGTTAGGCCAGTAGGTCTCAATCATTCCTGCACACACCTCAGCCATTGACTGCACGTTGTGCATGGCGCGGATGTCGTTGAGCATGTCGATGATGAACACACCCCCAACCCTGCGATTGTTGTCACCGAGCGCTCGGTATGCGTTCTGAATCTGGGTGTCGAAACGAGCGCCTTGTGCAGACGTGAACGCTCCACCACCAATGCCGTAGTTGTGTGCTTGCTTGAACCCATACTCCGTAACTAGCTGGTTAGCCCAGGCGCCACCATCGGTCTTGACGTTTGAGGACCCGATGATGACGGCCTGGTTGTACTGAGTGACGCGCTGGAACTCCGCGTCCAGGTATGTCTTGTTGTAGTACGTGTTCGGCAGCGCGGCGATTGCTGTGTCGATGGATGACTTGACTCCGTCGATGCGCTCCTCCATCTTGTCGGTGAGTTTTACGGTGGCCATATAGTGTGTGCTACCGTCCTGCATCTGCGCGCCCAGGAAGGCGTTGTCCAGGTTGTATCGGCTCGACCTGGCGGGGGTTAGAGCAACCTGCAGGAGGCGTGCCCTGAACGACGCGATCGTGTCCAGGGTTTCCTTGCGCTTCGCCTCAATCTCCTTGTTCCACCCGTCGCTGGTTTTCTCCATCTCGGTGATGAAGGTGTTGACCTTGTCGTTCATCGACTTGATGATCTTGTCCTGCTCGTCACCAAACTTGCCGATGAACTCAATACTCTCGATGACGGCGCCACGGATCCGCTCAAGGGTCTCAAGATAGGTGAGCCCGTCACGGTAGGTGAATGGGACTACGTTGTTGACCTGACGGTCCTGGATCCTCCAGATTGCTCGGTCAATGCTGTTGATGATGTCGTTAACTCCAGGCATAGTATCCTCCGTAAATCGGGTTGTGGGTGAGAGGTCGGTCGACGTCCCATACACCAAGGAACAGGTCTCGCAGTTCCTCGATGACGAAGTTGTCGACGTTGATGAGTGTCTGCCGGTACTGGGCGATCATCTGAGCCTTGCTCCCACGCTGTTGGGAGTCGCTGCTCTGGTTGTTGTCGTAGTGGCTACGGGAGTTTGTTGACCCAGCAGATGTTGATGTGGACTTGTTGCTGTTCTCGCTTGTCGCGTCAGACAACGATGATGCGTAGTCGGCGTTGCCTGCCAAGCGGGTCTGTGGGGTGTCCGAGGCGACGGTTCTGCCCTTGCTGACGCCGCTGCCGGTCCCGTTGCTTGAGTTTGTGTTGGTGCCGTCGTTGCTGGAGTCGCCCCACTGTCGGGTCCTGCTGGACGAGGTGCCACCGTCGAGGGGGTCTGTGTTCTGCAGTTCCGCCAGGTACATGCGATTGTAGCGGGGCATGATGAGGTCCATCTTGAGTTCCATACGCCAGATGAAGACGTCGATCGTCTCGTGTCCGATCTCGTTGAGCCAGAACTCGCGCCGTATCCTGTCGTTCAGGGTTTTGCGGTAGGCCTCGTCGAAGATCGGGTAGTTGTCCAGCCCCCAATGGCCTTTGGTGATTCGGTCGACGTCTTTAAGCCTGATCGTGTGTGTTGCCACTGTCTCCTCCTAACTGGGTCACATTCTGCATGGCAAGCATATCGTTAAGGTCGGGGGTGGCGTTGTCGTCCACGGCCCACGTGCAGGACACGTTGAGTCCGAACATCTGGTTGATCTGCTCGCACGCTAGTTCGCGGGGTTTCATGAACTGTTCCCGGGACGCAAGGACCTGGCCGCTGTTGGCTGCAGCCTCTTCGACAACCATGCGCTCACGCTTCTCACTGTTGACGTTCATGATGCCCAGCATCGTGAGTGCTTCACCCCAGATCTTGGCTTTGGACTCCATGTGCTTGATGGAGGACACTGCGCCGGATCCGGCGTTCTGGTTGAGTGGGAAGACTCCGATCGTGTTTGCCAGATTGTCCATCGCAAGGCTTTCGGTTCCCCAGACGACGGGTTCGCCGTCGTAGATCTTTGACATGACGTTGGCGATTGTTTGTCTCTGGTCGTTAGAGCAGGCCACGATCATGGGGTTGCGCTCGTTGAGGAGGTCGATCTCGATTGTCCTGTCTACCAGCGCTAGGCGCTCGGAGTAGATGCGGACGATGTCGATGTCGCTGACTCGTGTCTGGTTGCCCCACACGGTAACGCTCTCGGAGGCTTGTACCTCTCGTGAGTAGAGTCCGTTGCGGGTGACGACGTACTTGATGGGGTTGTCTTGGATGTCCAGCATTCCTGATGGGGTTGCGGGCATGCACATGAATAGTTCAAGTAGTGTGTCGAAGTAGAAGATACTGAACCCGTTGTTGAAAATGCTCTTCTCAATGAAGCGTGGGTCAATATCGTTCGGTAGTCCTTCCCAGGTGAATCGCGACATACATTTCCCCATCAGTTGCCGGAAATACATGTTTTGTAGGATCGCCTGACGATTTTCACCTTGACTGGAAACTAGCGCCCCAGGGCGCTGATAAATCTCCCTGCTAACAAAATCAGCCCGCTTGCTCACCTAGCCACACCTCCACACTTTTATCGATTCGATTCTTACGTACACTTGCAGTTCCAATATAGCCGGGATCCCTCCACACAGTGACCCCCTTCTCAAATATACCACGCACAGTGCCCTTAAAGGTCTCAGGCATGTCCGCCTTCTCCAGATAACACTCCGTCAGTTTCCAGTACGTGAAATACTTCATGAGCGACAGGTGTGTGATTCGCACCCACGTGTTCATGGCATACCCGTAACGCAGCCAGTACTCACCAATACGCGTCATCGCGTTACGAGACAACTGCCTCACACGACAATCCAGGTGAATGCCATAGGCTGTCATGGGTGTAACCGTCCCCTGCGTCTGACCGATAACACTTGGTGGAATCACCTGCGTGTCCTGCACCTGCGCGTTGATCGCCGCCACAGCGTTCTCGTAGTCACCGTTCGCAGAGAACTGCGCCAACTCATAGTTCGTGTCCCTCACAGTGCGCTGCTGCTGCTGACTGATCTGCGACTGCCCCGACACCATCTGATTCTGTATGTGCGCCTGTGACTGCGCCTGAGAGTTCTGGATCAGCGCATTCACCTGCGCCGTAGCAGCCTGAGCCATGCCGGCACCAACCGCCTGGGCGTTCAGGCCCACAACGCCGCCGAGCGCCGTCATCCCACCCTGCACCGCAGACACTGTGGCACGCATGTTGTTGTAGCGGGACTGAGAGTCGGCGTTCGCACTGTTCCCCCACATCGAGTTCTCGGCACCCGCCTGAGTGGCCGCGATCCCAGCGTTGGCGATGTCCCGGCTAGCAGTTGCCGCGCGCTGCGCGCGCCGCTGCTGCCAGCGAGCCCCGTTGTACTGCTGAGCAATCGTGTGCGCGTTGCTGGCAAGGTTGTTGAGTGCAGAGTTGTTGAGAACAGCAAAAGTCGGGAGACTCTGATACCCGGTAGTGGCGTCAAACTCCTCGCCAGTAATCGATTCCCAGGTGGAGGTGTCGACGTTGATGACGTCGGCGTCCTTGAGATGGTTGTTCCAGTTGATTGAAAAAAGAATCTGTGGATTCGGTGGGGCGACGTGCGCCCACATCGTGGCACCAATCTTCTCAGAGTCTATCGCTTCGGGCGCAACCTCGAGCGGGTTTCCAGTGTATGTTGTGAACTCTAGAATCATGTAAGGCGACGTTGTAAATTTCTTGAGTTCATCAAAGTCTGGCGACAACATTTTCATGCACCAGTACCGGAAGTCCTCATGAGTCATGTAGAAAGTTTTCTTATTGTTAATCGTCTTGGGTGTACGCCAAATAGCCGCCCCCAGATTAACAGTGCGAACACTCTCATCGCCAAACAACCCCTTGGGCACCAGGTACACAGACCCAATCCCCTGAGAAATCCACGGATACGAAGACAGGTACTCCATCCCCTGGAAGAACCCGTCAGCAGTCGTCGCCCAGATATCCACAGCATTCGGCAACCCCTCAAGAGACGACCCCGTCGCCATGGACACACTCGGATTCTGCTTGTCCCCATACGGAGCATCCAACTTGATCGTGGACGTCACAAGCACGTCATAGTTCTTCTTCGACACGTCACCAAGCACCTTACGGTAAGCGCGCGTCACCAGATGCTGACCACCCAAGTCGATCCCCTCAGGCTGGTTCAACCACTTGCGACCATACTCCTCGAACGAATTTTTAGCAGCAATCCCCATATGACCGCGCTCAAGGTACGCGCGACCAAACTTCACTCGATCGTAATACGTCGTCCACACATCCAGCTGCAACGTCAGCAACGTCGTCCCCGGATTCACATACTGCACATCCGTAATGAAGTAGAAGAACCTCGTCGGTACGTACCCCGCATCGAACGCCGACGACGGCCTACCCGGGTTCGTCGCCATCGCATAGTTGAACTGCACCGCCCTAGAAAACGGTGTCGGCACCCGCACAGGCCTGCCCTGAGCCAGGTAGGTCATCCCATCCATGCGCACGGTCTGCGAGTGCTCAAACGACTCCACATAGTCCTTCGGGGACCCATAACGACCCCAGTCAATAATATCCCGGTACGTGTTATCAAACGGCACGTTAACCAATCGGAGAACCGAACCTGCAGACCACACCGAGTAGTCAAACGAAAGCCCAGCATCAGTAGCGGGCGGCATCTCATTGATCTGACTCAACACTTTCTCCTTCCAACCATAAAGCCCCACCATCCCATTTGGGATAGTGGGGCGGTTATGGTCCCAGTGTATCAGGACACCGTAACAGTGGTCGAGGCCGTCAGCGGCTTATTGCCGTCAGCGCCGGGGTTGTCCACAGTCACCTTGATAGCGATCTCAGTACCCTTCACCTCATCGTCGCCAATCACCAGGGTGTTGTTGAAGACACGAGTCTTCTTACTCTTCTGACCCGAGATCGACCAGCCGATCGCCGGGTGAATACCGTCAGCCAGCGGAGTCTTCCAGTCAATCTCCAGGGAACGCAGAGCCCCAGGCTTCGGGGTCACATTGTGCTTACCCGCCTGGTCACCCACCTTGATGCCCTGAATCTCAGCGTTCTTCGCAGTCTGAACCTGAATCTTCGTCTCCGGCTTAGTGCCGAAAGCGATCGCCGGGGTGAACGGCGACAGGGACAGGATCGAGTGGTGGTGAAGCCAATAGTTGTTGTAGAGCCCGTCAGGGTTCTCCATGGAGCGGTTCTCCACGAAAACGTCCTTGATGAGGAAGAACTCCTTCGTGGTCAGGATCGCAGAAATCCCATCCAGCTGAAGGCTCTCGTTCGGAACCGTAATCACGTGCGACGGCATTCCTGCACGCTCCTGGTTGAACGCGGCCGCCAGAGAAGTGACGTTGATGTTCGCCTGGAACTCGGGAGTCGCGATGATCACCAAGTTCTCCGGCTTGGCGAACGAGGGCACGCCCTGAGAGTTATAAGCCCGCGTCGGGTACATCATCTTGTTGGCAGCAACCTGGAGTGCCTTGATGGCGCTGTCGGTCTGGTCCTTGTTGGACACCAGGACGTTCAAGTCAGGAATCTGCACATGGAAGAATCCGTGCGTGTTCTCGTACTCACGAATCAGGGAGCACATCTCCAGGAACTCACTCCACTCGTCCGAGGTGGAGACGGCAGCCATCATCCCCGAAACGAGGTTCGACAGGCCCTGCTCGTTGAGGAAGGCTCGACGGAGTTCAATCTCGTTGATGGTGATCTTGAACTTCTCGCGACGGTTCGTGGTGTGGAACGCGGAGTATGAGCGGGTTCGGTTCTGCCCGAACACGTCCTTCTCGAGAGAATCGCGGTTCGGGTCGTAGAGGGTTGGCTTCACCATGTCAAGGTGAACCTCTTCGATGGTGTCGGCGAAGTCCATGAAGCCACTCTTGAACACGGCCAGAGGGTTCTTCCACACCATGTCTCGCACGATCGTGGACCCGATGCGGTTGATCAGTGAGTCCATGAACATATTGCGGGTGATGCTGTCCTGCATGATGCTGGACAGTGTGTCGTGGATGTTGGCCTTGGTAGCCTCCGGCACCATCTCCTGGTACTCGCGGCGAGCATCAGAGCGGATCGCGTTAGCGATATCGACGTTGTCGAGTCCGTCACGAAGATTAGGCATAATCGGTTTCCTTACTTGAAGAGGTCGTTAATTGACTTGGGCTTCCAGTTCCCGTCAGGGACCTTACTTCCAGCATCAGAGTTGTCTGACGCAAAAAGGCCGCCCAGCCCTTTGGCGGCTTTTCCTACAGTTGAGATCGCCTCACCAACCTCATTAGGGTCGTACCCCATATCCTTGATCGTAGCACGAGTGCCCTCACGCACGGCATTACCAGCAACCCCGGCAGCCGCCTTACCAATCTCGCCAATACCGGACGCCACGTTCTTGACGTCATCAACATCCTGAGCAACAACCGCCTTCAGGTCTCCGAGCCCCATCTCCTTGGAAGCAGGGACGTCATCACCCGCAAACGGGTTCCCCGTCTCACGGTCAGTGGGAGTCATCATCGCACCGAGACGACCCTCCAACTCACTCTGAAGAGCCGTCACCTTGTCACCGAACACGGATGCCAGGTGATCCCACGCGGCCTTCGTGTCCTTAAACGGGTCCTCATCCTCCTTCTTCCCTGACTTGGGGTCGCCCCCAGTAAGGTTCCCGTCCTCAGGGGACACAGCCTTGTTGTTGCCGTCAGTGTCACCCGGGTCGTAGACCTCATTCTTAGGCAGCCCTGCCTCCTGCTTCTGCGCGTCCGTCATGCTCTGGCGGTTGCGGTTCAGTTCCTGGGTGGCGTCCTGCTGAGTAGTGGGATCCGGGTCAGCGAGCCTGTCCGTGAGAGGTCTTGCAGACTTGTCGCCCGCCTTAGCCTTGGCGTCCTGCTCTTTGCTGTATTCCTTCGACTTGTTAGCGGTCTCTCGGGACTTTCTCGCCGTGTAGTCAGTTAGAGACTCTCCAGGCTTCTTGTTGGCCTCATAATCCTCTTGTGTCTTATTGGGCATTATGTCCTCCTAACAAAAGATAGGCTGGAAGCATTACACTTCCAGCCTATCATAATACCCAATGTCCAGATAGTGCTAGCGGGGGACGCTATCCCATACCACGAGCGGCCCAGTTCATTAGGTCGCACCCGCTCGCGGGCCCCTAGTCACTGCCCCGGCTTGGGAGCATGTGCGGCAATGTAGTCAACAATCGCATCCTGCACCAGGTCTGAGGTGTCGCGACGCAGGGTCCAGTGCAACTCCTCAATGTCCTTGGCAACCGCCTTGTCGATACGATACTTGAACGTTGCCTTAGTGCTAACCGGTCGAGCCATGTCAACCAACCCCTTCATATGGCTTCAATGTGAATGTTGTGTTTCGGAGAACCGTGCCTCCGGGAACCCTTACAGGGATGAGTTTACCATCCCATTGGCCACCATTCAACATATCGTCAAATGTGAGTTTCGCTGCAACATTGCGGGGTAAACCCGCAATATGAACATCCATACTACCATCAATCTCCTCAGCATACTGCTTCGCCCTCACGTACACACTCCGCGTAAAATTCCCCTCATGCTTCCAGGCGCCCAACTCCACGGGGTCCACCCACAAGCCCTCCGGGGGAGTGGTCGGCCCCACCAGGTGCAACGAGTCTGTGTCCGCGTACGCGAAATACGGGTACACGCTCTGAGCCGCCGAGATCGTCTTCAACCTCGCATACGCGGTAATAAAAACACCCATCGGCGTGTACACCGGGTCCCGCAACTCCATCTCATTCATCTTCAGGCTCACACGATCACCCTCCATAACAGGATGCTTGCCCGTGATGTCAGGATTCGTCGCAAACTTCCCGTAAAGACTGTTGAGATGAAGTTTAGCGATCTGCCTCAAACCGCCGGTAGACGACTTCTTAATCTCCATGAAATGATCGACATACTCATCAAAGAAGCCATGAGACCCCCGAAACTCGAACGTGCCATTCCAAGAGATGATGTTAAGGTCATAGTGCTTCCTCCACAACTCGATATCAATATTAGTCGCCGCCACTGTGGTAGGTTGGGGAATCTCGGTCAGATACTGCGTTGGATTAAAAGACAGATTCTTCTTGATCTGTATGCAAGGAATGTGATTGGGCTTAATTTTCGCTGTAAAGGTAATCGATGCAATATAAAGCGGCCTATTCGTGGACGGAGGCCCCTGAGTAAACACAGGATCGCCGTACGGAAGGAGCGCAGTACGCATTACGCTCGGGTACAACGAGTTCACGTCATACACACTCCCAGGACCATTCAGCCTCCCAGCATAACGCTTGTCCGCGTAAGTAAACCCGCCACGATATGCCTTCCGAATCTCGCCGTCAATCTCAGGGGAGAGGATAGGAAACCGCCTACTAAACAACTTGCCCGTCATCCTCTTATACGTATGAAGCGAGTCGCTCCCCGCAGTCAGACGCGTCATCTTCTCATTGAACTGCACCTCAAGAGCCTGGGCGACGATAGCAACATCATTGCGCTGATACCGCCTCTCCTGCTCCGTCGGGATGTACCCCACCGGACGAAACGCCTCATAGTCAATCTCCAACTTCTGATCATGCAAGTTAAAGGCCTTCGCCACCGCAGCCACGGACATTGGAAGCTTCTTGTATGAGTCCCTGAACTCAACTCGGTATCCAGTCTCGAACACAACCGTGATGCTGTAGAACTTCCCCATCCGCGAGATCAGTGAGGTGAACTGCTTAACCCCCGGAGCCTCCTTCGTCCACGTGTAGCCATTCCGCAGCAGCCAGTCAATAATGAAACTACCGTCGAAAGCAAGATTGTGAAAGTAGATGTTCGCTGCACGCTCTGCCACGTGGTGCATGAAACCATCGATAGTGGTACCATCAAAATAGTTATCCAGTTTCCCAACTTTAATGATTCCCCAAGACCATACCCTACAATCCTCCTCTCTCGTGGTCGTTTCAAAGTCTGCGACAAAATTAGGGACCCGCTTGTGCGAGCGCTTAACGCCGCTTCCCCTTACGTCGCTTGTTGACTGGCGAGGCACTGAAATCGTCCTCCGGTTTAATGTTAATGGACTTTATTTCCTTCAGCAGAGACTTTAACGCGGAGTCGGCATTCTCATACTCGTCATACCAAATATCGTAGCCAGCCTTCCGCTGATCAGAATACCCCTCCTTGGAGGCCTCATACATGAGCGACAACTGATTAGAGAAATCCCCATTCACAGTCCACATGAGCCAAAGAACATCATCAGGAATATCGGTCAAGATGTCATAAAGTTCAGGATCACCAATAACGTCCAACATAGCAGCAATCTGCTGTTTCGCAGACGTCAACCGCTTAGCCTTCGACTGCTTCGTCAAAGACTCCATGACAGCCTTCGCCTTAGCCGTCATCGCATCAGCATCCTCAAAGTTCGAAGGCCGCTTATCCGGATTCATCCGCTCAAGAGCATAATGCGACCCACCCGGCAAATACTGTCTACTCGGCCTAAAATCCCGAATCCAGTCACCAACCGTCATGTCCCCCATGTAAGGAAGTCTTGTGCCACTAACACTTCGTTCATACTGATCAATATCAGCATTATACCGTAAAACAGCCTCTCGGTATCTTCTAACAGTCTTGGCTGGAATAGGACCACCATTCTTATCGCGGTAATACCAAACACTACTAGAATTGTTAAACTCGCTAAGACGTTCCAGCTCCTTCGCGGCATTCTTCAACGTCACCCTTCCAATAGCAGACTTCCCAATAGGGTCATACTTAGTACCCCGAATATCAGCACCATCATCCGACGTCGCCATCCGATAAATCTTACGCACAGCCCGATCACGCTCAACCTGAAGCAAATCACGAGCCCTCTCAAGATCACTACGACGATCCGCCGCCCTCGACGACCCCGCCGACCGAACCCTCTCCCTCGAGGCCTCAGCCCCCAACGTATCCGGAACATCCGGCACACTCAAATCGATAGACGAAACAAAATCCCGAATCGCCCCAGCCGTATTCCGCGCATGCTTAACACCACGCTTAAACGACCGGTAATGCTTACCCCAATGAGACTTAACCAAAACACCAAACCCCCTGCCCCCTGATAAGGGGCAGGGGGCCTAGTCATTCTATATCAGAGCCTCACGCCAGAGCCACAGTCGTGTACTCACGACCCCGACCCGACCTCGCACTCTCAACCTTCACAGCAACAGGCTCAGGCCACTCCTCAACAGGCCCCAGAATATCAATCAGACGCTGAATCTGAGCCACAACCGTCTGAGAAGACGTGCCATAAGCATTGCCCTCCTTGTCGAGAATGTGAATCGTCTTGCGAGTCTCAGTCTCACCACTGTCAACGTCAACAATATCGTCCTCAGTGATCACAACATTAGCGATCTCCACAGTCTTACCGCGCAGCTCCTTAAAAGAAACAGCAGCATTCTGAGCATTGAAGAAAGCCTTCTTACCCGCGAAGTCGTCCTTAAGAGAAGAGTAAACAACTGCCATGATCGTTCCTTTCGATCCATTCATTCCAGTGATTTCTTGACCTGGTATTACCCGTCCAGCCGGGAATCTCAGAAAAGAGCCAACTGCTCTTCGTTGTCAGGCACCAGCCAACGCCCCTCAGCGTTGAGACCAGAACACACAACCTCTTCAATTGGAGTATCAGCATCAAAATATTGCCGATTCGGAAAACTATGTGAACTAAAGAAAGTGAATCCATTGCCAGTATTCCGCACCAGACACTTCAGATTAGTCCCCTCCACATGATACAACATCGAAGAACTGTCCGCAGTACTATAACTCGAAACCAACTTCCTCCTCGAAGTTAATTTGTCGTCATAAATCCTCACATAAAAACCATGAGGGCCACGGCCAAAACCGCCATCCACAACAACCAACCCCCAATCCGAGGAGCAGCCTTCGCCACAATCATCCCACCAGCCACACCGAGAGCAATGTCGCCCTTAGTAAGCCGACGCCCAGCATCACGCACATCAGCCTGAGTGTAAGACTCAAGACCCACTCCAGCAACAACCCGCTCCCGCTCAACTTCCTCATAACCCATCTCCTGATCCATCCAAAGCCACTCGCCATTAATGTTCTGCCACATCTCAATCCATCCCCTTCAGCATGGCCTCAAAAAGGTCCAGTGTCTCGAAAATGTCCTCATCTGCAATGTCTGTAACAATCCATCGGTAATAGATTGTGTACTGTTCTCCGTAATAACTCACAGCAACCTTCTGATTATTAATCTTGAAGTATGCGCGAGTCTCGGTCTTCCCCGTGTAGTAATCGGTCCAATAACCAATTACCGCTTTCAATTTCCGGTTCATTTCGATTCCTCTCGTTGTGGGCGGTGTTCCCGCTCCGTTCATGTATTAATAATGCACCAAC
>ERZ773212.597-NODE-597-length-17452-cov-3.996379_pt1 | contig 17452 bp, 16 predicted proteins | sample MGYA00581005_ERZ773212 | MGnify/ENA primary metagenome ERZ773212 (study PRJEB29015, sample SAMEA2738154) | human oral metagenome | biome: human oral; feature: human-associated habitat; material: saliva | place: China | collected 2196 ... | reverse complement strand
TATCGTTCGACATCTTGAAGCCGTTGAGATTGGTTGAATTAAACTGCTTGAAGGTGCCAATGATGCCTTGCATACGTAATTTGGCGTCGCTAGTGCGCTCGCCCAGGTAAGCGACGCGGACTTTGACTTGATAGCCAAGTTTGGTCGCCTTTTTTTCAGCTTCAGATATGCGAGTCTTGTCGCGTTCTGATAATTCTGGACCACCGCTGGCGCCTGCTTGCTCGGGCGGTTGCCACAGGGCAGAAAATAGGCCGGCAATCCACTTGCCTATGCCGTCGGTGCCGAATAGGTTGAAGCCGCCTGCTTTGACCGATTGAATCCAAGCGTCGGCTTCTTTGTGCCAGCTGTCGGCGACCGGGCGGACTAGCATCTGTATCCAAATTTCTTCGTCGGTATCTTCGAGCTTGGCGAGCGTGCCGGTGATGCCAGCTAGCGGGTCAACTTCAAAACTCTGAAAGGTTTTGATCGGTAAAAATTCCTTGTCGGTTAAGGTAATCTCTGAGGTGTAGACTACGCTGTGGTGGCGTTCGTGAGCGACGTAATCTTCTTCGGACTTGTGAATCTGTACCTGCGGGTATTGGGCGTAGATTTGTCCTTCGACAAAGCTTTGCAGCGATTTCGGCGTCCAAACGTAGAATTGAATCCGTCCGCCCACCGAGGCAATCTCGAAGCTTAGGTGCTCCTGATAGCCATTGTTAGCTTTCAGCTCGCGGGCATCGCGCAAAATACCATGGAGGCTAGCGAACATTTGCTCGGCGGCCAGCTCAGACTTATCGTTGGTTTTTGGAATCTCGAGGGTTAACAAGACGCTCTCAACGTTCTTTATTACATCAATACTGCGATAATTGCGCCAAGTTAGATATAGCAGCACAATAACCAACGGCCCCCAGACATACCATTGCAACAATAGAGCAATAACAGAAGTGATAAATGACATAGATATACTTTCATTATATCATACCTCTGTTATTTTTGCAAGATTAAGCGGAATCCGCAGATAGATTATTGCTGTGGTTCGGCGATGGTGTAAGTCGCTTTGGCGACGCGCTTGAACATCGATTTGCTTTGCAGATTGAGCAGAATAGTTGTTTCTTTGACTTGGCGGCTCTTGAGCACGCGCCTAACAATTTCGTCGCGGTGAAGCGGCTCGCCTGCCTTGCGCAAAATGTCGGCGATAATATCTGAAACAGTGCCTTTGCTATAGCCCCAGCTGTCGAGGGCGTAAATGCCGCGGCCGATTAGGACGAAGCGTTTGTCTTTGATGAGTTCGTTGTGGATAGCTTGAGTGGTAACGTTTCTGCGCTTGAAGTCGCTTTCTTTGATGGCTTTAGAAATGTCGGAAAAGTGCATCGGCTTGCCATTGCCTGCCAAAATGACGTAGATTTTATCGCGGATGTTTTTAGGATTGACGGTCGGCCACTTGGCCAGGCCCCAGACGTCTTTGAGATTGGCTAGTTTTTTGGATAAGCTGGCCAGGCCGCGGATCTGGGACGGACTTTCGAAAGTCAACATGCCGTGCAAGCTCTCGATGTCGATTGGCTGGCCGTGGTTTTTGATGGTTTTCACAATGCTATCGATATCGCCGCGGATTTTCTTCTCATTACCGTTTTCGGCGATACTGATGCCCTGGTGGTAATTGTCGGTTTCGTTGATTATAACGAAGCGCGGCGATAACTCGCCGATAAAGGCAACGTGAGCTCGGGTGTTGTTGGAAGCTTTGTCTTTCGAGAGGCGGTTGGCGACATCTTGGACGCGGCCGACGCGGCCGTTTTCGGAAAGGTCGCGGATAATTAGGCGCTCGGCGTCGTTAATGGCGGGGATTTTGCCGTCGGCGGCAGCGGTTTTGAGGCGGGCTAAGATGGCTTTTTCAAGTTGGCGGACACGTTCGCGAGTGATGCCGAGCAGCTCGCCGATTTGCTCAAGCGTTTCCCGGCGTTCATATAGGCCGAAACGGCGCGTGATGATTTCGCGTTCGCGTTCTTGGTCTATAGTCTTAAGAATATCCTCAATTGCTGTCTTGATAGTCTCCACAGCAGGTGTACCGGTAGTTTCGGTCATGCGATCCTTATCCTTTTATCTCCACTCCCCGCCCCTCGAGAGTGATTTTAGTTTGATATCGTAATTTCGTATCTGATTATAATACATAGTAGTTAGATTGTCAAATCAAATACTAACTAGTTATATTGTATCACAATATAGACGCTTATGGTAAATACTTTTTTGCTACTTTTTTTAATAAAGAATAATGTCTAGGCTAACAATAATACCTATTTTTGTCAAAATTTAAGGTGTTAAGGCGATATCGATGCTGGTTAATTTAACAGTTTATCACAAAATATAATTGTTTATTGAGCAAAGCTTATTCAAAACACTAGTGAATAATTAGCTGATTAAACAGCTTAATCATTGTCTAATAATATCTGGGCTTTTTCTGGCGTGGTTTGCGCCTGAGTTTCTGGCTGGTCGCTGTTGATATGCTTGAGGGCGAACAGCGTAAGTGTGCGGCGAATTTCGTCGCTGGTCGGTTTGGTACTGCGTCCACTGTCGTCGAAGCCGTGGCCAGCATTGGCAACGCGAATAAAGCGGCTGCTCGGCTGGTAGGCCAAGATACGCTGGTAGAACTTGTAAGCCTGCTCAATCGACACAATACTGTCTTTGGTGCCGTGGAAAAACAAAAACGGCGGTGGCGTTTTGGTAATCGGTTGGTACAGCGGGCTGGCGACGCGGGCGGTATCGACATTGCGGGTGCCGAGGAATTTGTAAGCATTTGGGTTGCGCTTGGTGCGCTGTAATTGGTTGACCAGGTCGGTGGTGCCATAAAAACTGATCACGCCGCGGACAGTGATCGGGCTGTCTTGGCGAGTCAGAACATAATCGCTAGCCAAGAGCCCGCCAGCGCTGTCGCCAAAAAGGATAACATTGTTGGTGTCGATGTCATAAGAGCTGGCGAGTTTGGCGATGGTATTGATAGCGCAGGCAACGTCGTTATTTTGTGTCGGATAATGGTATTTGGGCGCTAGGCGGTAGTTGACCGAGGCGACCGCAAAACCGGCCGCTGTCAAACTAGAACCGTAATAGTCAAGCAGCGAATTGCGCTTATCGCCTTTGTGCCAGCCACCGCCGTGGATATAAATAACTAGCGGGTACGGTATCGTATGAGTATTAAGCAAGCTGTTGATTGGCGTGTACAAATCAAACTTCTGCTTGCCTTGACCAGCGCAATACGGAATATCGGAGTCGACGTTAGCGACATTGCCCAGGCGCGGATGATCGTCGGTGCGGTATGATCTATGAATATTTAGCGAGAAGACAACGATAATCATTACTACGAGCAGCAAAATCATCATCCAGCGGCGGACACGTCGGACTTGTTGGAGTTTGATTGTCATGCTTACTTCTTTCGCCGTATTTGGCGCCGCGCCGACCTTTTTTGCGGGGCGTTAGCGAGCAATTCCACTGCTTGGTCGCGAGTGATGGTTTTGGGGTCGGTGTCTTTGGGGATTTTGGCGTTTTTATTGCCGTCGGTAACGTATGGACCGAAGCGGCCGTTGAGTACCTTGATGCCGCCGCCAAAGTCAGCGATGTTTTTCTCGGCCTCGGCTTTGAGCTTGGCGGCGTATAGTTCGCGCGCTTGCTCTTGGGTGACCTCGCGCGGGTCGATATCTTTCAGGCTGACGTAGAGTTTACCGATTTGAATATACGGCCCGAAGCGGCCGACGTTAGCCTTGATATCTTGCCCGTCCTCGGTTTGGCCGACTAAGCGCGGCAGCTCAAAGGCACGTAAAGCTTGCTCTAGGGTGACGGTTTCGATCTTGGCGCCTTTAGGTAGCGGCGCGAATTGCGGTTTGTCGGCTTTGTCGTCGCTTGATCCTAGCTGCAGCATTGGTCCGAAGCGGCCGAAGCGAGCAATAATCGGCTTGCCAGATTTCGGATCAATGCCGACTTCCCTGTTGGCGCCGACAGTTCGGCGGTCAATATTGCCAGATTGCTCAATCAGCGCGTGGAATGGCGCGTAGAATTTCTCGAGCATGGTGTTGCGCGCCAAGCGATCACCGGCAATATCGTCGAAATCTTTCTCGACGTCGGCTGTAAAGCCATAATCAACGACGCGGTCGAAATGGTCGGTTAAAAAGCCGCTAATCAGCTCGCCAGCCGGCGTCGGCACAAGCTTGCCTTTGTTGGAGCCGGTCTTTTCTTGGACAATCTCGCGCTCGACCTTATTGTCGATAAGTTGCAATAAGATAACATCGCGCGGTACGCCTTCGGAATCGCCTTTTTCGGCGTAGCCGCGGGTTTGGATGGTGTTCATGATGGTAGCGTAAGTACTTGGGCGGCCGATACCGAGCTCTTCAAGCTTTTTGACTAGCGTACCTTCGGTATAACGGGCTGGCGGCCGGGCGAAAACTTGGCGGGCTTCGACGCTGTGGCGCTGGAGTTGGTCGCCAGATTTGACATTTGGCAAAATTGTGTCATCTTTACCGCCGCCATAAACGCGTAGGAAACCGTCGAACAGGACGACTTGACCCTTGGCCTCAAAGACGAGCTTGTCGTTGGTTTTACTTGAGTTATTTTGCTTTCCCCCGTCGTTAATACTAATTGTAATTGTCGTGTTCTCTAGCTTGGCTGGCGCCATTTGGCTGGCCAGTGTGCGGCGGCGGATGAGGTCGTAGAGGCGCTGGTCATAGTCGCTGCCGCTGACTGACTCGCGAGTGATATCGGTCGGGCGAATTGCTTCGTGAGCTTCTTGGGCGCCAGCGGATTTAGTTTTGAACTTGCGGACATGCGAATATTCGATGCCATATAAGCGCTTGATGTAATCGGCGCTGGCGGCGATGGCCTGGCTCGACAAGTTAACACTATCAGTACGCATGTAAGTAATGCGGCCCTCTTGATATAGTTTTTGGGCGCTGGCCATGGTAGCGCGCGAGCCCATACCGAGCTTGCTATTGGCCTCTTGTTGCAGAGTGCTGGTCGTGAACGGCGCGGCTGGGTTGCGGCTTGACGGGCTGGTACTGATATCGGTAACGGTGAAAGTAGCGCCAGCCAGCGATTCGAGGAAAGCTCGGGCTGCGTCCTCGCTGTCGAAACGCTGTTTTAGCTCGGCTTTTAGTTCTTGTTTGCCAGCGGCGAAAATAGCGGTTACTTTGAACTGCGAGCTGCCAGCAAAGGCGTCAATTTCGTGCTCGCGCTCGACTAGCAGTCGTACGGCTGGACTCTGGACGCGGCCGGCCGACTTGCCGCCGGGGACTTTTTGCCAGACGACCGGGCTAAGTTCGAAGCCGACAATTCGGTCGAGAATCTGCCGGGCTTGCTGAGCTTCGACTAATTTCATATCGACGGTGCGCGGATGCTTGATTGCCTCCTCGATGGCCGATTTGGTAATTTCGTGAAAAGTAATACGCTTGGTAGTTTTGGGGTCAAGCTTTAGGACCTCGCACAGATGCCAAGCAATGGCCTCGCCCTCGCGGTCTTCATCAGTGGCTAGCCAGACGTTGGCCGCGCCGACTGATTTGACGGCTTTCTTTAATTCAGCGATTACTTTTTTCTTTTCTGGGTCGATTTCGTAAGTCGTTTTGAAGCCGTGCTGGATATCAATTGGCGGCGTGCCGTCTTTGGTTTTTTTGGCGATAGCGCGAATATGCCCAATGCTTGACAAAACATGAAAATCATTGCCGAGATACTTCTCGATAGTTTTGGCTTTGGCTGGCGACTCGACGATAACCAGATTCTTCATACTTATATAATAGTAAACCGATTTGCTAAAAATGCCAAATTAGTGTTGGCTGCTGAGGATAATAAACCAAAGAAAATAGCCCGCCAGATGGGCCTCGCGCCGAGCCTTAGAGCTCTGGCGGGCTATTTTCTGACGGGCTTGTTAAGCCCTTTTTTCGCCGAGGAGGGTTACTCCTCGGCGGCGGTGTCGGTAGTGTTCACCTCCTCGGTGTCGCTGTAAAACTTGTCGGCTTCCTCCGGCGGGAGGATGTCGACGAGCTGGGTCTGCTCGCTGAGCAGGCCATTGCGAGCAAGCCGCTCCTCGGCTCGCTTGATCTCCCATCTAAGATGGAGAGCGTACCACTCGTATGATGTGGCATTACGCTCGAGATAGGAGAGGTGCTCTCTGGTCTCCTTGACCAACGCCGCCAGGCGGCGGCGCCAGGAACCCACCTCAAGTCGGTGGCGTTCCGCCTCGGTGGCGGTGTATGCTTTCGCTTTGACAAGATCCGTGAAGATCTCGTCCATCTGTTTGCGCGCATCGCGCGCAAACAGGCGGTTCTTCTCGGCGCGGCCGGCCATGAAGCCAGCGGCCAGGTCGCCCTGGCCGCCGATGATGAGGATGGCGGCGACGGCGGCGGTCGTGATTGCGACCGCCATCTCGCGGTGGTCGCGCAAGACGCGCGCCGCCGTCTTGATGAAGCTTCTCATTTCCCCTCCTCAGGGAAGTTTTCACTCAAAGCAAAAGGGCTGCTTCTTGCCCTTTTTACGAAACTTTGAGCAAAAAGCTGATATATATATATCACATATGGACGGCGGTGTCAATAGTTTTGCAATAATTTAATATTTTTCGCAACAAAATAGCTAAAAATTCCTTTCAGGCCGCAAATCGCCAGTTTTGCTTGTTTATTTATCATTTCGGTGTTTTGATGGCCAGGCGCGCTTGATATATGAGGCCGTTGATTTAACTGCGAACGGTAGCGATACGGCGAATGCTAAATTGCCGATACCGCGAGCAACTCTGGCGAGTTGGCTCTGGCCGGTGGTTTCGAGACGGCTGCCGACTAGGTGGGCTAGCAATGAGCTGGTTTCGAGCGCTAGCGCCAATTTGCCAGAGATTTCTGGACGCACGGTTTCATCGCCAGCTTCAACTATCGTTTTGGCGCTGGCAACGGCGTTTATTCCATTAAAAGCTGTGATGGCGGCGATTATTTCCGTTGGTGCGAGGTTTTTTTACTTTTTATCTCATAAAGGATGATGGCAGTGACAGCTTTGTCTAGCCCAGCATCCAGTAAAGCGCCGAAATCGCTTGTCTGCCCTGTTTTGCGGGCGACGATGCCGTCTAGAACGTCCAGCGGCAACTTGTGCGATGCCAGCGGCGGTATCAATGTGTTTGGCACCGCGCCAGGCTAGAATTGCGCCAGCGAGACTCATAGCGTTGGGAATGGTGGGGATATCAGTCCGAGGGTTGAACCTCAGTGTCTTTTCGCGGGACTTGCCAGGCATAATATCTAAGTCTACAATTATACGATGAAAATGACAAATTTGCGAAAAGCTTAAACAATATTAATTAGACAAGCGTCCACTGGTTGGCGCCGAGCGAGCGGATAGCGCCAGTTAGTTCAAGCATGGTTAGTGCAGTATTGAACTCGGTTGCTGCCAGCTGAGTAACCTTTTGCAGCTGATCGCCGTCGCGGACACCTTGAGCGAGCTGTTCGATGATCGCTGTTTCGGCGGGTGTTGAGCCGAGCGGCAGCTTAGTCTGGCTGGTTCGCGAGTCTGGCATGAATTCTGGCGCGATAACCGATAAAATATCGTCAAGGCTAGTGACGGGAGTGGCGCCTTGTTTGATTAGAGCGTTGCAGCCAGCGCTCTGCGGGCTGGTGATGTTGCCGGGTACAACGAAGACATCTTTGCCTTGAGCTAGCGCGTGGGCAGCGGTATTGAGCGTGCCGCTGCGAGCACTAGCCTCGGTGATTAGTACGGCGTCAGCCAAGCCAGACACCAGGCGATTGCGTTCCAAAAAGCTCCAGCGGCCGAGGATGTATGGTTCGGTGTCATCAGTAGAATGCTCAGATAGAATTGCTCCGCCCTTTTCGACAATTCGTCGGGCAAGTGCGCTGTTGCTGCGCGGATAAATATTTGGCAGTTGGCTGGGTACGATGGCGATAGTGGTGCCGCCAGCGTCTAAGCAGGCGCGGTGCGCTAGCGCGTCGGTGCCTAGGGCTAGTCCGCTAACGATGATAAAGCCGCGGCTAGCCAGGCCGCTGGCGAACTGATTGGTTACCTCGATACCGTAGCTGGTTGGCTTGCGGGTACCGACGATAGCGATGGTTGGCTGGCGTTGTTTAGGGATTTTGCCTAAGTAATATAATGCTTGCGGCTTGTCGTCAATATTAGCTAATACCTTGAGATAATCGCTGCTATCTGGTGATACTTTATTGATTTTCATACAAATTCCTGTTAAAAAGTATTGACATGTTGTCAAAGGTGTGCTAATATTGGGATGATTGATTGACCCGAGGTGGTGAATCAAGCACCTTATACCCCCTATTCTAACTTATGTTAGGTTGCGCTAAAAGGCGCACGGCAGTAATCTACCCTCCACTTTCGTGCCTAGACAACTTTTTAGCGTATACTAACCCCTTTGTCCAGCGGATCACCGTATGTGTGAGGTGGATCACGTATACCCGATAGGGTGGGACGAAGGGCAGAATGGCGCTAGGTGATGCCCACCCTTACCTAGCGCTTTTTTGTTATCTAATAATATTGACTTTTCGTCATAAAAATAGTATAATGGAAGTATGACCGCTAACGACTTTAACTACGATCAAATGCGCCGTGAAGAATGTCAAAAACTGATTCCGCGGGTGTTTCATATCGAGATGCCGGTCGACGAATTTTTGTTTGACGATATTGAGACGGGACGCGATTCATACGCGGTGATTTTTCGCAGCCGCGGTAGCGTGTATGCTCTGCTGATTGCCGAGAATGGTGCCGAGCAGACGCTGGAGGATGTGCGCCGTATCGTCAAGAATATGGGTTTAACGGCCGAGAAGTTCTTGCCGCCAGAAGCCGACCCGCAGTATTTTTATCGCAATGGCGTGGAGCTTTTGAAAAGGGTTTATCCGTCGCTACGCCGCTGGAATTACGATGATGTGTGGATGTATAGCCGTAAAGTACCGTACAGCCCAGCCCTGGTCAAGGTAGCATCGGTCGACGGTGAGATCCGGCGCTTTAATCAACGTGGTGCGTCGTGGCAGAAATTATTAAATTATTCATTTAGAAAGGTTCAGGTACGCTATGAATGATATCGATAAAGTATTCCCAGCGCGATACAATCGTTTGCTTAAGCTAGCAGAGGTGCGTCCACTACAGTTCCGGCAGCAAGCGGCGGCCGTCTATGCGGCTTGCCCGCGCTCGCTGCGGCGGATGGCGCGGCGCTTTGATCGCAGCGTGCCGATGGCGCTGGAATTTTTCTTGTCTTGGCGTGATGATTGCTTACCGCGGCTGCGTAAAATCGAAAGCGCGCCGCAGCAGAAAACGCTGATTAAGACGATGAGCGACAATTTCTTGACAGATGATAAGCAAACTGCAACATTGTTGCAATACGTAGCACAGCAGAGTCAAAGCATTGAACGAGCGTGTTTTGCAATGCAACATTATGCAGAAGGCGAAAAAAAGCTGCATCGTTTGGCGCTAGAGTTTGTTAATCAGCCGGCAGAAGTTTGTTCGCAGCAGGTCGAAGTTTATGTAGACTATTTACTCTACCGTGCGGTTGCCGAGGAATTCGGCATGACAATCCGCGATCCGCAGGCGCGATTGATTAAGCGTTTATTCCAGTCGAAAGTTGAGCACTATCAGATTCGCCGGATGACGCGCCAAGCGCGGCGGCGTTTGAACGAAATCGACGGTGCTACTGCCGAGATTGAGCAAGCACAAAATGGCTTGGTGGCGCGGTTATTTGGCCTGAAAATTGATTATGTGTCGGTGTTGGCGGCGCGGCAAGAGTATGAAAAAGCGTTGGCGCGTCTCGGTAAAAAGTCAGCCAATAGTCCGGCCAAGCGGCTAGCTCTCTATGAAAAAAAGACCGAGGACCTTCGTGCGGAATATCTGGCTACCGTGCCGGGATTGGCTAATCTGTCGGACACGCAAAAGGCTGCCAAAGAAATTGACGGAGTGTTGTTGGCGGTGTTTGACCTCAGTAATGAGCAGCGCAACGATATTATGAGTTTGCTCAAACGCTACCGCGAGCTGATTCGCGAGCGCGAGACGCTGCTGACGATGATTAGCGATTAGGGTTACTTTGTTGATTTTGATTCTGGCTTTGGCTTGTTTTTGCTAGCACTAGCGCTTTTAGCTAGCTGCTGTTTTTGCCGGCATTTTTGGCAAACACCTTCAATCTCAAAATGGTGATCAATGACCAAAAAGCTGTATTTTCTGCTGAGGTAATTGATGAGCTGCTCTAATTCTGGGGTTTGGATTGGTGTAGCGTTTTGACAGCGGATGCAATATAAATGATGATGATGCGGAATGAATGGCTCGGCTAGCTCGTAGTAGTTCTTCCAGCCGACGTGAACAACGTTAATGATTTTGAGATCGTTGAACGCCACCAAGGCGCGATAAACGCTGGTGCGGTTAATACCCTTGCAGTTTTTTGCAATATCGCTGATAGTCAGCGGAACGTCTGATTTTTGCAGCGCATCGAAGACTTGCTGGCGCGGTTTGGTGAGGCGCAGGTTGTGCTGTTTGAATAGATTGTCGAGGGTCATGATATTGCAAGTATACAACTTATTGCAACAAATTTGCAATAAATGGGAGGGTTTGGCATTATGAAAAGCTATGGATACGGCAATTAAAACAGTGATGAATTTGCACGAGTTTGCACCATCGCCAGACGTCAATGCGGCTTTTTCTGGCTTGGTGGCGGCAGCTGTGCAGGCGACAGCGTTACCAAATTGGTGCAATGATGAGGTGTGCCGCGAAGTGCAGCGCCGTTGTTCTCTATCGGAATCAGAGATGGAAATGTATTGGTCGCGGCGAATTGCCAGCTCAGTCCGTCCGCAGCAAGAGCTGGAAAAGTTTTGGTATATTGACAATTACCGCGAGCTGGTGCGGCGTGAAGTTGGCTTGCTGGGCGGGTCGGGTTTGTCTTTGACCAGTCGTAGCCGCGCGGCGATGATTGGCAGCGGTCCCCTGCCTTTGACCGCTTGGTGTTTGTGGCATCAGACAGGTGCGGCGGTTGATTTGGTAGACGTGGCGCCGGCTGCTTTGGCGCAGTCGCGCAAGCTAGCGCGTGCGATTGCTTGGCCGGTTGGCGAGTGTTTGTTGGCGGACGGAGCGGAAGTAGCTTTGCCGGATAGTGCTTACGACGTGATGTATGTGGCTGGGTTGGCGGGCGATTCGGTTGAAGCCAAACAACAAATTATTGATAATGTTTTGCCAGCGCTCCGGCCTGACGGGCGGATTATTGTGCGCGGTGCTCATGGCGCGAAAACGTTGTTATACCCAGCGTTTGACCCGAATAGTTTGCAGCGCGTGCAGCTGTTGGTCGAGTATAATCCTGACGACGATATCATTAACTCAGTATATGTGTACAAGAAAGGCTAATTATGAATGATAAGATTGCATTATATTTGGTGAACGGTGCGCTGGGTGCCGGCAAAACGACGCTAGTGGATTTTTTGGTGCAGCAGCCTGAGTTTGCTGGCGCGCGAGTGATTGAGAATGAGTTTGCGTCGGAAAGTATCGACAGTTGCACATTGGCGCAACGCGTCGATGAGGTGGCGACAATTGCTGGCGAGTGTATCTGCTGCAGTAGTGGCGAAGAGTTGATTGATATTTTGCACAATTTTGCAATAAGCGGAAAAGCACCGGTTATCATTGAGTCAACTGGTGTTGCTAATACTCTGCGGGTGGTCGAGAAATTGCTGGCTGGCGATATCTTTGAGCAGTATGATTTGAAACAGTCGTTGTATGTTGTGGATGGAGCTGAAGCCAGGGCTGATGGCCTGGCGAAGGCGTTGCTAACGGAGGCTCAGGCGGCAGACATGATATTGATCAGCAAGCTGGATTTGCTGGCTGAAAAAGACCGCCAGCAGCTAATTGAAACATTGTTGCAACAAGGGCTGACGAAGGTTGTGATGATGGATCACGGCAAGTTTGATCTGGCACAGCTTGGTGACAAGTCGCAGATTTTGGATTATTTGCTGCTGCACGAGCCTGCGGAAAACGCGGCTGAGAATGCTTTAAATTATAGCGTGGTTGATGTGGCTGGTTTGGTTATCAGCGCTGAGAAAATTGAAAAGATTTGGACGAATTTACGAAGTAAATACGCTTTGCGGCGCATGAAAGGCGCGGTTGCTGATGGTGACGAGATACTTCACATCGAGGCAACGCCGCAGCAGATACGAGTTACGCGCGGTGCTATTGACGAGTCATTAAAATTAGTTGTCATTGGCGAGCGGGCATGTGAGATTACGCGCGCAGTAATTACGGAGGAACTTGGATGATGAATGGCGCGAGAGCGGCGGTTGATAAGCTGCTTGATATGTATGATGAGTATAAGACTTTGACAGCAAAGATTGCTACTGCGGAGCGCCGTTTGGCATTGGCGAAATTGAAGAATAGCGATGTTGAACAATTACAAACTAAACTTGACGGTTTGCGGCGAGACCAGCAGCAACTATCTGACACCATGACGTTTGATACGCCACTAGTTTGGGTGATGTACAAGTTTGAAGCCTATCAGGACGAGGCGCAGCCGATTCGAACTATGCACGATTTTCGCTTGCACTGTTCGAAACCAGGCTATATTTGCACCAAGCGCTTTATATTTCTTAATGCACATTTGTGCAATAACGGGCAACGTCCCCTGACGGACAGCGAACAATACCCCGACGAAATGCTGCTCAGTGAGATTTTTTCGCTACTAAGTGAAATCGAGCGCGATAAAAACTTCTTATCTAATTGGCGCGCGCATGAATATTACCAGGAAGATGGCGCTGCTAAAAAGTGGCAAGATTATAAACCAAATAATTCGTAAGGGTCTTCTGGTTGCGGTATCGCGGTAGCGGTAGACTCGGTGATGACGTATTCAGCTTTGCCGTTAATTATTTTTTGCATCAACTTCCCTTTGATAGTTAACCAGGTGCCATCGCGGTAGCTATTCGCAGGAGTTTTTTCTACTAAGATTTTCATAGGTATGCTATCGGCGGCGCAGCAGCTGATAACGTAGCGTGCCAGTTCGAAATAATCGTAGCCATAGTTTTGTAGTGTGCCACTCGAGACGAAACCAGTTATCGTTATGCTAGTATTGTCAAAATACGATAGTTTTTGGCAGGAGTTGAAAGCAGATCGCCAGCGGTTGATCGATACATTCGTCTCGCCTTCCTTAGGTTTAGGAATATTGCAATAGTTTGTTTGACTGGTGGTGATAGAATTTTCTCTTTGAGCGACACTGTTTGCCGATAGCGGTTTTGGCGGCAGCAGATAGCCTGCTAGTAAAATTAAGACAGATAGACACGAGGCGAGCTTGATGTGGCGGAATTTGAAACGGTGACGTATAATCGACACTCTGCTTTTTAGTTGCAAAATTATATCAATAACCAAGAAAGCGATGCCTATCGTACTTAAAATGGCAGCAAAAAGATGGTAGCGCGGATGGATGTAGAAGCCGAGCTGACCGCGGTAAGCTAGCAGCAAAACGTATCCGCAGGCAGCAATTCCGCCCAATGATTTCGCCAAATTAGCCCGCATAAAGTAAGTTTACTCCTATGCCTGCCGCGAACGACAATGCGAAAATTATTAACATCACTACAGCGATAAATCGCCAACGGAAAGTAGTTCGCATTAATAAGATTAGCTTGATGTCGATCATTGGACCAGCTAACAGGAATGATAGAATCGAGCCTGCTGTGAAACTGCGGGCATAGGCTAACGCAAAAAAGGCATCGACGCTAGAGCAGATCGAGACTACAAAGCTCAAGGCAATCATGGCGATAACTGACAAGATGATGTCGTTACCGACAGTGTTAATGATGGCGCGTGGTACGAAAACTTGAGTAGCGGCAGCGATGATAGCGCCGATACTTAGCATGGTTAATAGTTGCCAGAATTCGTCGCGCGAGGATACAAGCATCTCCTTGAACTTAGAGCTGTGCTCGTGCGCGCGGCAATACTCTTTGAAAGCTGGGCGAACGATTTTATTTTCGTCCATAAAGCTGACGATCAAGGCGGTCAGTTGGACGATTATCAATGCAAAAATAATTCGCCACCAAACCATATATGGCTGAAAACTGAAAGCGGTCATTGTTGCAATAATGGTGATGGGATTGAGAATCGGCGCGGCGAATAGAAAGCTGACGACGTCGGCGGGTTTTAATCCGCGAGCTAGTAAGCTGCGAGCGACCGGTACGTTGCCGCATTCGCAGACTGGTAATGCTAGTCCGGCTAGCGATAATGTAAATCGGCGCCAAAATGGGTTGCGCGGTAAAGCTTTAGTGAGTTTGGCTGGCGGCAAAAAGCGGCGAATCAAAGATGAAATGATAATTCCGAGGATAACAAAAGGTAAAGCTTCAATGACTATGCTTAGCGTGATGGTTAGGAAGTCTTGCAACATTGTTGCAGTTTCGTTGAACCAAATGTCTGATTTGTCGCTGATTAGCCATAGTCCAAGCTGGGGGCTGTATAAGTATATTACGACAATCAATACTGGCGCAATTATCCAGCCAGTAAGCATTTTGGCTGTGTTAATTAGCTTATTTATGTCGAAGCTTTTGACACGTTTTTTTGCCATACTTATAAATTATAACAGTAAGCTTGTGCTATACTAAATCATTATGAAACATCTCTGGCACTCGCATCACCCATTTCGGATTTTTTGGTTTTCGGCACTGTTGACATTGGCGTTGGGCGGGCTGATTTTCGGACATTTCGGCGCGAGTAGCTTGTGGTTATTCGCGATTCTGGTGGTATTGGAAGTAACTTTTAGCTTTGACAACGCGGTGATTAACAGCAAGGTGCTAGCCGGCATGAGCCAGGTTTGGCAAAAGGTATTCTTGACAGTTGGGATTTTTGTGGCGGTATTCGTGGTGCGGTTCGTGCTGCCGATTATCATCGTGATGGTGGCGAGCGGCCATGGGTTTATGGAAGTGGTTGATTTGGCACTTCACAGGCCAGTGGAATACGGTCATATTTTGCACGAGGCTTCGCCGATGATCGATGCCTTTGGCGGCGCGTTTCTGATTATGATTGGCCTCAGTTATTTTGTTGACTATAACAAGCGCGTGCATTGGATGTGGCATGTCGAGCCGTGGATGGCCAAAGCCGGGCGGTTCGAGAATTTCAAGGTGTGTTTGATGCTCAGCGTGGCGGCGGTGCTGTATTTCACGGTCGAGCCGCCGCATCGGGCGCTGGTGCTGATCTCGTCGGTGTTGGGGATTATACTACACATCGGGCTGGAATTGTTCGGCTCGTTCTTTCACGAGGACGATGCTAAGTCGGTCAAGGTCAAGACCGGCTGGGCGGCGTTTGCCAGCCTGCTCTATCTGGAAGTGCTGGACGCTAGTTTTAGCTTCGACGGCGTCATTGGCGCGTTTGCTATTACCAGCAGCGTGCTGCTGATCGTGGCGGGTTTGGGCGCTGGCGCGATTTGGGTGCGGTCGCTGACGGTGTATTTGCTGCGGACGGGCATGCTCAGCAAATATAAATATCTGGAAAATGGCGCGCACTGGGCAATCATGGCGCTGGGTATGATGATGATTGCCAAGCTGTTTCATCTGGAGCTGCCGGAATGGGCGACGGGCGGTTTGGGGCTGTTGTTTGTGAGCTTGGCAGTTGGCAGTAGTATGCTGGAGGCGCGAGCGATTAATTTGCAAGAAGCAGCTGCGGCGAAATTACATAGCGCTGAGCAGCGGTTGAAGCACGGCGCGGCGAGGATTGTGCCGCGGAAGCGACGGTAGTTGTTGGTACTTTGGGTTTTTCGTTTCGGGCGTGAGCGTTTACTTATTGCGACATTGTTGCAATAATGATTTATTTGGTCTAGTGTCGCAAGCGTAGCGATGTAGTGATGTGTCGAGGTCTAGAGTTTGATGCTGAGCGGTTCGATAGTATCATCAAGAAATGTGCCGATTAGCTTGATTGCTTCGGGAATCGTCCAATCGCGGAGGATTTTGCGTTCATCGGTGTTAAACTTGCTGAGGACGAAATCAACGTCGCCAATTTGCCGCCGCAGTAAGTTGTCGGTGCCGATACGAATATGCCAGAAGTCAGAACCAATGTGAGCATGAAGCGATTTTAGGCCATTGCTGCCAGCGTCGCTGCCGCCTTTACGGACACGGATTTTGCCAAAATCAAGCGCTGTATCGTCGTGAATAATCAGTAAGTTATCCAGGGTCAATTTATAGAAATCTAAAATCGCCCGCGCGGAAATACCAACCTCATTGTAATAAGTGGTCGGCTTGACGAGGAGAATTTTTTCTCGTGGAATAGCAACAGGTAGTTTTGTACTAGCGGCTGAGTCAACGGTGAAATTACGTAGTTCGGCAATATCCGCAAAGAATTTGGGCTTATTGCCAAATTGTGCACTCTGCCCTGTCGCCAACTGGTCAATTATTAAAAAGCCAGCATTATGCCGCGTGTAAGCATACTTTTCGCCAGGGTTGCCGAGGGCCAGAATGACTTTCATAGTCTTAGTATATCACCTTGGCTGTGATGACGTATAATAGATGTATGGCGAAACGCGATGATGATTTGGAATTTAGTGTTAATGCGGCGTTTGACGAAGCGTGGGCGGTTGTTGACAAGGTGCCGCTGTATTTGGTGAACGGCTCGCTGGGCGCCGGCAAGACCAGCGTGTTGGAGTTCTTATTGCAACAAAGTGACTATAAGGGTGCGCGGGTGATTGAAAATGAATACGCCAATGAAAATGTCGACGGCTATCGGCTGGAAGGATTGGCGGAGATGGTGACGACGCTGGCTGGCGATTGCGTCTGCTGCTCGTCGAAGCATGCGCTGACGCGGATGCTGCTGGACTTTTGTCGTAATTCGCCTGCCCCGGTGTTTATCGAGGCGACGGGCGTGGCGCGAACGATGAACTTGGTCGAGAAATTGATAAATGCACAAATCTTCAATAAGTATGAGTTGATGCAGAGTTTTTACGTGATAGACGCGCACGAAATTTTACGCGGAATCGAGCCGGCGCACGAGGTTGAACTACAAGCGGCAGACGTGATTTTGGTGACCAAGGAGGATTTGCTGAACGATAGCGAGCGGGTGGAATACGAAGCGAAACGGCGCGCCCTACCCTACGCCAAGATGCTCAGCGCGCCGCACGGCCGGTTTGACTTCAGTAAATTAACCACGCCGTCGGGACTGCTGGCGTTTTTTGATACGTATGACGGCGAACTGGCGGTGCCGGATAATCCGACGTATGCAGTACTGGATGTGTCGGGCATGAAAACTACGGCGACGACGTTGGAGAAAATATGGCCGGAATTGTTCAGGGCGTATGGCCTACGGCGAATGAAGGGTTGTTTCATCAACGATAACGGTGTGCACCAGCATGTGGAGGCGACCGAGCAGCAAATTCAGCTAACTAATGCCAAGCCTGAGGAGGCGGCAAAAATCGTGTTTATCGGTGAACGGGCGGATGAAATTACGCGCGAAGCACTAGCGGCGCAACTAGTGATGTTTGGATAAAAGTTCGCTTTCGTCGTTTCCGACTCATCAGCATAGACAC
>ERZ773212.596-NODE-596-length-17469-cov-9.191283_pt1 | contig 17469 bp, 14 predicted proteins | sample MGYA00581005_ERZ773212 | MGnify/ENA primary metagenome ERZ773212 (study PRJEB29015, sample SAMEA2738154) | human oral metagenome | biome: human oral; feature: human-associated habitat; material: saliva | place: China | collected 2196 ... | reverse complement strand
CGTCAAAATGCGTGTGGGTGTGGTCGTCGATTTGTTTGTCCAATTCGTCAATCAGCCGGTCAAAATGGGCAATCAGTTGTTTGACGCTTTCGACTTGCGTTTCGTGAACCTGATGCAGTCGGTTTTTCTCGGCAGCCCGCATATCCACCAGCTGGTTGCGGCGGTTGACCAATGCTTCCAACACTTCTTCCGCTTCGGTGGGCGGGTGGTAGAGCATGCATGGTTTGCCAATCTTCTTTCTACGTCATCATCTGTGCGAAGAAGGCGAGCATTTTGGCATCTTTGGCATCGGTTCGTGCATAACGCTGGAACGAACCATATCCGTAATCATTTCACGTTGTTCGTAAAGGGATTTGTCCAATTTTTCTTGAAGATTTTGAACAATTTTATTGCTGTTTTGCTTGAATTGCGCCATAACCATCCGCCGTCTCGAGCAAAAGTTTGTGCGCACGCTCAATTTCATTGTTATCCATGAATCGCTTTCTTAAAGAAAAAATAAAACAAAAGGAATGCTTTATCAGCATTCCCTATAATCTGTTAAATCAACCGAACGACCTACCGCCATAGCTGCGTTCTTCTTGCATTTGCGGCGTATTTTGGGCGGTTTCTTGCTGCTGGCGGTTTTCTTTTAAGGCTTCTGCCTGTTCGGCACGGAAATTTGCCACTACATCGGGATTTTCTGCCAAGGCTTTGGTGGCAAATGTGCCGTCGGTGTCGTTTTTCAAACCTTGAATAAGGGCTTGGAGTTTGTCGGCTGGAGAGTTGTTTTCTTTTGTATTTTCGTTTTGTTCTAAATTATCTAATCTGTCCTTAATTTCAATATCCCAATTAGGCGTGCCATACCCCTTAATTGAAGGATGATTTAAATTATATTGTTTTTCTCTGACAGTTGTTCCAGAACGATCGCCTGGTTTGGCACTTGTATTTCCTTCTATCGTGTAAACAATCCCTTTTTCCAAATCCACATCGGTAACAACGCCAGTATGATTAACAGTTCTAGTTTTGTCTTTTGTAGGTAAGAGGAAAAAAATCTGGTCTCCCTTTTGGGGTGTATAATTTGCCGAATCATTCCACCCCCCAATTTTTTGATAATTATTTTTACTATCTTCTGTTCTTGCAGAAAATCCCCCAATCATTTGTCTTGCATTTTGTTTACCAAAAGATTCTTCCATAACATAATCAACATACATATCGCACCAAAATTTTCCTTGTAGTCCATAGTGCGCACCAAAAATGGTTATGTCTTTGCCTTTTTCTGTATAGCCGTTATATTTCCTTAAGTTTTCAATATAATCATTAATTACTTGATCTTTAATATATTCTTTCGAATTTTCTTGATTGCTTACTTTAAATTCATTTGCTGCCATTTTCATTCCTTTGAAATAATGGTTGAAATCTAAATAATACAACGGCTACCTGATGATTTTTAGGGATTAAAATAATTCCTGTGACTGTTTGTTGATTTTAAAGCCATGTTTATCACGGTTAGTACAAGTTAGCGTTGATTCGCTTGCTGTGCATTGCCAACCATCACCTTTAATACTTTCCCCTGATTTTAATATTGTTGCCCTAGGGTTAAATGGAAAATCGCTACTACAAACCAGACTGGCTTTTCCATTTTGTCCCACAAAAAACGATTCACCCCATTCCAATTCACACTCACCGCGTGGCAAAATCGGCTCATTCTCAATTCGGGTAAAACACTCTACGCCTATTACTTCTGCATCTTCAAGCTGACTTTCTGCTCCACAATAAATTGTGCCATTGGCAGCACGAAAGTTAAATTTGTAGTTCGTTGTTTCATTCATATATGAATCGTTTATTGTAGAAACAGGCTCTTTTGCATTCACTGTACAACCTGCCGAAAAAATAGAAAATGCAATAGTTGGGATAATGAGTAATTTTTTATATTGCATAATAACTCCTTGAGTAGCTGTGATTTTGTAGCATTGTAGCAATAAATCCTTAAAATGAAAAACACGGCTAAAATTGACCGCACTTTGTAGGCCGTCTGAAACTGTATCGGGATACGGTTTTAGACGGCCTTAAATATTTCATAGAAATTATATGGTTAAGCAGATACGTTTAATCTCGGCACTTTAATCTTGCCCTGTAATCGTTTTGTAAACGAACTATCTTTATAATAGCGGATTTTTTCACACATCACAGGATGGGATAGACCCTCATACACGAAAATCTCTTTATATTCCGGCATTGCCTTTAATTCTTGTGGAAGCATCAATGCCCGACGTTCGTCACCAATACTGACACTTTCTCCCTGCCTTTAGTTACATTGGATTTTTTTACTGATGTATAACCGAGCATTTCCGAGTAATCCACTGCATTTTGTTGCTCCCGCGGGGTGTAGAGGATTTGCAAGGCATGGTTGGTTACCATAGTCCGGCTTACTTCTTTTCCATATACAGAATCTAATTGGGCTAAAGATTGAATGATCGGAAACAGCCTAATGTTGTAACCTGCGATATAACTGACTGATTTGGCAATAATATCTACAGCACCTATGGAAGTAAATTCATCCATCAATAAAAGGCACTGATACCGCAGTTCCTTATTGCTTTGAGGAAGTTCTTTGGTATTAAGGTTAATCAGTTGGCTAAAGAATAGATTAATGATTAATCGGGCTTCAGCCAGTTTGTTTGGTTGGATACCGATATAGATAGTCATCTTTTGTTTGCGTACATCGGTAAGCAGAAAATCATCCGCACTGGTTGCCGCATCTACAATAGCAAGCCGTAGTCTGCATGACCAACCGCGTGCGTGGCTGTGCCACACACCCTACCTGCAGCAAGCTGTAGCCTGCATCTCCACAAACCGCGTGCGTGGCCATGCCACACACACTACCTGTGGGCGGCACAAACTTTAAAATCGAGGTGTAGGGTGTGTGCGGTACGCACGCACGCGTTCTTTGCTGTTCACATCATTGTTTCAAACTTTCAGAAGACCTCAAACGTCGTCTGAAAACCTCTTAGTGCAAAGGCCGTCTGAAATCCAGTTTTCAGACGGCCTTATTGTTTATATTGCTTTAAAACCTAACAGTCAAACTCGGCAATTACCGGCGCATGGTCGCTGGGGCGTTCTTGGGCGCGGGTTTCTAGGTCGACGGTGACGTCGGTAAGGGTGGCGGCGAGTTCGGGGCTGGTGAGGATGTGGTCGATGCGCAGGCCGAGTTTGCGTTGGAACATGGCGCCGCGGTAGTCGAACCATGTGTAGAACGCGCCTTCGGGGTGGATTTTGCGCAGGCTGTCGGTCAGGCCGAGGTTGAGCAGGTTTTTAAACCATTGTCTTTCGATGGAGGAGCAATGGATTTTTTCGTGCCATTTTTCGGGGTCGTAGCAGTCGGCATCGGCCGGGGCAATGTTGAAGTCGCCGAGCAGGACGAGTTTGGGGTGGGCGGCCATTTCGGTGCGGACGAACTCGGTTAGTGCGGCAAACCATTGTTCTTTGTATTGGAATTTGGGGCTGTCCAGGGCTTCGCCGTTGACGCAATAGACGTTGATGACGCGCACGCCGTTGATGGTGGCGGCGATGACGCGGCGTTGCGGGTCGTCGGGGAGGGCGGGCAGGCCGCAATGTACGTCTTGCGGTTCGTGGCGGCTGATGATGGCGACGCCGTTGTAGGTTTTTTGGCCGCTCCAGACGCAGTGCCAGCCCATCATTTGTAGGGCGGCGGCCGGGAATTTGTCTTGGTCGAGTTTGAGTTCTTGTAAGGCGAGTATGTCGGCTTGGTGGTCGGCCAGCCAGTTTTGTACTTGGGGCAGGCGGACGTTGAGGGAATTGACGTTCCAAGTGGCGATTTTCATGATGTTTCCGTGTGTGCTGTTGGGTGGGAAGGCGGCGGATTGCGCCTGTGGGCATGGGCGGTATTGTATAGCGGATTGGTTTATTTTTCGATATGGGCTGAAAGGGGCAGGCCGTCTGAAAGCTGATGTTTCAGACGGCCTTGTTGTTGTGATGTGGAATAATTTGTTTATTCGGCTGGGTCTTTGAGCGTGCGCAGGGTATTGAGGATGGTGGCGGCTTCTTCGGAGATGAGGCGGTATTCGATGATGCGGTGGTAGCGCGTGAAATCGATGATGCCTTCGGTGCGCAGGCGTGCGAGGTGGTTGGCGATGCCGGTCGGGGAGGAGCTGAGTGCTTGTGCCAGTTCGGTAATGCTGCGGTCGCCGTCCAGCAGCAGGAAAAGGATGGCCATGCGTTCGGGGTTGGCAATCAGTTTGAGAATGGTAGAGAGACGCTTGATTTCCATATTATTGTTCCTTTTGTCTGTTATATGAACGCTTGATTTGGGTTAAATTTGGATGATTGTAGTTTTTATTAAGATTAACCTTATAATTCAAACTCTTACCTTGCAGTGTACACGGTTTTGTAAAATTTGAGGGCATTGTTTTGCAATTTTTTTGTTTATTTTCGATATCTTGCTTCGGTTGTGAAACTGGATTGAAAAGAGACGAAAAGGCCGTCTGAAATGTTCCGTTGCAGATGATTTTGCTGACGGATGTTTCAGACGGCCTTTGTTTTAGCTTTAAGTTGTTTTTTCTTTTATGTTTGTTTGGAATCAGCCGATTGATTGTTTTTAAACAAACAATAAGATTTTATGATTCTATGCTTAGGACTACACGCCAAGGGCTTGTCAGACACTTGGACGTGTTGTCGAAATGCGACTACTTTTTCTTCCAGCCTGCGGTCATGGCGAAGGTGATGGGGTCGTAGTATTTCGGCAGCTTGGACGGAATGCCGACATCGTTACGGTACACGACGCGGTAGCGGTCGGCGAACCAGTTTGGAACGATGGTGTATTGGTGGCGGATCAGTCGGTCGAGCGCACGCGAGGTGGTTTGTAGCTCTTGGCGGTTGGTAAAGCTGTTGAAATGGGTCAGCAGTTTTTCAACCGCGGGATGACAGACACCGGATAGGTTGCGGCTGCCTTCGGTTTTGGCGGCGGCGCAGCTGAAGTAGTCGTATTGTTCGTTGCCGGGGCTTTCGCTGTTGCCGTAGTAGCCGGTGGTCACGTCAAAATCAAAGTCGTTCATGCGTTTTTGGTACACGGCGGAATCGGCGGTGCGCACATTCATGGTGATGCCGATTTTGGCGAGGTCGCGCTGCCATTTGGCGGTAATGCGTTCGTAGTTTTTGCTTGGGGCGAGGAATTCAAAGGTCAGTGGTTTGCCTTGTTTGTCGACTGCTTTGCCGTTTTTGTATTGATAGCCGCCTTTTTCAAGCAGGGCGCGTGCTTTGAGCAGGTTGGGGCGCACGCCCAGTTTGGGGTCGGTAACCGGTGGCATAGGGACGTCTTGATCCAATACGCCATCGGGCAGCTTGGTACCTAATGATTTGAGCAATGCGGTTTCCGCGCTGTCAGGCTTGCCGGTTGCGGCCATGGTGCTGTTGGTGAAGAAGCTGTCGGTGCGGCGGTATGCGCCGTAGAAGATGCGGCTGTTGACGCTTTCGTAGTCGAAGCTTTCAATCAAGGCGCGGCGGACGTAAATATTGTCCAAGGGCTTGTGGCGCATATTGATGACGAAGCCTTGCATACCGGCTGTGCTGTTTTGTATCCATTCGTGTTTGGACAGATTGCGTTTTTTGAGGACTTCGTCGGAGTAGGCACGCGCCCAGTTGCGGGCGACGTTTTCTTGTACGAAGTCATATTGCCCGCCTTTCAGCCCTTCGATGCGGACAACTTCGTCTTTGACGTATTTGATGCGGATGTGGTCGTAGTTGTAGCGACCTTTGCGTACGGGCAGATTTTGCGCCCAGTAGTTTTTGTCGCGGACAAACTCGCTGATGCGGCCGTTTTCAGCTTTGGCAAAACGGTAGGGGCCGGAGCCGATCGGCAGGCTGTTGGGTGCGGCGGCCAGGCCTTTGGGATAGCTTTTATGCGAGAAGACGGGCAGGCTGCCGAGAATCATGTGCAATTCTGAGTTGCGCTGTTTGAAGCGGAACACGACGGTGCGGTCGTTGGGCGTTTCCACTTTGGCCACGTCGCTCCAGTAGAAGTGGTACATGGGGGCAGCGGCTTTGTCTTTGGTCAGGATGTTAAATGAAGCGGCAACGTCTTTGGCTAAAACGGGGTCGCCGTTGTGGAATTTGGCTTTGGGGTTGATTTTGAAGGTAACGGAAAGGCCGTCCGGCGCCAGGGCGATGTCTTCGGCAATCAGGCCGTAAACGGCGTACGGTTCGTCCATGCTTTGCTCGGTCAGGGTGTCGAGCGTCAGCATACTGATGCCGTATTCGTGGTTGCCTTTGAGGGTAAAGGGGTTGAGCGTGTCAAAAGCACCGAGGAAAGGCGTGGTAAATGTGCCGCCTTTGGGAGCGTTGGGATTGACGTATTCGAAGGCGGTGAAGTTGGCCGGATATTTGGGTGGTTGGCCAAGGCCTACGCCGTGGGCGGCAAAGGCGGCAGATGGAATCAAACCGAGCAGAGAGAGTAGGGCTGGTGTTTTCATCTATTTTTCCTTGTAGGTCGAATGTAATATTCAGTAGTGTGCCGATTATAGCAAAGGCCGTCTGAAACTTGATATTTTTGGTTTCAGACGGCGTCAGGTTTAAGAGGATTGTTTTTTTGTATGGGCGCCGAACTCGGCCAGCGTCATGTTCAAGGTTTCCAAGCAGGGCTGCATGATGTGGTCAACCGTTTGATTAACCTTGTCTTTATTAAGCGTTTGCGGACGGTAGACAAAGAGTTTGAACAGCTCCGCCAAGTCGATGGACTCCGCTCCCATTTTCAAGACCCAGCCCTGACGGCCGGAATAGACATAACCGTGTCGCGCCAGCTTTTCTAAAAGCTCGCCCAATTCGTCAAAGCCCATATTGATATGCCGTCTGAACTCCTGCACCGGCAATGCCTTGCCGCTTTGTTGGGCAGAATCGAGCAACAACAGGATTTTCAATACATCATCAAAGCGGCCGCGCGCATCCAGACTGCGGCGGAACGCTTCGCCGCGCCAGTAGGACAGGGACGAGGTCAAAACTGCGCCGCCTAATACCAGCGTCCATAACAGGTTGAGCCACAACAGGAAAAACGGTACCGCGGCAAATGCGCCGTAAATTGATTTGTAGCCGTCAAAGTTGCCCATGTACCACGCGAACAAAAAGCGTGCCGTTTCCAAGCAAAACGCCGTTACGGCCGCGCCGACCAAGGCATGGCTGGCAGGCACAAAACGGTTGGGCACAAAGCGGTATAAGCCCCACAGTAGCAGCGTAATAAATGAAACCGTAGTGATGACCCTCAGCCATTCCGAACCGCCCACTACTTGCACCTGACCGATCACGACCGACAAGCCCACGCCCAAAGACAAAGGCCCAAACGTCAGCAACGCCCAATACACCAAAAACTGCATCATCCAAGGCCGTTGCGAATTGACGCGCCAAATCCGGTTGAACGCATTGTCTATCGTCCGAATCAGCATCAGCGAGGTTACGACCAACATCACACTGCCGATCGCCGTCAGATTGGTGGCCTTATCGCGGAACGCATTGATGTAGTCAAACACCATGTCCGCTCCCTGCGGTACGATGGTGCGGTTGATGAAAGAGACAAACGCCCCCGACCATTGGTCGAAAACGGGGAAGGCCGAAGCGATGACGACCATCACCGTCAATACGGGCACCAAAGCCAAAAGCGTTGTAAACGTCATGCTTGCCGCCACCTGCGGCACGCGCTCTTCATCAAAACGGCGCACGACAAACCAAGCGAACGCCACGCCTTTACTCTTTAAAAAACCTTGCCACCATTGCGAAAACGGCATAACCTTTTCCCACTTTTAAATTGAAATTTCTTCTTTTCAGACGGCCTGAGTATTTAAAAGGCCGTCTGAAACCTGACAGCATTGTAACGGAAACCCCAAATGAACCCAAATCCTCTGAAAATCCTCGTCCTCTTTTATTCCCAAAACGGCAGCACGCGCAACCTTGCCCGCCAAATCGCACGCGGTATCGAAAGCGTGGACGGTTGCGAAGCCGTATTGCGTACAGTTCCCAAAGTTTCCACCGTTTGCGAAGCCGTTGAAAAAGACATTCCCGACGAAGGCGCGCCCTACGCGACTGCCGACGACCTCAAAAATTGCGCCGGCCTTGCGCTCGGCAGCCCGACACGTTTCGGCAATATGGCCGCCGCGATGAAATACTTTATCGACGGCACCATTCCCCTTTGGCTCGGCGCAGAGCTCGTCGGCAAACCTGCTACCGTATTCACCAGCACATCTTCGCTGCATGGCGGCCAAGAAAGCACCCTGCTGACCATGATGCTGCCCCTGTTGCACCACGGCATGGTCATCAGCGGCATTCCCTATACCGAGTCCGCGCTCAGCAATACCCAAAGCGGTGGCACGCCTTACGGTGCAAGCCATGTTTCCGGCCACGACAGCAAGACGGCATTGACTGCCGAAGAAAACGATATTGCCTTTGCGCAAGGTAAACGTTTGGCAGAATTGGCACGAAAATTGGCAGATTGATTACCTTGTAATAAAAAGATTAAGGCCGTCTGAAAACCTGATGATATGGGTTTCAGACGGCCTTTTTAGTTAATTGGTACTAGATTGAAAATAAATATTTTGAATTAAACGAACTACTTAGGAAATAGTGATTAGAACATAGTTTCATCGGGCTACATCTTTTTGATAGAATCTGCGACCAAATTGTAAAGATAAGCTAATTGGAGAGGCTATGTCACTACCTGTATTTCCCTATGGCAAATTAAGCTTTGCCGTCAGTCTGGCGCTGTGTTCGGCGTATTCTTTCGCGACCGAAGTAGAAAATACCCAGCCGCAAGAGCGTGTCGATTTACCGACAGTTACCGTCCAAGGTGTCGGAAAACAGACTACTTCCAACTACACCATTCCCGCTTCCTCCGCCGCGACAGGCATCCGCCTGACCCAGCGCGAAACGCCTCAGTCCCTGTCTGTCGTAACGGCAAAACAAATCGAAGACCAAGGCTTGGACAGCCTGCAGGACGTATTGAAACAAACACCGGGCGTGTTCCACAGCAAAATGGGCAACAACGTATCCGGCCACAGCGAGTTTATTTCACGCAGTCAGGCCGTTGACAGCATTTCCGTGGACGGCGCGCCCAAATTCCTTTACGACTACAAAGCCATCCGCCGCGGTACCAACAATCTGGACAGCGCATTGTATGACCAAGTCGTCGTCGTGCGCGGCGCAAGCGGTTTGTCCAACGGCGGCATGGGCGAACCGGGCGGTACGGTTGCTTTGGAACGCAAGAAACCGACTGCCAAACCTGCCGTCAGCGTCGAAGCCGGTGTCGGTTCGTGGAAGCACTACCGCTTCGTCCTTGATGTCAATCAGCCTTTAAATGCAGACAATACCTTGCGCGGCCGCACTATTTTGGTCAGCGACCACGGCGGCGATTACCTGCCGAACACTTCGCGCCACAACCACACGTTCTACGGCATTCTGTCCTACGACATTGCCCCTCAGACTCAATGGAATATCGGTACGGAAATACACCGTTTCCGCAATAAGGGCAGCTCGCCTTTCAGCTATCTGACCGTAGCAGGAGACCCCGACAACAATCAACCTTTCGAACCGTTTGCAGCCTCACCGCGCAGCAATGCCTCGGCAAAATGGGCTTACGGTAAAGACACCAGTGCCGAAGTGTTCACTTCCCTCAGCCATGAATTTGACAACGGCTGGAAACTGACAGGCAATTACAGCTATCTGACAGGTAAAAGCGACATCGTTTCAGGTATCGCTGGTGCATTCGTAATTAAACCCGACTACTCTGCGCTTTTCACTTCAGACCGCGACCGCAGCAAATACCGCGATCAAGATTTTTCCCTGATTTTGGACGGTGATTATCCGGCGTTGGGCCGTTCGCATGAATTTAATGCAGGCATCAGCTATCAGGGCAACAGAGAAAGCTTGTCTTTCTATGGGGACAGTGAGTCAACTATTCCCGATGTTCGCCGCTTTGACGGCAATATCGCCAAACCCGATATGCCGTATTCGCGCGATGGTTTTACCGATATGAAAAACCTCTCTGTTTACGGCTCGACCCGTTTCAAACTGACTGACAAGCTTACCTTTATCGGCGGCGGACGTTTTGTAGATTGGCGGTACCGTTACAGCACTGACCGTAACAAATTCGCTTACAGCAGCCACAAACAAAAAGTTTTCATTCCTTATTTGGGTGTAACTTATGATCTAGACGACAACCTGACTGCCTACGCGTCCTACACCACCATCTTCCGCCCACAAGTGCGCAACCTGACCAAAGACGGCGTGGCGCTCGAACCGCAACGCGGCAAAACCTACGAGACCGGTTTGAAAGCCTCATGGTTTGACGGTCGTCTGAATGCTTCCGCGTCCGTCTTTATGAACAAACGCGACCATGTGGGTGTTAAAGCAGGAGAATTTCCGAACGGCAAAGAATACTTCCGCGCAGTCAATAAGACTACGACCAAAGGCGGCGAGCTTGCCATTGGCGGACGCTTGAGCGACAGATGGTTGCTTAATGCTTCTTATGCACGTTCCAAAATCAAAAACAGCGAAGGCAAGCAACTGCATCCGTCTTATCCGGTTCATTTGTTCAAACTCTTTACTGCGTATGACGTTACCGATCACCTAAACTTGGGTGCAAACGTCAACTGGCAAAGCGGTACAAACGCCTATGATGAATACCAGCCCCTCACCGCTGCCGGTAAAGAAGCCTTGACCCAACGCCCATACGCTACGCTGGACTTGACCGCGCATTACAAAATCGGCAAATCCACCCGCATCGGTTTGGACTTTGAAAACGTGTTCAACAAACGCTACCGCCCCATGCCGGATATTCACGTTTACGGTACGCCGCGTAGTGTGACTGCAACGGTTAAACATACGTTTTAATTGAAAAAAAAAGTAAGAGAGGCCGTCTGAAAACCTGAATGATCGGGTTTTCAGACGGCCTGAATATTCTCTGACATATTGTTTTGATGTCAAACCTGATTAAAAATTGCTCGGGATCTTGAGCAAAGAAATCAAAATGACAGACGCAAAAAAGACCGGAACATATCCGGTCTTTATTAATGGTTTCGCATTTACGCTTGGTAACCTTTCGCTTCGGCAAGCAGGGCCAGCAATTCTTCAGTCGTATCCCAACCGATGCAGGCATCCGTAATACTTTGACCGTAAACTTCAGGCTTGTCTTGGCGGCCTTCAACCAAGTGGCTTTCCACCATCACGCCCATGATGTTTTCTTCACCGGCTTTCAGCTGCGCCGCAACATCGCGCGCTACATCCATTTGTTTGCGGAAGTCTTTACGGCTGTTGGCATGGCTGCAGTCCACCATCAGTTTGCTGCTCACGCCGGCTTTTTGAAGCTGCGCAACTGCGTCTTTAACGTGTTCCGCGCTGTAATTAGGCTCTTTACCGCCGCGCAAAATCGCATGGCAGTCAGGGTTGCCGCTGGTGTGGACAATCGCGGAATGACCGGCTTTGGTTACAGACAGGAAGTGGTGCGGATGATTGGCGGCGCCGATGGCGTCGATGGCGATTTTCAGATTGCCGTCCGTACCGTTTTTAAAGCCGACAGGGCAGGAGAGGCCGCTGGCCAATTCGCGGTGTACCTGGCTTTCAGTCGTACGCGCCCCAATCGCGCCCCAAGAAATCAGGTCGGCGTAGTATTGCGGCGTAATCATGTCCAAGAATTCGGTCGAAGCAGGCATGCCCATTTCGTTCAAAGTCAGCAACAACTGACGCGCTTGGCGCAGGCCGTAGTTGATGTCAAACGTACCGTCCAAGTGCGGATCGTTAATCAAGCCCTTCCAGCCAACGGTTGTACGCGGTTTTTCAAAATATACGCGCATCACAATCAGCAGCTCTTTCTCATATTTTTTGCGCAAGGGCAGCAATTTTTGCGCATATTCAACCGCCGCCTTAGTATCGTGAATCGAACATGGGCCGATGATGACCAGCAAACGGTTGTCACGGCCGTGAACCAAATCCGAAATCTCATGACGTGTTTTATAAACCAAATTGGCAACCTGAGGCGTAACAGGCAGCTCATACAAATGTGCGATTGGAGGGAGTAACTCTTTGACTTCTTTAATCTTAATATCGTCGGTAGGGTGGTGTTGGGACATGATGAACTCTCTTGTTTATTTTTGATACAGGTTACAGGTTTTAGCAGAATTAAACAAGGCTTAGTTTTTTGTTTTAGCAATTTTATTCTAAAATTCCTTTATTTAAATTATTTTATAGAATTTAAAATTATTTTATTTATTAAAGTTAGAATTTAATGCTATTAAAAATTTCATTTATATAGTAAAGGGCTTTGAGCTTTTATCAAAATACAGGCCGTCTGAACATTTTCAGACGGCCTGAAGTTTTACATAGACCCAAAAATTGAGAAGCGTGAAGGCTATCGGTATTGTTCCAGCAAGGGCGAAGAAAAAGGAGTCCAATAAACGCCTTTCAGGCCGCTTTCAACCAATTTGTCATTCAACCAAGTGTTACAAGTATTGAATAAATGATAGCGCCCTTTGGCTTCGTAAAAAGCATCGTTAGATTGATGATGAACTCCTTTTAGCAAGATGGTTTGCCCATTTTCTTGTTGAAAACCGGCCAAGAGCGATTTAGTTAAACTCCTGTATTGCTCAGGCGTGACCAAAAATTTGACGACGTGGCTATTTTCTCGTGGTTCAAAAGGATAATAAGTAACATGAATCAGCGTACGGTTCAGCCCGCTTAATGCACCTAAAGCATTGGAGAACGTCAAATCTTTCCATTCAGGCGTGTATAAATAAAAATTGCGCTCCCCCCAGCCTAAACCGATATGCGTTATTTGAGGATCAGTAGTGAGCGTGTCTTTTGGATTGACGACATCCGACCAATCAAAAATATCATTCTTCAGCGGCATGACTACATCAGTATGCACGCCGTTACTGACTAAAAATAAAGTAATTTTCCCTTTGGGCTGCTCTTCATTAAGCGGCAATGAAGCCATCATCCACGCAGACAAAAAATACAATAGGGCAAAAATAGGGATGATCAGTACTATTTTGCCGATTTTCTTGAGGATGTGAAGGAAGGAACGCATTCTTTTTTTAAAGGCGGAGTAAGTTTGAAGGTGTGTATTTTCTATTAAATTTGTACTTTTTTCATTAGATTCATTAGAAATGAGAGGGTGGCATCTTACGACCAATGATAAAAATGGTTGTTTAACTTGAATAGAAAAGGCCGTCTGAAAATGTTCAGACGGCCTTTCTTTAAATTAAAACGGATACTAAATATCATCTCAATCTATGTTGCGAACGCTTATTTTGCAGAGCTGCTGACTTGTTTCATCCAGGCAAACAGTTCGTCCAAGTCATAATCGCCGCCGTGGCCGACATCCCAAGGCAGGGCGTAGTCGACGGTTTGGCCGTTGTTTTGCAGTTTGGCGGCTAAGATGGCGGAGACTGCCAGTGAGGTGTCGCGGTCGTTGGTGCCGACTCGGATGCGCCAGTTTTGCGGCAGGCTTACGCCCGGGTTGCCGATGTAGTTGAGCGGGTTCATGATTTTGATGGTTTCTTCATCTGCGATTTCGGCGTTGGTGGCAGTGTTGTGTTGCATGGAGAACGCGGTGAAGTGGCGTTTGTCAACGGTATTGGTGCCGAAGAGTTGGTTTTCGCCCGCGCTTAAATCTACGCCGTCAAAGGCGGGCGGTGTTTTTTGGCGGCCGGCGGCTTTGGCGTAGGCATCGAAATCGACGGAGACGACTTTGCCGTTGCGGATGGTCAGCCATGTGCGGTCGCTCAGGTCTTTGCCTGCATCAAGCTGGGCTTGTGCGGATTTGGCAAGTAAACCGGCAATATGGTTTTTAAAGCTGCCGTTGCCTTGGGCATCCAACTTCAGGGGTTTGCCTTCGGGGGATTTCAGGTTTAGGCTGTTGAGATAGGCGGGGTATAGGGGTTTGAGGAGGTCGGATAGTTTTTTCTCGTCATCGGTCAGCGTGCCGGCAACCAACTCGCGTTTGACACGGTAGTCGAGCATGGAAATGTTCATTTTTTTGTAGTCGTTGATACCGTTGAACTGCCATTCGTAAGCCATATCGGCATGCTCCAAATCGGTAATCGGGCAGTAGGCGGATACGGCGAAAACTTTGTCGCTGCCGTCTGCCGCGCCTAAGGCTTTCAGATATTTTTCGTAATCTTTTTGGTCGGCTGTTGCGCCTAAGAGGGCGGACATCGCGCCGCCTGCGCTTGTGCCGTTGGAAATGATTTTTTTGGCATCGCCGGGCATGGCTTTGTCGTTGGCTTTCAGGTAACGGACGGCGGCTTTCAAATCGACAATGGCGGCGGGTGCTTTGCCGGTGGGTTCTGTCCGGCCGCGTGCGCCAGGGGAGGCGACGACGTAGCCTTTGGAGAGGGCAACCAGGGCGGCGTTGGGCGATTTTTGGCCGTCTTCAGGCTCGCCGCGTTTGCCTTCTAAAGCGGGTTTGCCTGGTTCGGCCGGCATATAGCCGCCGATTTGGTTGGGCAGGAAAATCGGTGCGGTTTCGGCGTTGAAACCGTCTATCTCGCCGCCGTTGTAATAGGCTTCGGGTACATAAATATTGATGATTTCGTAACGGGTATCGACAGGATTGCGGACGTACACCACGCCTTCGTAAGCGCGGAATTTGACGGCTTGACCGTTCACTTCGATGCTTTGTTCGGTGTATTTTTGTTTGGAGAAGTCTAGGTCGTAGGTGTCTGCGGTTTTGACGGAAGCGCAGGCGCTCAATCCCAGTGCGACAGAAACGGATAAGAGGGTTTTGTTCAGAGCATTCATCATCATACTTTCTGAAGAGGTGTGAACGGATATGATAACAAATACTAAGGCCGTCTGAAACGCTAAGTCGGGTTTCAGACGGCCTGATTTTTTTGTAACGTTATGCGGTGTTGTACGTTACGTTGTAAAGTGATATTGGTTTGGATTTTATCTATTTGATAAATATGAATTTAATAAGACATTATGCCTTAAAAAACCTATTTATCCGGTATCTGTAAAAGTTTGAATCTGTCTTGTAAATCAGTATGCAGGACAGGCATTTTTGCTTTATTCACAGGTTGGTTCTACTTGTCAGAACGTTTTGCTCAATTCGACAAACATTTTGGTTTTGCCGTATTCGTAGAACTTGTCGTTGCTCCATGTTTTATTGTGAGCAATAGTCAGGCGCGGGGTGATGCCTTTGAAATGGAGGGCGCGATGCCATACGCTCAGGGAGGCGGAAGCTTCTTTGTCGCGGCGGTTTTGTTCGTTGCTGAAGAAGCTGGGGGCTTGGTAACGGCGTTGGGCGGCGCTGAGGCGTAGGACGGTGGAGAGGCCTTTGGGCCATTCTTGTCCCCATGTGGTGCGCAGGGCGTAGCGGTTGAAGCTGTCGCTTTTGTCGTCGCGGTTGCGTTCGCGGTAGAGGTCGATACCGGCTACCCAGTATTGGCGCGCGTTGCGGTAGTACACGATGGAGTTGCTGAGCAGTTGGCTGGTATTGTTGGAATGCTCGCGGCGGCCGTTTTTCAGACGGCCTGCTTCAAATGCGCTGAGGGTTTGCAGCTTGGGTTGCCACCAATGGTTGTAGTGGAGGCGTGCGCCGTTGGTGTAGGTGTAGGGGTCGTTGCCGTAGAAGCGGCGCTCGTGGAACGGGGTAATGCCGATATCGTTGCGCTGGTCGGCATAGCCGATGCCTGCCGAGAAGCGTGTGGTGAGGTCGTTGTAGTTGGTGTGTTTGGGGTAGATTTTGCCGTAATGGTCTGTGCCTGACGTGGCATAGAAGCCGCGGGGTAGCGACCATTTTTTTTCTGCGCCGATTTGGTAATGGATGGCGGTGGCATCGATGGGTTCGGGGAATGTCCAGCCTCGGAAGCAGTCGTCGTCGGGATAGGCAAGGCGCACGGCGCGGCATTGTTCATCGCTTAGGTGGTTGCCCAGACGGCGTTGGCCGGGGGCTTGGTTGATGTTTTGTTCACGCGTGATGTTCAAGCCGGCGTTGAATTGCCATGAGTCGCGTTCACGCAGGGCTTTGCGGTAGGTTTCGATGCGTTCTTGCAAGGCAGGCGGGAGGGGTTCGGTTTGTAGTTTGTCGAACTGGTCGGCTGCGGCTTCGTTTTGTTTGTCTTCAAACAAGGCGGTCGCAAGCTGCCAGCGGACGGCGGAGGCATCGGGCTGCTCGGCGATAAAGCGGCGGTAATGGCCGACGGCTTCGGCGGCGCGTCCTTCGGATTGGGCAAGCAAACCTTTGGCATAGCGTGCCATGGCGCGGTCGTGTTCGGGCCATTGTTCGTAAATGGGCAAAACGGCTTTGATGCCTGGGATGTTGTGTGCGACGACGGCGGAATACATGGCGCGTGCCAGTAATTCGGTGTTGGCAAGCAGGGTATCGGCATCGACGTTGATGATTTTTTCAGACGGCCTGTTTGTCTGCTCGGCAGGGATGTTGTGCGTTTCGGGTTGTTGGGGTTCGGCTGTGTTGACTTGAAGCTCGGGTTTCACATCAGGCGGCACATCGGCGGCATGAAGGGAAAGGGGAAGGATGGCGAGGAGGAGCAGACGTTTTTTCATGGCAATGTTTGGGATGTTATCGATATAAGTGGGCAGATTGTACAATGCTTTGAGTCGGAAATTTTACAAACCGAGTGCCATTATATCTGATAAAGACGACAAAAGGCCATCTGAAACCCGATGGGATTTCAGACGGCCTTTATTTGCGAGTCGGATTTAGTTTTGGTCCAAGTCCAAATCGGCTTTGTATTCGATACGGCCTTGGCCTTTGTCTTCGATGGAAACGTCCAGCTCTTGTTTGCCGCGTTTGAATTTCAGATCGGCATCGTCGTGTTTGATTTCAGACTCAACCACATGAAAACCTTTGCTGCGCGCGTGGGCGATCACTTTTTTGGCCAAGGAAGGAATGGAATTGCGTTGGCCGGAGAGTTCGGCTTCGTATTCAAATTCGCCGTTGCCTTGATGATCGGCTTTGATGGTGTGCGCGCCATCCGGACGGTAGATTTCGGAAGGCAGCGGGGAGGCGAATGCCGTGGCGGAGAAAAGAGCCAAAATGCCGGTGGCCAGTAACGATTTTGCTTTGGTCATCGGTTTTCCTTTCTGAAAAGGGTTTTGAGAACGACATCATCTTATCGGCAGGTATGAGGGGCGGCAAGCGGATAAACTTGATTTTACGTGCGGCTACATGATTTGTTTGGAGGGCGTTGGTTCTTTGCTTTGGGCTGGTGTTTGCTTGCAGAAAAATGCTGCCGGATAAGACTTAGCCGAGGCGGAACAATTCGCTGCCGTGCGCCTTCAGCCATTGTTCGGCTTGGTCAACATGCGGCGTGAGCGAGTGGGTCAGAGCCCAAAATGCAGGGCTGTGGTCGGGATGGCGCAGGTGGGCGAGTTCGTGCAGGCAGACATAGTCGGCGACATATTCGGGCGCGCCGATGAGTCGCCAGTTGAGGCGGATGCCGGTGGTGTGGCGGCAAACACCCCAGAAGGTTTTGG
>ERZ773212.594-NODE-594-length-17490-cov-8.272670_pt1 | contig 17490 bp, 10 predicted proteins | sample MGYA00581005_ERZ773212 | MGnify/ENA primary metagenome ERZ773212 (study PRJEB29015, sample SAMEA2738154) | human oral metagenome | biome: human oral; feature: human-associated habitat; material: saliva | place: China | collected 2196 ... | reverse complement strand
TGACGGTGAGGTCAAGGGGTCAGGTGTTTAACGGAACGCAGGTGCGCAGAATATTGGGCACGAAGCTTTGACTACAATTCTTCGAGAGCCTTCCGGAGCATTTCCCGATACACAGTCCGGACCGATTCCGGGCCCAGAATCCTAATCTTACCGTTGAAGCCAAAAATCCAGCGGTAAAAGGTGGAACTGGTACATACAAGAATATTGGCTCTGAAGCGCTCTTCATCAACCGGTTCTGTCTTAACATCCACGCCGAAGTGATCGATAATATGTTTCATCATCGACACATGACACAGGAGTTGAACCTCTTCCGGCTGATCCGTGTCAAACATACGGAAAACACACTTGCTGTACTGAGCAGGCGAGTAATCTTCCGGAGGCAATACTGCAATCTGATTCAGAATCCTTGGCTACTCCGCAATGCGGTCGATGCGAAAGGTCCGCACAGCCTGGCGTTTATCGCAAAATCTGCGCAGATAATAGTAGTCACCATCCCATTCCAGCGTATAGGGGCTTACTATGTACGGCGCACCGTCATTGGTCACGTACCGCTTCTTATCCACATCATAGTCCGTGTAAATGAGCCGAATTTTCCTACAGGTATCAATCGCTTTATGGATGGCATCCACAATGTAATACCCTTGCTCATTCTCCGACTTGACGCGTCCGGATACATAGATGTGCCTACGAAGCTTGGCAGCATTAGCTGCACTAATCAGCGTGAGAAGCTTTGTAATCAGTTCATCACTCTTACGCTGCGTGATGAACCTAGAGGAAGAAATTGCATCCGTCAGGAGCTTAAGCTCAGCCAGGTCATAGGTGTGACCATCATAGTAATACTTGTTTTGTGTAGACTCGTAGTGCTCAATGTGAAGGCCACAGTCATGGAGCATGGCGAGGTCATCGCTGATTGTGTTCCTGGAAACCTTAATGGCATATTGCTCTTTCAGAATCTTGATCAGCTCAGCGGTAGAGAGCGGATGTTCTGCATCGGTGTGATGAAACAGGTGTTGGTACAAATATAGGATTCTGAGTTTTGTTCCATCTTTCATAATGTATATAACTCCGAAGTGCTTTTCAGAAGAAAATGCACTTGAACTTCTGCTTCATAGAATATATCTCAAAGCGAATTAACACAGTCTTTAGAGCACCTCTTTGTAATCGATCAGAAGCAATCATGAGACATCATCATAATTCCCTATAATATTGAGACAAACTCTAACTTTGTCCATATCTGTACTCTATACTCGGAGGGGTCTGTATTATAATTACACCAATTTGATTATCCTCTGTCTCTTTTCTATTTTGGTTCTCTTTCACGAAAAAGCAATCTGGAAACATTGTTTCAAAGCACACATTGCTTTCGAAATCCTCAGTGACAATAATAGGGTGCCCTCCCATAAGAGAAATATTATTTACAACTTGAAAACTCGGATGATTAAAGTTGTTCTTCCTTGCCGCCGAAATAAAATAAATCACTCCTTCCTTTACCAATTTTCTGTTATAGCTTAGTTTTGATCCATGATGTGGCACCTGCATCGCCAGTAGAGTATTCCAATAGAGGGAGTATTGTTCACACAATTCATCAACTGTTTTCTCTTCCGACATATTGTAATCTCCAGTGTATAGACACCCTGATCGTCCTCCATACTTCCCTTCTGCAATGGGAGGCTGACATCTTTTATTCGTATTCGGCACCCATGGATTAAATGGTGTGCATAAACTTTTAGTAAACCAAATTTTATCTACAGACGGACAGGTTCCACACTCGGAAAGGTATTCATAATCGCTTAGCCTATAACTAAAACTATTCCCTAATGCGCCAGTTATTCTGCCTGAATATAACGTCATAGAATGCGAGTTGAAATCATTTCCAACTTCTTTATACAGTTCCTTTATTAATGCAATTTCCCTGCCATATTCTTCGGGATTCTCGCCCAATTTAGTGAGTTTTTTTTCGGTTATACCTACACGTTTAAGTGTTCTTATTAATATGTTGTTTTTGCTATTAAACTCAAAATTATAAGGGACATAAATCCACTCCGGATATCTCAGTCCAATCATTTTGCTTGTAATTCTCATCCCAGATTGTATAGTGGCATCACATACGCCTTCAATTTCTTTTCCAAGGCTTGGTATTAAATCAGATTCAAATACATCTGTCTCTTTATTTTCATACGGGAAAACCCCTATCAATTTTATGTCTCTTGCTTTATCTCCAAGTTCAACTTTTATTGCTTTTTCCGGTGAGTCTATAAAGCGAAAGCAAAACTCCGAATCAACACCTTCAGCTATCAATCTAATTTTTGCAAGGATTTTATTCTGCTCTGTAATCAACGGAAAAAAGATCCTCTTTACACTGCAACGGTTTATCAAATCCGGAATTCCATTCATGTGGTCACTATGTAAATGTGAAATAAAGACCGCTTCTATTTCTTCACCATCTCTAAATGTATTATATATAGCCGCTTTTAAACATTTGGAGCCTTTTATTGATCCGCAATCATAAACTACATTCATTCGACCATTTTGCTCCGCTCCGACGCAAAAATGCTCACTATAAAACGATCCTTGACCTATCGGATGTAAAATCCTTAATACACTGCGCATAACTAGTCCTCAGCTTTCTCTCTTTCCGTAGTTGAAAGAATCTTTACAATCGCATCGCCGATTTTTTGCGCATCGCCAATGGTGTTATCGCTTCCCAGAGAAACTCGGATTGTACCTTCCGCGTAAGCTCTTTCCAGCTTCATAGCAACTAGCACATGTGAAATCTGAGTATTCTGACTATCACAGGCTGATCCAGTTGAAACACAGATTCCCATTAAGTCCAGCCGATGTAAGAGCATTTCTCCCGACGCACCTCTAAATGACAAGCTAATATTCCCTGGAACATGTTTTTGGGATCCATTCCTTCTGTAATCGGTAATACTTAAGGAAATCCTGTCTAAGATAACCCTCTCCAGTTCCAATAAATGATCCGCACGTTCGGCCATTCTTTCACAATTACTTCTTAATGCTTCTGCCATGCCAACAATAGCAGCAACATTCTCTGTACCCGCACGCATTCCAAATTCCTGATATCCACCATCGGTATAAGGATGTAGTTTAGTTCCTTTTTTTATGTAAAGGAAACCAATTCCCTTTGGACCATTAAACTTATGGGCTGATGCAGACAGCATATCTACATTCAGTTTCTTCATATCGATAGGTACATGTCCAACCGCCTGGACTGCATCAGTATGAAATAGGGAACCGTTCATATGAGCAATGTCCGATAATTCTTCAATTGGCTCAATGGTTCCAACCTCGTTATTTGAATACATCACAGAAACAATCTTTGTGTTGTCGTTAATATATTGGTTCAGCGTTTCCGGCATTACAGTCCCATCTGAATCAACCGGCAAATAAGCAACGGGGTATCCCATCCGCTCTATAGCGGCCGCACTTTGAAGAATGGCATGATGTTCTATTTGAGAAGTAATCAAAGCTCGTTGATCTCCATACTCATACATCGTGCCCTTTAATGCCCAGTTGTTGCTTTCTGTGCCGCCAGATGTAAAGAAGATTTCATCAGGAAATGCATTGATACACGCAGCAATCGTTTCACGAGCCTCTTTTAATGCCTTTTTTGCGGCTCGTGCGAATGCGTATGGTTGAGATGCATTTCCATATTCTGCTTGAAGGAAGGGCATCATTGCAGTTAGCGCCTTCGGTGCCAACTGCGTTGTTGCTGCATTATCTGCGTATATCAATTTATCCACCTCATTTCATCATTGGAAGAGTGCACATCCCTCTTCTTTGAACTCCTCAATTTTTGCCTCAAGCTCCTCCGTAGTTACTTCCAGATATTCAGCCAAACAATCAATACAATAAAATGAATTAGCCTTCTTATTGATGAGTTTTTTGGTTAGTCCAATTTCATTCTTAGTCAACGGCACTTTTCCGCAAACATAGCATTTCTTTGCTTCGGAACTCATACGTTTACTCCAATCCTTTTACGCTAAATGTCGGAAGATCCTTGCCACTGTATTCCACATCCAACAGCCCTAACTGATACTTAATCGTATCCCGCATTTTACGAGCGCGATCCAGGCAATAGCGTTTGAATTCCCGTGGCGCAATATCTGATGCATTCTGCACGTTCGGGAAAAGCAACTTTAGATATGCCGTGGATATTCTCTTTACCGCTTCTGTATCACGGGTGTCTGCGCCGTCTGGAACATTAATCAGTTCATCGACAATGCTCCGGTAAGTCATATCTCCACGCAGTTCATGCATAATAGAGCAGAAATACTCTGAATTAAGGGCCCAGCCATCAATCTTCAGGTCATCATTCATTCTTGGAATATTCCAGCCCTTGATGAAGCCATGGAAACGCTCAATTAAAGCTGATTCATGAAAGATTACCGGCAGTTCTGTGAACATATTGCTGTATCCATCTGCATCCATGATTTCTTTACGGATGTTTCCGCAGAGAATCACTCCAGCATCCGCTACACCCTTATAATCGCCTACTGTAAAATTGCCTTGTTCCAGATATCCTTTAAGCGCGGCGCGCATTTCATCTGTATCGGTAAAGGAAATCGTCTGAACCTCATCCAGCGTAACAAAGTCGCTTCCAGAAATAAGACCCTCTTTGCGTTTTGTCTGGTCGTAGAACATTTTCGCTCTGCTCATAATCCCACCACTGGACAGCCATCCGTAACGGCTCACATTACCAAACAGATACGATTTACCGGTTCCTTTGGGGGCCAATTCAATAAGGTTCAGTCTTTTTTCTACAAACGGCAGGAGACGGGTAATCATGGTAAGTTTCTGTTCTTCAGATTTATAGCCAGCAGCATTGTAATCTACCGCGCCAAGAATCACATCAAGCCATTCTGCTGCTGTAAAATCACCACGTGCATCCTTGTACTGATCCAAATCAATCTGGTAAGGACAAAAATCCTTAAATGAAACCAGTTTTATTTTCCCCGCCTGAGAATTTTTGCCCTTGGATTTTGTCTGTTCGTACTCAAACTGAAAATCAAAGTCTTCCGGCGAACGATATCCAAGTTCGACCATTCCCCAGGTATCGCTTCCACGAACCAGCGCATCCTTGCACTCGTCCCAGACATCACTCTCAATAATCGTCTCTTTATAGCCCAGGCCAAAATCAGGCAGCGCAAATGACACCTCTCCCGTACGAACATCAATATTTACCGATATCTTGGCCAGGAACTTTACGCGTTCACCCTCGATAATGATTCTGTTCTTTATTGAAGTCCAATCATCCTTCCTAGGTATATACTTTTTAACAAACCGAGCTAAGTCATCCTTATCAAAATTTCCTTCATCATCTTCGAACTTCTTCAAAAGCCAATCTCGCATAAAGGCCGGGAGATTTAATGCTGAAAAGAAATTCGTTTTTTTGAGGTCTTTATATACAACCATCTCATCAAAACAATTTCTAAGCTTTTCGGCATAATCCATCAAAGCTCCTCCTTAAAACAACTCATCGAAATCATCTTTAACTGTGGCTGTACGCCCCTTGATTTCAAAGATTACGCTGCCAATAAGATCTTCTCCATCATAAATTGATGCTGCCACATTCTTAGCTGCACGCTTATGATCAGGAAGAACTATCGTATAATGGGTTGCATCATCGCAAACTGCCTGATATGAAGTTCCTGCAATCACCGCACTTATCCCATTCTTGTGCTCTACTTCAGAAATATACAAGTTGATAGTAGTGCCGTTATGACGATCCGAGCGAATTTCCTCCGAATGGATAAGTTTTATAATCTGGTCTGCCTGCTTTTTGAGGGTCAGTGTTATAACGGGAACTAAGATTTCCTCCAGAGAAGCCCCTCCATGTACCTCTACATTAGCCGCACGGCTCTTTTTAAAGCGCCCATAATCCGTAAGTACCAGGTAACCATTTTCCCTAATTACGTAAGGCAGATTCGCACCCGCAAATTCCTTGCAGCAACGACCGGAATGCTCACCTTTCGTATCGGTCTCATACTTTTCTTCCTGTTTATGAATTACAGCAAGTCTGGATGCACCATGATCGCTTGCTATCACGACAGACTTGCAGCGATGCATGGTAAGCTCCGTAGCAGCAAAATCAATTGCTCTCTCGATAACCTTCAGTTCAGAATACAAGTGTACCGGCGCGCTGCCGTCTTGATACACAAAACCACCTTTTTCCTTATGCTTGATGTTATCCAGTTCCTCTTCCTTATGTTTGAGCGGGCCAGGCCACTTTTCGAAAAAGCCTTTGTTAATCGATGTAATCGTAGGAAGTTCTGCATAGGTGATATCTGTGTGCATAGACAGCCCCTTCTTGCGAACCAGCTCGGTAATATAAGCCATATACTCAACGCCCAATGCATCTATCCAATACAAGAAGGCGCTCTTCTTGTCACTGATTCTTAAGATTGCACTATCTCGCGTTTCCAAATGTGTATACGGTAATTCAATGGCATTCTTATTGACTGTTTCCAGAAAAGCAGGGGTAATCTGGTTCGTGATCTTCTGTAGTCTGTACTGCCGAAAATAATCTGTAAAAGCCTCTGACTGCTTTCCGCAATCAAAGATATACGGTTTCAAATACTGTCCAAGAGCAGGATAAATGTCATCTATCTCTTTTATATAGCCATTCTTCGCAACCCAGCTGATTATTTTCTCACATTCCATTCGAGTACAATCTGTATATCTATAAATACTCTCTTCCTGATCAATATCGTTTTGTGAGATAAATACTGCCATATCGGATTCGGGAAAATATCGGATTAACTTCTTTCGATCCTTATAGTATTCCAAGAAACTTGGATGATTTCTTGGAATACGGATGATTTCTGTAAGAATATTATCTTTCAGTTCATCGCAACTTTGTGTTACGGTAACCACATGCTGCAGATATTCATTCTTGATAGCGCCTACATTCAGCTTAAGATACAGAAAAAACACCCAGTTTTTAAACTCGAAGCCGGCACAATTATTGTATAGGTCATCCTCAAAATCACCCGAATAGCCATAATACTCAAACAGTGACTCTAAAGATTTTTTTCCCTCTCCAACCTCCTGAAAGAGCAGATTCCACTGATCCTCCGTCCCCCAGCTTTCTGTAAAATCACAATTACGAACCAATCTACAGAGCGCAGCAAAAGCCGTGTTAATGCCGCATGTAGGAAGCAGGGACTGTGGAAATTGCTGTCCTGTTTGTACATAACAATTTCCGATTACACCATCCTCAAGTGCACGAATCAAACCTTTTACGCCCTGTACAACACTAGCGTCCAACTGGTACTTCACAGATGTTACTGAAATATCCGATATTGCATTTGCACAGATATAAACCCTCTTTTGTGCGTTAAGCCTCTCATCCTCCGATACCAAAGAATAAACATGCTGTGTTACACCTCTAAGCAGCAAAATTACGCGGGCTGTACCAAGAGTGGTATCTTTCAAGCGGCGAAGCTGCTGGTCAACAAATGCCGAGCCGCGAAGTGCCATGTATTCCCCCAACCCAATCAGCACATGCTTATTTGTATGACAGTCAACATCCAACGTACAGAAATAATCGATGATATCGTCAATACCCGGGAATTTATCTTCCTTAGGACAAAAATCACTCACACGATCCACCTGTAGGCCGTGCTGCCGAAGATCATTCAGTATTTCATTGTAATCAGAATCGCCAACCGCATAGAAGAAGGGGAGCCCTTTGGCAGTTGCGATATAACTTTCAACCTCGCGGCACAACATTAGTTTTATTTCCCTCCATTGCTAATAATCTTGACGCCCAATTCCATGTCTCCAATAACAAGCTTCTTTAGCCAGTTGCGAAGTTCTCCCTCGCTCATAGCATCAATCGTCCTGATTACACTGTCGCTTCCTCCAGCATTGTATTCTGCACTTGCCAGGCTTCTAATCTTAGACTGTACCCTGGGATCATCTGACCAGTCATATGGGTCTACTGCCAATCCTTCAAGCTCATTACGTACTGTCTGAATATTCGGCAAAAGCCTGACATAACAGCCCATGATTCGATTTCTAAAACACTGATTACGATAATCCGCATCTGCAAGATTCTCGAAAAAAGTCGAGCTCTCTATGAATGTCAAAGCAGACTTAATCTCGGATTCACTCTGGACGCTACTGTTTAATACGGCAAAAGCCTTCTTCGCTTCACCGTAGTCCGCCTCATCGATACAGCAAAGAATCGGAGTCTGGTACTTTTGAGACCATTGACGCGGATTCTTGGTGCCATTCGTTTTTTCGCTCCAACGATTGAATAGCTGAAGCCTTACCTGATTCTTCCGGAAATCATCAGCCGCCTTTTTGACCGTAGCATTGCTCTGCGTTGATGAAAGAACAAACATATTCTCCGTAATGGAATTGCGAACAGATTCACATTCCTCTACACTGAGTCCCTCAAGATATGGCTTATAAATCTCAGTAAATGCAGATACAGAGTCGCTGAGGATACCCCTCATCTCTGTTTTATGTGCGGTAAGCTCATCCAGCAGCTGTTTCAGATTTTCAGGAAGAATATCTTCCTGGTTGGCAATCATCAGCAGCGTACAGAAAAGCCTATTGAGCGAAGGATGCTTTGCCTGAATTGCCTCGCACGAGAAACCAATAAATTTTAAGGTATCTCTCCAGGAATTGAACGAATCATCCTTATTACTGTCAGAGACATTAAGGAGAACATTTGATATTCTCACGAATTCGTACTCTGCTGTCAGTTTTCGGATCTCATCTTCTCCGGTATTGGAAAGCCATTGTGCGGAGTGCTTTACGCTGAATAGTTTCTTGATGTCTGCTAGAACATGATCCTCTGCGCCAATGTCCTTGGATAGATTCATCAGTTTTCTACCATCAAAATGTTCCAAGAATAGCGACATACCTTTCTGACAGTTTTCTGCGGTCAACAAAGAAGCCAAGTTTTGGGCGCTGGATTTACGCTGAATTGCAATGTCGCCGATTTCCTTGGCGACATTATGAGCTGATACACCATCGCTCTGAACCAATGCAATGTACTTCTTCACAATGTCATATACACCGGCGGTATCGACCTCTTCCAAGGTCCATACCGGATATACGAATTCTCTCATTTTTGCCTGAACCAGAGATCCCGCCTGTGTCGGTGAGGAGCAGGTATTCGGCGTAATATTCCATGCCGCTTCTGTCAGCTCATAAAAAGCTTTTTCTTCCGGCGTCAGGCTGACAATATAAGTAGTCTTGGACTTCTTATTCATGTAATTTCCAATCATCTCTGACAACTTGTCCGGAGTCATAGACTCTCTGACCCCCTCAGAATCCTGGCTGCGGTACGGATCAGAACAATATTCCTTAAGCAGAAAGCCAACAATAAAGGCTGTAAGATTACACGTAGAAAATCCATATGTTGTTTCAAGGAAATCGTAGATCTCATCAATGGAGATTCGACCTCCGGCCTTGAAAGAATCCTCTATAATCTCGTTTACAGCTCGCTTGATAATCGAAATGCCTTCTTTTTCAAGATCTGCATCTTCCCAGTACTTATCTCTGTTCCAAACCTTCCCGAGAACACTCTTTTCACAGCCGGAAATCAGTCCTTTAACTTCACTTAAAGCCATTCCATATTTGGAAACCGGCTTAGGCTGGGTAAGCTTTAATTGTGTTTCTGTCAGACCTTTCATGAAATCCGGAACATATTTATAGCGATTAAGCACTCTGGCCTGCATAATTGTATGTACGGCAGCCGCACCAGTTGCCTTTTCACCATCCTGGTTCTCATAGCTCCAAACGATAAACTGCCCCTCATAGATACGATCCTTCCATGTACGCTCCAGCACTTCTTTTGCCTTACGCGCACTATCTTTGGCCTGTTGATTGTTATTGCCCTGGTAATATATGGACATAGCAGTATAATCTACATACTTCTCAAACTCTTCCAATCCAAGAGGTGTGGACAGCGCATCAATTACCATGATACTTCTATAATCGACATTAGAAATAGTCTTCTTGATAACAAGCCGGAACGCCTGAGCTTCCTCATCATTCTTGGCCAGTGCAAGAACAGCTATAAAACGCCAACCCACATCTTTGGATTTCAGAGCGTCCATCGTCTTGACAAAATTAGCATTTGTTACAACAGGCAAAGCTCCCGTATCCGGATTGCTGACAAAGCGAAGGCGCAGCGCCGGAATGAGCGCCAGGGAAGATGCAAGCGCAGCGCCCTCATCAACAAGTTTTGTGATTGTACCCGCTTTGCGGACTTCCTCTTTGTATTTGTCAATCTTCGTGCCATCGCCAGCCAGTACAGCAGCCGAATACACCTTCTTGCCATCAGCAATGGGGGTAAGAATCAGGGTCCCCTTATTTACAAGACTTTTGGCAATACTCTTGCATTCATTTTCCAGTTCATCCCAATCGCCTTCAAATGCATAGCTTAAATTTTGATCTGTCGGCTTCAGAACCGGAATAGAGCCGCCAAGTCGCTGGTCAACCGCTTGCATGATTAGGATAGTCTTGAGAACGATTTTCTCTTTGTTGTTCAAATTGGTCTGCTGCGGGAAGGTATCAAGAATCAGCTTGATATCCGAAGACAGATAGTCCTTGCCCTTGTCATAAAAGAAGTCCCAGAGCATATCAATGGTCAGCAAAGGACGGTCCGAAATCGGACCCGTATTTTGGATAAACCATTGGAATGCATGTACATCCAAATCCTTCGGCGTTTTGATAAAGTCAAACATGCTACGCTGGTTAGACTGGAATGCAGATGCGATATTCTTTAAAATAAGAGCTGCCATCGGGTGAATCGGCAGCATATGCTGCATAACCTCATCAGACTTCACTTCAGCAGCCTTCATTACTGCAGCCTTTGATGAGGTCACTTTGGCACTCAAATCACCGGTCATCGATTCCCACTGAGGCTTTGCGGCTTCAATGACAGAAAATGCATGTCCAGTCAACTCAAATGCAATATTCGGAGGCAGAGTAATCTCCACCTTGTTATATCTCTGCTGAACCACACTCATCGGATCATCCTTTGATACAGAAGCCCCGGCGATAGACGTGATTGGATGAGTAACGATGATGAAATAGAAATGTGTCTCCTCGCAAAGGGATACAATCTTCTGAAATTCATCCAAAGAATTTCTGTTCTGGCGGAAGAATCCGCTAAACTCGTCCCAGATCAATACGATTTTAGTGTGATTGTTATTAACAACATCAATGATCCACTTGCACAGAGAGTCAGCAGTCAAAGAAAGCGCTATTATTCCTTCTTTGGCTGCCAGCTTGAAAATACTGTCCATCAGGCCGGAAACTTCGCCACGCTTTCTTAATGTGCTAATGATTTCGTCTGCAGTTGACTGAGAGAATTCAGCCATCCATTCCGGCTTTTTTAGCAGGTCATTCACGAAGCTATTATGCGCAGGATCTTCCATCCAGGTAATTACGCTTTCCTTTAGCGTATTTTCACCTTTGTAGGAACCGGGAATTGCTTTCAAAGATGACTGAATGCTTTCCTGCACGGCAAAGAACAGCTGCTGCGGAGTTGTAATACTACCGGAAGCATAGCGGTAAGCTGTCAAAATGCCTTGCTCCTTGTGACCAATAATTTTTTCCAGAAGAGCATTGTTTTTCTTCAGCAGCTCATATTTATTCCAGTATGCGCGAAGCTCATCCTCCGGAACTTCCAGAATCTTTTTCAGTGCGTAAGCACACTGGGATTTACCAGTGCCATATGCGCCATGGATCCAGACAGAACGATTTGTGGCGCCTCCAAGCATCTTCTCCACACTGTTTAGCAATTCGATAAATGTTTCATGAGGGTAAGTTGTTTCCCAGGGAGCACCGGCGTTGATTGCTGACTCATCGATGCAAGGGAAATACGCCTCATCGACATCAAAGTACTCGCAATACTTGTTGCTTGCCATCTCAGATCTCCTCCTCGAATAGTTTCAGCACATCTACTGAAGTCTTATCCCTCAGAGAAATAGTCTGAAGGTCGTTGGTATAGGTTACATTGATAAAAGCCGGATACCGTTCAGAAAGTCCCAACAGAATAGAACGGAGTTCCTCTTCATCATATAGACCGAAAAGGCGAATGGGGCTAACTCCATCACGCTCAATGCTTTCATCAAAAAGATAGGAAACATGTAATTCATTGCCTATATTGCATTTTTCCTTAAATAGATATAACGAATACAAGATAACCCTATTATCCCCAATACTACATTTCGATCTACAAAGCGTTGTAATCTGGCGGCCATTCGCCTCTACATAACCCCAGTTAAGCACTTCACCCAACGGCAATTCGCAGAAGCGTTTAAAAGCATTTATAATAGATGTAGCATCGTCTTTTTTTACGCCTTCCGCCATTAGTAAATCCCTGATATGGTTCCTTTCGTAATAAGTGCCGATATCCATGTTTTCGATATACCATCTACATTGTCTGTTATATGCAAGATTAGAAAGCATAAGTCCCCAAGTAGAGTTATCACGCCATCCCAAACGAGAGACCAGATCAAACAATTCGGTAGTGCCTGCCTTTGAATCAATTACACCGCATTCTCGGAGAAATCTTTTAAACATAGGCACCTGGTTTTTACCCAGGCCGTTGTTATCCGGCTCCCAATATTCATTGCCTAAATCCAAAAACTCCTGAACCCAATTCGGCTTCGGCGCATGGTTTGCAAATGAGTTTATACTTTCTTTTTTCATAGTTCCATTCCCGCTGCTCTCTCTTATTGAATGATATACTAAACAGCCATCATCTATTTCATGGCATTGTCCACAGTGCAAGCAATCCGTAATCTGTAGTCCATTCTTGAATGATATGCAACCATTTCTACAATTCGTTTCACAGACTCTGCAGCCCACACAATGAGATGCCTTGCGAAAGACCTGCTTAAACTTTTTAAATTCCTTTGGATATGATTTAGCTACAGTTGCTGCGCAACTGATTTTGTATCCGTTATCAATCTCTTGATATTCATACTCAAAGGGTAGCGTGCCAACTGTTTTTATCCATTCTCTCCAGTTTGTTGAAGGAGATATAACTGTAATAATAATCTTTCCATTCTCGTTTTCTTCGGAGTATTTTTGACTAGCTATAGTCAGATCTCTGCCATTCTTTCGAGCGTTCCACCCTCCATTTGAAACATAACTTCTTAAATCTGCCTCATTGTTGGCATTCCGCGCATTCATCTGTTCAATCAGTGAAATATATGTTCCAACTTCCTTCGGATATGCAGAGCATTGCAAATAGTCTCCCTTTCCGCCTCCCATTGGGCAAAAAAGACAGCCCGCTCTTGAATTTCCCTTTTTATACGCTTCATTGATCACAATATTATTTGTCAGGATATACAGCCATACTTCTGCTGAAGTCCATTCCAAAATCGGATTGAAACTGTACTGTCCCTTTTGCTTTTTTCCAAAATTCTCGTAATCATATTTGCTTCTAGTTATGCTTTCGTGAGCGCGGACACCAACAAAATCCATTCCAATGTAGTGGTCCTTGCCCGTGATTTCACGCATCTTTAAGGTCTGCGGCGTGCTCTTATGAACGCTACAGCACCAGCGCAATACCCTTGCCGGGGGGCCGAACAACTTCCATGAATCTCCTGGTTCAAAATGAGACCTTGCTATATAAAATGGTGTTCCATCTTCTTCGCATTGCTCACGTGTTAGCTCAACAACCTTATATGTATCCGGAAATTCCATTCCCGTATCACCGAATATCACCACAAAGCTTCCAACGGGAAGTGCCTTCTTCACAAGATCAAGAAGCACGGCACTGTCTTTCCCTCCAGAAAAAGCCACATGGAAGATATCAAGCTTCTTCTTGAATTTCTCGTATTCCTTGACAATTTTCTTTACTGTGGTATCTTCCAGTACGGTCAGGAGCTCAGTGTTTTTCGCGCACATGTCGTCAATATCCATCTGCTGCAAAGCATCTCCATCCAACTTGGAGAATGGAATGCTTCCGTCTTCTGCACGAATAGGAATCAGTTCCGGCGCATTGTAAAGATCCCCACCTTTAGTCCTGGCAATCTGAATTCCACGATACCAATATACATTTGACTCTGCCCACATGTACGGAATGTCAGTCTGCTTGTCATAGGACCAATACTGGTCAAAGCCTAGGCAATCCAGCTCCGGTGCATAAACCGGGCGCGGTTCCTTCGAAAAATTTGTCGGGGTGGAGTTCAGAATGATTCCACCCGATTTTTGATCGTATGTATATGAATACAAGGCGATTACCTCTCATCTCTGATGGTTTTTGCTTTTTCAATAATCTCCGGCATACTGGAGTACTTCCGTTTAGCCGTAAAGCCATTCTCGAAGAAGTATTCACCAACCGCTTCCTGTGTCAGTTCCACATCCGCATCCGCCGCCGCTTCAGAAAGCATCTCGTTATAAGTAAGTGGCAGATTAATTGAAGCTATCATGCCTGCATTTTTATCGTTATAGTTCAACACCGAAATCCGATATTTTCTGCTGAATCGGTAGCAGTAACTCTCCAGAAGATAATGATTCCAGTTCTGACCGCATGGAGGGAATAGTGCAAATGTTGCTATTTTTCTGATAGGCACAAAGCGATCACCGATAATGCTTTCCAATAACACATCGATTTTATCTACTTCGAAGTGCACACGCTCTTCTGATACAAAGCGATCTACATCAACACGAACAAGTGAATCGTACAATGCAATGAGTGAATACTGTTTGTTAACGGCACCAGTTAATTCCTCAGCCTTCTCCATCATCTCGGTCGCTGTACATTCCTCACGTCCTCGGCAATATGCCTTCAGTAAAGTCGTGACATCAATTCCATTCTGATCAGCTGTTATGATTTTGCCGGTCAGGTAATAATGATTCTTGAGAACACGGTTGAAGATTGCCTGGTACAGCGCTATCGTTGAAAGCACATAATTTTCTTCCGGGATGCTTCCCTTTGGAATATCCGTGATGGAAGCATATCCCTGGCTATTGCATTCTTCAGAAACGAATTCCTGAATTGCCTCCTTGTCTTCTTCGCTGCATACAAATCTAGCCATGCGGAAATATTTGCCTTTGCTAATTCGTACAAACTCCTCACTTGCCGATAGACTCCAAGCTATTTTTTCGTTTGGAATGTAAAGCAGTTGTTCTGAAAGGTTACTTGTCCAAACAACGGCATCTTCTCCTGCAATTCTGTGTATCTCCGAGACGACAGATTCATGTTCAGTCATTCGTTCTCCTTTTGTAACGATGTTCTGTCCAAAGTAAAACGATGGTCTACTACGGCGAAGTATTTCTTTCAACAGCGACTCAGAGGAAACATAATTGGCCTTCAACCACTCTTCCTGTTCCTGCATAAAGGAACTCAGGAAGATTACAGCGACACCACTTTCGAAGATACAATCAACAATCTGCCCCAGACCTTCCAGCAGTTCCGTGGAAAAGACATGGATTTTTCCGTCAAAAGCTACACCTGTCGCTAAGATTTCTTTTTCCAGCTCTTCATCTTCAGCAGGGAGATTGATATTTTCTGCTTCTGCATAGTTTCTGAATTTCATCAGTTCTATTGGTGAACCGATTCGAAAACCATACTTATAACGAGCTGATAAAACCTCGGCAATAACATCCGTGTATTCAGACTTCCGTATTGGCTTCGAAATCATCGTTTTCTCAGGGCTATCAGTATTCTTACCAGTTATGCGATACTGAATTTGAATATCCCCATAACTCATTCCACAAATATTCATCAACGAGCGAAGCTTATTGATAACTCCGGTTGCATTTACATTGCACTCAAGATAAATTCCGTCTGCGATTTCTTTCGGATAGATCATTCCATCAGCAGTTCCAGTATCAATTCTCGAGCTGGAAGACAAGCTCTTTCCAACTGGAAATGCAGTCCTGTACTCATTGTATATTTTCCGAACCAGCGTATGAAAGACCGCATTCCATCCAGAAAGAAACAATAGCTGATTTTTGTATTTGCAGCTCACAGGTTTTGTATGTGCGTAACTCTTAACGGAATAAAAATCAACATCAAACACCTCCGTTGTGATTGATATTTCTGAATTGGATTCATCCTCATCCACTTCCTCATCCGAATTGTTTTCAAATGTTCTGAGGTATTTCATATATAGTTCAAGAGCCTGACATGTCGCATTGATATTCTTTTTTGATTGAAATCCCAGTGAACCATTTCTCACATTCTTAATCAATACATCAACTTCTTCTGGATCCGTAACATCGTCTAAAGTATTCTTCAGCATTCGGCTCTTACGCCCTAACACATTTACCATCACGAGTGCAGACAAGGTATCTTTCTCGCGCTTAGGGTATTCTTGTTTCAACCACAGGAGGAATTCCTGCCATAATGACGTTCCCATATTTTTCGATTCCTCCCTTAAAACCTAATTGAACACTTCAGGATTGTTTTTCTGCAAGCGACTGTCTCGTAGAAGAGTTTTGAACTCGTCAGCCCTTGCTTCTTTCCAAGATGGCACTTTCTCATCGCTGATATCTACATACTGATTCCATCCTCATTGCGGAATACATCGTCAATTTCATATCCCTTAAAACAAATCTGTAGCGCAGTATCTGCGAAACTGTAGCTACTGCTTAAGCCTTTAAGATTTCACCCTGTTCAACCTTAATGCAATAATCAAGCAGCAGCGCAGCCTCGTATTTATTCCAAAGTATCTGTCTTGCCATCATACCATACCCGAATTCTTGTTTTATGTCTTATTTTATATATCTACCGGTTTTATTCCAGGCATCCTTCGGCTTTTAAGCATCCTCTGAAATAGCCCAATAATATCCACTTTTCACTGCTCCGGAGATACATCCTTAAACACAAAGTTCGTTAATCCATCTGTGCGAAAGATTCCATTTTTCGAGAATTTGTTTGATAGACATGTAACCCATCTCCGCCTCTATTCCCAAAAAAACAGCACAGTACATTAACTTTTGATTTTACTTCCGAATCGTTGTAAAGTCAATCCAATTCACCTCATCTTGTGCTCAGAATCTTGCGGCTAGATTGCAAAATCAAGTAGGACAGTCTGAAATAATTCCTCCGGCGAACTGTAATGAAAAGATTTTCGGGGGAGTTGATTGATCCAATCCTGGATCTCTCGTATTTGCTCATCCGTGACTCCATCAAAAGAGCGACCCTTTGGCAAGAACCGGCGAATCAATGAGTTCTGCTTTTCATTCAGTCCGCGTTCGTAGGCGGAGTAAGGATGAGCATAGTATATGGGTATCGCGGGAAGCAACTGTGGCAGTGAAGCAAATTCACTGCCATTGTCACTTGTGATGGAGCGAAAGACTTGGCTGAATCGTTCTCCGTACAGCTCTCGGAGCATTTTTAAACCTTGCTCGACTGCTTGTGTGCTTCTACCGGGTATCTTTATAATGTGTCGAAATCTTGTGATTCGCTCATCCAGTGTCAACAAAACGGAGTGAGACTCCTTTCGACCGACCACGGTGTCAATCTCCCAATGCCCA
>ERZ773212.592-NODE-592-length-17523-cov-3.813316_pt1 | contig 17523 bp, 10 predicted proteins | sample MGYA00581005_ERZ773212 | MGnify/ENA primary metagenome ERZ773212 (study PRJEB29015, sample SAMEA2738154) | human oral metagenome | biome: human oral; feature: human-associated habitat; material: saliva | place: China | collected 2196 ... | reverse complement strand
ATTTTATTATTTGAAACATTAAGCTTTATTTCTTTATAATCCATAATCTTTCCTCCTTAAACTTGTTGCCTATACTGGAGAGCATTATAGCATTTTTAAGGCATCTTACTCTATGACAGACCATCCATACTACGGTTTATTCCTTATTATGTGTCATTATGAATTACGACGCGGTGAAGCGTTTGGCTTGCACTGGAAAGACATTGACTTTACCGAAAACACTATACATATCAGGTAGCAAGTTTATCTCGTAGGACATGCGCCAAAAATCGGCTCACTCAAAACAAGGGCAAGTGCTCGCGATCTGCCGCTTCTGCCGAGTATAAAACAGGAGCTGCAAGCAGAATATGAACGACGGCTCTATCAAGATGGCGACGAACTTCTCTACCTTACTAAAAAAGACAACCCGATAGACGGTAGAAACTTTATCAAAACATTTAAAGATGCTGCTCGAAAAGTGGGATTAAAAGAGATAACGCTTCATGAGATTCGCCACAGCGTTGCTACAATGCTCAAAGAAGCTAACGTCTCGGCGAAAGATGCACAAGTTATCCTTGGGCATTCTTCAATAACAACAACCTTGCAAATCTATACTCACTCAACCGAAACAGAAAAATCAAATGCACTTCTCGCTGTAACCGATAAAATTTACAATAAACATAACGACAACGACCAAGCAAAAACATCCTTATGAACAATAAAGGAGTCTAAAAGAGGAGTCTGTTGCAAGAATAGACTCCTCTTTTAGTAAGAAAAGGCTATATTAACCCTATAAAATACAAGAACAGGCAAGCGAGCTTGTTAGCTCCTAAGGCTAGCGCGTCTACCAATTCCACCACATCCGCGAGCGTTTGCAAGCTCTAGTTATGCACTACTACCATGCAAATTGCACGTATTTTGCTTGCACAAATAATTATAGCAAACTTCTAACAAATTCGCGAAAAATTGCTGCAGCTTATGCTAAAATAGATTTATATGAAGATGAGGGTGTATGAGCAAAATTGCTAATTACCTACGCGGACATTTGCTAGGAGAGATTGACTTCCGGCCCGATGTGCGGCAGGCTTATATTAACGATGCTGGAGTATTGAGTCTTGCGCCAGAGATGATCGTCGCGCCGCGCAATACCGACGACATCCGCAAAACGGCGCGTTTATCATGGCAGTTGGCTGAACGCGGGCATGTTCAGGCGATAACCGTCCGCGGTTCAGGCCGCGGAACTACGGGAGGCGCGATTGGCCGCGGGGCGATAGTCGATATGTCGCGGCATATGAATAATATTTTTGAGTATGATGCCAAGCAGCGGTTAGTTCGCTTGCAGCCCGGCACGACCATTGGAACCCTGTGTCAAACGCTAAGCCTGCAGGGCGTTAACATCCCGCCGCTCGACGGACTAGACGCGCGCCGAACTGTTGGCGGAGCTATCGCCGACAATCTAGCTGGACTAGCTAGCGGTAAATACGGCGATTTAAGCGCCTTTATCAGCCAGCTCGAGATCGTTTTGGCAAATGGCGATATTTTGCAGACAGGCCCGCTTGGCCGGCGCGAACTTAGCCGCAAGAAAGGCCTGCAGAATCTAGAGGGCGATATTTACCGCGGCATTGACGCAATCATTGACGAATACCACGACGTGATTACTGCTCTGCCAGAATATGATAAGTCTGGCTATAGTGCTATAGCTTCTGTCAAGAGAGGAAATCAGTTCGACTTGACACCGCTATTCATCGGTGCGCAGGGTACGCTAGGTATTATCAGCGAGATGATTTTGCGCACCGAATTTCTTAGCCAGAGCAACGAGGTCTTAGCGCTAGTATTTGCTTCGGCTAGCGTAGCCAATGACGCTATGCGCATACTGCGTGATAGCGGCGCAGCTTTTGCCGAGTATTTTGACGCTCAGCTATTTAGCGCTGCCGCCGCTGCTGGCCGGCGCTTTGACTGGTTTAACCTAGACGGAGCTGACCCGCAAGCAGTCATTATCGCCGGATTTGACGATTTTAATGCCCGCACTCGCGCTCGTAATCTCAAAAAAATCCAGAAGACATTTAACAACGCCGAGGGAGTCAAATTTGTTTCTAGCGATGACGCGACTGATGACGCGCTGTTGTCAGCACTTGATATTGCTTGCTATGCCGAATTGCCTGACAAAAACCCAGCTTTTGCACCGCATTTGTATAGCGATATTTATATTCCAGCTGCTCGTTTCGATGAATTTACTAAAGCATTAACAGTTTTGGCTGGTCGTCTGCATTGTAATATGCCTATTTCTGGACACGTACTAACCGAAACTTACACGGTTCATCCGGTGTTGTCGCTGCGTCAAGTTGGAGATAAGCAAAAATTATTCAAGATTTTTGATGAATTGTCTAATTTGGCTGTTAAGTATGACGGCGCGCTCATTGGCCAAACAGCCGAGGGACGGATCGCAGCGCATTTCGCGTATAAGCACCTTGACGTTCGCACTCGCGAGATGTACGCGGCTATTAAAAAAGTTTTTGATCCGCTCGGTATTATGAATCCAGGCGTCAAAGTCGGCGACAATCTGCGATCGCTTACCGCTAGTGTCAACGGCGATGTTTTGCCGCAGATATAGGCAGATACTGCCAAATATATATTTTCTACAAATGGATTGTTAGAATTGTTAACGCCGCTAGCAAAAAGTGGCCTCTTAATCAATTAACAGACCAAATATATGCATACTACCACTTACACTTATTTAAAACCAACGTAGAAGAAGAGAAAGCAATCGTATTTTGAGCAGAATAGCTAGGCTGCTTGGCTCGACGCTAAATCAGGAAACTTTGCCTCTACTCGGCGCAAGCGCTTATCAAGCGAGTTATAAAGCGTGTCGTCTACCATCTCGCGGCTGCCAGACTCATGGTACAGCTCGCGGCGAACGACAGCAAGGTCGGCCCGCAGACTCTCTTGGTTAGCCGCTAGCTCGGCTTGCCCAGCCTTTAATTCCTGGAATCGTTCATCTGCCGCCAGATCCATGTCTTTCACGATATCAACCAGAGTCTTGTGGTCTTTACGGATATCAGCGAGCTGCTCATCGATCTGTTCAAAACGCTCGTCAACTTGCCTAAAGCGTTCGTTGATTTGCTCAAAACGCTCATCGATAAGCTCAAACCTGCGGTCGATCTGTTCAAAGCGCTCATCGATTTGTTTAAACCTTTGGTCAATCTGTTCGAAACGTTCGTCAATTTGTTTAAACCTTTGGTCAATCTGCTTAAACCGTTCGTCCATCGTTTTTGCTAGATTAGCAACGATATCGCTTAGGTTATCGATCTTGATCGCTAGTTCTTCGTTCGTCATGCTTCTATTTAAACACAAACTTTAGCTGCGAGGCAACTATTTGCTCAACAAAAAAAGCCCGCTTTGCCTGGGCGGGTAGTATTAACGTTGTTCCACTAAATACAAGTTATGGTACAGATGAGAGGACTTGAACCTCCACGCCCCGAAGGGCACTAGCACCTGAAGCTAGCGCGTCTACCAATTCCGCCACATCTGCGTGTCATTGTAAAGTACTATATCGCGACATCTACCGATTCTTAGCAACGCGCAGCGCGTCTACACATACTTGCGTTGCCCACGCAGTCGCTACATCTGCGTGTGATTGTAAAGTGCTATGCCACGACTGTCTACACTAATCCCTAGAAACCTGACGCGCAGCGCGTCTACACATACTTGCGTTGCCCACGCAGTCGCCACATATACATATAGCTGCAAAGTACTATATCGCGATTATCTATACTAGTCTCTAGCAGCCTAACGCGCTACGCGTCTACATACACTTCGCTACCTACGTAGTCGCTGCGCATAATCATATCTAGCGTGCAAACCCATTCTAGCTGATTTAGGTGCGCCTGTAAAGAGTTTGTAGACAGACAGTTACAAAAATTTTACAATTTAGATCATACACAATTCGATTCAATTCGTCCGCGAAATATCGGCGTGACATCTGATATTGCCGCGTATGAGTGAGTATGTCGCCATAAGCTTGATAACACTCTTGCAAAATAATTCCATTTATGCTATAATAGAAGTATATGATGGCACCAGCATCCAATGTAACCGCCGATACAGACGTGCACTATCCGAATACCGTGCGCGCTTGCCAGCTAGTCGAGCAATCGTGGCGTAACACGGCAACACTGTACGGCTATGAAGAATATGATATTGACACTGAGTCAAAATTACAGAATCGTCGCCGTTACGACATCGTAGCGGGCGCTTTCAGTGTATCGGCATATCCGAGCGCAGCATATTTGTTGCGCTACGAGCATGCCGGCTGCGAGTCGCCGCGAGCTGATGTCGAAGCAATCGCTATCGCCAAGCGTGGTCTCGACGCTATGGGCATAAAGCGTTCGGCTTATAATTTGCGCATTAATGACTCAGAGATGCTTGATTTGCTACTGAGCGAATACCTTGACCTTGACGCCGTACAAACTAGCCTGATGGCGCGCCTACTAGCGCAGAAGCGAACGCTGGCGCCAGATAAGTTTCGCGACCGCGCGATTGATATCGTCGGGTTGTCGCACTCTAGCGAAGTTCTGCAAAAATTATCTAAGCTTTTGACCGCCAGGTCGGCCGAAGACCTACCAGAAGTTATCCGCCATAGTGAATGTTATGTGAATTTAGTAGCATTGTATGAACGGTTAGAGCGGCTGGGAATTGATAATGTTATCCTTGATATTACGCTGGCACATCCAGAATACACTGGCGGTATTATTTTCGATTTCACCGAAGCTGATGCTACACATAGTGCCTTACTCTATAAGGGCGGACGCTACGTCAATAACGACTTGCAAAGTTCGGTCGGCGGTCAATCAGACATGTCTAATATTATCGAGCTGCTGGCGCGCCATACCGGTATGCGCCACCTCGAGAGCGCTACTCAGGCTTATATTGTAACTGTAGGCAATGTACTTGACGACGCTGAACGAATCGCCGAAAAGCTGCGCAGCGAGCGGGTTTCGGTCGAGGTTGATTACACTGGCCGGCCGATTGACCGCCAAGTCAAGGAAGCTATCAAAAAGCGCGTCCGCTATGTGATGACGGTTGATGAGCAGTCTGTCGCCAAGGGCTTGTATAATCTGCAAAATATTCGCGAAAACAGCGAACAGCAAGTCAGCTTCGAGCGGGTTGTCACTGCTGTCAGCGATCGCCGTCATCATCAGCAGTACGACGAAGACGACGATGTTTTCGACTTGTCAGATATCTTGTAGTTTGTCCAAAATAGCCAGCCCGGGTATAATCTGTTATAATACGTCGTTATGAAGACGACTGTGAAGAAATTATCGGCCACCCGCGTCCTGGTAACGGTAGCGGCAGGCCAGCCAGAGCTCGAGACGGCAGAACAAGTTGCACTCAAGCGAATGGCTAAAAATATCAAAGTTAATGGTTTCCGCCAGGGCCACGTGCCGATTGCGGTAGTCAAAAAGCACGCCGACCCGCACACGCTTAGCCAAGAGACGTTAGAAGCGGCAATTAATCGCGCTGTCGCCGAGGCGTTCCTGAGCAACAAACTGCAAGTACTTGATCGCCCAGAAGTCGAGCTGAAGAAGTTCGTACCTGGCGAGATGCTGGAATTTACGGCCGAGGCTGATATCATGCCTGAGGTTAAGCTTGGCGATTACAAGAAACTCAAAGCAACCAAAAAGGCAATCAAGGTTGACAAAAAAGACGTCGAAGAAGTAACCGAACGCATTCGTAAAGGTTTGGCTGAAAAGACCGAAACCGCCGAAGCAGCGCGAGACGGCGACGAGGTGATTATTGATTTCGTTGGCAAGCGCGACGGCGAAGCTTTCCAGGGCGGCACCGGCAAAGACTATCCGCTGACTCTCGGTAGCGGCGCTTTTATCCCGGGCTTTGAAGAAGCGCTAGTCGGCCTCAAAGCGGGCGATAAAAAGGACGTCGCCCTGCAATTCCCGAAAGATTATCATGCCAAAGATCTAGCGGGCGCCGACGTGGTGTTTGAAACAACTGTCAAGAAAGTCAACAAGATAGAATTGCCCGAGCTGAATGACGAGTTCGCGGCCAAGGCCGGCCCTTACACTTCGATGGACGATTTGCGCCAAGATATTGAAGCCGAAATCACTGCGCAGCAAGAGCGCCAAGCGCTAGACGAATTGAAAGACAATTTGGTTAAGCAATTAGTGGCAGCCAGCGATGTGGCTGTGCCAGACGTACTGCGTCAAGATCAGATCCGCTCGCTGGAGCAGGATTTGGTGCAAAATTTGCGGTACCGTGGCATGACGCTGGATCAATACTACGAATCGCGCGGGTTTGCCAACCGCGACGCTTGGGTCGAAGCAGAAGCTAACGATACAGCCGAAGCGCGCATCAAAGCCGGATTGGTGCTAGCCGAGCTAAGCAAAGAGCTGGCAATCGAAGCGACCGCCGACGAGCTGGCAGCACACATCAATACCTATAAACAGCAATATGCCAACAACGCCGAAATGGCCAAGCGCTTTGACCAGCCAGAAGCGCAACGCGAGATTGCCAACCGCTTGATTACCGAGAAGACCGTTGATAAATTGGTTGAGCTAAACGCTCCAGATACTAAGAAAGCAAAAACTGCGAAAGCCGACAAAAGCAAGGCGGATAAACCCGCTAAGGCTGGCAAAAATAGCAAAGACGGCAAACCAGCCGCCAAGAAACCAGCTGGCAAGAAGCCTATCGTCAAAGCAAAGAAATCAGAAGCAGCAAGCAAGTAGCAGATAGCCTGCCAAAAAATATCTCGCTAGCGTAAGCGGGGTATTTTGAATATGAGACTAAGACTAAGACTAAAAGAAAAGCGGGGTGCTAGCGTAAGAAATATTGCCAAAAAAGACTAACAGCCCCGCCCCCGGCGAGACTGTTAGTCTGCGGGGCGGGGCTCTATGCCCCGTTTCCGCCCTGCGGTGGGCGGCGCGCCCGCCGTTCCTGCGCGGTGTGGCCGGCATCGACTATAGCGACGCCGACGCTGAACAACAGGCAGCCCCAGAGCGGGGTGCCTGTGGTGTCAGCTATCGCGGGGTCGAGACCCCACGACAATATCAGGGCGAATACGCTCGCCCCGATTGTGATGTCCGCCGCCAGCCTCAGGCTGGCGGGGATAGTGAATAGTGTGGCGGTGACCAGGGTCATGGCGGCCCCGGCCAGCACCCACCACGGCGCCCCGACCAGGGTGATAAAGCCCCGGCCGAGCAGGTTCTTCTCCCCGGCTGCGGAGCCGAGGAGAAAGGTGAGCCCTCCTGCCGGCCAAACGGCCAGCAGGAGGGCGGTGATGAGGCGTCGCCACAACGGCGACGCCTGGTCGTGCGGTGGGATAGGTGTGCTCACGGCACACCACCTCCTTCTTTCAGTGAAACGGAACTAGACAGCGCGGGATTGCGCCGTCCATCTTCTTATTATACTACATTTCGCGTTAAATAGCAAGTTATTAGCACTCTGCCTTGACGAGTGCTAATTAGTACGCTACAATTAGACCATGAAACCATCGAATTACTTAGTGCCCAACGTGATCGTCCGTACGCGCGACGGCGAGCGCGGTTATGATATTTACTCGCGCCTGCTCGAGGATCGCATCATTTTCCTGGGCGAGGAAGTCAACGAAGCCACGGCTAACGTCATCGTGGCGCAGCTGCTGCACTTAGCTAACGAAGATTCCGAAAAGGATATCCAGCTTTACATCAACAGCCCGGGCGGCGTGGTGTACGATGGCTTGGCGATTTATGATACTATGCAATATATCAAGCCTGACGTCCAGACGATTGGCATCGGGCTGCAAGCCAGCATGGGCGCTTTCTTGCTGAGCAGCGGCGCCAAGGGCAAGCGCTATTTACTGCCGAACGCCCGGGTGATGATCCACCAGCCGTCGAGCGGCACTCACGGCAAGGTGACCGACCAAGAAATCAGCCTGCGCGAGGCGATAGAGTTAAAAGAGCGGTTAGCGAAAATCATAGCTGGCAACACTGGCCAGAAACTTGACAAAGTCAAAGCTGACATGGAGCGCGACTACTGGATGAGCGCCGACGAAGCGCTGCAATACGGCGTAGTCGACGAAGTAATCGGCCACAAAAAGTCTTGACTTAGTGGCTTCGCGCGATTATAATTGGAGTTAATGAAGATTGTGTAATGTGGGTTGGTTGTGTACTGCGCCTGTGGCGCGGCGTTTTTGGTATGCGGTATCTACATTTAGTAAAGCTTCGGCGCCAATCGCAAGCGGGAATCATCACCCTAGTGCGGTTTCATCAAACTTAACCATCAAGCAGGAGTACTATGCCACAAGCAACAACGGCGCAGCACACCCCGGTCAAACGTGTCTTCTTCACCAATGATGACACAGCAGTCGAGGTGCCAAACCTCTTGGCTCATCAAAAGGAATCGTGGAGAGATTTCGTCGAGACGGGCCTAAGCGAGATCTTCGCAGAACTCAACCCAATCGAGGATTACACCGGCCAAAAACTTGAATTACGATTCAAGGATTACAAATTTGAGGATCCAAAAAACGACGAGAAATTCGCCAAAGAGAATAATCTGACGTTTGAAGCGCCGCTGTCAGTAACAGTCGAACTGACCAACAAAGTGACTGGCGAGGTCAAAGAACAAGAAATCTATCTGGGCGACTATCCGTGGATGACCGACCGGGCAACGTTTATTATCAACGGCACCGAACGCGTAGTCGTTAGCCAGCTGATTCGTTCGGCGGGCGTCTTCTATACTGCTGAAAAGGGTGCTGGACGCAGTCTATACAGCGCTAAATTGATTCCAGGCCGCGGTGCTTGGTTGGAGTTCGAGACCAGCGCTAGCGGCGCTATCTACGTCAAGATCGATCGCCGCCGCAAAATTGCCGTGACGACGTTCCTGCGGGCACTCGGTTACAGTAAAGTATCCGAGATCAAAGAACTATTCGAAGACATTGATACTGGTGATGTCAAATATATCGACGCTACGCTCGAGAAAGATCCGGCTCATGGTGTCAACGAGGCCTTGATTGAAGTCTACCGCCGCTTGCGCCCAGGCGACCTGGCGACAACCGACAACGCGCGCCAGATGATTGAACGAATGTTCTTTGACTTCAAACGCTTTGACTACAGTCGTGTCGGCCGTTACAAGATGAACAAGCGTTTGGGGCTAGATGTGCCAAATATCGCCGAGAATCGTACTTTGCAAAAGAGCGATTTGGTGGCTATTATCCGCGAATTGATCCGCATGAATAACACCCAAGAGCCAGGCGATGATATCGACGCGCTCGACAATCGGCGCATTAAGCTGGTAGGCGAACTGGTAGCGCGCCAGTTCCGCGTCGGCATGCTGCGCATGCAGCGCAACGCCATGGATCGCATGTCAATGTCTGATCTCGAGAATGTCACGCCAAGCCAGTTGATTAACGCCCGCCCGGTCGTGGCAGCGGTACGCGAATTCTTTGCTTCTAGCCAGCTCAGCCAGCTGCTCGATGAAGTCAACCCGATTTCAGAGCTTAGCCACAAGCGCCGATTGAGTTCAATGGGGCCAGGCGGCTTGAGTCGCGAGCGTGCCGGCTTCGAGGTGCGCGATGCTCACCCGACACATTACGGACGAATCTGCTCGGTCGAGACGCCAGAGGGCGCTAATATCGGTTTGGTGTTGAACCTGGCGACTTATGCGCGGATTAACGAATATGGCTTCATCGAGACACCGTATCTCAAGGTTGTTGATGGCCATGTCACCGACGAAGTTGTTTATCTCGATGCCTCCCAAGAAGTTAACGAAGTGATTGCCGATGCTGGCGTCAAGCTCGACGAGAATAATAATCTGAAAAGTCCACGTGTTTCGGCCCGCAAATTCTTGCAACCGGCTCGCGTCGATGCTTCGGAAGTGACGTTGATTGACGCTTCGCACAAGCAAATCCTCGGCTCGACTGCTAGCCTAGTACCATTCATCGAGAAAAACCGCGTCGACCGCGCCTTGACTGGCTCGAATATGCAACGCCAGGCAGTGCCGCTATTGCAGCCGCAGTCGCCAACTGTCGGTACTGGCATCGAGGCTAATATTGCTCGCGATTCTAGCCAACTGGTTGTCGCTGAAGCTGATGGCGAAGTTATCCGTGCAGACGGCGATAGCATCGAAGTCAAGTACGCTAACGGTGTCAAAAAATATGATTTAATTCATTTCACCAAGAGCAACGATGATCGCTGCATCAACCAGAAAGTTCGAGTCCAGCGCGGCGAGCAGGTCGCCAAGGGTGATATCTTGATTGAAGGTATGTCAATCGCTGACGGCGAATTGGCGCTCGGTAAGGATTTGCTGGTAGCCTTCATGCCGTGGGGCGGCTACAATATGGAGGATGCCATCGTCATCAGCCGCCGCTTGGTCGAAGACGATACGCTGACCTCGGTCAATATCAAGGACTATTCAGTCGAAGTTCGCGAAACTAAGCTTGGCCCAGAGATTGTCACTCGCGATATCCCGAATGTGTCGGAAGACAGTTTGCGCCACCTCGACGAAGACGGTATCGTACAGGTTGGTTCTGAAGTACGCGCCGGTGATGTCTTGGTTGGTAAGATTACGCCAAAGGGCGAGCAAGAACTTTCGAGCGAGGAGCGCTTACTACGGGCTATCTTCGGCGAAAAAGCTAAGGACGTACGCGATACTTCGCAGCGCATGAATAATGCTGGCGGCGGCAAAGTTGTCGGCGTCAAGGTCTTCAGCCGCGAAAACGGCCACGAGTTAAAGGCTGGCGTGCTAATGCAGATCCAGATTTACGTCGCGCAACTACGCAAAATCAGCGTCGGCGACAAGATGGCTGGCCGTCACGGCAACAAGGGCGTGGTAGCGCGTATTTTGCCAGTCGAGGATATGCCGTATTTGGCCGACGGTACGCCGGTAGATGTGGTGCTTAACCCGCTAGGTGTGCCGAGTCGCATGAACTTGGGCCAGCTATTCGAGACACACTTGGGTATGGCTGCCCGCGCTCTCGGCTACAAAGTCGCTACGCCGCCATTTAATGGTGTCAGCAATGAAACGATTGAGGAACAACTCGAGAAAGCTGGCTTCGCCAAAGATGGCAAGAGCCAACTCTTCGACGGTCGCAGCGGCGAAGCTTTTGAGGAGCGTACTACTGTTGGTGTCATGCACATGATCAAACTGCACCACATGGTTAGCGACAAGATTCACGCTCGCTCGACCGGCCCGTACACCATGGTCACCCAGCAGCCGCTCGGCGGTAAGGCGCAAAACGGCGGCCAGCGCTTCGGTGAGATGGAGGTTTGGGCGCTAGAAGCTTACGGTGCGGCGACTACTTTGCAGGAAATGCTGACTATCAAGTCCGACGACGTTTACGGCCGCGCTAAAGCTTACGAATCAATTATCAAGCACGACGTCATCACCGGCCCGAAGCTGCCAGAAAGCTTTAATGTTTTGGTGAAAGAACTGCAAGGTTTGGGGTTGCGCGTCGATCTGGTTGACGAACATACTAACAATATCGGCGCCGAAAATCTTATCGCTACTAGTGGTCCGGCTGACAAAACTGTGCCAGCGAGCGACGATAACAATGGCAGTGATAATTCCGACGATGACGACGAAGAAACCTACCTTGACGAACCTGACGGCATCGGCAATATCGACGACGGCATGAGCGTGCGCGATATTGACGATGACGGCCAAATCTCGGAAGAGGAAAGCGATTACGATAATTACGACGATACAAACGATAATGAAGAGGAGGAGGCGTAAGATGGCACGAGTAGTCTCGACATCTGGTATCGCAGATTTTGACGCGGTGCGCTTGGTGGTTGCCAGCCCGGAAGATATCCTAAAATGGAGCCACGGCGAAGTCACTAAGCCGGAAACGATTAACTATCGCACTCAAAAGCCAGAGCGCGACGGCTTGTTCTGCGAGCGAATATTTGGCCCGGTCAAGGATATCAATCCGCACGATTCCAAGCTCAAGGGTGTGCGTTCGCGCGAAGCTGCTGTCGATAAAAACGGCGAATTAGTCACCAAATCCATTGTCCGCCGCGAGCGCATGGGCCACATTCAATTGGCTGCTCCAGTAGCGCACATCTGGTTTATGCGCGGCACGCCGAGCGCTATGAGCTTGCTGCTGGGCATCACAGTACGTAATCTCGAACGGATTGCTTACTTTGCTACGTACGTGATTCTGAAGGTTGACGAAGAGAAACGCGACCAATTACTGGCCGACCTCGAAGCCGAGACTGAAGCTGCTCGCGCCGCTATCAAAATTCGCTACGAACGCGAAGCTGGCGCTGACGGCGCTGACGTCAAGGCTTTGGCCGAAGAACAGAGCAAAGAGCTCGAAGAGCTAGAAAATCAATTTACCACCAAGAAATCGCAGCTGGAAAGCTTGCAAAAGCACGCGCTAATGAGCGAGACTGACTACCGCAACTTGCCAGAAGCTTACGAAGAATTAGTCGAAATAGCCATGGGCGGCACCGCACTCAAGGCAATGCTCGACGAAATCGACCTCGATAAACTAATCGCCGATTTGCAACAAGAATCCGAGGACGCCAGGGGCCAGCGCGAGAAAAAGCTACTAAAAAGGCTTAAGGTTCTAGAAGGTATGCAAGCAGCTGGCATCAAGCCGTCAAGCCTGTGTATGACGGTTCTGCCGGTGATCCCGCCAGACCTGCGGCCGATGGTGTCGCTGGCAGGCGGCCGTTTCGCGACGAGCGACTTGAACGATCTTTATCGCCGCGTCATTAACCGTAATAATCGCCTCAAGAAACTGATTGAGCTGAATGCGCCAGAAGTGATTCAGCGTAATGAAAAGCGCATGCTGCAAGAAGCTGTCGATAGTTTGATTGATAATTCATCAGCGCGCGGCGGCCGGGCTGTCAATGCCACTGGCAACCGCCGACGCTTGAAGAGCCTCAGCGACATGCTCAAGGGCAAACAAGGCCGCTTCCGCCAGAACATGCTCGGTAAGCGAGTCGATTACTCTGGCCGTTCGGTAATTGTCGTTGGTCCGAAGCTTAAAATCAATCAGTGCGGCTTGCCAAAGCAAATGGCGATCGAGTTGTTTAAACCATTTGTCATCAGCTGGCTGATTGAGCATGATTACGCGCATAATATCCGCAGCGCTACTCGCCTGATCGAGTCGAGCGAAGCAGTGGTTTGGGACGCACTCGACGAGGTCATTAAGGGCAAGTACGTCTTGCTTAACCGCGCACCGAGCCTACACCGTTTGAGTATCCAAGCTTTCCAGCCGAAATTAGTCGAGGGCAAGGCGATTCAGCTGCATCCGCTAGTTTGCGCCGGCTTCAACGCCGACTTTGACGGCGACCAGATGGCTGTCCACTTGCCGTTGTCCGATGACGCTCAGGCTGAAGCTCGCGAGCTGATGAGCGCTGTTAACAATTTGCTTAAGCCAGCCGATGGTAGTCCAGTGCTTAGTATCAGCCAGGATATCGTGCTCGGCAACTACTACCTGACCTACGAAAAGCCGAGCGTCCAGACCGAGCATCGCGCTGTCTTTGCTAACAGCCGCGACGCTGAGTTGGCTTACGACATGGGCCAGCTTCACTTGCAAAGCCCGATTCGGGTTCGCGCCAAGGGCGAGATTCACAACACCACGCTGGGCCGCGTCTTCTTCAACGAAATCTTGCCGGACGATTTTCCTTACAACAATAACGTCCAGACCAAGAAAGAGCTGAAGAAAGTTCTGGCGCAAATCTTTGACCGTTACGGCGCCGAAGAGACCGCCAAGACGGCCGACCGCATGAAAGGCCTAGCTTTCCGCTTCGCCACAGTGGCCGCAGTATCGACTGGTAAGGACGACTATGTCCACCTTGATCAAACCGAGGAGATAATCCAGGAAGGCGACAAGCATGCCGCGTTGATTGCCGATCAATACGACCAGGGTTTGATCACCGACGACGAGCGTTACAATTTGACGGTAGCAGCTTGGCGCAAGGTTGACAATCAAGTTACTAAATTGCTCCAAGACAACTTGCACCACATCGACACTAGCATTTCGATTATGGTTAACTCGGGCGCCCGCGGTGATATTAGTAACGTCAAGCTAGCTAGCGCCATGATTGGTATCCAGGTCGACGCCGCCAACCGCGAAATCGAGCTGCCAATTCGCTCGTACTACACCCGTGGTTTGTCGAGCTTGGAATCGTTCGTCGCTACTCGTGGTTCGCGTAAAGGTTTGATCGATACCGCGCTAAAGACAGCCGACTCGGGGTACCTAACGCGCCGCTTGGTCGACGTCTCGCAAGATGTCTTCACTGTCGAGGACGAAGAAGGCGACGACGAAGGCTACATGATCTACCGTTCAGAAACTGAAGAAACGATGATTAGCTTCGGTAATCGCTTGTACGGACGCTATACGCGTGATGCTGTGCCAGGCTATATCGGCGCTAACGAGTTGATTACCCGCGAAATCGCCAACAAAATCGAAGCCGACACTAATATCAACGAGGTTAAGATTCAGTCGATTCTCTCGACCAACAATCTCGAGGGTATTCCGCGCCGCAGCTACGGTATTGACATGGCAACCAACGAGCTAGTTGGCGCTGCTCAGCCAGTTGGTGTTATCGCTGCTCAGTCGGTCGGCGAGCCAGGTACTCAGCTGACACTCCGTACCTTCCACAACTCTGGCGTGGCCGGTAGCGACATCACCCAGGGTCTGCCGCGCGTCGAGGAGCTCTTCGAAGCGCGTAATCCGAAAGGTCAAGCTTACATCACTGAGGTGGCTGGTACTGTCGATGTCTGGGAAGATGGCAAGAAGTATATTGTTCAGGTCACGCCAGAGGCTGGCCGCGTTGAGCGCTTGCCGCTCGAAGGCCGCAAACCGCTATTGCAAGACGGCTCTAGCGTCAAGGCTGGCGATATCCTCGCCGAAGGTCTCGATAATAGCCGTTCGCTAGTGGCGCCATTCGACGGCGTTGTCGAAGCCGCCGAAGACACTATCGTCATCGCCGCTAACGCCTCTGCACCAGTCCGCTACGAGATTCCGGGTACTGCGCAGCTAGTGGTATCGGCTAATGACCATGTTGAGGCAGGCGACCGCTTGACAATCGGCTCGCTCAACTTGCACGACCTGATGCGCCTGAAGGGCACCGAGGCAACTCAGCGCTATATCATCAACGAAGTGTTGCGCATCTACGCCGCGCAAGGCCAAGACGTAGCTGACAAGCACCTCGAGATTATCGTTCGCCAGATGTTTAGCCGCGTCCAGATCGAGGACCCAGGCGACAGCGACTTTGTTATGGGCGATATCGTTTCGAAAGCGCGCGTCGTTGCCGAGAATAAGGCTTTGGTCGCTAATGGCAAAGAGCCAGCGCAATACGCGCAAATGCTCTTGGGTATCACCAAGGTAAGTATCTGGAGCGATTCGTGGCTGAGCGCCGCGTCCTTCCAGGATACTACCCGCGTGCTAATCAGTGCTGCCACCAGCGGCCGCGCCGACCACTTGCACGGCCTGAAGGAAAACGTCATCATTGGCCGCAAGATTCCGGTGGGTACAGGCGTCCGTTCGCTCGACACTAGCGAGGATGACTCACCAGCCGACGAGTACGCCGAAAGCGTTGACGAGGAGGCCGACGACATTACGCCAGATGTCGATGCCGAATCATAGGCAGACCCGCTTAAACTATAATTACCGCTCACATAGACGAGCGGTAATTATTTTTGCAGCTAAATTTTTGGCGCGCTGTATCTTTGCATATTCCAACAGCCAGAATAAGGCGAGGCCTAATCTCGTTTGCCAGAATATGTCACTGTATCTTTAGTACTACCGCCAATCGGCTGGCATTTTTGATCGGCATAGGCCATCAGTAATTCGCGGTTATTGTAAAGGGTGCAGGCGACCAGTATGTTGCGGTTACGATCTTGGAAATAGTGCCACAAGCCGTCTGGCGTCTGATAGAATAATCCTAGATTGTCAGGCGCAGTCATTCGCTGATACAACACTGTGCTGACTGGAATTTCTAGCAGCTGGTAGCCTTTCAGCGCACCCTTGAACGGAGCTGGCTTACCGATGAAACCGTACTGTCCAGCAGCGCTCACGGCCGGGGTATAGACCGAAACGACCGGCTGCTGCGCTTCAGCGTATTCAGCGTAAACTTTAGTGTCGAGACAGCGAATCTCCATCCAATCGCCGAGCTTGTCGCGCTGCGAAATATCGGTACTCAGCTGGCAGGTGACATCGTCGCGCGTGAAATCAGCTAAATAATTTGTTCTGTTGCCCTCCGAGAATACTTTGCGAGTAAAGCCATCGTAGTCCATATTTTTCTCGATTGATTCGCGCTGCGAAATTGATTTATCCTTAGGAACATAACCGGCCAAACTCTGAACTTGGTCGAGGTCGGGCACTACGGTGTAGAATTTTCTTCCTTTGACTCTTACCGGAGTAGTGATTGACGATTTGGCTTTTTCCTTGCCTTTGAAATAAACGTTGACATGCTTGATCGTTTCGGCAGCGGTTAAGTGAGCTACCTTGGTCTCGTTAGTTTTTTTCTTTTCATCTGTCTTGACTGTTGACGAGCGAGCGAGCGTCATTACCACGATCGCAACAATAATCACTAAAACAGCGGCGACACCAGCGCCAATCATAATCAGGCGAAATTTACGGAATGGGTCGCGCGGCGGCCGGCGCTGCGGTTCTGGTACTAACGGATCAGGCCGCGGCGCCTGTTCAGGGTGGCCAGCGTATTGGATATCATTGTCATTTAGCGGATTCATACGTTCATTATACTATATTGCTTGCGTTTTTAATGCGATAGCAGTTCAAGTTTAGTACAAAAAATACGGCGAAAGTATTGACATGTAGACAATATTAATTAAACAATATAACTATGAGTGAAGAAATCATCATAACCTATATCACCGTAGCTATACCATATATAGTAATAGTTGCAACCGTAGTAGCCGCTATCGCTTTGATTCGATGGTTTATTCGAAACGACAAGAAATCAAGCAGCGACGACAAATAGCTCTTGCTATCATTTGTTTCAATTCCTAGTTATAAATATAGAGCTAAGTTTATCCGCAGCTGCAAACGTCGCAAACAGGCGAAAATGCTTGTTTGTTGTTATTTTTGCGCTTTTTTGCATAAAATTCGATAAAATTGCCTAAATCTATTGACATGCGCGTCCATATGTGATATATATATATCAGCTTTCATTGACAAGTCGAGCAAATCCTTGCCTGAAAGCGCACTTTGACAAGCAGGCAAACACGAGATGAGATCTTGGCTGGCGAAGATAATAATTTTACTTAACAGCCGAGACCTCGTCTCGTGTGTATCAGAAATACCACGTACTCGCGTCGCACGCGGGCAGCACTCCGACTGGCGAGGAGAAAGGAGGCCACCATGGCCGCCGACATCTTCACTGTTACCTACCTTATTCTGGGGGGCTTGTACCCCCGGGAGAAGAATACGACTTGCTGGGGGAGAGTGTCGGATGACACCCTCGCCCGCTACGCGCCGGACGGCGCGTTTGCCTTCATCCGCTCCGACAGGGGCGGTGTCACTTATATCGACGGAGAGGTGCTCTCCGTTGATAGACTTGTCCTTCTCGGCAAGCTCAT